>JAABUR0100000554.1_pt1 | contig 79948 bp, 58 predicted proteins | sample 5560091 | NCBI WGS metagenome assembly JAABUR01 (sample SAMN10711879, study PRJNA513375) | rock metagenome | isolation source: Antarctica rocks | place: Antarctica: Victoria Land, University Valley sud
CTGGTGAAGTACCGCTGGCTAGGCTGCGAGGCTTACGCGGACTTCGGGACGCTCTGCCAGAGTGTCGCCGACATTCTGGCGCGGTTCGGGACTCAGTACCAGATTTCTTTTGCATGACTACTTAGTAGCCCGGCCTTTCAAGGCCGGGTCCACTTCTTCAGAACGGGTCCACGGACAGCGCTGCCACTTTGACCGCGCCCGGCGGGGGCGTGAACGTAAACGTGTCCTTCGGGGCCGTCGTCAGCGCGGCGAGCTGGGTGATCTGCTCCTTGAACGCGATCTGGACGCCCCTCTGCTCGCCCGCGAGTTCGATCTGCCGGAGCGCGCCGTCCGCCGAGTTGACCAGGAACTGGTAGGTCAAGCCCTGCTTCGTCAGCGTCATGCGGTATGTCAGGTCATCCTCGTTGTTTCCCGATTGCATCTTGCTGGAAAGCGTCACGCCCAGGCCGGTCAGCGCGGTCAGCACATCGGCGCTGTTGTCTCTGGTCAGGCCCTGAAACCCCTGGGCCAGCTGATGCCCGTCGCCCAGAAAGAAGCCGCCGATGGCGAGGCCCAGGGCGGTGACATCGTTGTTGGCCGCCTCGAATTCCTTGAAAGAAGTCATGGAATACTGGCGTGTGCCGGGGCGGTAGGTCCAGACGGTGACGCCGTTCGAGATCACCAGGAGCCGCTGCTGCGGGGTGTTGTCGGCGGAAAACTGGGTCAAGGTCGCCCGGAACCGTCCGGGCCGCTTGGCGATGATACGGGCCTCCTCGCGGAACGTAAAGGACAAACCCTGCTTGCTGCCTGTCATCTGGAAGTTGGACCGCGATTGAAGCAGCCCTCTTCCAGAAAGCGGCCTGAGCGCCTTCTTGAGCGGCAGCAGGTCGAGAGGAGGCGCCGGCGGCGTGGGGGTCGAAGGTGCGGCGGCTGGAGGCGCGGGGGCAGCGGGAGGAACCGGGACCGGGGGTGCGGGAGCAGTCGGAGCCGGGGGTGCGGGAGGCAATGTCTGCGCCCGTCCGGAAGCGGTCAGCGCGAACGTCCCGGTCAGGGCGAGAAGCGTGGCGAGAGGACGGAGTGCGAGAGGGTGAAAAGAATGCAACGGAGTTGCCCTCCTTGGAGTGGTTGGCGGCTATTGTACCACAAGCAGGGCGGCTTTAGGACAATTAACCCCCTGCCCTGAACGGCGGGGCTTTAAAAAAGCAAATCCCCGCCTTCGCGGGCATAAGAGTTATGGACCAAAGGGTGTTCTCCTCGCCCGCACAGGCGGGGGCTTGCACTATTGAAGCCCAGGGGTTCAGCCCTGGGAGCGTTTATGCGAAACTTTCCATGGGGCTAGGGGGTTAGGACAGCCCCGCCAGGCGGGTGAGGGTGTGGCTGAGGGCGCCGGAAAAGAAGCCGACGGCGGGGACCGCCCGGTCGTAGTTCATGCGGGTCGGGCCGACGACGCCGATGGTGCCGCGCTTACGGGTGCCGACGTAGTAGGAAGCCGTGACAACGCTGCACTCGGTCATGGCGGGGACGTGATTTTCCGCGCCGATGACGACCGTGACGTCCGGCCCCAGCAGGGCGCGCGAAAGCGTCTGGAACAGCAGCGTCCCGCGCTGCAAAGTGTCCAAGACGCTCTCGATCTTGGCGACATCGCGGAACTCGGGCTGGCGCAAGATCTCGCTTGCGCCTTCCATGTAGACGCTGTCCTCGTCCACAGCCGCCTGCGCCATCTGCTGGGCGGCGGCGGTCAGCATCGCGTAGAGGGAGCGCAGAGCCGGTGCGAACTCGGGCGGCGCTTCACTCGTTTGCCCCGCCAAAGCCTCCAGCGCCTGACCGGCGAACGCCGCGTTCAGGGCATTGCCCAGAGCCACGATGTCGGCGGCAGAAACGGCTGGGGCGTTGGACTGCGAGGGGCACAGCAGCCGGTTTTCCACCTGTCCAGTGCTGAGGAGCATCACGACCAGCAGGCGGTCTTCCCCGGCGGGCGTCAGGAAAATCTGCCGGACCTGGGTGTCGGCGGGGCGCGGCGGGGTAGCGACGGAGGTGTACGACGTGGCCTGGGTCAGCAGAGCGCAGGTGCGCCGCAACAGCCGCTCCATCTCCAGCGCCTGGTTTTCGGCATCGGGGGCGGGCAAAGTGGACTCTTCCAGCGCCTGCGCTACCATCAGGTGATCCACATAAAACCGATAGCCCTGGTCCGAGGGGATCCGGCCTGCGCTGGTGTGCGGCTGGCGCAGAAAGCCCAACTCGGCCAGTTCCGCCATCTCATTGCGGATCGTCGCGCTTTTGATGCCCCACTGATGCCGGGCCGCCAAATCCTCGCTGCCGAGAGGCTTGACGGTCTCGACGTAGTCACGCACGACCGCGCCTAAAATCTTCTGTTTTCTGTCATCGAGGTACATTGTGCCGACAATAGTATACCACTTGTCTTGGGAGGATGTCAACGCGCTAGGGACAACGGCGGAGACGGTTCCGGGTATACTCTCTGCCATGACCGTATTCTCCGTCACCCATCGCTCGTCACAGACCGGCGCGCGGTGCGGCTTTTTGACCCTGCCCCACGCCCCCGAACCCATCCCGACCCCCGTTTTCATGCCCGTCGGCACACGCGGCACGGTCAAGGCCATGACGCAGGAGGAGGTGTGGGAACTCGGTTTCCGGCTCATCCTGGGCAACACTTACCATCTGTACCTGCGGCCCGGCCATGAGTTAGTGCGTCAGGCCGGGGGCCTGCACACGTTCATCGCCTGGGACGGTGCGATGCTGACCGACAGCGGCGGGTTCCAGGTCTTCTCACTGGAAGAATTACGCAAGATCACCGAGGAGGGCGTCAAGTTTAAGTCCCATTTAGACGGGACGGAGCACTTTTTCAGCCCCGAACGATCCATCGAGGTGCAGTACGCGCTGGGCGCGGACATCCTCATGGCCTTCGACGAGTGCCCCCCGTACCCCTGCACCGAGGAGGCGACGCGGGCGGCGACCGAGCGGACTCATCGGTGGCTGGAGCGGTGCAAGACCTACCACGACGCGCAGGGGACGGCCCAGCTTTTGTTCGGCATCGCGCAGGGGGGGACGTATGAAGGTCTGCGGGCCGAAAGCGCGCAGTTCGTAGCGAGCATGGACACGCCCGGCATCGCGGTCGGCGGCGTCTCCGTCGGCGAGCCGCCGGACATGATGCAGGCGGCTGTCGGCTGGAGCCTCCCGCACCTGCCCCCGCACAAGCCGCGCTACCTGATGGGCGTCGGCACGCCGCGCGACATTTTAGATGCTGTCGCACAGGGAATAGACATGTTCGACTGCGTCCTGCCGACCCGCCTGGGCCGCAACGGGACGCTCTACACGACGCGCGGGCGCCTCAACATCAAAGGCAGCCGCTACACCGACGACTTCGGCCCCGTAGACCCGAACTGCCCCTGCCGCGTCTGCCGCCGCTACTCCGCCGCCTACATCCGACATCTCTACAAGTGTGACGAGATACTGGCCTCGCGCCTGGCGACTTACCACAACCTCGCCCACTACGCGCAGTTGATGCAGGGCATCCGGGAGGCGATTGCCGCCGACCGTTACGAGGAGTTCCGGCGGCAGACACTGGCGGGGTATGAAGAGTTGGCGGACGCGGCTTCTATTACGGCTGGGGCAGAATGAAGGTCAAGCACATAGGCAGGGACTAAGGCAGCAGGAACATCGCAGAGGAGGCATCCCTGATGAAGCTACGAGTCGCTTTTGTCCTTGTCGTTCTGGTACTCATAAGCGCCATAGCCGCTCACGCCGGGCATCCCAATCCACAGCCGAAACCCAGTCCCGTACCCATCACTGCCCTGTCGAGGCATGATAAATGGCATCTACTCCGGGACACTTTCGTAGTCGTCAGAACTGTACAGAAAATTCCCGAGCCGGTTCAGAAGCAGCTATTCCACGGCGGTAAAGATAGTCTGAATGGTATGGTGGATCCCGGCCAAGAGTATCAGGCTACAGATGTGATCGGCCCGAAGTCTCTTCCTTACCGGCGGCTGATCTTTGCGGCCATCTCCCCAAGTTACTGTCTAGTATATTATGAGTCTGTGAACTCCGGGCAGAGGGTTGATCTTTTCCGTTCCTCTAGCGAGCGAACTAGCCGGGCATGGGCAGGAGTGTTGATGTGGGAGCATTATCGTCCGCTCACCTTAACGGAATTGCGCGCGCAGATCAAGATGGGCCGGTACGTCAGTCTGCGCGGGGGTGAGTGGTTCCCGCCCATGCCCCAGTAGGAAAGGGGCAGTCGGGTGCAGTTGCTCCGTGTTCGCGCCGGGGTCAGGTCGAATACGGCCCGACTTTAGCCTTCTCGTAGATCATGTTCAGCAGCTTGACGGCGTGGCGGGCGCTGGGGGCGGAGACCGTCGGCTCGCGGCCCTCACGGACGGCGAGGACGAAGTCACGGATGTTGCCCAGGTGCCCGTCGCCCGAAATCGCGGCGGGATCGCTGGCGGTGTTTCCACTAGGGCCAGCCTCGGCTCCCCCAGAATTGGGGGTGAGGGGGGTGTCTTCCTCGAATGGCTCCTGGGTCTTGAAGTGCGCCAGATGGTCGCCGACCAGCATGGCGCAGCCCTTCGTCCCCGAAACGTCCACACGCTCCGGGAAGCCGTCGTAGGCCAGCGTGGTCATGGTCAATGTCCCCAGCGCGCCGCTCTCGAAGCGGACGGTGACGACGCCCAGCGTCTCGCCCTCGATGTCCCGACCGAAGCCGGGCGTGAGCGTAGCGGACAGCACTTCGGCGACCGGGCCGGCCAGCCACTGCACTTTGTCCAGGCTGTGGATGCCCTGATTGGAAAAGACCCCCGCGTCCAGATCCCACGTCCCGCGCCATGCGCCGCTGTCGTAGTAGCTCTGCGCGCGATACCACTTGGTCTCGGCGCAGGCCAGCACAATGTCCCCGAATGCGCCGGCGTCCACCGCCCGCTTCACCTTGCGGGCGGCGGGCGAGAACCGCTCTTGGAAGACGCCGCCGTAGACGATTCCCGCCGACTTGGCGGCGGCGATAGCCTCGTCCACGGCGTCAAGCCGGATGTCCAGCGGCTTTTCGGAGAGGACGTGCTTGCCCGCCCGCGCCGCCTGGACAGTCATGCGCCCGTGCAGGCCCGACGGGGTGCAAATCGTCACGGCGTCAACGTCGGGTCGCGCCAGCAGCGCCTCGAACGACTCGTCCGCCTCACCGCCCCACCGGGCGGCGAACGCCTGGGCGCGGTCGGGCAGGACGTCCGTGGCCGCCACAAATTGAGCCAGGCCTTCTTCTTTGAGCCGGGCGAGCGCGTCGCCGTGTGTTCCCGAGATGGTGCCGCAGCCGACAATGCCGAAGCGTAAGGGGGTCATCGTGTAGGTCTCCTGTGAGTCTGATGCATACTGAGAACTGGATGCTTACGGGCGGAGGGTTCCGTCGTCGCCACGAGGGGCGGTGCGGCGGGGCGCAGGGAAAACGTGTGCGTCTGCGGCTGGGCGGCATCGCGCGCGCGGTCACGCCGGTCGTCCAGCCACTGGTCAATGGCGGTCAGCGCGGCGACTTCGGCGCCCGAAGGCGCGTCGCCTTTGTGCGCGATGGCGTCCGGGCCGGTGTTCCACAAGTGGCGCCAGGCGTCCAGCCGGGACTGGACCATCTCACGGACCTGGGCCGCCTGCCGGTTCTGCGGCAGGCGCGGCAGCCGCGTCAGGTCCAGGCCCGCCGCCAGTTCCTGACGGGTGGCGGTTCCGACCGTCTGACCGTCCACCAGCAGGTCGTAACGGTCTGATTTCAGATCGGCAGCGCGGACGCGAAAAGCATCCAGCGCGCCGGGCAGGGGGGAAACGGCGAACGCCGGTGCCGCCTTATCGGGCAGAGGCCACGGCAGGAGCATCGTCGCGGAAGCGGCGGAAGCCGGATCCAGGGTGATCTCCGTCGGCTCTGCCTGCACGTTCCAGGCTTTCAGGATGGCCGCCGCCATGATCGCCTGCCCCGCCTCGTTCGGATGGATGCCGTCCGGGACCAGGGTGAACCGGGGGTCGCGCTTGCGCCCCTGCCGGGTGGCCTCGGCCAGCGGCGCGTTCAGGTCAACGGCAAGAATGTTCCGCCTGCCGCCCAGGGTTTTGATGAAGTCCCGGAACTTTAACAGGACATCGTTGTAACCACGGAAGTGGCGCGAACCGGGCGCGCTCTCGTCATAAAAGGTCGGCGACAGCAGCGTCACCCGGACGCCGGGAAGCTCTTTGGTCAGCCTGTCCACCAGCAGGGTCAGCCCGTCTGTATAGGCGTCATAGTTGGACTGCTTGAAGTGCGTGTATTCCCCGTCGTTCATGCCGAGCAGGATCGTGACCACGGTGGGGTGGTAGGGGAGCACGTCGCGCTTGATCCGCGTGTCCGCCGACCCGCCCTTGCCGCCTGAGACCAGGTCGCTGGTCCAGCCGGAGTTGATGAACTTGACGTGCCAGGCGGGGTAGCGCGTGAGCACATACGTCTCGATGTCCCGTCCGTAGTTCTGCTGCTCGGTGATCGAGTCGCCGTAAAAGACGACCGTGTCGCCGTCGTGCAGGAAAAACCCGCCGTCGTTTCCGGCACGGGCGGGCCGGAGAAGGGCGAAAAGAAGGGTCAGCAGAAGGATGGACAGTAAAGCGAAGGATGCCGTGGGGCTGAAGCCCCCGGCTGGGGGGCGCAGACGCCTATTCCCCGCCTGCGCGTGGAGAAGATTAGCCCCCGAAAATGTCTCCGTGCCCGCGCAGGCGGGCACTGGGCCGCAGGCCCCCCAGCCGGGGGCTTCAGCCCCACGGCAACAAAACCCACGGCAATCACGCCTCACGCCAACCCCACGGCTACGTCGCAGTGACCGCATGGGCTACTCCGGCTTTCGACGCATGGCGTCGAACTTCGCGGCGAAGTTCGACGCCTCGCCTTGCAGCACCTCATCCGGGTTCCAACCCATCTGGATGACCTGCCAGTGGTTCGCCCCGCGCAGGGTCAGATGGACGCTGCCGCCCTCGTCGTGCGTCAGGGAAACGGCGTCCACGGGGCGCGGGGCGCTCAGGATGTGGCCCAATTTGCCGAAGACGCGCCCGGCGACCCAGCCGACGCCCACGGCCAGTGCGCCGACGACGAGGAGGCTGACGCCCAGCCGCGTCCCGAAGGTCCGGGCGCGATCCAGGGCGACCTCCTCCAGCCGCGCCATCTCGTCCCGCAGTTCCTCACTGGGAGCCACCTGGATCGTCCCGTCGTCGTGCAGGAGCAGCATCCCGCGCTCGGACGGTTTCTTGTTGCTCATAAAGCGCATCCGCGCGATCTCGGTCAAATCACTCTTTCTCCTTGTCCTTCGCCGCCTTGCGGACTTGCAGGCGCAGCGGCGTCCCCTCGAAGGCATACGACTCGCGGATGCGGTTCTCCAGGTAGCGCAGGTACGAGAAGTGCATGAGTTCGGGGTCGTTGACGAACAGGACGATGGTGGGCGGCTTGACGGCGGGCATGGTCGCGTACTTGATCTTGAGCGACTTGCCCTTGTCGTTGTAAGGGTGGGCATCTACGGCGTCCCGGACAATGCGGTTCAACTCGCCCGTCGGGATACGCATGGAGTGCGCCTCGGCGGCATCCAGGGCGGCCTCGACAGCGGCGGTGACGCCCTTGCCCGTGACCGCGCTGGTGAAGGCCAGGGGCGCATAGGCCATGAAGTGCATGGCATCGCGCAGCTCGGCGGAAAAGACGGTCATCGGGTTCTGGCCCGGCATCTCCTCCAGGACATCTTTGCGGCCGATGTCCCACTTGTTGACCACGACCACGCCCGCCCGGCCCGCCTCGTGCGCGTAGCCGCCGACTCTTTTGTCGCCGTCGGTTACGCCGTCATGGCCGTCAATGACCAGCATCACCACGTCGGCCCGCTCGATAGCGCGCATGGCCCGCAGAACGGTGTAGTACTCGACGCTGCCCTGAATCTTGCCCGCGCGTCGGATGCCCGCCGTATCAATCAGCACGACCTCGCGGTCGCCGCCATTGGCGTGGAACGTAAAGGCCGTATCAATCGAATCGCGCGTCGTGCCGGCGATGGGGGAGACGATGGCGCGCTCCTCGCCCAGAATGGCGTTCAGCAGGGAGGACTTGCCGACATTGGGCCGGCCGATGATGGCGATCTTGATCCGGTCGTCCTCGATCACCTCGCCGGGGTCGGGCGGCGCGGGCGGGAACCGCTCGACGATGGCGTCCAGCGCGTCCGCCACGCCGCGCCCGCCCAGGGCCGACACGGGGAAGACGCTCGGCAACCCCAGGCCGTAGACCTCGGCGACGTTGCGGTTCTCCATGTCGCCGTTGTCCACCTTGTTGGCGATCACGATCAGCGGCTTGGGCGAGCGGCGCAGAGCGTTGGCGAGTTCCATATCGTCGGAGGTCAGCCCGACCGTCGTGTCCACGACGAGCACGATGACGTCGGCCTCCTCCATCGCGATCTCGGCCTGCGCCCGGATTTGGGCCTTCAGCGGGTCCGGGTCGAACATCTGGATGCCGCCGGTGTCCACCAGCGTGTACTCGCGCCCGTTCCAGTCGCCCTCGGCATACAGCCGGTCGCGCGTGATGCCCGGCGTGTCCTCCACAATGGCAACGCGCCGACCGACGAGCCGGTTGAACAGCGTGGACTTGCCGACATTGGGCCGTCCGACAATGGCGACGAGCGGCTTGGGCTGGTACTCCGCGCGCGGCTTGGGCTGGTATTCGGCCTGATACTCGGCTTCGGATTGATTTTCGGGCTGATTTTCGGGCTGAGGCGTGGGGGCGTCTGTCATGGCGTTTTCTTCCTCCATTGGCTAGGCGAACCGGGAGGACGCTGCACTCCGGGCGAACAAAACAGCCATGAGCATAGCACAAAATGGGGAGTAAAGTCAAGGAGCGCCATCGGGTTCCTCCGGTGCCCGACCTTCCAAAAGGCGGCGTGTGCGGGCAAGTTCAGCTTCGAGGCGCGCGGGATCGGGGAGAACCAGGCGATACTCGCCAGCCAGGATGTTGTTCCCTAAACCTTCAAGCGCATAATGGGCGACGGCGGTGTTCGGCTTGGAGCAGAGGATCAGACCGACGGGCCTGTTCTCGCCTTCCAGGGTCAGGTGTTCGGCGGCATAGTTGACGTACAGGTTCATCTGCCCCGCATCGGCGGGGCTGAATTCGCCGATCTTGAGGTCAATGATGACCAGGCAGCGCAGGCGGCGGTGGAACAGAAGCAGGTCCATCCGAAACCAGGAATCGCCAACCCGCAGCCGCTTCTGACGGGCCACGAACGTGAAGTCAGGCCCGAGTTCGAGCAGAAAAGTCTCCAAGTGGCGGATCAAGGCTTCTTCCAGGTCGTGTTCGGAATACTCATCCCGTAAGCCCAGAAACTCTAGCACGAACGGGTCTTTGATCTCGGCCTCCGCCGTCACGGCATCTTCGGGTTTGGGGACGGCGCCCTTCGTCAGCATGGCGGCCTTGTCCCTGGAGAGCGCGGTCCGCTCGTAGAACTGCGTGTTGATCTGGCGAGCGAGCTGACGCCCCGACCACCCGCCGCGTAGCGCCTCGGCCTCGTAGAAGGTGCGGGCCGCGTCCGACTGGACCGACAACAGCTTGACGTAGTGGGACCAGGGTAGGGGAAACGAAGTATCCGCTTCCAATTTCGCAGACACCGCCTGCGAAATGGGCCAGGCCCGATAAAAGAGCCGCATCTGTTCCAAGTTGCGCTCTGAAAAGCCGCGCCCGAAGCGTGTCGTCAAGTCAACGGACAGGCGCTTCAAAAGTTGTGTACCGTAATCCGCACGCATTTGTCCCTTCTGCTCCACCTCAACCAGTCGCCGCCCGATCTGCCAGTAGGCCGCTGTCATCACGGCGTTGACCGACCGGGCCGCCGCCCGCCGAGCGGCTTCCAGCAGGTTCGCCACCTCGACCAAAACCGCGTCATAATCCGGCGTTTGTTTGCTGGCCTGCAAATCCGTCTGCGTCTCGCTCATGGCTGTCTGCCTCCTGAGTGATTATACCCGACGAGTCGCGCTGGGTGGAGGCTGTCTCGCCGGGGCGGGCTTTTGTGCTATAATCATTCCCATCTAGCCAACGGAGACTTTTTCATGCTCGCCAGCGAACTGCGCCGGAAATATATCGAATTCTTTATCAGCAAGGGATCAAAACAGATCGCCTCCTCCTCGCTCGTGCCGGGTGACCCCACGCTGCTGTTCACCAATGCGGGGATGGTTCAGTTCAAGCCGTACTTTTTAGGCCTGGAGACGCCGCCCGCCTCCCGCGCGGCGACGGTGCAAAAGTGCTTCCGCACGACGGACATCGAGGAAGTGGGGGACACGTCCCACTGCACGTTCTTTGAGATGCTGGGCAACTTCTCGTTCGGCGACTACTTCAAGGCCGAGGCGATTGGGTACGCCTGGGAGTTCCTGTTCGACGTGCTCAAAGTAGACATCGAGCGCATCCGCGTCACGATCTACAACGACGACAACGAGGCGTTTGATCTGTGGCGCAAGTGCGGGATGCCGGAGCGCAAGATTTTTCGCATGGATGTGGAATATAATTACTGGTTCGTCGGCCCGACCGGACCCTGCGGACCCGACTCGGAGATCTTCTGGGACACGCAGCCGGACCTGCCGCCGACGCCCGACGGCGTGTGGGACGACAAGCGCTGGCTGGAGATCTGGAACCTGGTCTTTATGACCTACGACCGGGACGACAAGGGCGACTTGAACCCGCTGCCCAAGCGCAACATTGATACCGGGATGGGCCTGGAGCGCACGGCGGCGGCCCTGGCGAACCTGCGCGGTCCGTTCGAGACGGACCTGTTCACCCCGATTATCCGCCGGCTGGAAGAGCTTTCAGGGCTGACCTACACCAGCCAGGACGACGACAAGAAAGACATCGCCTTCCGGCGCGTGGCGGACCACGCCCGCGCGACCGCCTTCTGTCTGGCCGACGGCATCCTGCCCTCCAACGTCGGCCAGGGCTACGTCCTGCGCCGCGTCATGCGCCGGGCGATCCTGGCGGGCCGCAACGTGCTGGGCCTGGACAGGCCGTTCCTGGACGCGCTCCTGCCGACGGTCATTGACCACCGTAAGGCCGATTATCCTGACCTGGAAGCGAGGCGGGGGACGATCCTGCGCTATGCGACCATCGAAGAACAGCAGTTCCGGCGGACATTGGAGTCGGGCACGGCACGGCTCCAGTCCATACTGGACGGCGAGGGCGTGAGGCAGTCCAAGACGGTCACGGGCGATGACGCTTTCGTGCTGTTCACCACCTATGGCTTCCCCGTCGAGATGACGACCGAACTGGCTACCGAAGTGAGCGCGACTGTGGACATGGCCCGCTACGAAGAACTCTGGCGTCTGCATTTGATCACGTCGGAGGGCGGCAAGCAGCGCGAAGCGTTCGCCGACAACGTCGTGCCCGCTCTGCGCGAGCAAGGGACGGTCAAGACACTGTTCGTCGGCTACTCCGAGGCGAGGACGCAGGGCCAGATCGTCGCCCTCGTCAAGAGCGGGCAGCTTGTCGAGAACGCGGGGGAAGGCGAGACGGTGCAGGTCGTCCTCGACCAGACGCCGTTCTACGCCGAGGCGGGCGGCCAGGTCGGCGACACGGGCCGTCTGCATGGCGCGGACGGCGCGGCGGACGTTTCGGACACGCAGAAGGACAGCGGCTACTGGTTCCACACGGCGACGGTCACGGCGGGCGAATTGCGCGTCGGCGAGACCATAGAAGCCGAGATTGACGCGGGCCGCCGGTCGAACATCCAGCGCAACCACACGACGACGCACTTATTGCACAAGGCCTTGCAGATGGTTTTAGGGCCGCATGTCCAGCAGCGCGGGTCGCTCGTCGCCCCGGACCGCCTGCGCTTCGACTTCTCGCACGACAAGGCGCTGACGCGCGACGAGGCCCGGCAGGTGGAGGGCATCGTCAACGAGAAGATTCTGGACGATCTCCCCGTCCAGACATTTGAAAAGCCTATTGACGAAGCCAAAGGGATGGGCGCGACCATGCTGTTCGGCGAAAAGTACGGCGACGTCGTGCGCGTCGTGGAGGCCGGCGATTTCAGCCTGGAATTCTGCGGCGGGACGCACCTGCGGCACACGTCCCAGGCGGGCCTGTTCAAGATCGTTTCGGAGGGCAGCAGCCAGGCGGGCGTCCGCCGCATCGAGGCCGTGACCGGCAAGCCCGCGCTCATGCGAACGCTGGACCAGGAACGGCTGCTGGGCGACATCGCGCAGACTCTGAAGACTTCGCTCACCGCCGCGCCCGCCTCGGTGGAAAAGCTCCAGGCCGAATTACGCTTGAAGGAGAAGGAACTGGCCGCGCTGCAAAAGGCGGCGGCGGGCGGGCAGGTGGAGCAGATTGCGGCTAATGCCAAGACCGTCCACGGCTTTCCCCTCGTCGTCCACGCGGTCGGGGACGGGGCCGACGCGGACACGCTGCGGACGCTGGCGGAGGAAACGGGGAACCGGCTCGGGTCCGGCGTCGTGATATTGGGCGGCGCGGGCGGCGGCAAGGTGTCGCTGGCCGTAAAGGTCAGCAAGGACCTGGTGGCGCGCGGCCTGCACGCGGGGAACATCGTCAAGGAGGCCGCCAAAGTGGCGGGCGGCGGCGGCGGCGGGCGTCCCGACTTCGCGCAGGCGGGCGGCAGGGACCCGTCCAAGCTGGCCGAGGCGCTGGCGACGGCGGAGCGGCTTGTCGGCGAGATGGGCGCATGAGGAACCCAGGGCTGAACCCCTGGGCTTTAATAAAGCAACTCCCCGCCTGCGCGGGCAGAGGAAGGGCGCAGCAAGCAGCGCCCCTACGACTCTGTCTTCGCCCGCGCAGGCGGGGGCTTGCACTTCTAAAGCCCAGGGGTTCAGCCCTGGGTTTCCTCCTCCTCCTTTTCCTGGCCCTCCCGCTCCACGCTCGCCCGCAGGTCTTGGTCGTGCTTGCCGACCATCTGACGCTGGATGATGTGACGCGGCTCGACCTGCCCAGCCTGACGCGGATGCGGCAGGAAGGCGAGATGGCCTTGATGTCGCCCGGTTTGGCGCAGAAGCCGGACCCGGTTGCCAACGTCTACGCGACCCTGGGCGCGGGCGACACGGTGCGGGTGGGAAACGTTTCCCAGGGCCGCATGGCGGACGCCCTGCGCCGCGCCGGTGTTCGCACTGCTTTGATCGGCGATGCGGACGGCGACGACACCGGCTCCTATCGCCCCGCCCTGCTGTTCCTGCCCGTCCCGGATGTCGTCTCGGACGGCGCAGTCGCCGACCCGACCGCGCCGGGCGGCAAACGCATGGACTTCGCAAAGCTTTGGGCGGCGACGCAGGCGGCGTTCCAGTCTTGCGATCTGGTGGTAGTTCATTTCGGCGATTTCGCCCGTGCCGAGCGGGAGAATCGGCGTGGCTTCCTGCTGCCCGCTGCCTACCGAAAGCATCGCCGCCGCGCGCTGACGGCGCTTGACCGTTATCTTGGGCTTGCTCTAGCAGGCCACCGCGGCCCCCTGTTCCTGGTCGTTCCGACGCCCCCACTGCTGGAAAGTGGCTCTTGGGAGCAATTGACGCCACTTCTGCGCGCGAACTTGCCTGAAGACCTCCGCCGCGTCCCGGCGCGGCGGAACAGCATGACGCTAGGATCGGATACCACGCAAATCAAGGGGTTGATCGCAGCGCGTGACCTCGCCCCTTCCGTTCTTAACGCTTTGTCTGTCCCGCAACCTCTACAAATGACCGGCGCATCCATTAAACTCCTTGCCTATGTCAATGGCGAAGCGACTACGCCGGACTCAGGGAATATCGCGGTTCTGGTCTCGCGCCGCATGGACCGGCTGACGCGGCTGAACCAGCAGGCGCAGAACCCGATCTTCTGGACGGTCGGGCTGGGCGCGGCTGTCATCGTGTTCGGCAGCCTCGGCCTGTATCTGACGGGCCGCATGGTGGACCGAGTCGGGCGGGTCGCCCGCTACGGCCTGCGGGCAGTCTCAGCCTGGCCGCTCGCGCTGCTGCTGGCGCCGCTGGCGGACCCACACACGGCCTGGGCGTATGTCGCCGTCTTCGCCGGGCTGACGGGCCTGCTGGCCCTGTTGCCCTCGCCGCCGCTGATCTGCGCTTTAACGGCACTCGTCATCGTGGGGGATGGCTTGACGGGTACGACGCTGATCTCCAATTCGGCCCTTAGCGAGTACGCGCTGTCCGGCATCCGCTTCTACGGCATCGGCAACGAATACATGGGCGTGTTAATCGGCGGCGCGCTGCTGGCGTGTGTGGCGGGAACCGGCAAATCAGGAACTGGCACATTAGGAACCGGCACTGGAAGTGCCGGCCTACTATCGAGTGAAAGTGCCTCCGGCACTGAAGACAATCCACGAAGGCTAATCCTCAGTCGCGTAGCGACTTTCACTTCGAGTAGACCGGCACTTCCAGTGCCGGTGATCGTCCTCTGGCTCGCCCTCGCCGTGTTCGTCCTGTCCTTCCCCGCGTTCGGCGCGAAGGCGGGGGGGGCGGTCACGGCGACGGCGACGTTCGTCGTCGCCTGGCGCCGACTGCGAGGCGAGTCGGTGAACTGGAAGCACTTGGCGGGCAGCATCATCGCCGGGTTTGCTTTGGTGTTTGTGTGGGCATTCCTCAGCCACGCCCTGCATTTGCGGCGGACGCACCTGGAAACGGCGGCGGATGCGCTGGGGCAGGGGCGTTTCGGGTATATTGTCGGGGTCAGCCTGCGGAAGATCGGCTTGGCCGCGCGGGTCGCGCTGCATCCGGGGACATTGCTGGGGCTGCTGGCCTTTGGGATGCTTTGGCTGGCGGCCCGCCGGTTCCTGTGGCGGGCGATTGCGGCTTATTTGGCGCGTCACCGGCGGTTTGACGCCGTATGGGGGGCGGGTTTGTGGGGCTGCCTGGTGGCGGTCCTGTTCAATGATTCGGGGATCGTGGCGGCGATTTTGATGCTGCAATGCTTGGTGCTGTCGCTGCTGCATGGGCTGTTCCTGGAGAAAGTGTCTTGGGAGAAAACGGATGCGCCTGCTGGGGCTTGATGTAGGCGATGTGCGAATCGGTGTAGCCGTATGCGACTCGCTGGAGATCGCGGCCTTTCCCGTGGGGCTGGTCCGGCGCGTCGGCAGCCTGAAGCGGGACGTGGCCGCTGTGGCCGTGCTGGCGACGGAGCAGGAGGCGGAGGGGGTGGTCGTTGGCCTGCCGCTATCCCTGAATGGCGAGATTGGGCCGCAGGCGCAAAAGACGCAGGGATTCGCCAAAGCGCTGGCGAATATCCTCCCTATGCCCGTCGTGCTGTGGGACGAAAGCCTGTCCAGCGTCGAGGCGGAAGAATTGCTGATCGCCCAGGGCGTGTCGCGGGCGAAGCGGCGCGAGAAGATTGACCAGACGGCGGCGGCGCTGATCCTGGAAAGCTACCTGGCGCACCGCCGGGCGACCAATGCCCCGCGCGACGCGCTGGGGTTAACGTAATGCCAACCAACCTCTCGAACACGCCCCGGCGGGTGCGGCGCAGCGCCACGCTGCTGGTTTTGCTGCTGGTGATTGCCCTCGTCACCGTGGCGGGGATGCTGTACACGGTGCAGCTGCTGGGGCCGGCGACGGGGAACAAGGATGCGCCATCCGTGCTTGTCTCCATTCCGCCGGGCCGCAGCGCCCGGCAGATCGGCGAGATTCTCGCCCGCAAGCATCTCGTCCGCAGCCCGCTCTCGTTTGTCTTTGCCAGCCGGATGGACGGCCTTTCGGGAAAGATGCACGCGGGACGCTATGAGCTGTCGCCCGCCATGCCGCCGCGCCAGATCGCGGCGCGGCTGGCCCTGGGCGAGACTGCCCAGGGAGTCGTCACGGTCCCGGAAGGCTACACCATCCGACAGATCGCGCGCCGCCTGGCCGAGCATCACCTGGCGGACGAGGCGCAGTTCCTGGCCCTGGCGCAGACCGGCGGGCGTTCGTTTCAGGTGCATGGGTGGACGCCGCCGGACAACAATCTGGAAGGGTATCTTTTCCCGGATACCTACACCGTGCCGAAGGGCGCGTCGGCCCGCGACATCCTCCAGATCATGCTGGAAAACTTTGCCCGCCGTGTGGCGACGCCGCATGGGGCGGAAGCGAACGGCTTCCCCGGCGGCCTGCCCGCCGCCGTCACGCTGGCATCGCTGGTGGAGCGGGAGGCCGAAGTGGACACTGACCGGCCCCTGATCGCCGCCGTGTACCGCAACCGGCTGAAGGCGGGGATGCGGCTGCAATGCGACGCGACCGTGCAGTACGCGCTGCCGGAGCACAAGACACGCTTGTTTTATGTGGATTTGCGGGTAGACTCGCCGTACAACACTTACAAACACGCTGGGCTGCCGCCGACGCCCATTGCCAATCCGGGCCTGCCGAGCATCGAGGCGGCCCTGCACCCTGCTCCCGTGAACTATCTATACTATGTCGCGAGGCCGGGGGGCCGCCACATCTTTAGTACGACGCTGGCCCAGCACGAACAGGCCGTCGCCCATGTGCGCGCCGCCAGATGACCATCATACAACCACTATGCCAATCTCATGGAACACTCTGACCCCCTGCCAGGTGGTCGAATCGGTCAAGGAACTCGAACCGGAGACTCTGAAGGAGCGCGGGATCGAGGCCATCATCACGGATTTGGACAACACCCTCGTCCCCTGGCGGCACTACGAAGTCATGCCCGGCGTCGTTGAATGGCTCGCCAAGCTGGAAGTCGCCGGTATCAAGATTTGCATCGCCTCCAACACGATCCACACCGAGCGGCTCAAGCAGCTTGCCGAAACAATGAACATTCCGTTTGTGGATCGGGTTCGGAAGCCGCGCACGGGCGGGTTTTTGCGCGCCATGAAGGCGATGGGGTCGAACGCCAAAAACACGGCCGTCTTCGGCGACCAGATCTTCACGGACGTTCTGGCGGGCAACCGCCTGGGCCTGCACACCATTTTGCTGCGCCCGGCTCTGTCCAAGGAGGAGTTCATCTCGACCCAGCTCGTGCGGTACGTGGAGAACGGCGTCATCCGCAAGCTGCGCGACAGCGGCCAGTGGCCCGCCGCCGCACAGGTCGAGGCCGCGCTGGACGCGATCCCCGACCCGCGCACCCCGGAAGCGCGCCGCAATTCAACGCTGGTCATTGCCCTGCTGGCGGGTCTGGCGGTCCTCATCTTCGTGCGTGCTCGACGCCGGGGACAATGACGGTCACGGGCCGAACCCAGGTCCTCGGCGTGTGGGGGCATCCTGTCGGCCACTCGCGTTCGCCGGCGATGCACAACGCCGCCCTCGAAGCGCTGGGGCTGGACTGGGTGTATGTGCCGTTTGGGGTTGCGCCGGGCGACTTGGTTGCCGCTGTGGCCGGCCTGCGTGCGCTGGGGCTGGTCGGCGTCAACGTCACCGTGCCGCTGAAGGAGAGCGTTTTGCCCCTTCTGGATGTGGTGGACGAAGACGCCCGCTGGATCGGCTCGGTGAACACCATACACAACCGCGACGGGCGGCTCTACGGGTACAGCACAGATGGCATGGGGTTCCTGCGCTCTTTGGAAGCGGCAGGCCAAAGGACGCGGGGAAGACGGGCGCTGCTGCTCGGCGCGGGCGGCTCGGCACGGGCCGTCGCGTATGCCCTGGCCTCACGCGGCTGTCACTGTCAGATCGCGAATCGGACGGAGGCGCGGGCAGCCGCGCTGGCGCTGGCCGTCAATGCCCGCTACCCTGGGGCGGCTTCGGTCGCGGGGTGGGGGGGAAAGGCCGCCGGCTTCGATCTGCTCGTGAACACGACGAGTTTGGGGATGCCGCCGAACGAGGAGTCTGTGCCCGCACTGCCCTCCAACGCCTTTGCCGCGCGGCCATTCGTCTGCGACCTGATCTACGTCCCGGCGCAGACGAGGCTGCTGGCGGCGGCGGCGGCGGCGGGCTGCGAGACGCTGAACGGGGTGGGGATGCTGGTGTGGCAGGGTGTGCTGGCCCTCGCGATCTGGACCGAGCGGCCGCTTGAAGAGATGCCCGTCGTCGTCATGGAGGCTGCCGTCCGGGCGACTCTCTGAAAACCTGGTAAGAATGGCAATCGGAACCACTTGCGTGGATTTTACGTTTATGATATAATGGGGAACGTCGTTTCGTCGCTGTCTCTGTCGTTCCTTTTCGCCGGCTCCGGCCGCTCCGCGCAACAGCCCCGGCCCTACGATTGTCACTCTCGATTAATGTCCATCTGCGGTGTCCTGGACACCGCCCACACCCTTTTTGATTTATTTCTGTCCGCATCGTTTTTGAGACGAGTGGAGACAGGGACTGCGTAAGGAGGCAGACTTCCAACATGGTAATGCAGGCTAAAAAAAGTATCGGCGAAGTGCTTGTCGAGCGCGGTGTGCTCACGGAGCAGCAGCTTGACGACGCGCGCAACGTCCAGAAGAACGCCCCCGGCGACCTCGGCTCCATCATCCAGGACTTGCAGCTTGCCTCGGAGAAGGACGTCGCCTCGGCCCGCGCGGCAACGCTCAACATGCAGTTCGTGGACCTCGCCAAGCAAAAAATTGACCCGGCGGCGATCAAGGCCGTGCCGGAGCACATCGCCAAACGCTACAACATCCTGCCCATTCTGCGCGACAGCACGACCACGCCGAACAAGCTGATGGTCGCCATCGGCGACATCAAGACGGGCGCGGTCGGCATGGACGACGTCAAGCTGGTTTCGCGCTGCAAGATCACGCCGGTCCTCGCGACCAAGAGCGAGATCGAGGAGGCCATCATCCGTGCCTACAGCGGCAACCCCGCCAACGGAAACGGTAACCGTCCCGGCACGGGTCCCATTGGACAGGGCAACGGCATCTCCGCCTTCCCCCAAGTCATCAAGGATCAGGGCGATCTCAAGCCGGTGATTATTAACGACGGGCCGACCGGCCTGGCGCCTCGGCCCGACCTCCAGATCACTGAAACAGGCCCCAGTGAGCTGGAACAGGCCATCAAGGGCGAGATCAGTGAGCTGGGCGGGGTGGGGGTGGGCGAGGACGACGATGCCGCGCTGGAAAGCATTTCCGAGGAAGCGCCGATCATCCGCATCGCCCACGCCATCATGATGCAGGCCATCCGCGAGAAGGCTTCCGACATCCATGTCGAGCCGGGGATCAAGGGCGTCCGCATCCGCTACCGCATTGATGGCGTCCTCAACGAGACCATGACCGTGCCGAAGCACATTCAGGCGGCGCTTATCTCGCGCTTCAAGATCATGGCCGAGTTGAACATCGCCGAGCGGCGCGTGCCGCAGGACGGACGCATCCCCGTCCGGCATGAGGGCAAAGACTATGACATGCGCGTCTCGTGCCTGCCCACCATGTTCGGCGAAAAGATCGTCATGCGTATTCTGGACAAGACCAGCGTCCTGCTGGGTCTGAACAAGCTGGGCTTCACGCCCGAAGTGCAGTCTCGATTGGAAGAGATCGTGGCCCAGCCGAACGGCATGTTCCTGACCACGGGGCCGACGGGTTCGGGCAAGACGACGACGCTGTATTCGGTCCTGCACAAGATCAACTCGGTCGAGAAGAACATCATCACCGTTGAGGACCCGGTCGAGTACCAGCTATCCGGCGTCTCGCAGGTGCAGATCAACAAAAAGGCCGGCCTGACATTCGCCACGGCCCTGCGCTCGTTCCTGCGGCAAGACCCGGACATCATCATGGTCGGCGAGATGCGCGACTTGGAAACCGCCCAGATCGCCGTGGAGGCGTCGCTGACGGGCCACCTCGTCCTGTCCACGCTGCACACCAACGACGCGCCTTCCGCCGTCATGCGCCTGGCCGACATGGGCATCGAGACCTACCTGATTGCGGCGACGGTGCAGGCGATCATGGCCCAGCGTCTGTGCCGCAAAGTCTGCTCCAACTGCAAGGCGCCGTATCAGGTGCCGGGCAGCTTCCTGACCAAGTTCGGCTACAAGAACGAAGACCCGAACGCGATGGTCACGCTCTACGAAGGCAAGGGCTGCGAGGAGTGCCGGTTCAAAGGGTATAAGGGACGTGTGGGCCTGTACGAGCTGATGACGATGAACGAGGAGATCGCCGAACTCGTCGTCCGCCGCGCCCCGGTCGCCGACATCCGCGAGGCCGCGAAGGCAAACGGGATGCTGGAACTGCGCGAGGACGGCTTGCTGAAGATCTTGGAAGGCATGACCACCCCGGACGAAGTCATGCGCGTTGTTTTCACTGCCGGCTTCTAACACTCCGCCCCTGCCCCGTATCAAGGGCAGGGGCCTTATGGTTTACGAAAGGCATCAGCATCATGGCAGAACCGGTAGGAATACCCGCCGCGCCGCAGACGGCCCCGCAGGCGAATGGTCAGGCAAACGGCGCCGCAGGCACAAATCCGCAGGCCGTGCCGCAGTTTCAGCCTCGCCCGGTCGCCAAGCAGCAGAAGAAGTCCATCCAGGACCTGCACCTGGATGAGCTGCTGGATCTGATCATCGCGAAGAAGGGGTCGGACCTGCACCTGGCATCCGGCATTCCCCCCGTCCTCCGCGTGGACGGCGCGCTGGAGCCGACGCCCTATGAGAACATGAATCCGCTGGACATCCAGCAGATGATGTACGCCATCTTGACCGATGAGCAGATCCAGAAGTTCGAGAGCACCTGGGAATTGGACTTTTCCTATGCACTCCAGAAGAAGGCCCGCTTCCGCGTCAACATCTTCAAGGACAAAGGCAGCGTCGCCGCCTCGCTGCGCCTAATTCCCACCAAGATTCCCAGTCTGGAAGACATGGGGATGCCGCCGATTCTGGAGCAGTTGACCCACACTCGGCGCGGCCTCATCCTGGTCACCGGCCCGACCGGGTCAGGCAAGTCTACGACGCTGGCGGCCATGGTCAACCATATCAATGTGAACCGCTCCGAGCACATCATCACGATCGAAGACCCCATCGAGTTCGTGCATAACCATCGGCTTTCGGTCATCAACCAGCGCGAGCTGGGTATGGACACCAAGAGCTTCGCGAACGCCCTGCGCGCATCCCTGCGCGAAGACCCGGACGTCATCCTCGTCGGCGAAATGCGCGACACGGAGACGATGCAGCTTGCGGTCTCGGCGGCGGAAACCGGCCACCTGGTGTTCGGCACTTTGCACACCAATTCGGCAGCTTCTTCCGTGGACCGCATCGTGGACAGTTTCCCGGACGGGGCCAAAGAGCAGGTGCGCTTGCAGCTTTCGGGCAATCTTCAGGCGATCATTTCTCAGCAGCTCGTTCCGACCACGCCGAACTATCAGGCGCAGACCGGGCGGGGCCGCATCGCCGCCCAGGAGATCATGATCGCTACGGCGGCCATCCGTAATCTGATCCGCGAGGCGAAGCCCCAGCAGATCACCTCCATTATCCAGACCTCGGCCAACGTGGGCATGATCACGACGGATCTCTGCCTACGCAACCTTTATGTGGAAGGCAAGATCACTTTCGAGAGCGCCCTGAGCCGCGCGCAGAACGCGGAAGAATTGAAGCGGATGCTGGCGGGCGACGGCGATCCAAGCGCCGGGGCCGGTGGTCGTCCGGGCGGTGTGGCCGGCGGCAAACCGGGCGCTCCCCGGCCCGCAGGCCGGTAGCACGCGGCAAAAAACATTTCACGCGGGCGAACCCTTTTGTGCTCCCGCAGCGTTATAAAGAAGATGGCGGGAAAACCCTGCCCCTACTCATCGTTTTTGCGTCTCGCTCTTTAAGGAGCAACACCACTATGGCAACTTATGCGTATACTGTTCGTGATGCCGCCGGCACCATGCGGAACGGCACCTCGGAAGCGGAAAACCCGGACGTCCTTGCCCGGCGCCTGCGTGAGCAGGGCTTCGTCATCTCCGAGATCAAGGCGGCCAAGGCCAAAAAGGCCGGCGGCAACTGGTTTGAGAACTTGCAGAAGGTCAAGCTGACCGAGCTTTCGATCTTCTGCCGCCAGTTCTCGACCATGATTGATGCGGGCGTCTCGCTCGTGCGCTGCCTGGATGTCCTCAGCCAGCAGCAGTCTAATCCCCGCTTCAAGCGGATCATCCTGGACGTTCTGAAAGAGGTCGAAGCGGGCCAAACGCTCTCCAAGAGCATGGCGAAATATCCCACTGTCTTCAGCAACCTGTTCATCGGCCTGGTCCGCGCGGGCGAAGTCGGCGGCGTCCTGGAAGAGACCTTGCAGCGGCTCTCGACGTTCCTGGAAAAAGACGTTGAGATGAAGCGCAAGATCAAATCGGCCATGACCTACCCGTCCATCGTCATGGGCGCCGCCGTCCTGATCGTCACGGGTCTGTGCCGGTTCATCGTCCCGACCTTCCTCGGCCTGTTCGAGACGATGCTGCCGCACGGGCGGGCGGACTTCCCCGCGCTGACCCTGGGGCTGGTCGCGGTATCCGACTTCTTGACCTACAAGTTGTGGGCCGTCATCCTGATCGTCGTCGCGTTCAACATCGCCTTCAAGGCATTTGTCAAAACGAACTTCGGGATGCACGCCTGGGACAAGTTCAAGCTGAAAGTGCCGGTTTTCGGCAAGCTGAACCACAAGGTCGCCCTGGCCCGATTCTCGCGGACGCTGGGGACCCTGCTGACGTCGGGCGTTCCCATCCTCCAGGCGCTGGAAACGGTCGCCGGGACGGTCTCGAACGTGGTCATCTCGGACGCCATCATGGAGGCGCGCGCCCGCATCCGCGAAGGAGACCGCATCGGCGACCCGCTGGTCAAGTCCAAGCTGTTCCCGCCGATGGTCGTGCAGATGATCTCCATTGGCGAGGAGTCCGGCTCACTGGACGCCATGCTGGCGAAGATCGCCGACTTCTACGAGGACGAGGTGGACGCCGCTCTGGCCGCCCTGGCCGTCGCCATCGAGCCGCTGCTGATCTGCTTCCTGGGCGTTGCGGTCCTGCTGATCATCCTGGGCATGTTCATGCCGATGATCGTCCTGATCCAGTCGCTTTCGGGCGGTGACGGAACGGAAAAGGGCGCGGGCGAATAAGCAGCCTGCCGCTGACATTCTGGCTGGTCGCGGCGGTGCTGTACGGCGTCGCCATCGGCTCCTTCCTGAACGTGGTCATCTGGCGGCTGCCGCGCGGCGTCAGCATCGCCTCCCCGACCTGGTCTTACTGCCCCCGGTGCGAACATCGCCTGGGGGCTTTTGACCTGTTCCCCGTGCTGTCGTTTCTCCTTCTGGGCGCGAAGTGCCGCTATTGCCGCCAGCCGATCTCCTGGCGCTATCCCGGCATCGAGACCCTAACGGGCCTGCTGTTCGCTGTCGTCACCTGGTATACCTGGCAGGCCGGCGGGATATGGTACGACGCCGTCTTTTTCTGCCTGTTCACCGCCATCCTCATCTGCGTCTTCTTCATTGATCTGGAACACTTCGTCATTGACGACGGCCTGTGCGTTTTGGGCATCCTGGTCGGCCTGGCGCACGGGCTGGCTGCGGGGACATTTCGGGACGCGCTGGCCGGTCTGTTCGGCTACGCTGCTGTGATCTATCTCATCGGCCTGGTTTCCTATGTTGTCCTGGTCTCCTTCCTGGACAAGCGGATGGGCGCGGGGCGGGCGGCGGGCGCTTACCTGCGGGATAATGCGGAAGACTGGGCCTACAACAGCCTGTATTATCTGGGAACGCTGATCCCTCCCCTGCGCCGCTGGGTGGAAGCGCGCTGGGGCGAGAAAGCGCCGCTGGAGGGGTTCACCGGCGAAGAGATCGAGGCGGACGAGGATGCCGGCGGCATGGGCAGCGGCGACGGCAAGCTGGCGGCAGCCATCGGGGCCAACCTCGGCTTGAGCCTGGCGCTTGGCTCCCTGCTCTTCGCGATTGCCCTCGGCGCGCTGGCCGGAATGGTCGTCATTGTCCGCCAGCGGCGGCGGCTGGGTGAGCGCGTCCCCGTCCCGTTCGGCCCCGCGATGGCTTTGGGCGCGCTTTTAGCCCTGTTCTACGGCCATGCGGTCGCCGCCTGGTATCTGACACGGTTCCTGGGCGGAGTGCAGCCGTCCGGCGCGGCTCCGGCGGGCTTGTTCGGGTTTTGATCCTATTGCTGGATGGCGGGGTCTACCCACGGGGCTGAACCCCCGTGCTTTAGAAGTGCAAGCCCCCGCCTTCGCGGGCGAGGGGGAAATAGTTCGATGCAATTCTTCTGCCCGCGCAGGCGGGGAGTTGCTTTACCGAAGCCCAGGGGTTCAGCCCTGGGGAGTGGCTTCCTATTCCCTCTTGATTCCGCCCTCAAAAATACCTGAAACATTTTCCGAAAAGTGGGAACAAATTTTCCCGCCCTGTCGTCAAGCAACGGTTACGCTTGTCAGTGGTTGCGGAAGCGCCCAAACGCCCGCCCGCTCATCCGATCCAGGAGCATCATCATGGCACCCTCGCGCCGCCGTCCCCGTGGTTTCACCCAGGGCTTCACGCTCATCGAACTGCTCGTCGTCATCGCCATCATCGCGATTCTCACGGCGATCCTGCTGCCCGTGTTCGCCTCTGTCCGGGAAGGCTCGCGCCAGGGCGTCGCCATCTCCAACATGAAAGACATTCAGCAGAAGATGGAGCAGTACAAGCTGGATAACCACAAGTACCCCGACGTCCTGTTCGGCTATGTCTACCGCCAGGGCGGCACTCCCGCCGGGGCCGTCATCCCCATGACGCAGGCGCTGTCGCAGGTGACGACGGACCATCAGACGGATGTCACTAACGGCGAGAATAATCCTGTCGTGCTCGCCAGCCACAATCCTGCCACCTATTTTCCTGGGCTGTACCCTGCCTATATCAAGGACCCGAACGAGTTCACTGACCCGAACAACGTTGCCGACGTGAATGCACCGCCGGCCCAGCAGGCCACGGGCTTGCTGGCCGCCAATCTGGTTGCGCCTTGTAATGCTGTCGCCGATGGGGTGCTAAACGGTACTAACACATCCGCCTGTGCCCCGCCGACAGCCGCAGGGCAAGTTGTAACGACGAAACGCGATTTTTACAAGCTGGATGCCTTCGACAGCGGCCCGGTCGTCTTAGGCGGCAATAAAGTGGACATCAATAACCCCTTTCTCGTCCGTTACCAACTGGCACACGAGGGGACCTCTTGCCCGCAGGGGACTGCCTCCCCGCCTTCCTACTGCGATCAGACTGTGTCTCCCACTGACCCGGACTACAAGCGGCAGCTTCGCTGGCAGAACCCGCCCGCCGACACGGTCGTCACCATGTCCTCGTACCATGTCCAGAATGCCGACAAGGTGCTGCTCATGTTCCAAAGCGGCGCGATCAAGAAGCTGAAGGCCGAAGACTTCCAGGCCAAAGAAGACAAGTCCGGTCAACTGTCCACCTTCTGGCGTTTCCCGCTCCAGCAGTAGCCTGCGGAACCAGAGGGATTGGGTCGTGCGGTCCATGAAAGACACAAGCATCGGTATGGGAAAAATACGCAAACGGGCGCGGCGCGGCGTCTCGCTGATCGAGATCCTGGTTGTCCTGGTACTCCTGGTGCTGGGCATCCTCATCATCGTGCGCCTGTACCCGAGCGGCTTTTTCTCCATCACCAGCGTGGGCAACGCGACCTTGGCCGACAGCTTGGGGCAGGCCGCCGTGCAGTCGCAGGCGCAGAACACGACCGGACTGCCCGAGTCCATCCTGCCGGTGAACTCGACGACGAAGGACCTGTCTCCGGCGTCCGCCGCCGACGCCAGCTACGACTCTGATGACCCGGCCCTGCTGGACAAGGCCCGCGTCATCAACAACGAGACGATCACGATTCCCGCCGCGTCCGGCGCGACCCGGCAGTCGGTTTACATCGTCAACTATGGCCCCCTCGTGATGCCGGTGCTGGCGAATGACGCGAGCTTGCCGAAATATCTTTCGATCAACAGCCCCTACTGGAAGACGCTTTCCGGGAGCTACACCGATGCGGTGGCCCCAAAATCAGATTATCCGCAGGATACCATCTTCCCCGGTCAGCAGCAGTGCTTTGTAGACTACACGAACGGCAGAGTCGCCGTGCCGTATGCCCAGGGCTATGACCAGCCTTTTGTGCTGATGGTGGTCGCGCATGACACGGTCTCTAATACGGACAAGACCTACCCGCTTACTTTCAAAGTCCCGCATTCCGGCAGTGACGGGCCTCCGGTGCTGACCGAAGCCATTGACTTAAGAACCCGTGTTCCCTATCCCGACTCGCAGAAATATTACAACGGTGGATGGTTTGATCCCGTGGTTCAGGGCAACAACACCGATGCTTCGGGCAAGACGTACACATACAACACGGACACGTCCCCCGTCACGCCGCCGCTTCCCTGGAAAAGCGTGATGCTGTATCGTGCTTTCCATGCCCCGGCGGGAACCGTTACTAGTTCAAACCCAGAAGGTTTCAGCGCCGACCCATACGAGTTCACCCTGACCTCGCCAAACATTATAGACACGGTGGGCACCTCGCTGGCGAACGTCGGGGCGATTGTGTTCAACCCCTTGGCGGCGGGCGGCTCCGGCAGCAACGCGCTCAAAGCGAGGATTTCTTATCTGACTTATAGCTGGAAAGTGCTGCACGAGGACCGAAACATTCCCGCTCTTCCTGCCGGCAACACGTCGGTCGAACGCCTGACGCTGAAGAACTTGAAGCGGGCGGGAGACAACAACCCGGACAACTCCATCTATTCGGGCCTGATCCCGAACAGCTTCAAGAGCATGATTGCCTTAGACCTAGACACGGGGCGTTCCGTCGGTGACATCAATCCGAAAGATCCTACCATGCCCCCAGTTGCAGACCCGACGGCTACGGAGGGAAACATTTGGGATGAAGATGTGCAGGGACCAAGTCCCGATCCGACAAATTATATCAGTGTCAGCTTCTCGACGGGCCGCGTGACATTCGAGTCCAACGCTTTCGGGGATAACCCGACCGGCAACACCCCGCACGCCCATCGTGTCCGCCTCTTCTATGTGGGCGACGCCGACTGGACGGTGGCCGTGCAGAAGGCGCCAAGCTACTTCACCCTGGGGCCGATCAGTGCCACAGGCAGCGCCGACCCGATGCTCCTGCCAGGTCAGTACGCTTTTGACGGGGTTCAGACACTTTACTTCCCGCGCTCGGACGCTGGGAAGTCCGTGGAGATAGACGGCACCTACCAGGTCGGCTCCGGGACCGCCGCTCAACTGAAGACGTTCGCCGCCACGATTGCCATCCCAGCGGTCATCACAACGGTCGGCACGAGCAGCTATGTGGCCGTTGACTTGACGAACTCGACGCTCACCGGCGGGCTGTCGGGAGTTCTCAACATCGCGCCGGGCAGCATTGCCGTCACCGCCGTGCGCGGGCTGTCCGTCCGGTCCGTCGTGGCTTGGAAAGAGCGCGACCGCTGGAAGGTCCACAGTGTGGACACCCTCTTGAACCGGGCGCAGTAACATGAAACATCGTATGAACCAAGACGTTCGTTCACCTTTAATGGCACGGGCCGGGGCGCGAGTCCGCCGGGCATTCACGCTCGTTGAGTTGTTGATCGTCATCGGCTTGACCGCCGTCCTGTTCGGCCTGCTGCTGGTCCCGCTCATCAGCGCCATCCGCTACACGCAGCAGGCGCAGATCATCACCGCCGCTCAGGACGCCGCCCGGACCACGCGCGAACGGCTGACCCGCGAGCTGGGCAGCGCCCTGTTCGTCTTCGACGGCACCAGCCACCCTTTTATCACCGCCACCCAGCCTCAGCCGGGCGATGACCGCTACACGAACTTCTTGGACCTAGAGATACCGGGCATAGACTCGACCGGGAAGAGATATGCGTCCACTATCGCCCACGCCTACGCCTGCAAGCTGGATTTCGCCCAGCCGAAATCCGTTTCGGTGCCTGACAAGAAGGACGCGATGGGCAACGTCACTACTCCGGGGACAATGACCGACCCGACGACGGGTGAGCCGATTTCCTATCGTCCGACCCAGAATGGCTCGGCGATTATCAGCAACCCCGCTTATGTCTTTCCCCTGGCCGCCGGGACGACAGTGACGCGGTACTTTATCGGCCTCAAAGACCCGTCCCTGCCGTACAACAACACGCGCGAGGGCAAGGTCATCGGCGGCAACGACAACACCTATGTGCTGTACCGCGCCCAGTTCCAGCCTTACAAGACTATCTATGACCCCACCACTGGCAACCAGAACGGTGTCACCGCGAATACAGACCTGTTTGCGACCAAGCCCAAGCTGGATGCCAGCGGCAAGCCGGTGATGGACACCACCGGCAAGCCGGTCACGATCCCGGAACTGGATGACCCGGATTTTTTCCGCTATGTAAAGACGACCGATGTGGACTGGCTGGACGACACACACACGACGTATGCAAGTACCGCCCTGATGGGTCAGGATGCCACATCGCATAACAAGCGCGTGGATTTGTGGCGCTCCATCGCCAAGGTGGTCATCCCCGGCCCGAACATAGACCTCATCCTGCTGCCGCACAACACGGACAACACGCTGGCGTATGACCCCGCGACCGGGGCATTCCCCGGCTTCGCGCACAGCGGCACGGCCCGTGACCCGGTGACCGGCAAGACGTATCCCATCGTCAACACCAGCGTCACCTTCCGTCCGGGGACAGTCAGCGGGGATGCCGTGCCGGGGACGACCTCGGACTTCGGCAGCCAGGGCCTGCCGACGGTCGCGGGCGAGTCGGGCTATGCCTACATCCCTACTGTCTACACCTCTGCCGGCCAGTCGTGGGCGCTGCCGTACCATGTCAGCCTGTTCCCCGGCAATTACAACGGGTCGCAGGAGTATTACGACACGCAGATCTCATCCGTCACCGACACCACGAACAGCCCGCCGCTTTACACCGCCGGGGACCTGCTCGAATTCAAGCACACCGACCAGAACGACACCAATGGGGCGCTGGTCTTTAACATCTCGAAGGGCTATCCCCTGCAAGATGACGGCACCGGCTCGGGCACTTACAAGCTGGGCGGCCTGGACTTTGTGCCGCTGACCGTCAACCCCGACACCGGGACACTGAACTTCGGGACGCCGTCCCTGCCGGGCGGGCCGCTGGACCGGAACAACCGCAACTGGGATTATTTCTTCAACGCGACGGCGGACACGGACCTCAAAGGCGGGGTGAATCCCACCGGGCAGATTGACCTGACAAAGATTGACCTGACCAACTCTGCACAGTCCGCCAAAGTCGCTCCGCCGCTCACAAACCCGGTACTCGCACCGGCGAGTGCGCCGAACGTAAGGAACGCGCACATCGTTCCCGGCGGCATCCGCGTGACCGGGCCGGACACGACGGCTGGGCCTAACAACGGCCAGCCTGTTCCTTACACGGAAGTGAACAAATCTTTGATCGGCACCATTGGCGAGAACCAGTACCTAGTAGACTACTCACAGAACGTGATTCAGGTGTCCCAGACCACGACGGATTATCTGAGCGCTAACATAAGCGCCAACCCGCAGCCCAAAGTCACGGTTGTTTATGATTACCAGGCCAACATGACGCTCACGGACCCGGCGAAGACAACACCGAAACCGGGCTTTTCTGCCGACAACCTCTACCTGCCGATGCAGGTAAAGGTGGACTATCAGACGCGAGACCTGATTGATGTCAGCATCGGCGTCCGCATCTATGACATCACCAACAACCGCGCCCAGGTGATTCCGGCTGAAACCAAGATCAAGATCGGCAACAGCAACCGGGGTTAAGGCCCCTCCAAGCACCATGCACCAAGCCCAAACACTAACTCGCGAGACACGCACCCGCCGGCGCGGCCTGGCCCGACGCCGCGCCTTCCAGCGCGGCCAGTCCATCGTCGTCGCCCTGCTGGTGCTGCTGCTGCTCGGTCTGGCCGGCGCGCTGTTCGTCACCATCGTCGCCCGGAACCTGCTCAACGCCCGCCACGCCAGCCGCGTCGTCACCGCCGACCAGTATGCCCGCGCGGGCATCACGTTCGCCGCCGCCCAGCTCACTAACAGCCTGGACGGGGCCGACTGGCGCCCGCCGCTCCAGACCACGCTGCTGAACCCGCCAGTCGAGCCGCGTGAAGCGGCACGGTATGCCGCCTTCGTGAAGGCGAATAACCTGCCGGCCGCCGATCCGAATGATCCTGATGCCAAGTACCTGGAAGCCGGGTTCGCGCGCTACAACACCGGCGCGGGGCGCTTCCTCCTGCGCCTGACCTATACGCCCGTGCTGCTCCGGGATACCGCCACCAGCCCGTTTTACGACCCCGTCATCAAAACCGATGCGAGCGGGACCGAGATTCCCGTTGTTGTCCCGCCCGGCAAGTATATCAAGATCGAGTCCATCGGGCGTGAGGGCGTCATTGACTTCCAGGACCCGACCACCTACGGCAACAACCGTAGCTCGGACCGCTTGCAGGCGTATCAGGTCGCCTATCAGCCCATCGGCATCACCGACTATGCCCGGTTCGAGACCAATCTGGCGAACCGCTCGGCGACGGCCGACCTCGGCGTCACCAGTCGGTTCTACGCCGGCGACACCGACGGCGGCATCGCCACGCCCGCCGCCTACGACTTTGTCAGGGACCCGAACGGCCCTAATATGCCCCTTCTGGTTGATGCGAATGGCAACCCCGACCCGAACGGGCACCCAGCTTATCAGATTTATCCAGTCTTCACCACTTATGGGGCGCCTGACGCCTATCAAATCGCCCCCATGACTGGCCTGGTCGTTCCCAACCCGACAGCGGGGTCTCACAGCGCCATCGACACCACAGGCACGAAGTACCTGCCCGGTGGCGGCTCGTTCCACGCCAATATGCCGGTGCGCTTCTTCGGCAAGAACCTGTTTTATCTGAACAACGCCGGGATCAACGCCCCGCTGTATCAGGACGGCCTTGAAGTAGCGGGCGACCTGCTGCTGAACGGCTACACCCAGAGCCTGCCGCTCTTCACGACGCCTGCGAATGCGAGCGGTGGCGGGCAGCGCGCGTCGGTAGAGATCAACCCGGTAGACCTGACCAAGCTGACGGCGGCCCCCGCGCCTATGTCTCCGGGCACCCCGACCATGAACCTGTTCGTGGTGCCCAGCAACGACACGGGGGCGTCACCTGTCCCCGCCGTGTCCGGGACGGGCAGCAACGGCGGGTTCAGCACGTTCGGCGGCCTGGTGCGCGACAGTTCGCCCCAGAATGACCCCAGCGGCCAGCCCCGCAGCATCGGGCGCCTGGAGCCGCCGCGCATGGACGCCGTCGAGTCGGCGTCCCAACTGCCGCGCTACAAGGCCATCGCCATGACCTCGCCGCCGCGCCTCGATCCGAAGACGGGCGTCGCGTTTGTGAACCCGGCGGGCGGGGCCAGCCCCAGCCAGTTCGGCTACGGCCAGAGCATCTACATCAACAACGCCAATGACATCCAGGGGAATAGCACGGCCATCGGCGGCGGCAGTACGCTAGTGGATGAGTGGCTGAACCGTACCCCGACACCCTTGGGGAGTACCAAAGGCGGCTGGACGAAAGGCGACTTCTATGACCCGCCTGGCGTCAACATCACGCTGGGGAAGTTTAACGTAGACCCAAAGGCACATAAGCCTGCTCTTAAGTCCATCTATGGTATTCGGATGACGCTGACCGACGACAAGTTTCCCAATCCCGACGGCACGGCTGGCACTGTCGCATCCCAGACGGTGCTCTATGACGACATCAACGCCAGCAATGATCCGGCGACCGAGAAGACGAACTACACAGGGCCAAACCCAGATAATGATGTGTTGATCTATGCGGAAGGCAATGTTCGCGTCCACGGCATTGTCAGCGCTGATCCGAATGACACGGATGCAACACTGATCCAGACGCCCGCCGACAAGTTCCCGCGCCATATCACGATTGTCACGAACGGGACGGCTTACATTGAGGGTAGCCTGCTGAAAGGCAACCCTGATTCCACTATTACCATCTTGGCCCACGATTATGTCTGCGTCAACACGACCCAGTTCCTGGCAGGTCCCCAGACGGAAGAAAATCCGCTTGGAACGCCTGCCCCATCAGCGGGCGGTGACAAGGATTATCATGCCGTGACGTTTGGCTCGGACGAAACGACATTGATCCAGGAGTTGACCTTCGGGCTTCCGAATAGCGGCACACCGGGCGTGGCTTACAATGGCTCCCTCGGTCTCTATGTCAGCGCCCGCCCACAAGGAGGCAGCGGCGCGACTCAGGCCGATTTCGAGATCGTGAATCCGACCACTGGGCTGAATCTGGCTGGGAACGCGCCCTTCTCGCCGACAGTCGCGCCGCCTTTCAGCCTGTCATTTGGGACGGGCGGTGGTGCGGGACAGCAGTACGTCAACCTAAACCCGCCGGGTGGCATCACGGACATGAGCATGACCCCGAACACGCTCTTCGGGAACCTGGTGGAAAGCGACACGCGCCTACTGGAGACGCGGCGCAACACCGGAGCGGCCCAGGACCTGGAACTGGAGCGCGTGGCAGTCCTGCCGATGGACATTCGGATCGAGGCGGTGCTGTACGCCCAGACCGGCTCCTTCTTCGTCATCCCCGGCCCGTGGTTTAACAGCAGCCCCTCCGATACACTGGACGTTTTTGCGCCGACCGTCACCCCGACCGCGATGAACGGGACGCGGACGTTCGGGTCGGACCCGCACTTCCCGTTCTATGGGCAGCCCATTGACATGAAGATCATTATCAGCGGGGCCGTGTCCGAGGCGCAGCCGGTGGATGTGGCCGCTCAAACCGCGTGGATGCTCAAGTGGGGCTGGATTCCGCAGTACCACGGCTACCATTCGCAGGGCGCGGTCGGGAGCGGCCCGCCGCTGGAGCCGGCGGGGCATCTGCTGACGGACTCCTCGACCATGCCCAAGCCCGGGGGCAAGCCCGCCATCGGCCTTCAGATCATTTACAACCCGCAGGCCGGCTACCCGTACCATCCGGCAGACCCGATGAAGCCGATGGATACGTCGTACTACCTGCGGAGCGATGCCTATGGCCGTCCTCTGCCCTTCTCGCCCAAGCTGCCCGTTTCGGCGGCGCTGCTGTTCGCCGGGGAAAGCAGCGAGCCGCCGCTCTTGCAGTAGTTCGCTGGAATAAAGCCTCCACCGGCGAGGACGGCAGACGTAGGGGCGCGACTCATCGCGCCCTCCTGCTCCTTTGTCCGCGACGGCGGGCAGACGCACTTTTACAGCCCCGGAATTTATTCCGGGGACAGCGTATTGATCTCATCTTTTCCTATCCCCCCAGACTTGGGGGCTAGGGGGTTCTTATGTTTCGCCTCTTGAACAATCCGCGCGGTCTTTTTCTGCTGTCGGCGCTGACGGCGGCGCTGCTCTGGCTCGCGCCGGCCCGCAGCGTCCGGGCCGCCGTTTACACCTATAATGCCCGGCAGCGCACCATCAACGCGGGTGTCCTGTTCGTTGGCTCGGCGGCTGATGTAGCTGTCTACACTCCCGGCGGCCCTAATTCGGTGCCCGACCCGGCGCCGTATGTGTTTCATGTGCTGGACCAGCGCGCGGATGTCAAGCCCGTCGGGTGGAGCTTCGTCAACCCGATTGCGCCCAGCACAATCAGCACGGCCATCAACACCCGCTGGGGCGGGCAGTACACGGCAGGCAGCGGCGTCACGTCGGACATGGCCGCGTACTGGGAAGTGGCGCTGCGGGACGTGTCCGCCGATGATCTCCAGCAGTTCGACGTGCTCTACCTGCACGCTTCGGCGACCGGCTACAGCCCGGCGTTCCTGCCATCGGACAACGAGAAATTGCGCCGGTTCGTGGACGGCGGCGGCCAGCTCATCGTCGAGTACGGCGGGCCGGTGCCGACCACTGTGTCTCCCCTGTTCACAGACACAAACTGGGCCTCCGCTTCCGATTTCCCTGTGACCCTGGTTTCTGTGGCTGGGTCCCTGCTGACCCAGCATCCCATCGTCTCCCAGCCGTACCCATTGTGGCAGGTGGACCCGCACTTCCCGTTCTTCCTGGGCATGGCGAACGACATCAATAACAATATTTACGGGACGATCACTTCCGGCGGCACCGGCGAGTATACTAACCTGTTCGGCGCGGCCCTGTATCGCACCGCCTCGACCGGGACGATGCCCGCCGTTCCCACGCTGCCGGCCGTCTCCGCCGCGCAGCTTGGGGCGGGCCAGGTCGTCGTCAGCGCCCTGGACATCGGACCGCACACGACGCTTGCCTACGGGGCGACCTTCGGCACACCGGCGGCTCCGATCAATTTGTCCCTGGCGTCGACAGGTGATCTCAAATTCCTATCCAACATCGTTTCCTGGGCCGACACGCACCCGACAGAGAACAAGACCAGCCACCAGAACGCGGCGGGTCCCAGTGCGGCCTCCTTCGCCGCCGCCTGGTCATATCCCGATCCGGCTCAGGGCCAGCCTCTGCGCGGCACTACGTCCACTACGCCTCCTCCGCCCGGCGCCGCCGTATGGGGCAACTTCGTCTTTGTGACCGACTCCACCGGCATCCTGCGCGCCTTCGACGCTTACCCGGACCAGGACCTGACCGGCAAGGGGTCGCCTGACTTAGGCACCGCCGCGCCGCCCACCCCCTATGGTGAGATTTGGGAGAAAGCCTCGCTCGGCACCCCCGCCTCCGCGCCGACGGTGGCGAATTACGGCGGTCAAACGTTGGTCATGGTGGAAGACAAAACCGGCGTGGTGTATGCGTATGTCGCCGCCACGGGTGTTCCCTTCACCACGCCCAAACTAGGCACCGCCAACGCCAACGGGTCGTTCGCGGCTTCCGTCCCTGCGCCGACCTATTACGATGGTCGTGTTTATGCCGGACAGCCGGACGGGACGCTGCTCGTTTACGATCTGAACCCGAACGCCAGCGCCGGCGGCGGCATCACCATCCCGGTTAATCCGACAACCACCACCGGCGAGTATGTCACGGCCTCGCCTGCCGTCGGTCTTCTGGCAAGCGGCTTGGAAACTAATACCGTCACCGCCCTGGTGCCGACCACCCAGAACATGAACACGGTCCTGCTCGGCGCGCGCAACGATCCCCTGACCGCGTACTCCACGAACGGGCAGTTCACTGGCTACAACGTCAACCGCAACGGGCGCTACGGTCTGTTCAACCTGTTCGTGGACCCGTCCTCCGTTCCCGCTGGGAGAGCTTATGACGCCAACGGCAACAATGTCGTGCCCGTCAGCGGCGGCCAGGACCCGGTGTTCGGGTCCACCAATCTCAACCAGGATCAGGAAGGCTTTTTCGGCAGCTGGGACATAGATTTCCGCGCAAGCACCGGTCAGATCAACAATGCTCCGCCCAACGGCTCGACGCTGACCCTGCACGAGATCAAGGCCCTGAGCGTCGCGAACACAGGAGGCGGCTCGGCGGCCATCTCCGCCCCGGCCATTGATCGCCACGGCGACTACTACTACACGGTGTTCGACCCGAGTAATAACTTTAGCTATCTGTTCGGCGTCCACGACGACATCCAGCAGCGGAACGTCCGCGTGAAGTTCCGCTTCCGCCTCCCGAAAGCCAATGATCCCAGCGCCGTAGACGCCAGCGGCACGGCCTGGACCAACATGGATGCCGATCACGTCAATTACAATAACACGATGACCAACCCCGCGGATGGGTCCAGCCGGAGTCTCATGGACTTCCGCTTTGTCGGCACTCCCGTCGTGGATGGTCAGGGCAACGTCTACGTCGCCGCCCAAAAATCCAGTGGAGGGAACGTAGCCGCTGTCCTGTGCTTCAACGCAGACCGAGAACCTACGGCGGAGCCGGACCCGACACAAGGGCCGATTTCCACGGCTTTCAATGCGATGACAGCCACCTATTACCAGAACGACGAATTCGATCAGAGCCAGCAGAACATTCCGGCGCTCCCGTCCACCCGGCGGGGCGCGGGGCGGGCCGGCCAGATGTCTACCGCGAGCAATCAGGGGACGGGGGCCAACCCCCTCATCAACCAGGCAAGCGTCTTCAACTTCGCGCGTGGCAGCGGAGGAGCGCGGCAGATCGCTGGCGACCTGTCCGAGCCGCAGCCGTTCACCGGGATGATGAATGTCAACGGAGGGCCGTCTATTCTGGCGACCATGTACTTCCACACGAACCTGGCCTGGTACGCGACGTTCGCCGTCAACGGCCAAATTTCGGGCTTGAGCAAGGCGGGCAGCGTGCTGATGCTGTGCGACAGCGGCCCCGGAGGCAGCGGCTCCTACAACACCCTGTACAAGCTGCCCGCCGCGCCGACGGTGGGCGCGGGCAAGCTGGCCGCCCTGACGGTGCAGCGGTCGCCGCTCGGCACAGGCATAGACCAGACCGGAAAGCCCAATCTTTTGAACATTGGCCAGGTCGCCGCTGCGCCCAGCGCGGGCGGCGGGGCGATGGTGGTCAACGGCGGACAGGGCATCGCCGCATTCAACCAGCAGCTTACGCTGATCGCGGACAACAACCGCATCCTGGAAGTGGATGCCGACGGCAATGCCGTCTGGTCCGCCGACGCCACCACGCGCCCCGGCGGGAACGGCGTCAGCACGAAGGTGGACTTTGCCCACCCGTCCGCCCTGGCCCAGTTCGCCGCGAACGACTACCTTGTCGCCGACACCGGCAACAACCGCTGCGTCCGCTTCGACCGCGCGGGCAATGTGCTGTGGGAGCTGACCCGCTTCTACGATCCGAGCGGGCTGATGGCGCCGGGCCAGCCCCTCACCCTCAGCCAGCCGACCAGTATTGAGGTGCGCCGCGAGGTTTTCAACTACAAAGACCCCGTCAATGGCGCTGCTCTCACGGGTCAGATGGTGCATTACCTGGTCGCCGACAGCGGCAACGACCGCATCGTCGAGGTCACGGACACGCTCGATGCCGCCGGAAACATCCTGTACTTTGACAGAAATACTCCGGCAAACGTCGTCCAGCCGCCGCCACTGGGGCCAAGCAATTCCGTCACCCATGATCATCTCTTGACCTGGGTGACGCACACCGGCGACAAGTATGGCCGGCGCTACCACTACGCAGGGGCGTCCTACCTGGACATCCCAAGCGCGACGGTGGGGGCGGCAGACACCGTCCGGGTCGTCGCCCTCGTGACCAACACGCGCATCGCCCAGCCCACGGCAACGGGTCTGGCGGCGGCCAGCGGCGACGCGCCCGGCGGCAGCATCGTCTCGTTCCTGCTGCCGATCCCGCAAAGGGCGTTTTCCGACCCGACCCTGAAAAACGACCTGGTGTATGTGGCGACGAGCTTCAACATGACGACGGCGACAGGGACGACGCAGAACCTCCCGGTCCGCAATCCGCGCTTCCTGCACGTCTACGCGCCGCCGCAGCCCACGCCCGCAACGCCTGATCTGTACGCCTACAGCTTCCTGTACGCCGACGACAATGGGGCATTCGACCTGGTCTACCAGCCGCCGGGCGCGAACGGGCAGACGACGCCTCCCGTCTCGTATGGTCTTGCCTTCACACAGGCCAGCTACCGGAGCATGACCATCCCCGCCGATGTTCAGGGGAATGTCCCCCTGCGCGGCGGCTTGACGACGAGCACCCCGCCCATCCCGCCTCTTCCGTTCGTCCCGACCTGTGTGCAGCGGCTCAACGATGATGCTACGAACGTGGCGGGAACCAGCCACATCGAGCGGTATCTCATCACTCAATCGTTCAGCCAGAGCGAACTGGGCCGGCAGCCGGGGACGCCTCTTCCGTACCGACTCGGCGGTGAGATCTTTGAAGTGGATGTCAGCACGATTGCCAATGGCGGCACCACCGTCACCATGTACCCCGTCGGCGGCTTTGGCGGCGGCTTGACTGTGACGGGGAGCGGAACGCCTCCCGGCCCGCTGGTCGGCTTCACCCTGAGCCGCCCTGTCGGGACCAGTCCGCTAACCCAGCCGACGTTTGCGATACGGACGCCGCAGTAAGCCGGTTTGGGAGTGTCTTCTCCCTCTCTTACTCCCTCAGAATTGGGGGCGGGGGCGATACTGGTATGCTAAGGGAATGACCCCATGGATCGCAGTCGCAACGTAAACAACAACGTAAACAACAGCGCAAATACTAACGTAAACAATAGCGTGAGCACCAACAACGTGAACCATAACAGCTTGAACTCAACACTTTTCCGGCGGACCCGGCGCGCGGCGGCGATGCTGTGCGCGGTCCTCGCCGGGCTGGGTCTCGCGCGCGGAGCGGCGGCGCAGGGGTCTCTGCCCGCCGGGCCTCTGCCCGCCTCGCCGTCCGTCCCGACGCCGTATCAATCGCCCCTGTTCCATAACGGCGGCGCGCAGGACCCCGCCCCCGCCGGTCTTTTTCCGTTCCTGGACAGCCGGCTTCAAGGCACACCGTCGGGAGTGATCGGCGGCGTCCCGACGCAGATTCCGAGCTTCCTGCTCGGCGCCTATGATCCGACCCAGCCACCAAGTGCGGTCTCGGGTCCGGGCAACGGTTATTATCCCGAGCACTTTGCCGATGGGCAGGACCCCAACATATTCTCCTGGGAGGCGCCCTTCTCGTACCTCCCGCACGCCGCCGGCATCCAGACGGAGGACGACAACGATACGGCCGTGCCCACCAGCGGCCCTCCGGCGACGGCCGGGTTCACGGCGACGAGCGGCTGGCAAAAAGTGACAGGGGACGGGAACGGCGGGTCCATTGCCAGCGCCGCCGCCGGCACCGCCGCCAACGGGGAGTACCGGCGCCTGTCGGCGGGGAAAAACGGCACCAATGACTCGGCGGTCTGGCAGCTCGTGGAGCCGCTGGCGGGGAGCTACACGGTCAACGTGAACCTGCCCAACGACCTGGGGCCGGTCTCCGCCGACCCTAACAACCCGGACCCCAACACCAACCTGACCGAGCCGCGCAGCACCGATGTGACTTATCTCATCACGGTGCGCGACGACACCGGCGCGATCACGTTCAGCGGCAACGCGACCATCAGCCAGACGGAAGCCAACGCCGATCAGTTCCTGGCCGGTCCCTTCCAGATCGTCGCCGGCGGCAGTGTGACGGTCACGCTCAAGCGCGATTCGACCACCGGCCTGAACTACGATCCGAAGAACTTTTACTACCTGGTCGCGGACTCGATATCGCTCCAAGTCGCTCGGGGCGACGTTCAATCCACGCCGACGGCAATCAACATCGAGTCCTACCCGAACGACTTCAAGCTGCTGCAATACTGGGGCATCACCACGCCGGCATCCAGCCCGGCGCCGCCAATTGTCGGCGCGACCGCCGCCCTGAATGCGCCGCCGGACGGGACGGTCGCGGCGCCCGTTCTGCGCTACGGCGACCCCGCAAAGACTGATGCGCGCCACCTCATCCGCCAGCTTGTCTACTTTGGCCGCCGCGAACCCGTCTTGACCCGGTCGGTGACTTTGGATGACAGCAGCCCGACCGGGTTTTCTTCCCCCTTTGGCGGATTTCCGATCAACGACGCCAGCGCCACCAACGGCGAGTACCGGCACTACGGCGTGTCGCCCGGCAGCTACACCCCTGGGAGCCAGCCGGTCGCCTCCTGGACGCTGACGACGCCTACGGCGGTCAGTGCGAACGGCTATTTCATCGCTGTCCACATCCCCCGGATACCGCTGGCGGGGCAGCCGCTCAACCCGAGCGAGAACCGTCTGGGACGCACGACCTACACGGTCACGGACTTTGCCACCGGCGCGCTCATCAGCGGGCCGGTCACGATTAACCAGAAGACGTTCGGCACCGACCTCATCGTTACGCTGCCGACGGGGGCGCTGCCCCTGGCGTCCGGCCAGAAGATCAACGTCAACCTGTTCAACGTTCTCGGCGCGAACACCACGCCGCAGACGCCGCCTACCTATGTCGTGGCCGACTCGGTCAGCCTGACGACCGGAAACGGGCAGGGCGCGATCTACTGCGTGGACGGCTTTACCGGCGGCGTCGTTTGGCGCTATGAGACGCCCAATTCGCCCAGCGCCGGCTCCGCCCCGGTCTACTCCTCGCCGGTCGTCGCCAAGATCAATGTCCTGGTCAAGCCCGCCGGCCCCGGCAACACGCCCCCTGCCGTGTATGCCAACAAGCTGGTCGTCATTGTCGGCGACAACAACGGTTTCGTTTACTGCCTGGACGCCATGGGTAATGGGGACGGCACCAGCAACGTCAACGCGCTGGACGCCAACGGTCAGGCCATCTACGCCGCGCAGCCGCCCTATGGCACGACCGCGCCTGTCTTTGACCCGGCGAACCCCCACGTCGGCACGACCTCCGGGTACTGGATCTACCGGCCCGACCCCAACCTGCCCAAGAACGTGACGACCGGCCAGGTGCGGCGGGATGCCAGGGGGAACGTTTTCCTCGACCCCAGCCGCGACCTGCCTGTCCCCGCCGCTTTCAACACGGCCTCGCCGACGATCTTCGTGGACCCGAGCGTGACCACGACGCCGGACACGAACGGCCTGCTGCCCACGAACGCCACGGTCTTTGTCGGCAACAGCAACGGCGTCCTGTACGCGCTGGACGCGCTCGGCGTCCCCACCGGCGGGGACACCCAGGCGGCTTTCGAGGCGTCCGGCGACAAGTTCAACGGCAGCCTGGACGTCCGGCGCAGCGCCGGACATTTCAAGTTCCTCGCGGACGGCACGACGCCGGACCCGAGATTCAATCCTGCCGACGGGTTCGCCCCGACCCCGCAGCCGAAGTGGTGGTTCACCCTGCGCGGCGTGGACCCCAACTCGCCTGATAACCCCTCGTTCGCCGACATCGAGTCCGCGCCCGCGCTCTCCATCAGCTCGACCGTGACGCTGGTTTCTACGAACGGCAATACCTACGCTTACACGCCGACGGTCTACATCGGCTCGGCGCATGAGATGGAGGCCACCTCCAATGTCGGGCGGCTCTATGCCCTGAACGGCCTGTTCGGCCCAGCGGGCAACAACGGCACCAGCGACCCGACCACGACGGCCGGCGGCCCCGGCTCGTTCAACTACAACGTCGGCCAGCGCCCGCAGATCAGCAATGCGGACACCGCCGACTGGTCGTTCCCGGACGCTTACGACCGCACGGGCACAGGCCCCACCAGCCGCAACAAGGGGCAAAGCAGCGACAAAAAGGCCCGTCCCGCTCTGGGCAACGTCACCGGCTCGCCCGTCGTCTTCACGAACGCGACCAACTTCAACGGCGTCACGCATGAAACCAATGCGGCCCGTCAGACCCGCATCTACTTCGCCGCCAACAGCGGCCTGGAAACGACGACGGCGGGGACAATCGCCGCCACCCGGCCCGATGAGGCGCAGGGGGGCCGCCTGTGGGCCGTCAACCAGGACGGCTCGGTCGGCACGACGACCAACTCCAACACCGGCGTCTGGGCCTACCCGGCGGCCAATGACCCCAACATCGTTGCCAACGACACCAAAGTCGAACCGTCGGAGCCTATGGGGTCCTTCCTGCACGCCACGCCTGCGATGGGTTTTGTTCAGTTCCCAAAAATTATCCAGTACAACGGGACCACCAACTACACCCACGCGGACGCCGTGCAGAACGACATCAAGGGCAATTCCGTTCCCATGCTCTATGTCGCCACGCGCGGCGACAGCGACTCGGCTTTGTACGCCATTGATGTGGATGGGCGCAGCGACGGGGAGCGCGTGATCTACCGCGAAGGGTCGCCGGACGGCTCGATCTTCCAGTCATCTCCGATCCTGATCACGAACGCTTCCACGCTCGGCGGCAACGGCGGGGCGGTCTTCGTCACGGGCGGCAGCACATTCTACGACTACAGCGCCACGCCGATTTCCAACCCCTTCACCGGCCAGGGCTTCCCGCTCATTCGTCTGAACAAGACCTACACGACCTTCGGCCCGTTCTCCTCGCCGGCCGTGGCCGCCACGGAAACCACCGATCTGCTGACGGCGGTGGAACTGTCTGACTATACCGCCGCCACAGGGCGGACCAAGAGCGTGACGGACTGGGTCTATGTCGGTGACAGCACCTTCGGCTTTTGCCGGGGCTTCACGCCCAGGGACAGCGGCGACTTCGGCATTCCGGCTGACGCCTTCAACGCACTCGTTCCGCGGAACCCGAACCCGCCCGATGCCCCGGACCTGTCTGCGCCGCTGCAAGCGTACCTGGTGGATGAGACGAACAAGAAGAGCATCAATTACAGTGATCGAATCCCATTCGGACCAGGCACAGCTCTGCCCGTGTATGAGTGGGGCCAGAACGTCTACATCCGCTTCGCCAACGTCGCCTCCCCGTCCACGGACCCGGCCCAGGTGGTCTATGACCACACGCAGCCGCTGGCCCAGGGAACCATCGGCTACGGCGGCGGCGGGCCGCTGACGTTTGAAATCTCGGACGCCACGCAGGGCATCGGGGGTGCCCCGGCCTCGCCGCCTGACCGCGCCACCATCCCGCCGGTCTTGATCGCGGTCCCAGCGAACAACACCCCGCTGCCCAACGGATTTATCCAGCGCGGCGACCCCACCGTTGACCCTGAGAATGTTTTGCAGGACGCGGCGGGCCATAAATATCTCGGCGCCTACACCTACACCATTTCGGATGGCTCCGCGCGCCTGAACACGCCCGGCTCCCGCCGCCGCGTCCTCAATGCGACGCAGACTGTGCAGGTGTTTACCTATGACACGGGCAGCAACTCGTTCACGCCTACACCCAGGACCACTAAACTGGTCGCCTTCATCTCGAACGGCAACGTAGTCACTAAGCCCGACGCCGGCGGCAACCCGTCTCTGGTGCAGGTCCCGCCCGTAGACCAGCCGACGTTCGGCATCCTGAACCCGCTGGGGGTTCGCGGCGGCGGCAAGGACCTGTTCGGCAGGACGGGAACCGTCGGCGGCGCGGCCTTCCCGATCGGGGACGGTCTGGGTCCCTTCCGAGGCATCTCGCGGACGGATGGGACGATCGTCGCCGATGCCGATGACCTGAAGGCGCTGGCGAACGGCAACAGAATCCCGATGGTGGCTCCGCCGTCCAGCTCCGGCGGGGGCGGCACCATTAACCCGACCAAGCCGCTCAGTGATCCCGCCAACGCGGCGTTCAACCCGGCCACCACGCTGAATGTCGTAGTCACGGCCACGGGCATGATCCCGCACAACAACAGCGGCGACAACTTCGACGCGCCCGTGAACCCCACGACGACGAACCCCACGCCGACACTGCCGTTGTTCCCGCCGCAGGGCACCGGCACGAGCGGCGACGGCCTCACCACCACAAACTTCGGCAGCGCATCCGCGCCCTATGCGCTGGACCTCAGCGACCGCAGCGCCCTCGGCCTCATCGGGCAGGGCATCCGGGCCAAGGCGAGCACGTTCTCCAGCGGCAGCGATGCCGGCCTTTACTGGAACGACAACACGGCCAACGTCACCGGGCACGACGCGGTGGTCAACTACCTGCCCTGGGAGACGCCGCCCCCGGCCGGCTCGTTCCTGAACGGCATCGCCAACTCCAGCCAGGACTACCCGAACATCAGCGCTTCGGACATCTCCGTCATCCTGCACCCTTATGACGGGGGCGCGGCGGACATGACCCTGGGCCGAGCATTCCTGAAGCGCGCCTTTCCGGGAACCGGCAGCGATGTCGTGCGGTCCCGGACGATCTACACAAACCCGGTCCAGGTCCACGTCAGCGTCCGGCGCTTCCAGCCCGCCAACCAGCAGCTTTACACGGAGGTGAATCCGTACCAGGCCGCGAGCGGGGGGAGCAAATACGATCCAACGAAACAGGTCGCGCCGGTCAATGCCGATGGGAGCACGAACAGCACCCTGTTGGCGGGCGACTACACGTTCCCGATGGGCTATGCCACCACCCGCCGCATTTATGTGCCGGACCGGACCGGCTCTTACCGGCGCGGCGCGGCCTTCCGCGAGGTCCGCGTCTACACCGGCGTTCCCCCGGACTTCGGCGCCCAGATGAGCACGGCCACGGCGGATGTCGGCAAGGTGCCCAGCGGCTTCGGCATCCAGACCGCCGGCTATAAGCCATTGACCGGCGTCTATCCGCCAGCGCCCGCCAACGCGCCGGGGACGCTTGACCCGTACCAAACGTTTGACCCGTACAACCCGGCGTTTGCCGACTACTTCAAGCCGCTGAATGTCCTCAACACAGGCAATGTCAACCTGCTGAACGTCCACCTGGACCAGAAGCAGCTACGCCCTGACCCTGTCAACGGCACTCCTAAGCCGTTCGCGCTGCCGCTGTTCTCCGACGCGCTGGACCCCACCTCGCTGATCCCCGGCTATGACCCGAACGGCGCCGTGACGGGGCCGCGCTTCGGCAGATTCGGCGCCAGCAACACGCCCGAGGACTTCTACCTGATCCGGTCGTCACTGGACAGCGATCTGGTCGCCCCCTATGGCCACAACCCGATGATCCAGAACCCAAGCAACACGAACGTTCTGGGAGTACCGCTGAATCAGATCTATCCCGGCGCGACTTTCCACAAGGCTCAGGTCGGCAGCGCTCAACCGAGTACGCTGTTCGTCCCGGATGCCCCGGAAAGCTTCACGCCGGGCGCCACTCTGGATGTCCCGGAAACCAACCATCCAACCCAGCAGGGAGACACAAGCAATCGTGATGCCAACAATAATCCGTTGCCCTTCAAGACAGCGCCCTTTGTCAGCGTCGCCGTTCCCTTTGGAACAGCTGTCGGCAGCTACCACGGGGCGCTTCAACTCTTCGAGGGCTTGGACAGCCGGAACTACTTTAACGGCCCGGACACAACATACACCGGCCTCGTCGCCCAAATCTTCCCGCCCCGCTACGGCGGCCAGACGGGCGGCATCGGAGCGCCCCAGGCGGCGCTGACGGACACCATTGAAATCGCCAACTCGGCAAACGGGCCGATCCGCCTGATGCCGAGCAGCCCCAATGCGACTGTGCTGAACGTCAACGTCGTCGAGGACCGCATGACCGACGGCGCGACCTACGGCGCGGTGCCGATGGTTGACCAGGGACCGGCCATTCCCGGTTCAGGCAACACGCCGGAGCGGGCGGTTCCCGACTTCGCGCCTGCCGCCTATCGCGACTTGAACAGCGGCAACCTCTCGGTCTACTGGACGAGCGGGCGCGGGACAGGGACAAACGCAAAGGGGCCGAACGCCCAGTTCAACATCTACCAGGCGCTCGTGCCGATGGTCAAGGGCGCCAGCAACAGCTTCGCGTTCCTACCGGTAGACCCGGCGGCGACAGGGACCTATGTCAACCAGTGGTGGACCTCGCTGGCAAGCGACTCGGCAGGATACACCGGCACTGCCCCTAACAGGACGCTCGTGCCTGCTCTGGCGGCGGACGCCGGGACCAACAGCGGCCTGACCATCGTGCAGGACGCGCAGAACCTGGCTACTGGCACGGTCGGGGCGTTCGCAGTCAACGTCCAGGCGCCGCCGCTCACGCCGTCGTATCAGAACACGGTGCTTTACTACCCGGTGACGCCGAGAACCGGCGCGCTGGGGTCGGCGGTGCCGGTGACAAACGATCCGACTCAGGTCAAGTACGGCGTCAAGGGGCTGGCGATGACCGCCTCCGTGACGAAGTTCAACCGGAATCTGTGGGCGTTCTGGACGGCCACGACTCGCGGGCGCACGGCCATCTACTACAACTCGCAGGACCCGACGAACGGCCTTTGGGTGTCGACCGCCGGCTCTCCCACGCCTCCCACCATCGGCCTGCTGCCGATCCCGGCGGGGCTGACGGCGGTGGCCGACCCCGCGCCGCTGCTGCTGTTCGGGAACGTCCTGGTCAACGGGACGCCGCAGTTGCAGGCGACCATCGAAGTCACCTACAGCGGCACCGGGCCGGACGGCAACGTGGACCTGTACCAGAGCCGCTACCAGCCGGATGGCGACCCGAAAAAACCGTTCCTGCTTGACCTGGTGCCGTACCCCGCTGTCAGTGAGATACTCAAGGCGACGGGCCAGCCCGGCGGTTGGTATCAGGCACGGGACGTAGCCTGGTCGCGGACAAGCCAGCTCAACCTGTTCGTAGGCGGGCAGGCGATCCTATACGACACGACCAAGACCCCCGCCGCGCCGCTGTTCAGCCGGGCCGTCTTCGACAAAGCCAGCGGCCTGCTGGTGCTGACGGGTGTGACCAACCCTGCCCTCACCGGCACCTCCCCGACGGCATACGCCTTCGGCAGTACGAGTACGCCGGTGACCATCTATCTTGACCTCGCGACGGGCCGCGCTCGCTTCAGCGCCGCGCCGAACGCGACCGTGACGGCTCTGTTCAGTCCGCTCGCCCGGCGTCTGACCGACGACTCGCGCGCCGACACCGGCCCGGCTACGTTCCTGGATGGGACGCTGAAGGCGAATACGGTCGGCAACCCCGTCAAGGCGGACCGCCGCTGGTACATCTGGCGCAAGTCGGGTGTAGGCGGCGCATCTCCCTCCGCCACGATCTACTACAAGACCCAGCGGCTGACCGTGTTCCTGCATGACACGATTGACCTCAGTAAGTCATTCTCCATCACGCTCAATGGCACGGCCTACAGCGGCCCTGTAGATGCTTACAACGTGCCGGCAGTGCTCAAGACGGATGGTTCGGTCAAAGTCCCGGCAAGCGCGCGCCTGTACTTCCCGATCCAATCCGGCGCGGAGGGGGCGACGTTCACCATCACCTACTCGAATCTGGCCGGTGCACCCCGCACCGACCCGGCGAATGCCGACACCGTGCAGTGGCAGGACGAGACTCGTTCCAACGACACCCTGAGTTCCACCGATCCCACGGCGCCGCCCATAAATGCTACGATGGGCTTGGCCGCCATAAATCAGGGCTATGCCGTGCCACTCGACACAACGGTCAACGAGAACAACGTTGCCGCCTTCCTGGACACGGACGCTTACAAGAACTACTACAAGAGTGCAACGGACTTCAATCTGAGCTACCCGCACAAAACCTGGTTGTTCTGGAACAGCACCCGCAACGGCACGGCGGACCTGTATTACGAGACGATCAACCCGCTGTTCGCAGCGGGGCCGTAACTCGCATCGTTTCACCCGGCCATAAATGACCGGGCTAAGAAGACCACGAAGCCCCTCCGGGGCTGAAGACGGCTTTCGCAAGCTGTTCCTCAGCCCCGGAGGGGCTTCGTACTCTCCCAGCCCGGCCTTTCAAGGCCGGGAATAAAGTTGACCCCGCCCCCGTGCATCGGGTATGCTAAAGGCTATGCAAACCTTTGCCGCCATGGACATCGGCACCAACTCCGTCCGGCTGGCCGTGGTGGAGGTCAAGCCCAACCAGACCTGGACCACGCTGGCCTCTCAGAAGCAGGTTGTCCGTCTGGGGGAAGGCGAATTCGATCAGGTTCCCACGAATCCAAAAAAGGGCAAAGACGAGGGAGACGGCGGGGGACACTCGCTGACCGAGGCGGCTATCGCGCGCGGCGCGCTGGTCTGCGCGCGCTTCGCGGAAGTGGCGCGCGGCTTTGGAGCTGAGGAGATCGTCGCGCTCGCCACCGCCGCTGTCCGCGAGGCCGACAACGGGCATGAGTTTGTCAAGCGTGTCCGCGACTTGGCCGGCCTGGATGTCCGCATCATTTCGGGGCAGGAGGAGGCGCGGCTGATCTACCTTGGCGTCGTCAGCGGCATTGATCTTCCCCCTGGAAAGCGTGCCCTGTTCATGGACATAGGCGGCGGCTCGACCGAGCTGATTGTCGGGGACAGCCAGAGCCATACGTTTCTGGACAGCCTCAAGATGGGCGCGATCCGCCTGACGGCGGAGGGCGTCCCGGACCCGGCGAGGCCCGTCACCGCCGCCGCGTGGGCTGACTTGCAGCGGCGCGTCCGCTCCCTTCTCGCCCCCGCCGCCCGCGCCATCGGCCGGGCGGGCTTTTCGGTCATGTACGGCTCATCGGGGACGGCGCAGAATTTGGCCGAGATCATCGCCCACGCCGCCGCGACCCCCAATCCCACGTCCCTCCGCAACTACGAGCTGTCCCTGGCCGATGTGCAGGCGACGACCAAGCGGCTGTGCGCGATGACTCTGGAGCAGCGGCGGCGCGTGCCCGGCATCAACCCGGAGCGGGCCGACATCATCATCGGCGGCGCGGCGATCCTGCAAACCGTCATGGAGACGGTCGGGGCGACCTCGATCCGCATCAGCGACCGTGGCCTCCGCGAAGGCATCATCGTGGACCGACTCCGGCGCAGCCCCCCAACCCCTAACGCTGTTGACGGGGGGGGGGTCGGAGCGGACAGCGCCCGCCGCCGCTCCATCGGCCAGCTCATGGCGGCGACCGGCGTGGACACCGCACATTCCGCCCACATCGTCCACCTGTCCCTGTCTTTGTTCGACCAGTGGAAGGCGCTGGGCCTGCACGATTATGGCCGCGCCCGCGAGCTTCTGGAATACGCCGCCCTGCTGCACGATGCGGGCTTTTTCGTGTCCCACACGGACCACCAGCAGCACTCGTACTACCTGATCCGCCATTCCGAGCTGCTGGGCTTCAACGACCGCGAGATCGAGATCATGGCGAGTCTGGCCTTGTACCACCGGAAGGCGACTCCGCGCCGCAAGCACGCGCACTACGCCCGGCTGGATGCCAAAGCGCAGCGGGCGATCCGCGTCCTGTCCTGCGCCCTGCGCCTGGCCGAAGCTCTGGACCGCAGCCATCTGATGCTGGTTCGGGACGTGGCCTGCGAGAAGCTGGCGCGGCCCGACCGTGTGCGGATGACCTTGCTTGCCTCCGCCGATGCCCAGCTCGAAGTGTGGGCCGCCGAGGGCCAGGCGCCCGCCTTCGAGAAGACGTTCGGCTTGCCCCTCGAAGTCCGTGTGTCGCCAGTCCCCTCCGAAAAGGAACCGGCGTCTGCGAACGATTTCGCGGCGGGAAGGGTATAAGAGCCTATGACACAGATTAAGCAGACCATTCTTTTTGCCGCCTCGGCCTCCGTCGCCGTGGCTGCCATCGCCTTCGCGCAGGCGAAGCACACGATAGACGTCAGTGCCCTGTCGGTCGGGTCGCCTGCGCCGGCTTACGCGCTGCCCGACCAGAACGGCCAGACGCACACGCGGGCGCAGGACAAAGGCAAGGTCGTCCTGCTCGCCTTCTACCCCGCCGACTTCACCGGCGGCTGCACCCTCGAGGCGCACTCGCTGACGGCGGCCTATCCCAGCCTGAAGGCGGAGGGCGTGACGGTCTACGGCGTCAGCGTCCAGGACCCCAAATCGCACAAGTCGTTCTGCTCCAAAGAGGGCATTCCGTATACACTATTGGCGGACACGCAGAAGACGATGACCACGGCCTACGGCGACCTGATCCCCGGCGCGGGCGTCGCCAACCGCGTCACTTACATCATCGGCGCGGACGGCAAGGTCGCCTTCGTGGACAAGAACGTCAACGGGCATTTGAACACCTGCGGCGCGGACTGGTCAGCCTGGATCAAGGCGCACCCGGCGATCAAAGGGGGTGCCCGCGCGTCGGTTTTCGGCGTGGGAGCCGAACTGAACCCGAACAGCATTCGCCTGACAACGGCGGCCCTCAAGAAGCCCGCAACCGCGCAAGTCGGCTACGCTGCCCCCTCCTTCTTCCTTGCCGACGCCGTGACGGGGCAGGCGAAGTCGCTGCCCGCGCTGGCGCAGGGCAAAAAGGCCACTGTGGTCCTGTTCCTTTCCACCCGCTGCCCCGTTTCCAATGCCTACAACGGGCGCATGACGAGGCTGGCGAAGAAGTACACGGCGCAGGGGGTGTCGTTCGTCGGGATTGACTCCGATCAGAACGAGCCGAAGGCGGAAGTGGCCTTGTTCACCAAGCAGCAGGGCTTCCCGTTCCCCGTCCTGGTGGACCCCGGCAACAAAGCCTCGGACGCCTACAGCGCCCGTGTGACGCCGGAAACCTACGTCATTGACAGCAAGGGCGTCCTGGTGTATCACGGGCGCATTGACAACGACATGGACACGTCGAACGCCAAGACGCATGAGCTGGCGGACGCGCTGGACGCGACTCTGGCCGGCCAGCCCGTCGCTAAGTCGCAGACGAAGGCGTTCGGCTGCTCGATCAAGAGAATTGCCGCAGGCGGTTATGGCAGAGTATTCTGATAAGCCGCTACGTTTGCTCTCTTCCTACTTCCTCAGAATTGGGGGCAAGGGGGCGATCCTAGCTCTCCTATTGGCTGCGACGGCGGCTCACGCCGCCGTCCTGCCCGCCGACGCGCCCGCCCTCAAAAGGGCCATTGCCGCCCAAAAGGGCCGTGTCGTCCTGGTCAATTTCTGGGCGACCTGGTGCGGGCCGTGTGTTGCCGAGTTCCCGGCCATCGTCAAGACCAGCCGCAAGTACCGGGCGCAGGGCTTGACCGTCATCGCCGTGTCCGCCGACTCGGCCAAAGACCTGCACACGAAAGTGGAGCCGTTTCTGGCGAAGCAGGAGGCGACGTTCCCGGCCTACCTGGAAAAGAGCGCGGACCCCGAAGACTTCATCAACGCGCTCGACCCGACCTGGCAGGGAGACCTGCCGCGAACGTTTATCTACGACCGGCAGGGGCGCCGGGTGAAGACGCTGACCGGCGAGCAGACGGCGCAAAGCCTAGCGGCGGCGCTCATGCCCTACCTGAAGCGCCCCGCCCGCACACGTTGACCACCTGTAAGCCAGCATGATGGACGCCACCCTTCAGACGACCCCTGACACTCGCTGGAAAGCGCTCGTTCGCGGCTCGGCGGCGCTGCCGCTGTTCTGGCTGGCTTTGGTGGCTGCCGACCTCCTGAGCCTGTATTTCTTTTTGGGCCGCCTGCTGTACCCTCTCAATCCGGTTTGGGTCTATCTGTCGGTCTATGCGGTCTGCTTTGGGCTGTACGTCTTCGGCGCAGGCTGCCTCCTGCCTGCGATCCCCCGTGCGCTGTCCCGCCCCGTCCTACCGATCATCCTGGGCGGCGCGGCCCTGTTCCGGCTGGCCGTCGTCTTTGCCCCCCCGCAGCTTTCCACCGACATCCTCTTGTATATCTGGGACGGGCGGCTGATTAACCACGGCATCAACCCTTATCACTGGGCGCCCAACGCCCAGTCGCTGCGCTTCCTGCGGGATGGGGTCTGGAACGGCATGGAGTACAAAAGCTACCAGTCCATCTACATGCCGGTCTCGCAGGGCATCTTTGCCGTCGGTAATGCTCTATTCGGCTCCAACCCGCTCGGCTATAAAGTCCTTTACACGCTGTTCGACTTCGGCGTCATCGGCCTGCTGCTCCAGCTCTTGAAGCGGCAGCGGCGACCCTTGACGCAGGTGATCTGGTATGCCTGGTGCCCCCTGCCGATCACGGAAGTGGCGATGGCTGGGCACCAGGACATTGTGGGCATCTTCTTTCTGCTGCTGGCGTTCACCCTGGTCATGCGTTCGGAGCGGCTGGTCGGCTGGGCCGCGCTTGCCCTGGTCGCCGCCGCGCTGACCAAAGGCTTCGCGCTGCTGCTGCTGCCCCTGTTCGCGCGCGTCCATGGCCGGCCCTTCGTCCTGTGGGCGCTCTTCGGCCTGGTCTACCTGGGGATGCCGCTGTGGGTGTATCTGCCGCAGTTCCTGCACGGGATGCACCAGTATTTGGAGACTGTCCATGTCAATTCGGGCCTGTTTAACTGGATCAACCTGGTCCTGACCCTCCTCACCCGCCACTGGCACTACTTCCTCACCGAAAAGCTGTCCGACGCCGCCATTCTGGGCATCGTGGCCTGGTCCGCGTGGCGGCCCGTGGCCTCCTATGGGGACCTGCTGCGGCGGTCATTCGTCGTGCTTGCCGTGACGCTGCTGGTGATCCCGACGCTGTTTCCGTGGTATCTGCTTTGGACGCTGGCCTTCGTGCCGCTGCTGGGGCGCCGCCCGCTGTACTCGTTCGTGCTGCTGTCGGGCCTGTCCGTGCTGCTTTACACCTTCTACATCGCGATCATGCCTTACTGGTGGACGCCGGTCGCCGAGTATGTGCCGTTTTATCTGCTGCTGGCTCGGGAAATCGCCCAAGCAAAGCGGCCTCGCTCCGTGCGGGCGCGGGTGCGTGGGTCGGCTCCTCCAGGTCCGCCCTTGCTTCGGGGCGGGGAACCGGCACAGCCGGGGCAGGTGTCGCCATGAGGGTGATGACTTACAACATCCGGGGCGGGTGGGGGATGGACGGGGGGTGGTCCACGGAGCGGATCGCGGACATCGTTCTGGAACAGGCCGCCGACATCGTGTGCTTGCAGGAGGTGCATCAGCGCCTGCCGCCCTCCCGGTTCGTGGACCAGCCGGCCCGTCTGCAAAAGGCGCTCGGTCTGCCGGTCGTCTTCCAGGCCAACCTGCGGCTCGGCCTCGGCGGCTACGGCCTGGCCCTTGTCTCGCGCTACCCGGTCAACACCGTTCAAAATCACCTGCTGCCGAGCGTTCGTGAGCAGCGCGGGGCATTGGAAGTGAGCCTGACGACCCCTATTGGGCCGCTAACGGTCTTCTGCACACATTGGGGCTTGAACGGCGCGGAGCGGGAGCGGCAGGCGGCACGGCTGGCGGAACTCGTGGCCGCCATTCCCGGCTCTGTCCTCGTCTGCGGCGACTTCAACGAGGATGCCGAGGCGCCTGGCCTGGGCCTGCTGCTGTCACAGACGGGTCTCCAGGACGCCGATGTCGGTAAAAGGCGCCTGACCTACCCCGCCGACACTCCCACCGCGCGGATAGACTACGTCCTGTATCCGCCGGAACTGACGCTTCAGAACGTCTTTCCCGTCCACAGCCTGGCGTCCGACCATCTTCCCCTCGTCGCGGACTTTTAACAGCATGTAAAGAACCAGATCACCCCCCGGCCCCCAATTCTGGGGGAGTAAGAGGCGAGCAGGCGCGGCGACTTCCCGCTCTTCATTCGGTTCCCCCAGCATTGGGGGCTAGGGGGCTTCCTCACCCACTCTAAGAAGGCAATTTCTCCGCCGGGGCCGCTTCCGAGACGGGCGGCGGAACACCGCGGCCGTTCCTCACGGCGGGCAGGGCGGCAGGCTCGGAAGCCGGATAAACCGTGCCGAAATAAAGGTGCGCGCCCTTGCTCGCCAGAAGTGAGCCGACCAGAGTCATCACCATCAGAAGCAGCAGGCGGCGGACGAAATCCGCCAGGGCGGTGCCGATGTTGGCGGCGGGCGGGGGCGGCGCTCCCGGCGTTTGCAGCGGCTCCAGGCCCGGCACGGGCGACTGGAAGAGGTGCAGGGCGGTGACGAAGACGAAGACGAGCATGCCGATGCCGACCAGAAAGACCAGCAGGGCGAGGAGGCGACCGGGACGGTCGGCCTGGGGTTTTGCGGAGGGCATCAAGGGCGTTCCTATTTCAAGTGACTGCTAAGGCTATCATGGCACACCGAGCGCGCCCGCGTCAAGCCTGGTTTTCTGACCGGAAACCGCTCCCAGATGTTCCCGCCCAGACTATTCCCAGCCGAGCTTGATCAGCACGAAGGCCAGCAGGGCGGTCACGGCAATGCCGAGACCGAACGATTTCCAGAAGTAGGGGGTCATAATTTCATCCTTCCGGCGCGATGTTCGCGCCGCACGGTCAGCAGCAGCCCCACGAACGCCGGCCACCAAATAAAGTCGTTGAAAACGTTCACCCACAGCGCGTTCCAGGGCAGATGTCCCAGCGCGTGGTGCAGCGCCCAGCCCATCGGGCCGAGCACCTTGCCGCACAAGCCCAAAAAGGCGAACGGCCAGAAACGCGGCGGGTCCAGGGCAACGCAGGCATAACCGATGGCGTAGACGCCGACGAACATGCCGATGCAGGCCGCCAGGATGGACGGCAAAGGTCCGGCAGCAGCCTGTTGGCTGGGCGTCATCCCCATCCAGTCCAGCAGCAAGCCCGGCTTCAGCCCGATCAGCGTTCCCCAGGCCATATTATAGGCCGTCGCAGCCCAGAACCAGCCTTTGTAAACGCGCCAGGGATTTTCGGCCTGCGTTTGTGTCAGCGCCTGCACCATTTATGCTGTCTCCGACAAAGGCCGGATATACCAGTCCATCGTGAGCGTTAGGCCCTGCGCCGCCAGCATGGCCCGCATAGGAGTATCGCCCTGCCCGCAGACGACCAGCAGACTGCCGATGCCCTGTCGGTGCGCCGTGTTGCCCGCCGCTGAGAGCAAATTGGCCCCAACCGTCGGCCACATCTCCGGGACAGCGACCATGAAGTCGTCACTATAGCCCTGTGCATTTGCGAGAACGAAGCCGTCCACCGTACCGTTGGCTTCATAGGCCAGCGCGACCACTTGCGGCTTCTCGATCTGGGCTTGCAGGTAAGGCGCGAACGTCTCGCGCGGCAGGGCCGACATGCGCCAGAAGACAGGCGAATACGCTTCGTACTGCCGCCGTTTCTGTTCGCCCAATTCCAGCAGGCGCGGCACATCGCCGGCTGTGAGGCGGCGGATGCCTTCGGGCGAAGCCATGTCCGCCAGCGGGAGCTGGGTCGTGTACCACTCGGAAGCAACCGTGTATCCGCGCCGCACCAAAAGTTCGGCCCGTCTCCAGTCGTCGTGAGCGCAGATGACGCGCGCCAAGACCGCGCCCCGCGCCGCCGCCGCCTGCTCCGCCTCGGCCAGCAGCGCCTCGTTGCCTTGCCAGTCTTCAATCAAGCAGACCGGGCCGCCGGGATCGTAGACAGGCGGGGCGGCAGCAAAAATTGCTCGAAGCGTGTGCGTGCCATTTTCCAAAGTGAACGTGTCAGCCAATCCCCAGGTCCTTCCAGAGCATGTCCACCTTCGCCTTGACGTCGGCAGGCATGGAGAGCACGTCCGGCCATTCGCGGGCGAAGCCCTCGTCGGGCCACTTGCGGGTGGCGTCCACGCCCATCTTGGAGCCGAAGGCAGGCAGCGGGGAGGCGTGGTCGAGGACGTCAATCGGGCCTTTGACGAAGGTGATGTCGCGTTCGGGGTCAATGTTGGCGAAGGCACGCCAGACGACCTCGCCGGGGTTCTGGACGTCCACGTCCTCATCCACGACGACGATGCACTTGGTGAACATCATCTGGCCCAGGCCCCAAAGCGCGTGCATGACCTTGAAGGCGTGGCCGGGGTAGCGCTTCTTGATGCGGACCAGGGCCAAATTGTGGAACGCGCCCTCGGCGGGCAGGTGGTAATCAATCATCTCCGGCACGAACAGACGGGCCAGCGGCAGGAACAGGCGCTCGGTGGCAAGCCCGATGTACTTGTCCTCCATCGGCGGCGGGCCGACGACCGTGCAGGGGTAGACGGCGTTGCGCCGGTGCGTGATGGCCGTCACCTGGAAGACAGGGTAGTCGTCGGCGAGGCTGTAGTAGCCCGTGTGGTCGCCGAACGGGCCTTCGCGGCGCCGGAGGCCGGCGGGGACGATGCCTTCGATAACGAACTCGGCGTCGGCGGGGACTTCCATGTCAATGGTCTTGCACTTGACCAATTCCACGGGCTTCTTGCGGAGGAAGCCGGCGAAGACCATCTCGTCAATCTCGTCGGGCAGGGGCGCGGTGGCCGCATAAGTCATGGCCGGGTCGCCGCCCAGCACGATGGCGACGGGGATGTCCCGCCCCTTCGCCTCGAAATTGGCATAGTGCCGCGAGCCGACCTTGTGCCGCTGCCAGTGCATCCCGGTCTCGCGCGGCCCCTGCTTCTGGATGCGGTACATGCCGACGTTGCGCTTGCCCGTGCCCTCGTCTTTGGTGAAGACGAGCGGCAGAGTAATGTACGGCCCGCCGTCGTCGGGCCAGCAGGTGAGGATGGGCAGGTCGTCCAGGCTCGCCTCCGTACCGATCTTGACCACTTCCTGGCAGGGCGCGAAGGAGGAAGACACCAGCTTGGGGCTGATCTTGCCCAGGGACGCAAGCTGCGGCAGCAGTTGCAGCTTGCCCATCAGCGTGGGCGGCATATCCGAAGGCAGCCGAGTCAGCGCGGCGATCTCTTGGGCAATATCTTCCAGATCGTCCGCGCCCAGCGCCCAGGAGATGCGCTTACGGGACCCCATCAGGTTGATGGCGAGCGGGAACTTCGACCCCTGCACGTTCTCAAACAGCAGAGCCGGCCCGCCGCCCGGCATCTTCATCACCCGATCGGCGATCTCGGTGATCTCCAGGACGGGACTAACCGGCGTCTTGATGCGCCGCAATTCGCCCGCCCGCTCCAGCCGCCCAATGAACTCGCCTAAAGAGGAATAGGCCATCGTCTACGATCCGTTCTAAATCGTCTACTTCGTGCAATTTTTCACGATGTCACTGTCAGTATACCGGCAGTTCCACGCCTTGTCAACGGCAGTTCGTTTTAGCAAAAATGCATTACGTCGAATCCTGCCGGGACCCCAACTGCCGGTGCTTTTCCGGCTCGGCCCCGGCTTCCAGCCAGGCAAAGGGTTGTTCTTCCGGCTTGTCCGGGTTGACCCAAACGATGCTTTTCATCTGGCCCACCGTCTGACAGGACGTACCAAACAGCGTCCGCACGATCTCATCTAGGGCTATGACCGTTTGGTCTGTGACGAGCGCCGCTTCAATGAGATGGAAGTCCTTGAGCATCGCGTCCGCGTCTTTTTGACGCCCGGCGATTTCTTGCAGTTTTTGTCTCAGTTCTTCCAGCGGCTCCGGCTCAACGCGCAGAATCCGCCTCCGCGCGGTCATCGAAACCAGCCAGCCCCGCGCGAAGGCCGACTTGTGCTTGTTCCACTCGTCCGTGATCGGCTGGGACATCACGACACGATGGGGCAGCGCCAAAATCGTTTTGAGGCAATCCCGGCAGTTCTTGGAAGTGGGATATGTCGCCTCCTCACCGCCGGATGACCTTGCGACCGAAGCGTCTACCACAAGAGCGCGGGAAACTTTGCTCGGCACGTCACTTGCCCACCAATCGCTGCTCGGCGGCGTCCAGATAACGGCCTTGCGCGTCTAGTGTCACGTCATCAAAATCTTCCGGCCAGTCGCCGAACGCGCCGCCTTCATCTAAATCCGCACTGCGGATCGTTGTTGCGCCGTCGTCGCCGCGCTCGAACCAGTGCAGCTTGACCAACTCCGGCGGCAGCTTGCCCTCGGCAACGAGCGTTTGGATGCCGAGCAGCAGCAGTGAGCTGTGCGTCTCGGCAACTACTCGGACGCCACGCATCGCCGCATCCGCAAGCACTTGCGCCATTGCAGTCTGCGCGCGTGGGTGTAGGTGGATTTCCGGCTGTTCGAGATAGACTAGCTGACCAGGTTTGGCGGCGAGGAGGGCGACGAGGGCTGGTAAAGTTTGTGAGATACCAAAGCCTACATCAGCTATACTAACTACGTCTTTGCTGTCACTTTTTAGGGTTCTTCCAACGTGCAGCTCAACTTGCGTATCGTTGATTGGTTCAGCAATTACTATGTTGGTAAGCCCCAGCCTAGCTAGGTCCTCACGGAGAAGCTCTAGAGAATGTGAGTCACTTGCCTGCCACTGAACAATGAAACTTGCCACATAGTAGTCAAACACTCCTGGGAACCCGTCACCAGTAGCACTCACTGGATATGCTCTAGCAGGGGTACTCCGTAATCCTTGTAAGTGTATCAGACCACGGATAGAAGCGCCTACAGCGTCAGTGTATGATGGAAACCGGAAGTTCGTCGCCACTCCTTCTATTGCCGGCTCTAAAAAGCATCTTTTTCTTGAAACTGCAAGAACTGGTTGCTCCTGAATGTTGAGCAGGCGCACGAAGGTATCATCTGAGAACAACCGTCTTACTCCAGCAGGAACAAATCTAAAGATCTGTTCGCTGGTCATGTTGCCCTCGATGGTCCTTGATTCCCCCACACTCGACTCAGTCATGCTTTGCACATTGATAGCTTTCCCTTTTGGCTTTTTAAAGTGTATAATTACAGTGCGGCCGTTGGTCTCGACACCGACATGGAACATAGGTAAAGGGCTAGCATTCGTGTATCGGCTGAATATTTGTTCAGTAGAAGTAAACTTTACATTTGGCCCATTTAGCAAAAGTGGCCCTGGATCATATGGCGCTTCCAGGGTTTGTTTTAGCAATAATAGCGGCTGCATGATGCTGGACTTGCCGGAACTATTGGCACCCGCCAAGATGGTCAGGGGCCGAATCTCGATGCTCTGCTCCTGAGCAATGGATTTGAAGCCGCCGACGGTGATCTTGGTAATGCCTTCGGGTGTCTCCTGCGGCTTTGCGCCATTCTCGGTGTTCTGTTCCGACATTTCAGGTACGTCCTTTACGCGAGTCACGAGCGCGATACGAGTTGCTTGTCTACCACCTATTGTAGCATTTTTGGGGCTGGTTTTAGGCCAATGGGAGGCGGGAAGGGAGCAGGCGGAAAACCCGCATTCCACGCAGTGAGCGGGGGGGGCGGGGGCGGCATAATAGAGGGTGTAGGCGCGAGAGTCTACCAGAGCCGCTCCGCTGAGTGAGGTTTCCACAGCGGCTTTGTGCCGAGGCCGCCAGGTCCTCGTCGTCCCGGCGCCCCAAGCGGCTGTCCGAGCGCCCGATGATGTGCGCTGGCGGGCAGCCGCCCTTGGGCGGGGAACTTCAAGAAAGCGAGAACAGGGATGGTCTTACAAATGCCTTATGCCGACAAGGCGCGCGTGTTTGCGGCGAGCAGTGTCGAGAACGAAGAGCAGGCGCGTCAGGAAGTGCGGCGCTGGGCGAGCGGGCACGGCTATCAGCCCGCCAAAATGGATCGCACGTTCACAATCTACCGGCGGGATAGCCTGCCGCGCGAATGGGTGCTGCTGGAACGGAGCCTGGGCGCGAAAGTTTAGCGGACGGTCAGGTATTGGACGCTGAACTTCTGCTCCGGGTCGGTCCAGACTTTGCGGACGGCTAGGCCCGCCGCCGAGGCCAGTGCGGCGAAGTCAGACAGGCTGTACTTGTACGAGCACTCGGTCAGGATCGTTTCTTCCTCCTCGAACGCGATGGAGACACCGCCGATGTGTACCGTCTGGGACTTCAGACTCATCAGATGCATCTCGATCCGGCCAGCCAGGGCATTATAAAAGGCGCGGTGGGCGAACTGACCGAGGGCGAAGTCGGCATCCAGTTCCGCGTTCATCCGCCGCAGCAGGTTCAGGTTGAAGGCCGCCGTGACGCCCTGGGCGTCGTCATAGGCCGCGTTCAAGACCTGCGGGTCTTTCTTTAAGTCCACCCCGATCAGGAGGCCGCCACCTTGCCCGCAGACCTCGGCGATCTGCGTCAGGAACGTCTCAGCCTGGTCCCGGTGGAAGTTGCCGATGGTTGAGCCGGGGAAATAGACGGCGCGGGAGCGGACGGGGCGGCGGGCGGCGGGCAGGTCGAACGGGGCGGTGTAGTCGGCGCACAGCGGCAAGATGTCCAGGTGCGGGTAGGCGACAGCCAGGCCCGCTGCGGTCTGGTGCAGGTGATCCCGCGAGATGTCCATCGGGACATAGCCCGCCAGGTGCGGCAAATGATCCAGCAGGATGCGGGTCTTGGTGCTGCTGCCGCTGCCGTACTCGATCAGGAGGCAGTCGGGGCCGAACAGCGCCGCCATTTCCTCCGCATGGTCCCGCATGATGCCCGCCTCGGTGCGGGTCGGGTAGTATTCCGGCAGGTCGCAGATCCGGTCGAAAAGCTGCGAGCCGCGCCTGTCATAGAAATACTTGCAGGGAAGGGTCTTTTCAAACGACTGGAGGCCCGTCAGGACCTCGGCGCGGAAGGCGGCAAGGCCGGGCGCACAGTCGAGCAGGGCGGGGGGCATCGTTGCCATGGGGTCTATAGGTCCTTTGCTAGTCGGATGCCCGTGAACTGCCAGCGGGCGTCGGGCGGGAAGAAGTTGCGGTAGGTGGAGCGCATATGCGAGTGGGACGTGGCGCAGGAGCCGCCGCGCAGGACGAACTGGTTGCACATGAACTTGCCGTTGTACTCGCCCAGCGCGCCCGGCGGCGGGGCATAGCCGGGGTAGGGCGTGTACTGGCTGCGGGTCCACTCCCAGACGTCGCCGAACATCTGCTGCAACGTCCCCGGCTCGGCGTCCGTCGGGTCGAGCGGCGCGGGATGGAAGCGGCCGCCTTCGGCAAAGTTGCCGCACAGGACGACGGAATCGGACGCGACCTCCCACTCGGCCTCGGTCGCCAGCCGTGCCCCCGCCCAGCGCGCGTAGGCGTCCGCCTCGAACAGTGAAACATGGCAGACCGGCGCGTCGGGGTTCAGAGCCTCCATGCCGGCCAGGGTGAACTCCTGCCACCCTAAATTAAAGTCTTGGCCTTTTTTGTCCCACCAGCAGAGCGGCGACTGCCAGCCCTGCTTCCCGACCACGCTCCATCCCTCGGACAGCCAGAACTCCGGCTTGAGGTAGCCGCCGTCCTCGATGAACTCCAAATACTCCCCGTTCGTGACCAGCCGTGAGCTGAGGGCGAAGGCAGGGACGTACTCCTTGTGGCGGGGCGTCTCGTTGTCGAACGCGAAGCCTGCCTCGCCCCAGCCGATCTCCCGCACCCCTTCCTCAAATCCGATCCATTCTAAGGAAGGGACGACCGCTGGGGGCGGGTCGCGGCGCGGGCGATAGACGGGGCAAAGGGGGTTCTCGAAAAAGACGTGCTTGATGTCGGTGACTATTAGCTCCTGATGCTGCTGCTCGTGGTGTAGGCCCAGGGTGAGCAGCGGCTCCAAAGTCGCTGTCGTCTCCGCATCGGCCTCCGCCAGCAGCCGGTCCATGTGCGCGTCCACATAGGTGCGGTAGGCATACGTTTCTTCCACCGTGGGGCGGGACAGAAGGCCGCGACTGACGCGGCAGTGGCGTTCGCCGATGGCATTGTAGTAGGAGTTGAACAGGAAATCGTACTGCGGGTGCAGGGACTGGTAGCCGGGCAGGTGCGGCTTGAGCAGGAAGGTTTCGAAGAACCAGCTCGTGTGGGCGAGGTGCCACTTGGCCGGGCTGACGTCGGGCATGGACTGGACAACGTAATCTTCGGGAACCAGCGGCTCGCAGATCTTCTCGCTGAAGGCGCGGACGGCGCGGTACTGGTCGAGCAGTGATGGGAGTGGCGACATAAAAAAGTCCTCAGATTCTAGACCGGCCCAGGCTGCCCGGCTGATGGGGCGTGTTTACCCCGGTTATTGCCACGTTTAACCGCCCTGGTGGGACAAAAGTTCCATGCGCCGGAGGGATAAGAACCCCCCGGCCCCAATTCTGGGGGAGTAGGAAGGGAGAGACCATGGTTTTATCCAGTCCCCCCAGTATTGGGGGTTAGGGGGCAAGCAGGAAACCGGCCAGGCGGCGGCCAATTAACCCTCTGTGGAAGAAGTGCTGACGGAGATCGTGCGGCGGGGGGCGAATGAGGGCTGGGGGCTGGGGCTGTCGGACGGGCAAATGGCGCAGTTCGCGCGCTATTCAGACCTGCTGATCGGGTGGAACGCAACGCGGATGAACCTGACGCGGCTGACGTCGCCGCGTGATGTCGCCGTGAAGCACTTTTTAGACTCGCTGGCCGTGCTGACCGTGCTGACGCCGCCGCCCAGCGCGCGGGCGCTGGACGTGGGGACGGGCGCGGGCCTGCCCGGCCTGGCGCTGAAGATCGCGCGGCCCGATTTGCGGCTGACCGTGCTGGACGGGACGGCGAAAAAGCTCCTGTTCTGCCGGGCCGTGGCCGACGACCTGGGGCTGGAGGGTGTCGAGACGGTTCATGCGCGGGCGGAAGACGCGGCGCGGCGGGCGGATATGGCGGGGCAGTTTGATCTGGTGACGGCCCGCGCGGTCGCGCCCCTGGAGCGCCTGCTGCCGTGGCTGGCCCCCTTCCTCGCGCCGGGCGGCATAGCCGTCGCTCTCAAGGGAGCGAGCGTGCTGGAGGAGGTAGCGGCGGCGCGGCCTGTCGCCCGCCGTCTGGGACTGACGCTCATCCTGCCCGCCGCCCTTGCCCTGCCGGAAGCCGAGGAGCCGACCGTGCGGCAGATGGTCCTCCTCTCGCGAAAGGAAGCCGTATGAGCATCCTCCCTGGAGCGATCCCTGTCCGTAGCCTTCTTATGTGTGCAAAGGTTCTGCCAATCGCAAGAAGGCAAAGGACCGAATAACGCGAAAACACACTTTGGGAACGCTTGGGGAGAGTTTGCCTCTATTCTCGCTCTGGCAAAGGAACAGAGGCAAGTAGGCTTGTTGAACCAAGAACCCCACAGGCTTTAGCCGTGGGAACAGCGCCGTACGCGGAGCTTTGGAACAAACCACCGCGTGATGACCCTGCGCCTGCTCCGCCGCGCCGACCCCGACGCCCGCAACAACGATGACCTGACGGCAGCGGCCATCGCCACCTACCTCAAAAAACCGCCGTGGCCGACCTGCTGAGGAAAGCGGGTGGGGGAGAATAGTGGAGGCTGCATTGGAAGCGTAAGTTGCCTTGTCTTTGATCCCACCCAGAGACCCCGCTATAAATGCTCAATGAAGAAGCCCCCGCCGAATAGGCAGGGGCTTCTTCATTAGACTGTAGACTGTGAGGTAGGAGCGTAAGGCTATGATCTAACGATTTACATTGGTCCCTGGTATGGATACAACAGATTGAGGCGATGCTCTGGGGTATTAAGCAGCTTCACGAACTCGACGGAGTTTATTACTACTCGCCGGGCGTGTGCGAGGTCATATAAGGTATAATAAGTAGACAAATGAAACTCAGCAAGGCGGGAGGAATGAAGACATTAAAAATGCGAAAACGAACTTGCCGTGACAAAGAGGCTGGCCGGAGCCGGTTGCGCTTGAACGCAGGAAAATGTCAAAACGAACCTGCTTCCGCCTCAGCCCGCGAAGGCGGGGTGTTGCTTTACCAAAGCCCAGGGGTTCAGCCCTGGGAGAACAGCCCCGCCGTTTGGGGCGCGTGAATTTGTCAAAACGAACCTGTTCTCAGGGCTGCGTCTTCACCCGCAGGCCCGGATGCCGGCCGTGGGCGAGGGCGTCGGCGAAGGGGGCTTTGAGGGCGCGGAAGACGCCGACGGCGCCGTCGGGGTGCTGGTCGCGGTCGTAGTCCAGCCAGGGGTCCGGGGCGGGCGGCGGGGGCGCGGCGAGGAAGCGAGGGCCTTCGCGGCGGACGACGGCGGTGGCGGGGCGGTCGGTGCCGTCGGGGTTGATCAGCCCGAAGTCGCTGTTCTCGCCGACGCGGAAGCCTCCGGGATACCACCACCAGACGATGCCGTCCGCGCCGGATGAGCGGGCTAAGTCGTAGAACTTGGCGTAGTCCACGCCCTGCGTGGTGAGCGCGTCGGGGTCGTCCGCGCCCAGGCCGAGGTTCCAGACGCTCATGCCGGTTTCGGCCCACAAGATCGGCTCGTGCGGGGCGACCGAGCGGCCATAAGCAATGCGGAAGGGGATGGCAAGGTCGCCGTCCCGCGTCCCGACCTGGCCGTAGCTTTCAGGGGAAAGGAAGTCCACGGCGCGGGCCAGGCCCTCGAACTGGTAGCTTTCGCCGCCGTCGTCCCAGAGCGGGTCGCTCGCGCCGGTCATGCGGAAGGAAACAAACTGGTGCGGGGCCAGCGCGCGGATGCGGCGGGCGGGGACGCCGTAGGTCTCGGCCAGCCAGTCGTCGAGGAAGCGGCGGTAGGCGGCGATCATCCTGGTTTCCGGCCCGCCCGCCTGGGTCAGCGACTTGCCCGAGGGGCCGGTGAGGCGGCCCGATCCGTCGCGCGGAGCGGGGACTCCCCAAGCCGACTCGGCGGCAGAAACGCTGCCATAACGGGCATTCACCCAGGCCGCCCAATCGGCGTCGGTGCGGCGCAGCCGGCCAAAGCGGGCGAAGTCCGGCTCCCAGTCAATGTCGTAGGCGAACACAGTGTCGTTCTGCGCCAGGCGGTAGGCGGTGATGATCGAGGAGAACGTCTTCCACGCCCGCTGCTCCGCCTCGTCCCGGTCCGCCTCCTGCAAGTAGTTCGAGACCACGGGCCGCAGGCTCATGTTGACCCGCAGGTGATGTTCGCGGCAGCGACGCAGCAGGTCCAGCAGGTTCTGGGCGGGAACAGAGCCGTCGTACAGGAACACGCTGACGGCGTTCAGCCCCAGCCCTTCAATGTGCGTTAGGTCGCGCTCGGCGACGACCGGGTCGTAGGCGGCGGCACTGAGCCACTGCTCGAACAGCGCCCCGTCCTCTTGCCCGATGCCCGACGAGGGCATGTAGTTGACGCCGTTGACGCGCCACCCCCGCCCGTCGAGGGCAAAATGGCCGCCCTGAGTGATCGTGACCCAATCCGGGTGCGTCGGCGGCGTCCAGACGTTGAGCGGCTGCGTCAGGCGGTCCATCACCTGTCCGTCCTCCGTCAGCGCCGTCGTCACGGTGTAGCCCCTGGCAGGCCAGGCGGCAGGCGGGTTCCAGACATAGTCTTGGGTGCCGCCAAGAACCAGGGGCCAGGAACGCTTGGTAACCACGCGCCCGCCGCTATCTGTGACCGTCACGGACATGTCCCCAGGCCGCGCTGCACCGCCCGGCCCGCCCATATCTACGACGCTCCCCCCTAGAGTGACGGGCTGGCCGGGGAAGTAGGTGTAGAAGTTCGCCCCGCCTTCCGCCAGGAACAGCCCGCCGCGCATCCGTCGCGCCGTCCGTGTCAATAACTGCCGCACGGCGGGCTGCCCATAGAAGCTGGGTTCTGTCGGGGTGAATGCGGCCCATACGCCCCCGGCGTTGCCCTTACCTGGCAGGGCCAGGCGCAGCGTCGCCAGTGTGCCGCGCCACTCGCCCGTTTTGGCGTCCTTGGCGTCCAGCAGCGACACCCAGCGCGCGGCACGGCCTTTGGCGTACCCCGCGCCGCTGGGGCGCGGCTGGGACGACTCAGGAGACGCCGGGGGCGCGACCACCCCGCTCGCCACTCGGATCGCGCCGTGGATCGGGAAGAACTTGTAAGCCGGCGTCAGCGTCTCCAATGGCGCCAACTTTCCCGCCTCGGACGGCGCGGCAGGATCTTCCTGCGGCGTCGCCGTGCCGAGGGGCGAGACCCAGTACTCATGCGCCCCGCCGACGCCGCCGGTGTGGCTGAAGGCCAGGCCAACGGCCAGCCGGTCGGCATTTTCGGGGTGAAATCCTGACTTGGCGCGCTCATCCGTGTTCTGCCAGGAGTGAAACGCCGACGGTGGCAGGCTGTAGCGCTGCCAGCGCGTCGTCAGCGGGACCGTCGCGATCCAGCGCGAGCCGTCCTTTTCGTCCCACTCGACGGACAGCCCGGACGTGCGCGGCCCGCCCCGCGCCGAAAAGACACTCATCGTCCGCCCGCCGGGGAACGCGGCGGACGCGACCGGGGGCGAGTTAAAGGTATCCCACCCATTCAGGTCGGAGATGACGACATGCAGGGCCGACGCGCGCCGTCCCCCCACTGCAACCGGCGCGACGGTTTCCTGAGTGGGCATCGCCAGATCGTTACTCGACCGATGCCAAGCCCCTATGTCCAGCCTGCCGAAGTCGAAGACCGAGTGCGGCGGGGGAACCAGCGCCTGCGCCTCGCCGGCCTCGGCGGATGTGATCCACTTGCCATCCGGCCCCGCGACCAGCGATGTCCCCCAGGCCGGTACGCCCAGGGCCAGGAGGTGTCCCCCGCCCTTCAGGTAGCCGTATACAGCGGGCGCCAGGGTCGCGGGCAGAGCGCGCGCCTGCGGCAGAACAAGCAGCGCGCACCGTTCGGGCGCCAGTGCGCCCGGCTGACTCATCTCGGCGACGGTGCGCGAGATAGGAGCGTAGCCCGCCGCCCGAACGTCCGAGGCCACGGACCGAACAAGGGCCGGGTCGGCGTCCGGCAGGGCCGGGTCACTCAGCAGGACGGCGGGCGGCGCGGCGGACGCCAGTTGGGGGAGGATAGCCCCGAGGCAGAGGCCGAAGAGTAGGAGGGGCAAAGCGTTTTTCATGGCGGCAACCTTTGCCCTATTCTACCACACGGCCTGGAGCGGGTCGTTATTTTGGGGAGTATCAGGCACTCCGGCTGCTTTGCCGGTGTTCTCTCGGTAATCAAGACAAAGGTCTTTCATAGAGCAGACATGGAAAGAAGACTCTGGATCGGCACGTCTGGGTGGAGCTATGACCACTGGCATGGGGTTCTGTATCCCCACGGCCTGCCGGTCGGGGACCGCCTGGACTGCTACTTGCAGCGGTATCCGACGGTGGAGGTCAACAGCACCTTCTACCGCTGGCCCCCGGACACCACGTTCGCGCGCTGGCGTCAGCGGCTCCCCGACGACTTCCAGATGACCGTCAAGGCCCCGCGCGGGCTGACCCACGGCGCCCGCCTGTATCAGCCGGAGCGATGGCTGGCGCGGATCGAGGCGGGCCTGCGCTGCCTCGGCCACAAGCGCGGCGTGCTGCTCGTGCAGCTCGCCCCCCAATTCGAGTACGACTACGCCCGCCTGGAGTATTTCCTGCATCAGTTGCCGCCGTGGCAGAAGACGGCGGTCGAGCTTCGCCACCCCAGTTGGAACCGGAAGGAGGTTTTCACCCTGCTGGAAGAGACGGGGACGGCCTACTGCGTCATGAGCGGCGCCCACCTGCCCTGCATCCTGCGGGTGACGGCCCCGTTCGTATACGCGCGCCTGCACGGGCCGGACACGGGGCACCTGTACGCCGGCTCTTACTCGGACGACGACCTGCGCTGGTGGGCGGATCGTATTCGGGAGTGGCTGACGATGGGGAAAGAAGTGTTCGTCTACTTCAACAATGACGGCGAAGGGAACGCGGTCCGCAACGCTAACACTCTGGCGGCATTTCTGGGCTGAGGGCGCGTGAAATACTCTCAGCCCCTAGCCGCTCCATGACCGCCAGGGCATCGTCTGTTGCCGCGCCCTCCGCCGTGTTGTCGAAGATGCACCAGACCGGGGCCGAGCGCGCCGCCTCGCGCAGCGTCGTCGCCAGCGCCGCCAGGTACGCTTCGGAATAGGCCGAGTAGTACACACGCGGCGCCCCGTGCAGCCGGTAGTAGACCAGCCCTCCCCACCCGCCGGGCTGGGCCGCCGAGGGCACGGCGGGCGGGTCGGCGGCGACGCGCGCGACTTGGTGCCCGACCAGGACTTGCTGCGCTTCGGGCCGGAACCAGCTCGGATGACGCGGCTCGCAGACCACATCCCCGGCGAAGCGCTCCCGCAGCGCGGCAAAAAACGAGGCGGCGACCGCGCCGTCGAAAGCCAGGGAGGGCGGAAGCTGTACCAGCAGCGGGCCGAGCGCGTCCTCCAACGCGCCGCACTCGCCGAGGAAGCGGTCCAAAGCCTCCTCCGGGTCTGCCAGTCGGTGCCCGTGGGTGATCTCACGCGGGACTTTGACGGCGAAGCGGAAGCCGAGGGGCGCCGACGCCGCCCAGCGTGTATAGGTTGCGGGTCGGTGCGGGCGGTAAAAGGACGAGTTGATCTCCACCGCCGGGAATCGCCCGGCGTAGCGCTCCAGGTGGCTGCCCTCTTCAGGAAACCGTGCCGCGTGTTCCTTGGAGACGCTCCACCCGGCGCAGCCGACCCGGATCACCGGCGACTCTTGAGGGTCCATGCCTGTTTATATCCGCTGGGCGTAAGCTGGAAACTTGACAGCATCCCGCCGAGAGATGGCGCTCGGCCCTTCGGGGCCGGGATGCCCCTGCCGTTGACTTTCGCCGGCCTGTCGTGTCATACTAAGGGCGACTTTTTCAGATAAACGGACCCGTCCCCCGGACATTCAAGGAGAACCACCCATCATGGCAGTGCGAGTCGGCATCAACGGCTTCGGCCGCATCGGACGCATCACCTACCGCGCCATCCAGGAGCGCTTCCCCAACGGCGAGATCGAGGTCGTCGCGCTCAACGACCTGACGGACGCCAAGACCAACGCCCACCTGCTCAAGTACGACAGCAACTACGGCCCCTACAAGGGTGACGTGCTGGCCGAAGATAAGGACATCGTGGTCAACGGCAAAAAGATCACCGTCTTCGCCGAAAAGAACCCCGCCGACATCCGCTGGGACGCCGAGGGTGTGGACGTGGTCATCGAGAGCACCGGCTTCTTCACCGACGCCACCAAGGCCGTCGCCCACCGCGAGCACGGCGTCAAGAAGGTCGTCATCTCCGCCCCCGCCAAGAACGAGGACCTCACCATCGTCCTGGGCGTCAACGACTCCATGTACGATCCGGCCAACCACCACGTCATTTCCAACGCTTCCTGCACCACCAACGGCCTAGCGCCGGTTGCCAAAATCCTCAACGACAAGTTCGGCGTCGAGAAGGGCCTGCTGACCACGATCCACGCCTACACCAACTCCCAGCGCACCGTGGACACGGCCTCCAAAGACCTGCGCGACGCCCGCGCCGCCGCCCAGAACATCGTGCCCAGCAGCACCGGCGCCGCCAAGGCCGTCGGCCTGGTCATCCCCGAGCTGAAGGGCAAGTTCACCGGCATGTCCTTCCGTGTCCCGGTCGCCACGGTCTCGGTCGTGGACTTCACCGCCCTCTTGGGCCGCGACGCCTCCATCGAGGAGATCAACGCCGCCGTCAAGGAGTACGCCGACGGCCCCATGAAGGGCATCCTCCAGTACTCCGACGAGCCGCTGGTCTCCACCGACCTCAAGGGCAACCCGCACTCGTCCATCTTCAGCGCTCTGGACACCATCGGCCTCGGCTCATTCGTCAAGGTCGTTGCCTGGTACGACAACGAGTGGGGCTACTCCTGCCGCGTCGCCGACCTGCTCAAGTTCCTCGGCGACAAGGGCCTGTAAGCCACCCATGATGACGAAAAGGGGCGCGGCATCTGCCGCGCTCCTTGAGGGCTTGGATCGTGCCGCTCCGAAACTTGAACGAGGCGACAGACGAGACGATCCTTGAGTTCCAATCAGCGGCGGAAGATCGCTACTGGGAGGCGATCTCGCTGATGACGGACGGGCATTTGGCGGGCGGCATCTACCTGATTGGCTACGTCGCCGAAATGCTTCTGAAGAGTGCCTATTTTGCTGTCCGTGGCGAAAGGCTGACTACACAAATTTGGCCTCTCCTGGCGCCTGCTTGGGCAGTGGGCGCCACCTATTTTCCTGGTTCTTTTTCCCTGAACCGCCGGGACTACCATAACCTCGATTTTTGGGCGCGGCTGCTGCGGGAGGAACGCCGTCGCTTGGGTGTTCCTCTTCCCTGGCATATGGACGCCGAATACCTGCTCCACACAAGACGCCTTTACATGACCTGGTGGGTTGAGATGCGTTATCGCCATGCACAAGCGACACCTGTCGATGCGGAAGAGGCTTTAGAAGCGGTGAGTTGGCTGAGGAAGCATTACGTCATCCTGGCGACGCCCTGAAGGAGTTTATCATGCCTCGTGGACACATCATCCCTGTTGAAGATGCAGATTACAATCATCTTCTGGCAATACTTGAACAGGAGTGGCGGAGACCCGACCCCTCTGCAACGGAGCCTGTGATTATCGAGACATCCGACGTCCTGCGTCCGCAGCAAACGCCGACTCACCTCTATGTAATCTGGGGCGCGTGGCGTGAGCTGGCGCCGCGCCGCCGCTCCGAGATGATAATGGATGCCTACATCGCCGCGCGCGGCCGCGCTTACGCTCTCAACGTCACACTGGCGATGGGAGTGACTCCCGAGGAAGCGGAGCAATTAGGTATCCGTTACGAAACAGAAGCGGTCGCGTAGCTATTTGGCTACTCCTGCCGCGTCGCCGACCTGCTCAAGTTCCTCGGCGGCAAGGGCCTCTGAAGCCCCCTTCGGAATGACACCGAAAATTTTCCGGTGCGCCCGGCAGAAAATGTGCCGTTTCCGGCCAATCATGCGTACAGTAGGAAGGGTCTTTTCCTCCCAAAAGGGAGGGGGTTGGCAAACAGGAGGCAAACCCATGAAACGATTAGTTGCCGCGTTCGGCGTTCCTCTGATCTTGGCCGTCGGACTGGGTCAGGGCGACACGCGGCTGACGGTGATCCCACCCGTCGCCCCCAGTGACGGATTAACCTGCTCACTCGCTCCAATGCCGGGGATGCTGGCGCAATCCACGACGCCTCACGCTCCCGTTCCCAGCCCGCGCAATACGATCCGCCCTAACTCGGCGTTACCTTACGCTCAGTCCCCACGCACTCCCGGTGACGTTATCCCGCACGTCTATATGGTGTATGGCTTGAGAACCGGCCCCGGCGGCATGGCCTTCACCGACAAAAACGGGGCGGCCATCCCGGTGCCGTCCAACCCGAATATCTACATGGGGCTGTTCAATGGGCTGCCCGTCCTCCCGCCGCAGGCCCAGCCACCCACCCACACCTTCCCGCGCACATTCACCTTCCCGCGCACAGTCCCGCTCCCTGCTCCCAAAAAATAGACCGAAGCAAACGCTGCCCGTCACCGTTTACCACTGTGGAGGTGACGGCCAGTGGAGGATGACGACGCCCTAATGCGGCGGGCGGCAGGCGGCGACGCGCAGGCGTTCGGCCAGATCGTGCAAGCGTATCAGGGCCGCCTGATGCGCTTCGCCGGGCGCCTGCTGGGCGACTCCGACGCCGCCCAGGACGCCGCGCAGGAGGCGTTCCTGCGCCTGTGGCGTCTGCGAACCCGCTACCAGCCGCGCGGCTGCCTGCAAGCCTATCTATTGCACACCGTCCGCAGCGTCTGCCTCGACTACGCCCGCGCTTACCATCCGTGGGAGGCGCTGGAAGAGGGCGCGGACGTGGGTGTGTCCGACCCGGCTTCGCTGGCCCAGGGGCGCGGTTTAGCCGACGCTGTTCGGCGGGCGGTCCTGTCCCTGCCGGAGCCTCAGCGCGCTGTCTTCCTCCTCAGCCAGTACGAAGGGCTGTCCTACGCCGAGATCGCCGACGCCCTGGATTGCCCGGTCGGTACGGTCGCCTCGCGCAAGCACCAGGCGACCGAGACCCTGCGGCGCAAATTATCCGCCTGGAGAGACCCGCCATGACCTGCGATACTTGCCAAAGCCAACTGACGGCCCTCGTGGACGGCGAGCTTGCGCCTGAAGCCGCCGCCGAGGCCGAACGCCACCTCCAAACCTGCCCCGACTGCGCCCAGATGCGGGCCGGTCTCGCGGCCGTCGGAGAAATGGCCGACGCCTGGGCCGTGGACGCGCCGGACATCACCAGACGCGCGATGTCGGCCATCGCATCCGATGACCAGAACCTCCTGCTCGACGAGATGCGCCGCCTGCGCGCTGAGATGCAGGACCTGCGCGCGGAAGTCGCCGCCCTGCGCCGCCAGTTGTCGCGTCGCGCCGACCCGTCCTTGTGGACGCCTCCGGCCCGGTCGGATATCCCCCGAATGGAGAATGACCCATGGAACTTAACTCGCTCTTAGCGCAGATGACCGAGCGCAAAGCGTCCGACCTGCACCTGGTCGCCGGTGTTCCGCCCGTCTTCCGGGTGGACGGGAACCTTGTCACGGCCCGAGTGCCCAGTTCACCGCTGGAAATTGTGGACGCCCGTGAAGAGCAGGTGCGTCCCTTGCTGCGGGAAGACCAGGTGCCCAACCTGACGCCGGAAGACCTGGATGCCCTGCTGCAAACGGCCCTGCCCGAAGACAAGCTGGCCGGGGCGCGTCAGGGACGCGACTTCTCCGCCACCCTGCGCCACAACGGTCAGACCTTCCGCTGCCAGGTCTTCCGCGAACGCGGCAATCTCGCCGCCGCCATCCGCGTCATCCCAGAGGTTGTTTTCACGCTGGACGATCTGCACCTGCCGCCGGTGTTCGAGAAGCTGACGCAGGCCAAGCGCGGCCTGATCCTGGTGGTCGGCCCGACCGGCAGCGGCAAGACGACGACTCTAGTGTCCATGGTGGACCACATCAACCGGACGCGCTCCGAACGTATTTACACCGTCGAGTACCCGATGTACTACGTCCTGTCCAGCAGGCTGAGTCTGGTCACGCAGCGCATCGTTGGGGAAGACGTGGAGAGCTACGAGCGCGGGCTGCTGTCCATGATGGACGCCGACCCGGACGTGGTTCTAATCGGCGAGCTGCGGACGCCCGAAACGGCCCGCCTTGCTCTGGAAATGGCGGAAACGGGCCATCTGGTCTTTTCGCAGATGACCGCCGAGACGGTCGCTGACGCCCTCACGCGGCTGCTGGAGCTGCTCGGCGAACCGACCGACCAAGCCCGCCGCCTGCTGGCGCGCACGATGCAGGCGGTCATCGCGCAGAGGCTGCTGCCCCGCGCCGCCCCCACGGGCCGCGTCGCCGTCAACGAAATCCTGCTCGCGACCCCGCGCGTCCGCCAGATGATCGCGGACGGCCAGACCGACCCCGCCCTGCTGGCGCTGACGATGCAGGGGGCGCCCCAGTCCGGGATGCAGACGATGGACGACGCCCTGCTTGCCCTTCATGCCGCCGGCGTCATCAGCCGTGAGACGGCGGCGAGCCACTTGAAAGAGCAGGGGCGGCTGCCGACGGGCTAGACAGCCAAAGGCCACCGGCACTGGAAGTGCCGGTCTACTGTCGAGTGAAAGTGCCTCCGGCACTGAAGATAAGCCTGGGGATGGTACGTCCTCAGTCGCGGAGCGACTTCCACTTTGAGTAGACCGGCACTTCCAGTGCCGGTGCCGTTTGCGCCGTCAGGACCGCCACGCCACCCGTCCGCCGACCAGTGTCCACGCTACTTCCCCTGTTTCCGGGTGAAGAATGACAAGATCGGCGGCTCGGCCCGGCGCGATTTCCCCAAAACGCTCTTCCATCCCCAACTGCCGGGCCGCGTTGCCGCTCGACAGCAAGGCCGCGTCGGGCAACGAGACTCCGGCAAAGCCTACGACGTTGGCGAACGCGCGGTTCATGGTCAAGACGCTGCCCGCCAGCGTCCCGTCGGCAAAGGCCGCCGTGCCGTCCCGGACGAAGACCGGCTGACCGCCCAGCGCGTACTCGCCGTCCGACATGGCCGCGCCCTCGATGGCGTCGGTGATGAGAACCGCCCCCGCTGCGCCTTTGGCGGCGACGATCAGCCGGACGATCAGCGGGTCCAGGTGGACGCCGTCGGCGATGACCTCGCAGACGACTTCGGACCGCGCCAGGACCGCGCCGACCGTTCCCGGTTCGCGGTGGTGCAGCCCGCGCATGGCGTTGAACGTGTGCGTCGCCCGCGTCGCCCCCCACGCAATCGCCGCCAGCACATCCGCCGCCTTCGCGTCCGTGTGGCCGATGGAGACAATAACGCCGTTCGCCCGTGCCAGCCGGATGACTGCTTCCGCCCCCGGCAGTTCCGGGGCCAGCGTGATCTGCCGGACCGTTCCCCCCGACAGCGCGATCCAGTGTGCCAACTCGTCCGCGTCGGGCGGGCGCACGAACGCTTTAGGCTGTGCCCCCCGTTTGGCCGCGCAGATGTACGGCCCTTCCAGATGGGTGCCCAACACGCGCGCTTCGCCCTCCCCCGGCCCCGCTTCTATGACCTCCCGCGCTGCCGTGATCGCCGCGTCTGTGTCCTCTCGGGAGGCCGTCATCGTCGTCGCTAAAAGCCCCGTCGTGCCGAAACGCGCATGAGTACGCGCCGCCTGCCGCACCGCGCCCGATGTCCCGTGCATGAAGTCCGCCCCGCCGCCGCCGTGGACGTGCATGTCCACGAAGCCGGGCAGGACGAGCAGGCCCGCCGCGTCTATGTCCCCGCTCCGCGTGGGCATAGTCCCTTGCGGCCCGACCTCGGCGATCTCGCCCGCGTCGTCTACGGTGACTGCGCCACCTGGGAGAACGCCGTCCGCCGTCACAATGTCGCCGGTGATTGTATACATGGCGGCTTATTGCGTATGTGCCGGGGGGATTCCTGCAAACAAACTCGTTGTGGGGGCGAGAGCAAGGAACCGGCACTGGAAGTGCCGGCCTACTCTCAGTGGAAGTCGCGCCGCGACTGAGGAAGGGCGCGGCCTAAACAACAGGGCGCGATGAATCACGCGCCTAGAGGGTCTGTCCTCAGTGCCGGAGGCACTTTCACTCCACAGTAGGCCGGCACTTCCAGTGCCGGTTCCTTGCTCTTCCAGCAAAAATAATTCCGCCTGCCGCCAACAAAAGCCCCCGTTTCTGTCACTATCACCATGAGGACCCGTGATTGAGACCCACCGAGCGCGCCGACTTCCCGGCCTTCTACCAAAAGTACGGCGACCGCATCTACCGGTTCTGCTACCGGCTGTGCGGCAGCGCGCCCGACGCGGAAGACCTGGCGCAAGAGGTGTTCCTGGCCGCCTTTCAGGGCGCGGCCCGCTTCGAGGGCCGCGCGTCCGTCCAGACCTGGCTGTACCGGATCGCCCTGAACTGCTGGCGGCATTCGCGCCGCGCCCCGCGTCTGGACACCATGCCAATGGACGGCGTGGCCCAGGCCGGGCCAAACTTGGAGCAGGCCGTGACGGACGCCGTTTCCCTGACCTGCGCCCTCGCCGCCCTGCCGCCCGACCTGCGCGAAGCCTTCCTGCTGGTCAAGGCCGAAGGATTGACCTACCGCGAGGCGGCGCAAGTCCTGGGCATCCCGCAGGGAACGGTGCAGTGGCAGGTACACACAGCCTCCCGCCGCCTGCGCGCCCTGCTGACCGAGGAAGGAAACGACCATGACGTGTGACCAAACGCAGCCTCTTTTGGAGGCGTTCGCCGATGAAGAACTGGGGTGGTGGGCGGCCTGGCGCGTCCGCCGCCACCTCGCTGCCTGCCCCGCCTGCGCGTCGGAAGTGGCCGAACTCCAACGTCTCACCGCCCGCATCCGCGCCTGGCGGGACGTGCCCGCCCCGGCCCATCTGCAAAGCCAAATCGCCGCCGCGCTGCCGCCTGCTCCTCCCGTTTCTGCGCCCCGCCGCCCCATCGCGGCCCGCCGCGCCGCCGTCGGCCTGGCAGGCTTGGCCGCCGCCGCCGCCGCCTTCTTCTGGCTCCTGCCCGGCCAGCCGGGGCGACCAACCATCGCTTTCGCTGACGTGGAACAAGCGATGCAGCAAGTGCAAACAGTCTCCTATGATATGAACTCACACTGTTACGACGCGCAGGGCCGCGTTGTCCCCAGTGGAATGTCATTCTCTTTCCGTAACTGGTTGCGTAGGAAACCAGCGGCAAGCGCCCGATATGATGCAGTCATGCATGAGCAGCATTTAGAGGATGCACGAGGGAGTTTGTGGTACAGCCGAAGGCTTAATAAGTATCTGAAGCAGCCACTTGTGGGAGATAACATAGAACAAAGTGTCAACAAGGAAATGCACCACCTGACGGAACCGCCGACTAGTGCGGATATGGACACGGCTGCATCGCAACCCGCCCCTTCTGTACAGTTGACGGTCACCCATTGGCAACAACATGAGGCAAATCTAAACGGAATAGTCTGTCAGAAGTTCACTAGGGACATTTTACGAATCACCAAACGCAATGTCCTTCGCACTACCTATGGCGGGTATGAAGACACTGACAGACATGACAAAACGCATGTGACTATTTGGGCTGATGCGAGGACGCTTCACGTTGTTCGCGTGGAGCTGACAGGTGACGCAGCATATATGGCGAGAGGCTACAGAGAGCACACCGTTCTTGATGATTTCCACTACAACGAGACGCCTCCGCCCGGCGTGTTCGACTGGTCGCCGCCGCCGAGAGCAAAGGTGGAGGGTCACTGGTGAGGAAAAGGAACCTACCCTAAAGGGCAGGTCTATTCCCGGCTCCGCCGGTAGGCCGCCCCCGATACCCCTGCGCCGTCTCGCCCGTGAGCTGCTGGAACGTGGCGGCAGGAAAAACAGGCGGCAGTGTCATAATAAGGGCAAGGAGAACCAAGCCATGTCCATGCAGCCGACGGTCACGCTCACCGAGGAGCAAATCGAATTCTATCACGAGAACGGCTTCCTCGCCATCCCAGCCATCACGACGCCTGACGAGATCGGGCGCCTGCGCGGCGTCTACGACCGCCTCTTCGAGCAGAAGGCCGGCCGCGCCGAGGGCAACCAGTTTGATCTGGCGGGGACCGACGAGGAAGGCAAAGCCGCCGCCTTGCCCCAAATCCTCGGCCCGCGCAAGTACGCGCCGGAACTGGCCGAAACGCTGTATGAGGCCAATGCCCGCGCCATCGCCGCGCAGCTTTTGGGGGAGGGCGTCACGTTCACGGGCGACCACGCCATCTTCAAGCCCGCCGGAGTCGGCGCCCCGACGCCATGGCACCAGGACGAGGCGTATTGGGACCCGAACCTGGATTACCATTCCCTGAGCGTCTGGATGCCTTTGCAGGAGGCGACACTGGAGAACGGCTGCATGGTCTTCCTGCCCGGCAGCCATAGGCAGGAGATCACGCCCCACCAGAGCATCGGCGGCGACACGCGCGTCCACGGCCTGGAGATGACCGACGCCGTAGACGAGGCCCGCGCCGTCGCCTGCCCGCTGCCGCCGGGCGGTGCGACCTTCCACGACTCGCGGACAATGCACTTTACGGGCGCGAACCGCTCCGCCGTCCCGCGCCGCGCCTACATCCTCGGTTTCGGCACGTCCGCGACGCCGCGCGCCGACGCCCGCCGCTTCCCCTGGAACGAAGCCAAGCGGACCGCCCGCGACGAGCGCAGCCGCGCCGCAAGCGCGGGGGCAGGCGAAGAGTCCCGGCCTTGAAAGGCCGGGCTAAGAGAACACGAAGCCCCTCCGGGGCTGAGGAAGAGGCACCGTCGACCAATCTTCAGCCCCGGAGGGGCTTTCTTTGCTGCGTTAGCCCGGCCTTTCAAGGCCGGGCTTGTTTGTCCTATCACCCCGCAGCGCCCTGAGCCAAAAGGCGGGCGGTTTGAGGTATACTAGAGCGATATGTCTCAAACACCCACACAGGATCACCTGCGGAATATCGCGATTATCGCCCACGTTGACCACGGCAAGACCACTCTTGTGGATGGGATGCTCAAGCAGGGCGGCGTCTTCCGCGCCAACCAGGCCGTCGCCGAGCGCGTCATGGACAAGATGGACCTGGAGCGCGAGCGCGGCATCACCATCGTCTCCAAGCACACGGCCATCACCTACGAAGACATCAAGATCAACATCGTGGACACGCCGGGGCATGCCGACTTCGGCGGCGAGGTCGAGCGCGTGATGAGCCTGGTGGACGGCGTCCTGCTGCTCATTGACGCCGTGGAAGGGCCGATGCCGCAGACCCGCTTCGTGCTGTCCAAAGCCCTGCAAGCCGGGCACAAGGCCGTGGTTGTGGTGAACAAGATTGACCGGCCGATGGCGCGGCTGGATTATGTGGTGGACCAGACCTTCGACCTGTTCGCCGCCCTGGGTGCGACCGAGGAACAGCTCGACTTCCCCATCGTCTACACCATCGCCCTGCAAGGCACGGCGACGCTCGACCCCGCCACGCCCGGCACGGACCTCCTGCCGCTGTTCAAGACCATCGTCAGCCACATCCCGCCGCCGACCGGCGACCCGAACGCGCCCTTGCAGCTTCGGGCAACCACATTGGACTATGATGATTACAAGGGCCGCATCGCCATCGGGCGGGTCAACGCCGGCACGGTCAAGAGCGCCCAGAACATCACGGTCATCAACCGCGCGGGCGTCAATGTCCCCGGCAAGCTGGCCCAGGTCTTCATCTACCAGGGCCTGAACCGCGTCGAGGTCGAGCAGGCCGAGGCGGGCGAGATCGTCGCCATCTCCGGCCTGCCCGACGTCAACATCGGCGAGACCATCGCCTCCCGCGAGAACCCTGTCGCCCTGCCCATGATGCAGGTGGACGAGCCGACCCTGCGGATGACCTTCGGCGTCAACACGTCGCCGCTGACCGGCCGCGAGGGGCAGTGGTCCACGTCCCGCAAGCTGCGCGAGCGTTTGATGAAGGAACTCCAGACCAACGTCGCCCTGCGCGTCGAAGACACCGATTCCGCCGACCAGTTCAGCGTTTCGGGCCGGGGCGAGCTTCATTTGGCCGTCCTGATCGAGACCATGCGGCGCGAGGGGTACGAGCTTCAGGTCTCGCAGCCCGAGGTCATCTTCCACGAGGAGGACGGGCACCGGATGGAGCCGCTGGAAGAAGTGGAGATTGATGTCGCCGAGGAATACAGCGGCGTCGTCATCGAGCAGCTAGGCCGGCGGCGCGGCGAGATGCTGGACATGAAATCACCGGGCGACGGCCACGTCTATATGCGCTTCAAGGTGCCGACGCGCGGCCTCCTCGGCTTCCGCAACCAGTTCCTGACCGAGACGCGCGGCACGGGCGTCCTAAACTCGCTGTTCGCCGGCTATATCGCCTACACGGGCGAGATGACGACCGAGCGCAACGGAAGTCTCTTGGCGAGCGAGTCCGGGATCACGACGACCTTCGGCCTGGCCGCCGCCGAGGAGCGCGGCATCCTGTTCATCCCGCACAACATCGAGGTCTACGAGGGCATGATCGTCGGCAAGAACGCCCGCGACACCGACCTGGAAGTCAACGTCTGCCGCCGAAAGCACCTGACGTCCATGCGCGAGTCCAACAAAGAGACGTTCATGCGCCTGGCCCCGCCGATGGTGATGTCCCTGGACCGCGCCATCGAGTATATCGGCCCCGATGAGCTGGTGGAAGTCACCCCGAAGAACATCCGCATGAGAAAGCGCGAGCTGAACCCCGACATGCGGCGCCGCGCCTCGAAGGCGTCCAAGTAGGGGCGAACATCAAGTGGGGGCGAACACAAGGTTCGCTCTCACAGGCACTGGCTGCCCCTGACTCTGCCCCAGCGTCTGCCATTTGCGCCCCGGCGTTGCCACCGTGAGCAACGCTGTTGCCCTTATGTGCGTCGTTGGCCTGGGAGTGTTAAGCACAAAATAAATTTCACACGCCCTACAGAACACTTGACAATTACCTGTTCGGTCTGCTATATTGCTTCTGCGGCCGAAAGCACTTCCCCACCGCGTTCTACCCTGCACGATCTGTTCTACCTTGTAAGACATGATATGAGTGGCAAGATAATGGCACAAAATCACCATTATCTGCGATTTCCCATTCGTCATGGTAGGTTTACCTCTAAGGAGATCATATCAGTGGCCGGACAACCCTCGACGCAGCCAATCCCTATTGGCGCGGAAATTCAAACTTTACCTCTGGTGCTGGACCAGACAATCTACGGCGGTCAAGTCACTGCCCACTATGCTGCTGACAACGGAAGTTTTGTGCTCTTCCCCGTGTTCGGCATCAGCAAGGTAACTTTACAGGTCAATGGGGCTTCTGTAGAACTGGCCGATGCTAGTGGCTTTCTCAATATCACCCCGGCCAGCCAGAACGTGGTTATGACGGTTTCGGTCATCAACTTCTTTATGGAAAAGGCTTTTAGAGACGCAGTTCTCTCTGCGTTCATCACAGCAGTAGCAACAACCACCGATAAAGTATCTACTGTTGCGATCAACCTCCCGTGGCGAGCTAGGATTGCAACGCCCACAAACCAGAGCGTGGTCAGCCAGGACTTGGTTTTCTTCGCAAACACTTCAGTTCTAAATCAGGATTTAGTCCTTGATCCTCAGATATTTCAGGGGGTTAAAGTCAGCGGCCTACGCTTCTATGTGGAGGCTTCATACCGGGCGGAGTTCGCGCAGGACGTGTTCAAAGTCAAGCTGAACTTGATCGGCAAAACCATTGTCGGTTTAACCAACACAATCGCGTCTACCTCTGGGGCTGTCGGTGCGCTCCCTCCGACCTACTTGATTGGCGTCGGTGGAGACATTCAAGGGGGTGGAACGGGTCTGGAAGACATTCGCACCGCGTTCCAACTTCAAGTCCGAAAGAATGCGAGTATTCCGCCTAATCAAAGTGATTGGGCAGAAAAGATGGTGGAAGACCTTCTTGCCAACATTCAAGGCATAGTGAACAACTTCCGAGTGGATCAGATCGCGGACAAGAATACCGTGGTGACGTTCTTACTTGGAGACCAAGTCAAAATCACTGCTCCTATCGGTGAACTTCAAGATGTAGAGAATCATCTGGAGAACCAGACAGATGATCAACTAAAAACAGACTTTGAAAATTCATTAAAGACAAGTTCTAATATCTCCGGCTCCGCGAAAGGAGCAATTGGACCGATCTCTTTCGGTACATCTGGGTCGGACGCACAATCACGCGACGAAGCCTCGAAACAGATGGTGGACGCGACCAGAAAGAACATGTCCAAGTTGGACGACATAGTAAAAGGGAACATTCCTAATGTCACTGCCCTCAATGTCGCGCAGTTCCAGCAGTTCGTTACCAATGCTGGCTTTACCGGCTCTGTTGACTTCGCTAATTTCCAGGATAGCACCGCCGCGACGGATTTTGATCCTTTCTCACTAGCAAACACGTTCGACACTCTGGTCAACACGAATGGCAATCCCATCGGCTCTATATTAGACCTCTTGCATAAGGGTTGTATACTTTGTATACTGTAGTATGTTTCATGCTGACCTGAAAGATAAGGCCGACGGCCCGTTCAAGCGCCTGACCGGGGTGCGCCCGGCGACCTTCCTGGACAT
>JAABUR0100000563.1_pt1 | contig 79183 bp, 76 predicted proteins | sample 5560091 | NCBI WGS metagenome assembly JAABUR01 (sample SAMN10711879, study PRJNA513375) | rock metagenome | isolation source: Antarctica rocks | place: Antarctica: Victoria Land, University Valley sud
CCCCCTGTACCTTGCGGTAATACCGACAAATAAGAACCTCCACCCCCTCCTCCTGCACCCACAGCCGGTCGTCGACGTAAACTCCCACCATCACCTGCCCCTCCCCCCGAAGAATTAGGACGATCCCTCTCATTCCATATCTCACCCAACCCGCCCCTATCCCCTCTCCCTCCCCCTCCCCCACCCGCATGCACACCACCCGTATCCCGCCGTAAACTCCCCACAGGCCTACTCGTCTGCAATGGCATCTGCTGTCCGCTCTGTGCTTGGTTTTGGAACTGGGCGAGGGTTTGGGTGGATTGTGGTGTTGCGGTGCGGGGATCCGGACCCAGCCAGCTGGGGAAGGGCCGGGACTTTTCGATGTAGTATGCGCGCAGGACGCGGGAGACGTGGGTGGAGTCGGGGGAGGTGATGGACTGTGTGTGGAGCGGGGGTGTTAGTGGGGGGGTTGGGGTGAGGGGTGGGGGGGAAAATGGGGATGGGGGAAAGGGGGATGGGGAGGGAGGGGCGTACGCTATCGTCCTCCGAGCTTGAAGAGAGGATGTTGCGGCGGAGGGAGTCGTAGCGGGAGGTGGTGGAGGTGAGGAGGGAATTTAGGCGGTTGAGGTAGGACATTTTTGTTTTTGCGTTGGGAGAGGGATGGGTTGATTGGTTGGTTGAGGGTTTTGCTGTTGGGGAGGTGGTGGAGGGAAGTAGTGGGTTGGGAGGTGATGGGTTGGTTAGAGGGTGGGGGCGGATGTTGTGTTTGACATGGGCTCTGGATTGTAAGGGGAGAAGGGAGACAGAGAGTTGGTTTGGTTTCGTGAGGAATGGTGAATACCTCAGAAGTTGCCGAGAACGGACTTTTAGAATGGGGCTATTCTTAGATGACTGCGTTTACTTTGTCCGCAGTCCCTGATATAATATAGTCGAGTCATGTATCCTGTTGATGCTTGACTGCTTTGGTAGAACTAATTGTTACTTATTTCAAAGTACATCCAAACGCTATCTACACATTTTCTACCCCTGCCCCAATATCTTCCTCCTTCCTACTGCCTACATTATATATCCATTCATCTAAGCATTCCTGTGCTTCTTTCCTTCTCGCTGGCCATAAGCCTTGGTGGCATAACTTCCATCTTTGGTGATCAAATCCTGGGGTCGGTAATCGTGTCTGCCCGAAAAGTACGATTCGAGGATATTCTTCGTCCCCTCCGCATATCTCTTCTGCGCGTCAAGAGATGTTCCGGACATATGTGGTACCATGGCGTTTCCTCCGCCCTGAGGGTTCTTTGCGTAGCGTAGGGGATGGTCTTTGGGAGCTGGTTGCGGGAACCAAACATCACCACCGTAGCCGCGGAGATGGCCGGATTTCAGGGCTGCGGCGACGTCCTCCTTTACGACAATGGCGCCACGGGCGGTGTTGATGAGCCATGCACCTATAGCCCGGTCAGTATACGAGATGATCATCGCAGTTGATGATCTTACCAGGCTTCATCTTGGCGATCATATCCTTATTGAATAGACCCTGGGTCTTCTCGTGTAGAGGGCAGTTGATTGTGACAACATCGCACTGGCCCAGCATCTCCTCCAACGAGTCCACACGCCGACATCCAATCTCCTTCTCAATTTCTGGCTTGAGAGGCTGGTAATCGAAGTAAAGCAGCTCCTTGCATTCGAACGGCTTAAGTCTGCGCAGCACACGCTCGCCAATGCGTCCAACAGCGACCGTTCCGACCACCTTATTCTCGAGATCATACTCGCCCTTCGCGACTGCAGCAACGTTCCAATCTCCGGCTTGAATCTGCTCGTGGGCGGGGACAAAGTTGCGGACGAGGGTCAGGATGGTCATGATAACGTGCTCGGCGACGGAGACGACATTGGAGCCGGTCACTTCGATGACTGTAACGCCACCATTGGTTTCATTGGCTGCGTTGAGGTCGACGTGGTCAGAACCGATACCGGCGGTGATGGCGATCTTGAGCTTCTTTGCTTTGGCGAGGCGTTCGGCGGTCAAATAGCCGGGGTGGAAGCTGCGGAGTGGATTGGTTAGCATAGAATTCAACTTATGCGCGTCCTTCAAGGTTTTGTTGTCTCCAATTCCAATGCTTGACTTCAGTCGACTCACGGAGTAGTAATGATGACCTCTGCGTCGACCAACTCCTGGTCGAATTTGGAGTTTTCACCCTCCTTGTCAGAAGTAGTGACCAGAGTGTGTCCTTGATCCTCGAGCCATTTGCGAATACCTAGTTCGTTTTCTGTTGTGCCTAATAGCTCTGGGACCTCTTTCGCGTGCTCATGCCCCTGTTTTGCAGTCCGATCAGCTTGTCCACTGAACAAGCACCATTGGAGTCAATCGACATAAGAAAGGGTAGCAGCTTACATCGTAGAGGACAAGCAGCACTTTCGACTGTTGTGGAGCATGGTCAGTCTGGCATACGTGGATTGGAGAGTGGTGGATCCAACCTGCAGGCGCGAGGTGGCAGTCAGCGTTCGAACCCCGCCAAAAGCTCCCCGCTGGGCCGAAAGCGCCGTCCTCGCCGACAACAACGAGGAGGCAGGGCGCGAGAGGCGAGAGATGGAGCGAGCAAATACCATTCTGAATTGATGTAGGATTGACTAGATGGGACAATTGTTGAAATTGCTGGGAGGTATTCAAAAGGTACTTATCACAGAGAAGAGCGAAGCTGTTGCCGGAGCTGGGGCGGGGTCCAGGCCTAGCGGGATACGTCAGTGCTTTAAGATAGATAGGGGCTGGCAACTCCATCCAACTCACGGCAATTGGCACGGTAAGAACTTTGTATCGATTGTACTTTGATGGGAATTATCGACTTCTTTGATATACTTGAGGCTTGGAGAAGGTGGACAGGAAGAGGCCTTATGTGTTCAATGGTGGGGCACCACACGACAAGATGGAAGCTAAGCAACAGCTCAGGGGATGCTTTTCAATCAAACTCTTTGCTTTTTACGTCAATCAGATGTCTGAGCTGAACCTACCGGCAAGCCCGTCCACGCCTCACGTCCAAAAAAGGGCAAGGAGTGCGGGGACCAGCTGAGGCTCCGTTGCCTGTTGCGGGGTTCCTTTGCCCATTCCCATTCCCATCCATAATCTCCTATGCTCCAGCTTCATCGACAATCCAGATTTCCATTCAACTCGGCCCTCTACCTTAGTAGGCTTCACTGCGGGCCGTCGGCGGACTTTGTGCCTGTTCCTTGATTCTTAGTTAAATCTTCCTGAAAGTAAATACTCCGGAGTGGTTTCCGATTTAGACGGATTGATCTGTGGCAAGCAAGCGAGTCGAGAGCAGACCAATTCTGTACGATCTTGCTCTGGCTGTGCTTTCTTACATGCATGGTTTCTATCCCATCATCCTCTCCTCTCCTGTACTTTCACTCTGATCAAAACATAACATGGATGATATTTCGCCCTTGAGATTCTGTTCTCTTTTCTCCAGCGATGATAACGCTGCAGGCTGCTCGAGACTTATGCAATCTTTAACTGTATGCAGAATTGCCCGCCAGTAAATGACAGCCTGTAAACCTACCGACCTCGTAGCTTAAGCAAAGCAGGCCAATCCTTGATCGGCAGAGATTATTTCGAAGACCGATCCGTATCTTCTGGACACCGTGTATCCAGGACGAGACCCCATAATGTGTTGAATTAACATGGTGATGTGCCTGAAGGGCTGGACCACGCAGCTTGTATGCCGGCTTTGGTTGACATCTCTCGACAGTACTCCGCTCAACCAATGCATCTTTAACATGTGGCATAGCCTCAAGGCGTGCTGGCACCGAGAAATCTCCTTTAGTGGGCGCATATGTTATGCTGTACTCCTTATACAGCCCTAACTCATCAGCAAAGGGTCTTGGTGTGTATAGTAGCGTTGAAGGAAAGAAAGAGTTTTGGTCCGCAAGGCCACAGAGTAACACGAGACAGCAAGGAAGTTCTTGACCATTTTCTGGAGTAGCTGGCTCAAAACCCTGTCACTCATCATTTGGAGCAGAGGACACATATCGTGTAAGAGTTCACATGCTGAACTAAGCTGAGAGATAGAAGAGAAGATACAAGTCCGCCATCATGTTTCCTCTTGCAAGACTGCTTCGTTTCTTAACACGCCAATACCCTCGGACAGAATATCATGAATTGGGATGACGCGCAGCATAGCCATACTTTGGATAATACCACAGACCCTGGTTTCATCGTCTTACAGTTTCAAAAAGACTAGTATCGTTTTCAAAAGCTTGAAGACCAGCCTGACGATTACGATGCTGCAGACTTGAATCCGACTCAACAAAGAGCGAGGAGGTGCGCGATGAGGAGATGTGGAGTACGCAGGAAGCAGAAGGCTTGCATGTCTCTCTAATCCCGGCAGGTTTGTCGTGTATGGGATTCTTAATGATCCGTTTTTTTTGGGAAGGGTTTCGATATCTCATTCTTCTGCATCAGGGTTTTGCATCTGTATAGCTATTTCATTCTTCGTTCTCAATAGTTGAGTTAACGCTTCCTAACACGTTTTGAGTGTGCCCTGCTATACAACATACCTCAGATCACTCGGTGATCGCGTATGCAGACCAGCGGAGGTGGAGTCCTGTTCCACAAACATAATGTCCCTTCATCAAGTGAATCCGTCCCACAGTTTACTCTTCGTCCATCTCACTATCGCTATCCACATCATATCTCCTCCTCGCCCGGAAGCACAGTCTATCACACGAAGGGCCCTCCATCGGACTTCGCCATTCCCTAGAGGTGCGCTCTTCTACTTGGCCCCACCATCGCTGCCAAATCATTGGCTCCTCGTCGTACCACTCAGGCCTCGACTTCTCATCCATCGCTAGCCATGTCTGATTCCGTTTCTCGATACGCTTATCTTTCCGCCACCAAAGCTGGGCTTTGTCATCGTGCGCCATACCAAACCAGCCGGATCCAGCCTTGAATTCAAGTCTACACCCCTCGTAGAGATACGACCCAGGCTGCCCTTCATAGTCTGATATCTTGCCATTGTATCTGGAATGTGGGTTCAAGAAGACGGGTACCTTTTCCTTGCTTTTGGCTTGGTATTTGGCCCCGATGTTCCACAATGCCGTTGCAAACAAGCAAGTCTTCGCTTCATACACAACAATCGCTTTATCGGAGAGTTTGCGGTGAAGACGTTCGATGGAGCTGATGCTTCTCATCATGGGAGCGTTGCGGAGGGTGAGACGGCGTATATTCTGCTGGCCGAGCTCACCAATTTCCTGGAACCAAAGAGAAAAGCCAGCCTGGTACAAGCGCAGATTTAAGATGTGCTTTCCGTGATTCAGAGGCAGATAGAAATTGCGTCTTTGATAGAAAAAGTGCAGACCCTCGGTACGAGTTTGTCGACAAGTGAGAAACAAGCCTGGCTGTAGGATCATCAGTTGTGGGTCGCCATATTCGATCAGTCGTTTGGCTTTCTTCCAATTCCAGTCGTACTCGCAATATAGAGATGTGCATGCTCGAGAATCATATCTGTCAATAGGATAGTCTGCCACGAGTCTATATATCTCATTCCGGACCTCCCCTGGAAAACCCAAGAAGTTCAAAACATCATCTTGAATGACTGTATGCGCATTCTGAGAGGTAATCACACGTGCTGTCAGAGTGCTCTGTAGGCTCTTGATAGATTGATCACGCTGATTGAGGAGCGCCTTCAACTCATTCCTTTTTAGCTTGTCGTAAGCGTTCTTCTCGGCGGTAGGCATTATCGTCTGATGGTATGGTTAGCCAGGGTGTATGACACAAGTTAGTCTCCTAGATGTTTAGGACTCACTAGAGAGAACTGCACAACTTGATAGCGTAGCAACTGAGAGATGAGACTGGTGAGAGAATGGAGATATACCCGAATCGAAGACGTCGATGTAGATAGTAATGCAAGTTATATGATGAGGGTGTATTGGTATTGTCATAACCCATGATGTTTGTTTGAAAGAGTGAGAGTAAAAGAGAGGTGAAAGGATGTTCTATCCTCACTTGAAGGTGATCTTACAAACGCGTCTTAGCGCCCCAGATCGAAAGTGAATGAGAACATTGCTTGACCCATCAAGTATCATCTCGTCGTCGAATCCCTAGCACCTCGTTCTCGCTGCAAGATGTCCGCGAGACCGTAAGCCGTAAGGCGTAAGGACTAGCACTATGTTAGGAGTAAGTTTCAAACCTCATCACCACCTCAAGAGCACTACAAACCACCTGGATGGACTGATCTGCGCCCAAACCAGATTTATATCTCCAGATCATCACCGTGCTAGAGTGACACTATCACGATCTTTAATATTGACATCAACGAACAGAAAGCAAGGAATAGAACAGAGTCGTAACCGCCTCACAAAAGGCATATAACATGGCTTTCTGAAAAGCGTGCTCGGCAAGGTCATTATGGACTTCACCTTCCATGTTCATACATAATGAACCATCCACACGGCGAAAGGTTCGGAATTTCCGTACGGCTGTCCGGGAGATGAAAGAATGAGAATGATGGGATTAGGGAAAGTCGTTAGATGTGACAAGCTGGGCATGCTATTCCTAGCAGCTTAGCCCCTTCAGGTTAGCAGCATATGCTCTGTTTCCCTTCCACTCACTCGAAGGTTTGCATAATATAAGACCACAACGTACACATATCCGATCTTCTCAGACAGAAAGAGAACTCCTCATTGAATGTATGAAGCTATCGGCAACAACGACTCCAGCACTCTAGATCCAAGTGCCCAAAGTCAGCATATGACCTTCCGACTTCCCTCTCTGAACGCCAGCCTCTAGTTAAGTGTCGAATCGCTGAAGCGCACTGCTATGCCACGCTCGCTGCAAGCATGAAAACACGATCATCGAAGGTAAACGAAACGGGGGTATTAAACCAGCAGTATCCTGTACATGAAGCCGACCCTTCCCCGAAGTTGAAAGAAAAGAATATTCACAGCATCAATCCTTCCCTGGCCTACACTCGCCTCCTACGTCGATCGTTTCTAATCATCAAGTACGACCGGTCTTTCTAATGTGCCTTCAGGGCTAGGCGGTACCACCACAGTCGTCGGCGGCGGTGTTCCCTGATTCTCGCCTTCGTCCTCATTGCCACCATCTTCCTCATCCGGCTCCCTAATCTCAGGCATAGGATCCGCCTCCTGCCTCGGGCTAAGGAGCTCCCCTTCATCACCAGTCGTGCTTGAGCTTTCCCTTGCCCTTCGTCGTCGTCGGTTCTTCCGCTCATCATCAGCACTCTCTCTCCGCCTACGAACACGCAAGCTGCCATCTCTGCTCTGTGGACGAGAATTCTCGCCACTACCGTCTCCGCGTAGACCTTGCAGTAAGCTTGCTGCGCGCTCGGCCACGTCTTCGCCTTCGCTGATGGGGTCCATCCTATCGCTAGATGCTTCGCCGTTCGTCTCGGCTGTCGGGCTAAGAAGGCTTCTGTTCGTGTCTTCGTCCTCGCTGCCATTCTTTGCCAAGTCGCCGATATCAGGGATAGTCTGGCCACTGGCGACGCGGACTTGGTGGCGGTCCTTCAATCTGGCTCTTCGCCTCCTGTCGCGCTGATCCCTGGCTTGGGGAGCAGCAGCTCGCAATTTCTCTAGAAGGGAGTCCATTGCGCCAGTCGAGGATGGTGACAACGGACTGTCTGAAGTTGCAATTCCAGAATTGGCGGCAGCAGGATTGATCGCTTTGGCGTTCGCACGCTTGCGAGCCATAGATGCATCGTTGCGCCGGCGTGTCTCTTCTATAGTCATGTTCTTCTCTTTGGAGCGCTAATGACAATGTTAGCATTGGGGATGGTAAATTGCATTCATTGGGGTCCTACCTTCCACTCCGTGACGAAGCTAGCCAGCTTGGCAAAAAAGTCCCTCCGTGCATTCTCATCTGCGCTGTCCTCGCCATAGAACGTCATGATATCGTCGTAGGTTCTGTTCATTTCCTCAAGGAACAACTGCATCTGCTCTGCTTTCCGCCTGGCATCCTTCATGGACCTCTGCACCACTTGGCTGACGCGGTCTTGAGGGTGGAACTTCTTGCTGTCACTGAGGTTGCCAGAATCGAGCGACATTTGGACATTCTTGATATTATCGATATACTTTTTAGCATCCACACGAAGCTGTTCAACGTTGAGTTTCTGGACCGTCACAACCCCGCCAATGTCATCAACAAAGCCTTCCCACTCCGGATACTGGTTTCTCACAATCCGCTCAACGAGATCTGCGAAAGTAGACTCATTCTTCTCGTCTTTGACCATACCAAGACGCGCTAGCGAGCTGAGCTTGAAACCGGTGGCTTGCTTGTTCGAGTCGTTCATGTAGTTCCCAATATCCAGAATCAGACCAAGGATATTCATTAGTGCCACTGAGTCTCGTAGTGATTCTGAAACAGTAACGACCTCCTTGAGATGCTTCGATATTTCGTCATAGTCGTTTTCAAAGGTTCGCGTGAGCATCAAAGCTCGCATTCTTGATTTCCAGTAATGATTGAGCTCGAATGCAGTAGCAAGATATATCTGGTCTTCTCGCGTGAGCTCGCTAGGATCTTGCTCCCTATGAGCATGAAGCGCGTCAGGGCCTGTCCAGTCTTTGCTATACGGAGCCATGAGTTTCGCTGTGTTGTCAGGCACAACGCACAGATCTTCTCGTTGCAAAAAGTCCATGACTACATGATTGTCCAGCATATCTTTGTCGCAGTGAATGATCATGCGAACGACTTCGTCTGCAGATTGGGCAGAGAATTTGGACATTGAGATCAGGAATTTCTGCCGTAAATCGCTGGAGATAATCTGCTTCTTGTCCGATTTCTTACCACTAGCGGCGCCTATTTTCTTGATTTCTTTAGCCATGAACAGCTTCTCAACTTCGTCAAGAACACCCCTCTTGGAAAGTTCCATATACTTCTCCTCTTTGGCTTGCTGAGTAGGATCGTGCGCCGCCCAAACTGTGACTTCGGGCGCATCAACTTTGTCCCAATGGAGAGCTTTGAGCTTCTTCTTTGGCCGAATATAAGGGAGGCCAATGCCAGGTGCTGGGTTGTAGTGTTGGTGAGGAAGAAAGCCGCCCTTATGAGGACTAGGTAACGGAGGTGCACCTGGAGGTGGAGGAGGCGGAGGCGGGCCCATTGACGTATGAGTGGATGAAACAGCAGTTCCGGGAGTGCCTGGCATAGGAGGAGGTGGTGGAGGAGGAGGACCGCCAGAAGCAAAGCCTGGCATTGACGGAGAAGGCATAGGAGGGGGCATCATGGGGGACATCGGAGGCGGTGGGGGAGGGGGCGGAGGAGGTGGCCCCATTTCGAAGCCAGGCATAATGCTCTTGGTAGGTAATGAAGGAGGTGGCATTCCCTTGAACTCTTCTGGTTTCGGAGCGACCTCGTCGATCGGAGTCTTGGGCTGGTCTGATTCCAGACTTGGGTGTGAAGTTCCCGTGGTAACACCGTCGCCTTCAGCATCTTCGTCTTCACTAGCATCATACCGTGTGACTTTTGCGGCAATCTCGCCGAGTAGGCCTGTGGCTTGCTTCGTACTCAGTTGCGGCGGTTTCATCTCGATGATTCTAGGCTTCCCATTGATAAGCCCATCTCCCCCTTCGTCCTCCATTCGGTACGCCTCGTCTCCGTTCGCAGCCAGAGCATCTGCGGCAGCGCGCCTTGGACCCTTGAACATCTTGCTGCGAGAGGTCATTGCCAGAGGCCCGGAATTCAATTGTCTCGATATCTTGGTGGAGAAGTCTTCTTCCGCAAGCCCTGGTGTGCCCCCGTCCATCTGTTGACGCAATTCACGCAGTCTATCAGATGGACCAGCCTGTTGCCAGACCTTGCCTTCGAGCTTACATTGTGTTTTAGCTCGCTCAAGCTGCACCTCGAGTCGATTCATAAGACCCTCGCGATCCAGAATGCCCTGCATTTTCTTCGGATCAGTAGAAGCCATAGCTTCTGGGACCCCTTTCTTCGCAACAGAAGCCGCGAAATCTTGGGCATCTCGCAGCATTAGGTACAGCTCTCTGGTCTCCAGCTCGTTCCGTTGCAGCTCCTGGCCTCGTATGCGTTGCAAATCAGCAAGCTCTGCCTTCAAGGCTTCATTCTGGCGTCCTTGAAGCTCAATCACCTGATTTTGCTCCTCGAGCTGTTTCTGCAACTTTGCCACTAAACCGTCGGCTCCCATATCGATTCTGGCCTTCATCTCATCACGCTCCGCCATGGCGGAATCGGCGAGCTGCCTCGCCTCCGTAGAGTCGTCCAGAGCCTGCCGTGCTTCAGAGTCTGTATGGAGCCTGTCCAGTAGGCTCTGAACAGAAAAGTTGAGACTCTGCTTGAGATCCATATCCGGCAATCTCCTGTCCATGGCAACATAGCTAAGCATAGCATCCACCAATTGAAACATTCGCAGTCGATCTTCTCCATCGTTATCTCGGATCAGCAGCATATGCTGCATAGCGGAGAGAAAGTAGTCCTGTGCTCGGGTCCCTTGTACCTTTGTCTGTATTGCATCCACGATCTGCGCCGGATCCTGCATGTCCTTGACCTCGGTCTCTATGCTATCCTTCATGCTGCTATTCTCGCGTTGGAGAAGGTCTTCGTAGTCAATAGCCTCATTATCGCGGTATCGCTCCACCTGCTTGTCTATGGCTTCGTATTGGAAATCTTCCATCTTGTTCAGTATCCTCTTGATGCCGCACGATGTAAACTGGGCTCGAATATGGCATCGTAGCTGCAAGTCTCGCTCTGGCGCATCGATGACCATGTTGATCAGGAAAAGCGTAGTCAGAGCATATTCCATAAGAAGATTCTCCATCCCAATGCCTCCGCTTCGAAGCTCCTCACTGGCACCTACGAGACTACCCATCTTGCCTCGACCATCTACTGTGACTTCCACTATTCGCATCCAGGCATCGAAGCGTCCATTTTCGCCTTGATGGCTCTTAACGTAATCCATAGCTTGGAGCACCTTGAGGTGCCCCTCGCCCTCCGCCCAATGACATAAGAATGTTAGCACTTCGCTCACGAGTTTCCTCGTGGTCAAGCGCGGCGATGTCAGAGAGGTAGCCAGCGCAATGACGACCTGCTGATGATCCAAGGCATCGTCGGCGCCGTATTTGTTGTTCATTAGTGCTTTCAGACATTTGATAATATCGTATTCGCGGTCGAGGTCTTTGTCGCTTGTCGAGCCCGAAGCAGGTGCAGGACCTTGCCCTTGACGTCGGTTGATCTTCCCAAGAACGTTGGTCAGAGCTACCTGGCCCTGTGCTTCGACGAATGATTTGACCCAGCTGATCGGTTGTGTCCTCAAGCTTACGCTCAAGCTTCCCAATTGCTTTGCCGTTATTGAATCGTTCATCACTCGCTTAACATACCATTCGGGACTCCCCTCTTCATCGGCTCGGGTCATGACCCCTTGAGTGCCATCAAGGCTAAAGACGGTCTGCCGCGCCTGAGTCCTTCTCTTCTGCTCCCCCTGCCATTCAACCAACTTGTCCTGGTGAACGAGTTGCCATTTCTTGCTAGTAGGGTATGCCATCATCTGCCGTTTTGCTTGCTCGGGCATTGCTTGCCAATTCCGCTTATTCATCATGTCCAGGAATTGAGCCTCGACGACTCGATCATCAGATGGTCTTGGGAAGTGGAATTCATTCGGGCTGAACGAAGTTGTCGAAGCGAGACCCGAAGCTTGCTGCGGCGCCCATACACTTGGATGGTGCGAGCTTCGTGTCGACGTGCTTGGCCTTTCAGCATGTACCGCTGTTCGCGAAGAATTGTCAGACGAGAAGATGCTGGAACCCCATGTGGTGGATGATGTGGCGGATAGCACACTCATTTGGTCGAAAGATTTCCGGTGATTGGAGGATGTGTCATTTGTAGAAGTAGAATTATAAGTGCCGTGGGAGTCATTGTGAAGGCTTGCAGCATCGCTCGTCGGTAAGGGCTTCCGACTGCTGTCGCGCGCAGGAAGCTTTGCTGTGAGAGGGGTGAGTGATGGTTGGGACTGTGAGTGGGGCGGAGGTCGAGGGCCTGTGAGGGAGGGCGTATCCTCCACTTTTCCTGGATACCATGCCGGATATTGATGGAAATCTTTCCCATTCTTGCCCAAATGATGTGGTAAGGGCTCTTTCTGAGACCGACCCTTCTCGTTCTTAGGCAGGTAGTCCACAGGTATGGGTGTCCTGCCGTCCGAGGCCGTGCTATCATACGGGATTGATGTAATGACGCCAGCGGTCATTGAAAGTCCCATATTATCTCCATCAACACCTGCATCTTCGGACGGTTGTTGAGACTTGTGCGAATATCTCGAGGAGCGTGACCCGTTGGCGCTGTTCGAAGCGCTGGGCACGTCCAACACCGAACCTCCATCATCTGGACTATATAGATCCTGCGATCTCTCTTTGTGTATCTTCCGCCCGAAAAATGACCTTCCCCCTGAGGACTGGCGGGACTTGCTATCAGCCGCTATGGTTGTTGAAGGCATTTGTGGTCACTATCCCTCTTCGACTCTGCAGCACCGTAGAGATCGCCCCAGCTCCAGCCGAGTGGCCTTCGTAACGACCGTTTAGAGAATGAGAGAAAAATGAGGGTTTTGCGGTCGTGGATAACGAAGAGCTGTCATCATTATTGTCAGCCAGCCGTAAGACAGTTGGCCATGTGCGTTTGTTGTTTTGCAAGTCTCTTTGTACCGCTGTAGATCTCAGAGGATCGAGGATGATCTGAAGGAAGGGCAAGAAGTCTCCGCAGAATTGCTTCAGTCAATTATCGTAGATTCAGTGGTGTAGCGTTTCAGATGCTGTCGTTCCCCTCAGAGTCGATGTCCGAGGAGGGTGCCCGGTCTTTCGTTGCCGCAAAGGGGAATCCCACTAGCGCAACAAACACAAGCGGAATTTGAAAGACAGGGGTCTTCTTCTAGCACATGGTCATCTATCATCAATGTCGATAATTGGTTCAACATTAAAGTAGCATCTCGCAGCTCCTGTAAGCAGGCTTTCTCAGCATCGCTACAGACAAAGTCCACTCTCATGACTGCCTCAACCTCGACGGCGAGGATGCTTTGACCTCGCAAGTACGACCTGCCTACGTCTACCGGCCCAATCTGCAAAACCACTGCAGCAGCAACGCGCCTCCCGCAACGTAACTCGCATCGGCCATGGCTGCAGGAGGATCCAGCTTTTGGAAGGTACAGCAATTACTCTTACAACTGACATAATCTAGCTAAACGCTCTCAGACCCTCATGCTCCCACCCCTCTTCGCCTTCCTCCTTTACATACTAACAACCTACCTTCTTCTCCCCTACTACCGTCGCTTCCGCTCTTACTCCACCTATACCGTCCTTCCTTCATCACCCGACTCCAACGCCTTTGCGCACGGCCTCCTGTACCGTATGAACAACCTTCTAGGCAGACGGCGAGATAGCGCAAACGGAGCGGAGAGTCTGCTTGGCGATGAAGAACTAGAAGAAGGCTTCGCGGATATCTCCTCCGACGCGATATCTCGACAAGATACTATTGGGAGGATGGTGGAGGATGGTAGAGGCAACGAGAGGAGGTTGAGTCATGAGTTGGAGAGGGGTTTCAGGGATAGTAGTGATGAAGAGGACGATGCAAGGGGTAGGGAGAGGAGATGACGGCGATAGAAGTGGGGAGGGTGCTACCGAATACGGTAGACAAGACATCGAAAGGCGATCGTGATCGCTCCGGATGTCACTGGGGTGCTACAGCTCGTATCGGTGGTGAATGATCCAACCGTTTGCGAAGCGGCATCGAGGCCGCGCAATGCTCGCAGATCCTCAGAAATCGCGAGGCACGCTGTCCGACGGCTCAGAACTCGGCGCCACGTCTTGAACGACCGGCGAGCTCAAGGTCTCGCGTCTGTCAACGGGCATACAGCTGCCGAGAATGACACCGATCCGATGCGTTCCAGATAATGGACGTAATGGGCTCGAACGGCATTCGAAGGGTGAAGAATATCACGTCTTTACAAACCCTTGATGTTCATCTCAGGAAAAGGCAGGCTTCTACAGAAGAGAACGACAGAGCAAAAACACCATTCAGCCCAGCCCATCTCAGCGTACAGTCTCGCGCAACGTGATACGCACACGCATAACCACAACATATCTCTCCCCGTATCAAAATAACGCATCAAACACATCCTACGAGACTCATAAATCACGAGATCCCCCCCCCTCAGCACCCAGTATCCATCTCCAAAAGCCAACCGCGCCCACCAATACCTCCTCAGACCTACGTTAAAGTATCTAATCAACCCTCTATCCAACCCAACGACCTAACCAACCTATCATCTTTCCATCCAACTCCCATCACATACCTCCCAGAATCCCAGCCCTGACGAATCCAAGCACTCAAAAAAACACCTCTTCCACTGCAAAAACCATCCATCACTTATTGCAGCCTCCAATCCCCGTCCGTATCTTAGTTTACCATACTCAATACTTAACCCATACCCATACCCATACCCATCTCTCCCCCATCCCAATCCCAAACCATCCCCATCCCAATCCCAACCTTCACCCTCATCCAAAACCCATATCACCCCAACCCCAACCCATCTCCAAAAACCCCAAACCCACATCCTCCCCAAAAACCCCCACCCCCATCCCCATCCCCATCACCACCCATCTCCAAAACCCCAACAACACCACTCCCAATCCCCCCCGACAAAAAAAACCCAAGCACCCAACAGACACCTTCCCTTAACCCCCTTACCCCTCTCCCCCCTCTCAAGCCTCCCATAAGCCTCCCATCTCTCAAACCTACCATCTCTCAAACCTCCCATCCATACTCAAACTCAAACCCAACTCCAAACCCTACATCACGCTCTCAAGCCTACCATCCATACTTGAAAACATGGCAGTAACAAATAGATATATCAAAATGTATATCTGTACTATGTATCCGTTCCATCCATCCATCTATCCATCTATCCATCTATCCACCTAAAATAGCACACCAATCAACACAACACAACACAACCAACCACCCCCAACACCCAACACCAATCAAAACCCATCCAGCCCATCCAGCCCATCCAACAAATAAAATCAATTAAAATAAAATCAAGTCCAAAAAAATGGGATAAAATCAAAGCCATGTCGGATCTGTCCAATACGTGTTCATAACGGAGAGGGTGCTGGCACGAGGCTTAGGAGATGAGCTGTCGTACTCGGTACAATATGGTTTTGTTGTGAATTCGTGGTGGTATACAGATGGAGCGAAATGAAATTGCGCGTGGAGGTTATGGAAAGGGGTATCCATGTCGGGTCAGAATAATCATGGAAAGGGTTGGAAAATTGGATCGGTATATTTGGCCTAAGGTACGGTATGTTGTGATTGGCCTGAAACTCGAGGAAGGGAATGGAAAAGAATGTAAGCTAAGGGGGAATTCCTGGTGACCTTCACGCATTAAAAGAGTATAAGCAAATACATCAGCAGCCTGCCTGACCATGCGACAGTTCGTTTGATGCAATGCATTTTATTCGGTTCTAGGTACCGCCAAAGCCCACTTTGTACAGGAATATTAGGTAGGTAACGCTCACTTCCGTCGGTAGCTCGAGCTCATCGCGAAACGCTCGAATGTATAAACCACCCCAGCCTCTCGACCTCCTCGGCAACAACCAGGGTATTCTCATAACCAAGCGTGAGCGACATGAAACGATTAGAGGGTATCAAACAGTCTAAGGCACGAGGGACCATGACTTTTTCCAAGCCGTGAAAGGCACGCATTGCGGCTCTTTCGATGCTGATTACAGGAGGACCATGGCGGCCATACCGGCGAGACCGGCGAAGCCAGCGACTGCCATTTGGGTGGCTTCGCTCTTGCCGGACGAGCTGGTACCGCTCCCTCCTGAGCCTCCTGTGGCTCCGGCGGACGAAGAAGTGTCGCTGCTGCTTTTGGATGTGCTTGCCGCGGCACTGGAAGTAACGGTCGAGCCGCCAGTCTAAAGGAATGTAAGTACAAGAAAAAGTAAAGCCATTAGCAGGAGACTCACGGTAGATGCGATGGTGCTGCCCGAGCTGTCGGTGGTTGTGAAAACTGTTCCGCCGACAAGTGTTCCGTTCGATGTACCGTTACCGCCTGAAGAGCTGCCAGACATGGTCGAGTTGCCAGAGCTTGAGCCGCCGGTGGGACCAGGTGAGTTGGCTGAACCAGTTGAGTTCATGCCACCCATCATGCCGCCCATCGTCGACGATGCGCCAGTTGTGGTCGCGACAGCAGATGTGACGGTTGCAGTACCGCTAGCAACTGTTGCGGAGACGGTTGCAGTGGAGCCGCCACTCATCGCCGAGACAGCATCTGTGTCCTCAGTCAGTAATACTAAAGCAAAGACTCAAAAGGGTAACTTACTTGAGCAGAAAGAGTTACCGACCGAGACGATAGAGCCGGTATCGGTACCGCTGGGGCATGATTGAGAAGAGCAGTCCCGAACACCGTTACCAAAGTCCATATTGGAGCATAGGCAGGTGACGTTGTTGTTGGGGCAGCCCAAGCTCTGGGCCTTGTTCAGCATGTTGTTGATGCATGTTTTCTGTGGATGCAGGTCAGTCCATGCCATTGGCGGCGAAGGATGGCATAAGTTGAGGACGTACACCACACTGAGGCAGGCCATTGAGGGCGCCGAGGTCCTGAGTCAGACCGAGACCGGCGAACAGCGCGGCAGTGAGGAAGAAGAGCTGCATTGTGAAGGTTGTGTGCGTGAGATGTTGACTTAACGTAAGTGTAGATGCGTTGTCTTTGCGACACTTAGAAGCTCTTGGACGTGAGGACAAGATGATGGATCGATACTGTAGGATGCAGGTGATGGAGAGCGAAAAAGGAGAAGGTGAGCGGTTGTTTTGGGAGAGAAGGAAAGGAAATTATCGTGTAGAAATCAGGCCTTCGGTTGAAGCTAGTCGGCCTTAGCGCGATGTGTGTTTTCGCATCGAGAGGCAACAGTGGCGCACCAGCTTTTCAGAGGGAGAGAGGGTGAATTAAGATGAGATGGCGCTAACGAATCAATGCGCTGGCTTGGCAACCTCAGGGCCAATGCATTGGCAGCCGCGAGGGTCAAGATTGATTGCTTTGGGACAAAAGCAGGTTTCCGGGACGAGCTTGGGGAAATGATGCCGTTTGGCAGGGGTAATTGCTATCTTTCCTTGGTCTAGATCTACAGGTACGGATATGCCCGCAGCAGGGGCTCCGTAGCAGGCGGCTTGACGCAGTACTACTACTACACTACTGCTAGTAGTAGTAGAAGCACCCTTCTTCAGCTGGGCACGAGACAAGCTTCCTTGGACACGCATGTCGCGCCGAGCTGAGCAACGGCTATGCGTCAGCAATGTTCTGCTTCCTCTGCGATGAACTGAAATTCGTGTTCTGGAGTGAACAGTATTCTATGCGATTCTGCGGAATACGGCATCACTAACGTAATAGTACCATGGCGATCTGCCCCAAACCATGAAACATTTCCGCACTCGACCAGGCTAACATCCCAGAAGGCGTTGATTGTGGCGAAATTGGAAATGTTGACCCTCTTCCGTATGTTGGCAGACGAAGCTATACATAGTATACTATGACGATGTTCAGCTACCTCCGAACATCCAGTTCCTCGTCCTCGCCGAACTTCACCGTTGGTAGTGATACACATAAACTCCATACATATAAACCCCATAGCAACATGTTTTCTCCACAGATTGATAAGGTTATGAGGTTGCATCATCGCGCCGCATAAAGGATTCCCTTCCACATTATGCTTCGAAAAAGCCAAAATCCTTTGTGGCTGGTGAGCTGATGTCAACATATATGGCATAACAACGGAGTCATGCTTCTTAAGGATACCACTAATGCGACACAAATTAGGCATGGTCATCTCCCATGTAACAATTCTCTCTTCTATTCAATCGATGGCGCATGCCCTCTCTCTCTTTCTTCACGTTCACCTCGTAGCGCATATTCGACATCGTCCGTATAACCGTCCCTTCGCTGAGAATATGACAATCTCCTTCTCTCCTTCCTTCGCTTGGTGACCAATTGTACAGCAATGACCAGAAGACACAAGATCGTTAAAGCGGCCACCATGGCTATTGCTGCCACAATGTATACGGTGTTGTCAGAGCCTGTTCTGTATCAGTTCGAATTCGATAAAGGAATCTCTATGGCATATGTCCCCACCCGTCCCCTCTTTATTGCCTTGATGCGAAGCATCCGCTTGTCTCTTCATGTCGCCATCCACCCTGAGCCATTCCTGGTAAACCATCCGTTGAGCACCACACCACCATTCCGAGCTCTGACCCGCGATACAAGCGGTCATGTGTCCTGGTCCTGAAGGATTGGTTTCCATATTGCAAGTACCGGATTTGACTCCACGAAGGTGAAGATTGTGATCCTGAAGGAGGCTTCAGGGGTAGGGTGTGACAGTGGAAGTGAAGGTAGATACTCCAACTTGGTGTATGGAAGTGATGGTAGGTCATGCAATTGAGGTTGCACCGATTGACAGAACTCGAAACGAGGGCAATGGTGAATAATTGTTGAACATCGGATGCTTTTCAACGCAACTCTATTCCAACTCCACTTTCCACGTGGTTCCTCTCAACCAAAATTCTTATCTCGTCTGAGTCAATCGCTATATCGTCAAAAGTCTGCGTTCATCTCACGTTCGTATTCAAGATTATAGGCTTCTAAGAAAGACCCTTAGCCATCACTCGCTGCTACCCTTCTTGTAACTCTCCCTTGACTTGCTTCTATTCCGGTCTGGACCACAAGGATTTGAGATCAGTCCAGGACGCGCAATATTGCTGGTAAGGGTAGACTGAAGCGATTGAAGGCTATGGCGACAGCAAATGCGAGGCAATCGGGACTGGGGATTTTGGGAGGATTAGTGAGGGCATCTGAGCTTTTGTAACTTATCAAGAAGTTGGTTAATCAGTACGGAGCCATATCTCTACAATCATTGCTGGACGGTGTACCATGAAGCTTTCTGGTACATTTGATTACATTGCAGATTCTCGGTTGGGGCAAAGCTATCGTGGTTGTCGTCCCTTCGTAGATAATTGGAGTGCAAGGCTATGATCTTGACAAAAGCTACTCAAGCAAGCACAGCCTCCCTTATTGGCGCCTCGGGCTCCTGTTCGTACTCAATCTCCAGCCTTGGCTTCGTCTTCCGGGCTGGCGCTGGAGGTGGCCCACGCTTCCTCTTGCCACCAGCTGCCGGTTTCTCTGATGCTTCTTCACTCTGCTCGCTATCACCATCATCCCCATCCTCGTCTTCATCGCTCCCGTCCTCTCCTTCCCCACTCTCTCCACCTAACCATTCCTCAAGATCCTCCAGCTCTTCATTCTCCCCTTCATCCAAATCACTGACATATTCCACTGCCCCCACCCCTTCCTCTTCCATCTCATACTCCTCCCTCAGTTCCTCTTCCACTTCCACTTCCACACCCTCATCAAGATCTCGATCTCTCTCCCCCTCGCCACCTCTCTCAAGACCCTTCAGAACTTTCTTCCACACGCCTTCTTCTACATTCAATGGTCGATCACCGTAAGCGCCGCTTCGTAATCTTTCCAACAACTCCCTCTCGATTGCCCTCTCTACCTTCGCCGCCGCCTCGGCCTTTCTCTCTTTCGTAGCCTCCCTCCTGCGCACCTTCGGTGCCAACTTCGGTACCACCTTCTCGCCTAACCGCAATTCTTCTTTAGCGAGCCGCCGCGTGCGGATGGCGACTTGTGTAAGACGAGTAAGGCGTTGTTTGCATTTGTGTATAAGGAATTTCGGCCAGTAAATCAGGCGTGAGTCAATCTGTTGGAAATACAAAGTCAACAACCAGGATTAGATAAGGGAAGAAACCAGCTCACCTGAGAAAGGGCGGCGGTATAGTTTTGGGACAGCTTTATCCTCTCCCATAATTTGGAGGGAGTGTGAGAGCGTTCGATGGTCTTCATGTAAAGGTAGAGGGTCCCAGTGGCGGGGTCGGAGCGAATCGTGGCATAGCGAGAGTTGGCGAGTGGGCATGACTGCCTACAAGATGACTGCGTTAGCCAGGTGTCTTCTTTGAGCAAGCCAAATGATGAGGTACCTGTTGCACAAGCCTGTCACATTGTGTTCGTTCCGACAGAAGTTCTGCTGCTTGGGCGTCTTCAGCTTGAAAGAGCAGAATTGTTGGTTGATAATCTGCCACACAATTTCGTCTGAAGACATGACGAGGTTTGCAATATCGACGCAGGATTTTGTTGGGATTTTTCAAGCTGAGAATTCGCTATCAAAATTCAGCGCAGGTAGTTCTATGCCAAGCCTTGGCTCGTGAAAAACTGCCCCGTTCGCACAGGCTATATAAGTCTAACTTCTTGCGACCCATAGTCAAGATGTGAGCAGCTAGGCAATGAGGCAGAAGTTCGGGCCTTACAGACTAAATAAGTGTCTTCATCGGTATTCTCTGACTCTGACACGCTTTGGAAGTTTTCATGCTCGAAGTGAGCTTAGGAAGGAAGTCAATAAAGCACCTGCCATTCAACCCCAGAGGAGCCTGAGGGGGAAACATCGAGGTTTCGCTGTTGCAGCGACCAATGAGCCGACCATATACGCGCTCTCAACTGCAGCAGGACGAGCTGCTATTGCTATCATTAGGATATCTGGCCCAGCATGCTTGACTGTATATGAAGCACTGTGCCCAGGCAAACTACCACCCAAACCACGCTGCGCTACCCTCAGGACGCTATATGAGCCATTGAGAATAGGGACCGATGCTCAAATATTAGACTCAGGTGCACTAGTCTTGTATTTTCCAGCGCCGCAAACTGCTACAGGGGAGGATGTTCTTGAATTCCATGTCCATGGCGGAACCGCCGTGGTTAAGGCGATGTTGGCTGCTATCCCAAAAGCGATCCTGGAAGGAGACTCCCATAACATACGTTATGCTGATCCTGGAGAATTTACCCGTCGAGCATTCTACAATAATAGACTGGATCTATTACAGATCGAGGCACTAGGAGATACGCTGTCAGCAGATACGGAACAGCAACGGCTTCTAGCTGTCCGGGGCAGCACAGGCATTCTAACAAATCGATACGAGTCATGGAGGCAAAAGCTATTGTTGGCGAGAGGAGAGCTGGAGGCTCTCATTGACTTTTCTGAAGACCAACAATTCGATGAATCACCAGCTGAGCTGTGTGCTTCCGTTGCCCACCAGGTCCAAGAATTGAAGTCGCAATTGCAAGCAAATATTGAGAGCGCAGCTCGAGGCGAGCTCCTGCGGAATGGGATCAATATAGCACTTATCGGAGCGCCCAACGCTGGGAAGAGCTCTTTGCTGAATCAGATCGTTGGACGAGAGGCTGCTATCGTTAGTAGTGAAGCTGGCACCACTAGAGATGTTGTCGATGTCAACGTCGATATTAGTGGATTTTTCTGCAAATTTGGCGACTTAGCCGGTCTTCGGAAACAACCCGGATCCCCGCATAGTCAACCGATTGGAGAGATTGAACGAGAAGGCATCCGACGTGCTAAAGATAGAGCACTCGCTTCAGACGTCGTCATCGTTGTTCTGCCTGCATGCATTTCGGAGCGGCCAGAATATACAATTGAGGTAGAAGCAGAGGTCGTAGAAATACTGAGTCAGTGTGACACCGACAAACAAAAAATAGTGTGCGTTCTCAACAAAACGGACCTCTTCTCCAATAGCAAGCTCTTATCAAGAGTGTGTCAACAACACCAACAACATAAGATATTGAGCAAATATATGGACCTTTCAGAAACAATGTTGTACGCAGTATCTTGCAAGAACGCCCAATATATCACCCCTGGCAATCCTGATCCAGGAGGGATCCAAGTCTTTCTCGATGGCTTGACTAGACTTTTCGAACGAATGACAACTGCGGTTGTCCCCAGGTATAAACAAGGCACTATAGATAATTCAGCTTGGGCGGAGTCACTTGGGGCATCGGAACGTCAACGGTCGTTACTAGCGCAGTGCCTCGATCACCTGGAAAGCTTTTCGGTCCAAGTGGGACCCACCAAGAAGGACGAAGGGGAGTCCTACTTTGAAGAGGAAAATATCGACATAGTTCTTGCTGCTGAAAGCCTGCGTTCTGCTGCTGGTTGCCTATCAAAAATCACTGGGAAGGGAGATGCTGGTGATGTGGAGGAAGTTCTGGGAGTTGTCTTCGAGAAGTATAGGGGTACCTAGGATCTGCGCCTTGACCAAGCTAACATTGCTTTATAGATTCTGCGTAGGCAAATAATCAACCCCAAACAGGGAGCAGCTCAGGTAGCCTGGATCTCTAACGATCCGAGTGGCTTCGAGCACTAGCCGGTTTCGGTATGAATATGTGGTCCCATTAGCTGATGATAGTGAAAGGCATGGCCATCACTCGATACCTACAAAACAACATTTTTCGGTCCTCGTGACCACTAATGCGGTGTCCCACCATTCATGAGAGACATTCGTCTCTGTTCATGCAGAAGGATCGACTACTTACTAAGTGTATGTTTAACATGAACTATAGTATCTGTTGGGACCCCTTTCCCTTGTCATGATACACCTAGCGACCCTCTCGAAACAATTAATTCAACGACCATGCGACTCAGCGTCAAGTATGCATCAGCAGACCCTGGCTAGGTGGAACGATCTTATCCCATTCTACGACAATACTAATCAGTATCTCTCGGTACCAGCCCAATCCCCAATCGCTCAATTCTCTTGCTAGCCGCTGCACTGGAGAGCACCGTGCATGCATGGAGAAGTCCTATATGCATAGCAAAGCGGATATTGATCTACCTCAATCGCTCGCCAGCTATCCGTTAGTCTCAGCTATCATTGCAATATAGCATTGTTGGTGCACAGTAGCACTATCACAACATATAAGTCGCAAATGTATATCTGACCCACTACCTACGCCAAACGCAGCAGTCGACTTCATTGGATAAGAGCATGCTGGCGGTGCTGCACTTGGCCACTATATCTACCAATTCCATCGTGTTTGGCGAGTAAGCTGACATCTTCAAAAGAAGACATACCAGCGTGCACAATTGATAAAACACTTAGAATAGCGAAAGGAGCTAGGGACACGCTTCTCCAATAGCGAATGTCCGTCATGGCTATTTGTCGGGAGGCAAAAGCCCGAAAGTTTTCATTATGCTGCAAGACCCCTGCACGACCAAGGGTAGGATGACTTTGCCAATGTTGAAGTTGGCGGGGCCTGAGGCTCAGTAGATTGAAATCGTGAACATCCGTGACATCCTATTCTATCGGCTAATCATCGGTCAAATTCGAGAATATCAATGTGGGGTTTCTCAAGCTGAATCGTAACATCTTTTCCACTTTGTGCTTCACTTCGTGCTTATGAACTAGACTAAGACATGGATCCTAATAGCCAGCAAAAGCATCGACCTTCGAGGCCGCCCGAAACATTGTCATCCAATGGAGCTTCATGACAGGATGCAACTGCGTAGGCAGCCATCATGTACTAGACCATTAACGGACGACACTCTGTGATGCCTAAGTAGGTAGGATTCGAATCCTGCACACATGTCGGTTACCTGAATGATGGGCGACGCGAAGTGATGCGCTAGAGTCACGATTTCACGTGATGCCTAAAAGTGATTGTCTGTCTCGACTACATAAGGTAATGTATGCAGCCGTCTTGTCTTCGTTTCCTCCTCTCCGCTCTCTTTCCCAAAAGATCACTTATAAACTTGGGAATCACTCATAGCTAGAGGACAGTCTGATCAAACGAGCTCTACTATTCTAGCTGTTTCTGACTTCAACATATCATTGCCCAAGACAAAGATGGCGAACAATCACTCTGCAGCTTTCATGCTGCCGAGCCTTCCTGTGCCTCACGAAGAATTTGTCTCCTTCATCAACAAACAGCGAGGCGAAGATATCCAGAAGGTCGTGACGCCCTACAATCAGTTCGAGGCTAAGCTTCGTGAGGGTTTTGCGCAGCATCGCGAGCATGAAGCCATCCAAAATCTTAATGTCAACGCGGTCCCCCTGTTCCATGAAGGCAATGATGTTCTTCGCATCCGCGCTAGAAACACTGACGACCCATTGCGCAATGCGAAGTATCTCATGCCATTGAATGCGAAAGATCAGAAGCCTGAAGGGGCGCCTGCCACTGTTCAGTCCTTGCAAGACTTCAAGACGAACTTCAATGTTTTCTCCGAATCTTCGTTGATGGATCTGGATTGGAGCAACGTGGTGGCAGCAGGAAGCTCGGTGGTTACGGCTTTGCTGCCTGTCCCTATTGAACATAGTACCTCCAAGAAGGCACTTCGGTAAGTCAAATGGGAGTCATGATCTGATACAAGAGAATGGAGCCAGTCCTCACCGCAGTTTGTTACACTGAATCCTTGTCATTGTTTACACTGCATCGACAAAGCTGTCTCGACTCAAAGGCTGATAACCTGTTCTTTCCTGCAGTGAGTATTATCATCAGCAGCTCGCGCCATCCAGCGACGTAGATCTTTTTATCTGGGGTCTTGATGAAGCTGCGGCCCTTGAAAAAATCAAGCAGATCGAGTCCGGTATTCGTAACGCTATTCTTGAAGAAGTGACTGTAAGTTTGCAACCCTTGGCGCCACGTGATAGTCCATGCTAACAACGGCCGAAGACTGTGCGAACCAAAAATGCGATTACAATCGCAAGTCACTACCCAATCCGGCATGTTCAAATTGTCCTCCGGTTGTACAAATCAGTCTCCGAGATCCTCAGTGGCTTCGACGTGGACTGTTCTTGCTTCGCGTATGATGGCAGCCAGGTCTACGGTACTCCGAGGGCTATAAGCTCGTTCATGACGCAAACAAACACAATAGATCTCTCCCGCCGTTCACCAAGCTACGAAAGTCGTCTCAGCAAATATGCACGTCGTGGCTTTGAAGTGTATTGGCCGGAATTGGATCGCTCCAGGGTCGATCCAACGATCTTCGAAAGATCTTTCTCCCGAACCATGGGCTTAGCGAGGCTATTAGTACTCGAGCAGTTACCGAAGCCGAATGACCGCGAACAATATCTGGACCAAAGGAGAAAGGAAAGAGGTAGACCGTCCGCAGATAACGGATACTGGAATAGACAGAATACACTCGTGGGCAACATCAAAGATCAAGATCCGGACGACATTGCAGAGTGGGTATACGACGATGAGGTGTCTAATTATCACTCCTTTACAGTCCCATATGGCCCGAAGTATCATGCGAAGAAAATTGAGAAGCTTCTGTACACGAAAGACCTTCTACTGAACGCCGGTAAGTCCTGGGAGAAATGGCCCTTGTGAATGCTGCTGACGGTAGTGCCAATGCAGAATGGAACAAGAACAAAGCCAGGACGGTCAATTTGCATCGTCATCCCTGTTTCATCGGCCCCGTCGACTCCGTAATCCGTGATTGTTGCGGATCCTGTCCTGAGCCCGTGACTGACGAAGAGCGAACCATTGCCGAGGAAGAAACCAAGATCTATGTATATGGAGATTTGGTTTTCATGAAGGACGACCCAGGCCGACAGACGATTGGTTCATTCCATCCATTGACTGATGATGACTGGACCGACATGGCATACATTGGAAACACCCAGGAGCTGTGTGAGAACATCAGCGACGGAAATCTAGACTTCGTCGAGGTTTGGTGCGATAAGAATCGCGACTCAATCGACCGTCGTGATCACACTGGGCGAACACCACTCCATCTCGCAGCTCAGTGTTCTACACCAGAGGTCTTGAAGTGCCTTGTGGATCATGGTGCTCGGATCGTGGCACGTCTCGTTGACGGTATGACGGCACTTCACATAGCTGCCGCGCGTGGGAGCGTCGAGATGGTCAGCACTCTGCTGGAGCAATCGGAAGAGAACGAGGATCTAGAAGACGAGAGAAAGAGTCAGAAGACAACAGCAAAGACGGAGGTACGTATCTCAACGCTTTTCGATTGGTGCCGCAGCTCTCGCTGCGACGTATGTCCACTACGTGGGTGCTGAGATCCTCAATCATTTCTTTTGTACTGAAATGGTATTACAACCGTTGCAGAATTTCAGATTACCCTAAGGTCTTAGCACTTCTTGCTGCGTCGTCCGCACGCAATCTAAATACTGCTTCTCCTAATTCCGGTGCTGATGTTTTCTTTTCTGATAATAGGCACTGTCGAGCACGAAGGAACAGGTAGAAATCGATGACGATGAAGGCAGTGAAGTAGACGCAGACGACGCCAGCAGTGATTCAGATACGGCGATGACAGATGCATCCTTCGTCAAGGTTGTGGCTGATAACCCGGCGGCCGAGGATGCTCTGGATCATGCAGACGATACCGAGCCAGACATTTATGATGTCAACGTCCTTGCCTGGGATGTCCCACTTTCTCCTCTACACGTTGCCATTCTTGGTGGGCACACGGAGGTTATCGAGGTCCTGTTGAGTACCTTCGGAGCTGATAGTCTTTTACCAATCAAACTTATCAATTCCTATAACCGGAAACCCAGAGCCGCCATCATGACTTTGATCCTAGCAGCCCAGCTTTCGGGATCAACTTCATTGGACGTCACCCGGAAGCTCCTTACTCTAGGTGCCTCTTCAGCCCAAGCAGATATGGAGCACGTAACGGCATTCCACTATCTCGTGGCGAAACGCAAGGTACAGCTTCTTAAGGCCTGTTTCGAAGAGGATGGAGCTGCCTCTCGAAATGCTTTGGATCATTTGCTTCTCAAGGATGCTTATTGGCGACCTAAGTCGGATACTCCGTTGATCACTGCCCTTAGATCTGGGAACAGCGACCTGGTGCATGCGTTGCTTGACTTCGGAGCCAAGCCAATCATAGACCTGGACGACTTTGCCGCCGCCTATTCTTTGGAAAAGGAAAGAGGCACGTCGTTCTGGAATCGACAGGCGGATGTGTCTGAAATGTGGAAAGAGCATACCGAGCAACCACTTTTCCTTGCAGTGCAGAATGATATGCCGGATGTTATTGTCAAGATGGTTGATGCAGGAGCCGATATCAATACTATTGATACTAAAGGTCACGAAGCTATCAGGCAATTCACAAAGGACAATAAGCACCGAACTGACGGAGGGTCTTTGCTTGACGCCATAACAGCGAAGATATCAAGTCTCAAGGATGCCCTACGCCGCGAACATAAACTCCCAGAGCCCATTATAGTGGGGGATGATCGAGGATACTTCGAAGGTATAGATCCTGAGTCGTACGAGCATTGGTATCTCTCTAAGACGGTGGAAGTTGCGAAAAATGTGGTCAAGGAGTGGAGAGAATGTATTACGGAAAAACTGACAGAGGAGGAAAACCGGCATGGAAAGCAGCAGAGGAACGAGGCTCTAGAAGCGTTACTGGAACGCTTCCTCAGCGTAAAAGATGAGATTTCGCAACGAGGTGCAAAGACTTTTGATGAGCTTCATTCTGATATTCCCACTCGTAAGTCTGAAAAAGAAGCAACCCAGCAGCAAGACAAGGCTTTCCAGCCAAAGGTGTCTTTCCAGGTATCTACCACGGATGCAGTACGAGAGGGATATCTTCAGCTGTAAGTCGAAGCCTGCATCTTCAAAGGTCGTTACTTACTGTTGTCTTAGATTCGAAGCTGCTTGGGAAGGCAGCATTGACCAGATAAAGCGACTCACACTTGGGCATTGGGGTCCGGATCAGAAGAATAGTCCACTCATGGTATCAGTCCAAGACTCGAAAGGTTTCACTCCATTCGCCATCGCCACCTATCGACGCCACTTGGAGGTTGCAGAGACGATCCTCGAGATTGCGAATGTTCAATATAAGGGCCCGGACGACGAGTCTACAAGGCAACACTACACCATAGCCGATAATGATAGTGAAATGGGCGATAGCGACGGAGATGAGGAATTAGGAATCTCATCTCGAGTCGTGGACGAGACCTACACTGTCGACAATATAGCCGCACTCAAGCAGTCCGTTGGAAGTAAAGTGTCAGCTACTAATATGCTCACAAAATTTGCCGAGATTTGGTGTCTGCTCGATCTTCCAGAAGGAGAAGCGTACAAGAAGCTTGGTAGCTACCGCAACTCCGACGTGCAGTATTATGTAAGAGAAGGGCGGAAGTCGTCGGAGGCTTTCCAAAGTATCATTTCCGGTAGAGGCTATACGTGTACAGTCGGTCGATACGCCATTGTCAGTCGGGATTTCAACTTGCTGCGCTTCTGGCTTCGATGCTGCCGAGAAGCATCCAAAATGAAATTGGACAACGACTCCATGTCTCTCAGCAGATATTACAGTATGGACTTCCAATTCGCGCTCGAAAATGGCTTCGTCGAAGAATTACAAGAGTTGATCAGTACCGCTGGTGCAGAGTTGCCGCTGGATGCACTTGTCAAGCAATCCGGTGTTCAAGATGAGGAGAAGCCGAAATATTACCAGGGTCTTAGCATTGGTGGGAAGAAGATGACGAGTTGGGCGCGCGAACGTGGTGGCTCCACATACCATCGAGTCATGGGCGAGAGCACACCTCCTCTACTGCAAGCCGCTTATCAAGGCGTGCTCCCTGTGGTCGAGTGGTTTTTGAGTGATACACCATTTCGGCTCTACAGAGAATATGGCGCCAACAACGCTGACAGTCCACAGCTGAAAATGCTAGCGAAGGCGCATGGCGGGCTCGATCAAGCTATCAGTTCCTGGCTTAAGCAAAGAAGTATTGCGCCCACCTTCGTAATCAGATTGACATCACTAACATCATCCAAGGTAACCTCTCGCTTCACGCTGCCGTCCTATCCCACGCGGATAGCGACAAGTCCCTTCCCGTAATTGAATACCTCCTCTCTATTTTTCCAGCCTCGATCAACTACTCCTCCGCCTTGACTTCCCTCACCCCCTTAGGCGTCGCCTTCCTCACTGGCCGCACCTCCGCAGCAGGAGCGCTCATATCCGCAGGCGCAGATCAAACCACCCGCGACTCCACCTCCAAGAACCTCATCCACCTCTCCCTCGTTGCCATTTCACAGAGCTCTCCTACGGATGTTTCTAAATTCCGCGCTCTCCTCTCCCTCATCGACAAGCGTCTCTTCCCAAGCCTCTTCACCGAGCGCTGCCACGACACTCCGGGGAGCCTAACCCCGCTTGGATTCTGGCTTGCATCCTTACAGAGCGAGGGTTGGGCTCGTTCTAAGGCAAGACTTGTCCCAGAGGTGTTGAGCGTCATGCTGGAGTTCGGAGGCGAGGAAGCATTGCAGATGATGGATGGCAGCGGGCAATTCCCACTCCATCAAGCCATCAAGCATTCATATACCGCGCTCGTAAAGCTAATGCTAGCACACGACCCCGCGCTATTAGCTCGGGAAAACGCAATGGGTCAGACGCCACTGGAGCTGGCGGAGAGTCTTTACATTCGGGATTGCACGAGTGGGAATCCGGATATTCGAGCCCAGGGCTATCGTCCGCTTGTAGATCGGAAGTGTGAGGATTTTGTTCGTGAAGGGGATGGTGAGGAAGAGGGAAATGCTATTCGTCAGACGTGGGAGGTATGTAAGCAATATGCGAAAGAGAATCCGAGGAAGAGGAAGTTGGTCAGTGTGAGTGAGGCGAGGGAGGTGGCGAAGCGCTTGGCGGAGAGGAACAAGCTTGCGAGTCTGGAGCAGGAGAGGGTGGATAGCGGCGAGAAGGAGGAGGAGGTGAAGAAGGATGAGGTTGATGGGTGGTTAGGAAACGACGCGCTGCAGATGGGGTGAGTAGTTGTGATGGCAAGATTTGTGGCTTCTGATGACTTACGTTTAAAAGTGGGAGAAGGGTGGGAACTCGTAGAGGAAGATATGGAACAAAGTGATTTATCTAACGTCGCGATCACGTCTTCCAGCCTTTCATGACCTCCAAATCAGATCACTGAATTCGCTCATTCCTCAACCTCCCCACCTCCCCACCTCCCCATCCCAACCAACCGCATCAACCCACCCTTGTCTCCGCCCCAGCATCACCCTTCCAAACATCACCACTGCATCAAACCATCACCTCCGGAATGCGGTGGTTGAAGCCATAATAGCAGACGTAAACCCCGCCGTGAGTCCTTATTTCTAGGCTTCGACATGGTCTATCGTGTTTTACGAAGTGAATTTTGAATGCAATCGATCTTCTTGCTCTTTTTGGAGATTTGGACGTCTATTAATGGTGAAATTTGAATTTTCTTGTTGTTGGATAAAAGCTGGGTAGAGCTGGATTGATAGCTATAAGCTTTTTGATATCATAGTTGTGGTTAGCGAGGACTGTAATGTGTTTTTTATAGTTGATGAGGCCGTGGGCTGAGTAGTGGGCTTATTAATTGATTGGCTTGCAGAGTTGTTATTAGCAAGACCACTGTAGGAGCCATTATGTAGCTGTTCGCGATGGTTTAATATATGATCTGTGGAATGCAAGGCAAGATACTCTATCATAGAACTTGAGAGGTACACTGGGGTAGGAAACACATCCCACAATTATGTGGGAGGATTTCAGGGAAGAACAACAGAGTAATGAGGGCTCATCGTCCCTGGAATAGAAGTACGGAGTACTGTTATCCAAATTGAGGCTTCGGTGATGGAATATTTGACATACTCGACTAATGTAGTGGCAGGCTTATACTGATATGGAAGGGCAATGGAGTTTCATCTGCAACGCTGATGATACCACGAGATTAGAAACGTTTTGTTTGATGCACACAAGAGGATAGGCTGTCTGAGTGATACGGGGTTTTTTTCAATTGCAAATGAATCTGGCCCCTTGTAAGGAACGTTGACCCCTTAGCCTACCGGAAAGGGTGGCTCTTGATCAGATAATATGAGAGAAGAATCTGGGGTTTGGTTGTTTTCACGGCTGTCAACGGGACACATTGGGATCGTGTTGTAAGGCCATTGTAAGGCCATTGAGATGGTCTAATGAAATGTAAGAGAGCTATCACAACGCGCGACTCACAAGAGTCGGGGATATTTTTGGTTCCAATAACTGAAGAAGCCATCATTCGAGTATTATGGTACTACTGAAGACTGTGATTGATGCCGACAAGACGCAGCTAAAGCTCTAGAATCAGAGGATCATCGATTCGAGTTCAAGATTATAGCAGAGTGGAATGAAATCAACAATGCTAACAGAGGCTGGAGTCACGTGAGGGCTCTGTCTTGGCGATGAATCATAGCTAATCAAATATAATGGAGTCTGAGGAAAGTCTTGCCTGCACCGGTATGAGTTCGACAGCGAATCCTTCATGTATAGTCTATGACTACTTTGTACCATGTCTTCGTTGTACATGATTCAGAAATTCCATATGCTATTCCTAATTTTCCTCGAAGAAGCCACTGAGCTTTGGTAGAATACAATAGACCTCCACATGAGTGGAATTGGAACGACCTAAGCGGACGACCAGATGGAACAAAATGGATCAGCGCAATACAAGGATGTCACAACCGAGTACAATGATGCGAAAGCTCGAGGTGATCGGAGTCGCGATATTGCGGATACCAATCGTCGGAAGGAGATCCAGTTCAAAGCTTCCCATGTCCTACTTCTAGGGTTCTTCTCTTGGATATTGTATGTCCCCCCACAAGCTCAGTCTTGCAGTACTCTGATAATGCAAGTTTGTTGCACGCTTTAGGTATATATTTCTTCACCAAGGGCTTCCTCCTCACTCGCCTAGTACTCGACCAAAAGTCCGAGTGCGCATCACCCCCGATAGACCTTGGCAGCAGGAGCCCAGGTTCCTTTGTAGATGGATGCTGGCATCCCAAGACCTTTGACAAGGCCGTAATCATAATTATCGACGCCCTCCGCTACGACTTCACCGTCCCTTCCTCCGGTGACCCACACCATTTCCACAATGCACTTGTCGTTCTGGACGAGACAGCAAGGCAAACCCCCGAACATGCCTTCCTTCTACCTTTCATAGCAGATCCTCCCACGACGACCCTACAGAGACTGAAAGGTCTTACGACAGGAACACTCCCTACCTTTATCGATGCGGGCTCCAACTTTGCTGGAACAGCGATTGAAGAGGATAATCTGGTTGCACAACTGCGGGACGCAGGCAAGACGCTGGTACATCTGGGAGATGATACATGGCATTCGCTATTCCCAGGCTACTTTGATGCAAATCTTACGCATGCCTACGATTCATTCAATGTTTGGGACTTACATACGGTTGATAATGGGGTCACCAAATACCTGCTCCCACTGTTGAAGCCGGAGAACAAGGGCAAGTGGGATATTATATTTGGTCACTATCTAGGTGTTGATCATGCGGGCCATCGTTACGGCCCTGATCATCCAGCCACCAACGCCAAGCTACGCGAAATGGATACAGTGCTGAGAGAGATTGTAGCCACGATTGATAAGGATACATTGCTGGTGGTTATGGGTGACCATGGCATGGATGTCAAAGGAGACCATGGCGGCGAATCTGAAGATGAGGTGGAAGCGGCATTGTGGATGTACTCTAAGAAAGGAGTTTTCGGAAGGGGTCACAACGGCTTCAAGGAACCCCCTGCAACTGCCAAAGAGCGCCCTGTCGGTCAGATTGATCTCGTCCCAACCTTGTCCTTGCTCCTGGGTATGCCCATCCCATTCAACAATCTCGGAGCTCCCATTTCAGAGGCCTTTGTCGGCCCAGGGAAGCCTGACTGGCAGAATCTGGCCGTGGTGAACGCTTTAACCGCCTCTCAAATTGGCAAGTACCAAGGAGAATACGCCCGCGCTCGAGGACTAGATGCTAATATCTTCTTGCTACCCCGGGAGATCTTGAGGAGGGGATTACAGTCGTGGCAAGAGGCAGTGGGACTGGGTCAAGCAGGCGAGCGATACAAGTCTACGTTTGAGCAGTTTTCGAGATATCAGTACGAGACATTACAGATATATCGAAGCCTCTGGGCAAGATTCGATGTCTCAAGTATGATACAAGGCATCGCGATCTTGGCATGTGCTGTAGCCATCCTGGGAGTATATGCACGGTCATCCAGATCCGCTGATCTCGAGCTGATACCGGCGTACCTGGCCCAAATGACCAAGCTCGGCATTACAGGAGCTTTCCTAGCCTCGGCAGCCGCCTTACTGATCTCCAGTCTTAGCATGAAAGATTCGTCCCTACTCGGCCTCGCATTCGGTGGCATCGCTGGATTTGTCAATATTTTGACCACAGTGCCCCAAGGATATACACCTCCTTTCCCTCGGTCCCTTTGGGGTTGGCTCGCTGTTGTATTCACATTGAGTCAGTCAATCGGATTTGCATCCAACTCATACACGATATGGGAAGATGAAATCTTACTCTTCTTTTTAAGCACATTCGCCTTCGTCGCCTTCACCTCGTCGATGCGTCAGGAATTCTTCACCGAGCGAATTCTGGGCATGTTCCAAGCTGCGGTATTTCTGGTCCTCACACGATTTGTGGCGTGTTCCCGCCTCTGCCGCGAAGAGCAGATGCCTTACTGCAGATCAACCTATTACGCCTCTTCTACATCTTCGACATCCGCGCCCTGGCAATTGATTATCCCTCTGATGTCAGCAACACTCTTGCCTGCTATTCTCAAGAAATACTACCAGGGGACCCGATCGTACCAAGGTTCAGCAACCCTCTGGATAGGTGTGGCCTTGAGGCTAGGCTTATTGATGTCCGCTATGTTTTGGGTCCTCGATGCAGCAGACGACAACAATTGGTTGACTATGGACCACGACCTTTTGCAGACTATCAAAATTGTTGTGGCCAGGCTGGTACTCGGTGTAGCCTTCATAGTGGGCACAACAACGTTCGTGTGGGGAAATCCTTGTATAAGCATCCAGGTGACACCCGAAATTGACGGCAATGCCGATAACAGTATTACTTCCAAACCGAAGTCTGTAAAAGTATTTGGATACGCCAATGTACACGGGACCCGATACTTCCTCCTAGTGATCAATTGGCTCATGGCTGTCGTACTAGTAGAAAAGCCGATGGGAGCTGGTGCGATCGCCGTCCTGACGCTCCAGATTCTCGCACTCCTCGAGATCATTGACACTAACAATCTGTCGCAGAATGCCATTGGTCCCATCGTCCTCGGTCTCTTGGGCAGCTTCCACTTCTTCAAGACCGGTCATCAAGCGACGCTCTCCAGCATACAATGGGAGTCTGCTTTTGTCGCTCTCAAGACTATACGCTATCCTTGGTCTCCGCTGTTGGTGATGCTCAATACCTATGGAGCGCAGATCCTTACCACCGTTGCCGTTCCACTCATCGCTCTGTGGAAGCAGCCTCCAAAGAAGCCAAGGTTGCTGGGCGATGTTGCCAAGGTAGTGGCTACCCTGTTACTCTACTATGCAGTCATCAATTTGGCTACGACGATGTGGGCTGGCTGGCTACGCAGGCATCTCATGCTATATAGGATCTTCAATCCCAGGTTCATGACTGGAGCAGCTGTTCTTTTGGTTGTTGACTTGGTTGGCATCTTTGTGAGCATAGGAAGCTTGAGGTGGAATTTTGCCAGCATAGCGGAGGTCTTTGGGTGGAACTAGGGGACATGTGTTTTGGCAATGTATTATATATATCACCAGAAGATACCCGACGGTTTGGACATCAATTTCGACATCAGTTTTGCACGGTCAACGGTCAACACTCTTTTCGGTCGAACCCTAGAATCACGTCCTTGAGTCAAAAGGTTACGAGTCAGCTGCTCCCATGTTTCTGCTCATTCCCTTGGGACTTTGGGACACTTGAAGCCGGTCGGATCTCGAAAGTCAATCAATTAGATCTTCCCCGCATTACGGAAGTGGCGGACGAGGAGCAGGCATGTTGTACCTGTCACTCACCCCTCCATTAGCGCCGTCTCCTCTTGATCTCCACATCCAGAACAGTCTCGACACTTACTTTAGTCTAAGCGGGATCACTGGACCCTTGACCTTCCTTATTAGAGTAAGTCTCTTAGAGGTTCATGCAGATCACGGCACCATCTCGGAGATTTCTATCCTGATCTTGTCCACATCTAGATCTAGCCATGGGCATCGGTCAATTCCATTGCCATGTGTCATCTCAAGCCCCACATCTAACCTTTCCTAAAGAGGGAGAAACGGGAACGGTCTCTTGAACTGCATTCGACGTCTCGAAGTCGCTACTAAAGTTTACTAAGGTAAGGTAGCTGCTTTAGCTCGCTGTGAAGCGGTTGAGAAAGCTTGAATACTTCCGTCAGGGAACGATGGATAGGTGACTCCATTAGGCTACGGTCAATGTACGTGCGATCTATCTGCTCCTTTTGAAAATTCATGTCAATGTGGTGGCTTGCGTCTATCCTTTATCGGCCTGGTATCTAGAAGCCAGGCTCCGACAACGAACACTACGCCAGACAAGGCTGGTAGAGCGTGCAGAGAAAGACGTCAATCCATCTCACTCTACTACCTTGTGGCTTACTGACCTTGATTAGCCTTAGCATACTACCGAGATACCCACTGGTAACCCCACATTGATAACCATGGATCTGATCAGGTACCCTAGCTGCACGGTCGTTCTGAATATCTCCCTTTCGTCCTTCTGGCCTCAAACCCTCATGCGCTCAGACCGACTGTGCGATCTACATCGCTACACTATCGAAAGCCCACCTGGTTCCGAGCATAGTGAACGGAGCTGGTCCAACCTGAACTTTCTTACGAAATGCAGAGAGATGATTGGGTCTGTATCAATCGCGTACGGCAATACAGATTGAGTCTAGGTCTGTCAGTGGACGATCCTTTGCTCAGATGACCATGTACAAATATCTCTTCGTTCTGCAGCATCTTTCGCATTGCCAATTCAGTACAGTCGGTATTGAGTCCACAGCAGTCCTCCCAAACCTATCAAACTTCAAGTGCTCTCTAACTAATCATGCATCTACTTGCTCATCTTCTGGTGGCCTCCGCCAGCTTCGCTTTCACATCCGCTCAGACTATTCAGCAAAGCACGCAGCCAGTGCCGTTGGGTTATTCGTACATCGGATGTTATACGGACAGCGCTGCTACACGGGGCCTAACCGGAGCCTACCAAAACAATGTTGACGGAAATACCGCCCTCGACTGTGCAGCCTTCTGTGGCACTACCATCTACTTTGGACTAGAATTCGGTCCGCATAACCCTCCCATCAATCTCGCCGTCCGTTGCACTAATCTGAACGTCGCTCACAGCATCCCAATGCTTCTGTGGAGACGTCCTCGGACCAACCAGTGTCAAAACAGCCGACTCGAATTGTCAGGACCCTAATTACACGTGCCCTGGATACCCCAACACCTATTATTGTGGAGGCAGCAATTACTTCGCCGTCTACCAAGTCAATCCGGTCGCTGCGGTTCCTCCGGTAACTACCACGGTGACTGCTACCCTAATTCAGAGTTCCACTTGTGCGGCCTCCACCGTCACCGTCACCGCCGCGCCCAGTATGACCACGGCAGTCAACGGCAAACCGCCCAAGACAAAGACCAAGGACAAGAATGACGGGAACGGCGGCGGGAATTAGGACAATCAGTCGGCAATGTGGTTGGGTAAGCAGTGAGAAGACCTTGGAGGAAGTGCAGGGGAAGTAACGAGAAAAGAACATCCCATTCATGAGGAGACATCCACGTCTCTCGCGCTTGTACATATATCATAGTCTAGTCACTCAGTCAATATCATCGCTCTACAACTAACTCACTAGTTGAACTGGAAAGACTTCCAATTCACGATGACTCTTGTACACTTTGCACCGAACGCAACAAAATTCCTCACACGGAAATCGCACTATCTGATCATCGCCATGTACTACTACAAGCGCTCAATGTAAACACTACCTACTACTAGAATAAGTAGTCCACATCCAGACGCCTCCAAAAGCGCCACATTACCAAGCGCAGAATAAAACAGCCATCAAGCCCCATTCGGCTTCTGGTAACCCCTACCTCACATCAGGTTAACGTTCAGACGTCTCCTTATGCTAGCCCAGCCCCGCTTCCTCCGCTTTTGGTAAACGCCGAGCGGGGTCCTGAACGGCGCCTTATGAGCGACTATGCTCGCTTATGCTAGAGAAATCAGGAGAAAAGCTAGAATACCAATCACTCAATTCTGATCTGATCTGCTCGCGTATTTCGAGCCGTTGGGATCTAGATAAATAGTAGTGTTGTAGATATAGATGTAGATCAAGAATTAGAGATTGGGAAGAGTCCGCTCCTACTAGGGTTGAAAGAATAGTGCTAGTCATTGCGGTATTTTATTGTGTATGTTGGTATAGATAATGCTTGGTTAGTTTTATGGTGGTGATGTTCGTGGAATGCGATAGGGCGAAGAGACAAGATCGGTTCGAATCTTTTTTTTTTGGCAATTATCACTGCTGCGGAGGTGATCTATAAGTACGCTCTACCATAGTAGTGGTGTTAGGTGGAAGCCAATATCGCTAATCGAAAGAGGCTTAGGTCTGAATACTCTACCTTAGTGTCCGCTTCGGAGCCTGGCCCTGCCAAAAAGCCATATGCCTAGTAAAATTGATATCAACCTCGAGTGTTGAAGCAAGCTTTCCCGTCTATCAGAGTACTTCGTACGGTTGGAGATCCAATATGGGGACCGAAGCTCCTGATCCCAAGACCTTCCCATCATGGGAGGAGGCTTTTGAATATCCTATTCCTACCGTGAGGGCTATGGAGAAACAGCTTCGCAGGGACATAGACTCGAATCGTCAGAAGCTACGTACATTGGTAGGGTGAGATCCTTTACTCCTCCACCACTACATAGTGTTAGAGGGATGCAACTTAGAAGGGACTGCAGCTGACCAGTGGAGTACGATGCAGTGCGAGCTACCGCGACCTTCTAGGTACGGCAGAATCAATAATCTCCATGGACTCACAAATGCACGATGTCGAAGCATATATGGCGGAGCTTGGAAGAAGGTGTAAAACAAGGATTTTAGAAAAGAAGGGATCCAACCTGCAGACCTGGAGTGAGAAAATGTCCGCCCCAAGTACGTGAACCCCTTCAGTTAACACAATACCTATGCCCATACCAATGTGGTACTTATACTGGCCGCGACAGATAATGCACGGTACACCTTCGCGTCTCACTTAGCTGTATTGCGCAGCTGTCCAGATGTCATATCTAAACTGCTGAAGAGTCGAGGATCGGTACTGCTGGCGGCCAAGGTGCTCGTCATATCGAGGCTGCTACACACGAAGTTATCGCAGCGCCCCAACCCACCACCATATCTTGAAACCTTGAGAAACAAGATTGCGAGCCTCCGTCGAAGGCTACTATATAGAATAGATCGGCGGTTCAAGGACTTGGACCTAGCTGGAGATGTTGTTGTGGAGGCCATGTGTGCATTCGCGCTTGCTACAAGCTCTTCTGCAAAAGATGTCATACGGCACTTCCATCACAGCCGGCAAGAAGCCATGTCTGAAAGTATGATGGAAAATAGCGTTGGGCATGAGGGCATGTTAATGGCACTACGATTGTATGTGAAGACATTGCGGGACACACAAGCCATCATACCGGGTCAACTTGCTCACGCTCTAGAGAAGCTGAAATCAACATCTATATTCAGGAGTCAGGACGTCTATTCCCTGATGGAGCTAAATCTCGATGTTCATGAACGGTGGATTGCTGATGATATCAAGACCTTTACACCATACATACGGCATGACGACCTTTCAAAAGCGGAGGCAGAAAAATCGATCAAGCTGTGGGCCGAGCAGGCGTTTCAATCCTTTCTTAGAGGTCTTCGAAAAAGCTTGGAAAATGTGCAGGAGCTGCAAGCTTTGATGCAGCTGCGAGGACAGGTGCTTGAACTATGGCTATCAAATCACCAGCATCTGATGGGCGTTGATACCGCTGAAAGTCTTGATGGGATTCGAGAAATTATCAACCTACTAGCCCGAAGTATTATACACAGGAAAGCTTCCAATCTGAACCGCGTGGGTATAATAGTCTACGATACATTGCAGGCTTGGCAGCCTGATATACATGATTCGACACTATCGTTGTGGGATTTTTCAATGATGTCTATCGAAATGTCTCATGGAGGCAAAGACTTTCGAGAAGCTCTTACTGCTCGCTCGCTTGGCAAGAATGGGCCATTGAACATTCTTTCCCACGAATACATGGAGTTCCTCTCTAGTATCGAAGCTATAGAAGCGACGATCAAGACCATACAAGAAACCAAATGGCAAGACCGTATGGAAGATGTAGAGGACGATGACGAGTTGTTAGATAACAAGCAAGCCCTTCTCAGTGTGGACGACCCACGCTTGATGCAAGAAGAGCTCAACCACGCTCTCCACGAAGCGTACGCAGAGCTGCAATCCTCGCTCGGCAAGATACAAGCAGACCTGCAAGAGGACGATTCGAGTCGCTGCCCGAAAAGTTGCTTCCTCATCCGCACATGGAGAGAAATACGGCAGCATATCCCAAAAAGCTACAAGAACCCAAGTTTAGGACTCACTTCCATACCAGAGTTACACCGCATCATTGCCAACAGAGTCCTCAAACCTCCGCTGTATCGATGCTCTAGGCGCCTCCAAAAGACGACAAACCTTACAGGTATCCTGCCATCGAGACCACTTTGGGAAGGTGACCCGGAATTGCCAGTCTTACCTTCACCATGGACGTATCGATTCCTACTCGACCTCATGTCCTCAATGACAACTTGTGGAAGCGACATTTGGAGTCCGCAGGCTACAGCTGCGCTGAAGAGGCAGGTGATCGTGCAATTGGCCGCTTTGTTAGAAGAATCACTTAGTCATGAAGCGACCAAAGTTAACGGGCATGGGAACGAACAGTCCGATGGTGACCAGGATGAGACTATCAGTGCGGATGGAGACACAAGAGAAGCACAGCTAGAACAAGCTGGTCAGGAGGCTGCAGCCGACACGCCCATCAACGGCTCCACTGTCGACAGTGAAACCCATCCATCTGAGCCAACAAAACCTCTCTCAAACGACGCCAAGATCCAGACTTTTTTCGATACAGCCTACCTCATCAACGCCACCTCCATCAAAGATCTTGCCGCCGAAGATAACGAGCTGGTATCCCTGCAGAGCAGATTGGTCGGTGATCTGGCACTAGAGGCAGAGTCAGTCGACCGAATGAAGACGGGTGCGGCCGAGTATTGGAAACGGACTAGTCTGCTTTTTGGACTGTTGGCTTAACAAACAATATTTTCAAAATTTCAAAATGTCAGCTTGAGAGTCCGGTATGACCGATTCGTGACATGATAAGCTTGAAAAGCTACCTCACAAAATTTGGTAGCTGCCAATATCCCAATCACAGCTCCTTCCCCTTTGCCGAGCCATAACTCACACGCGCTAGATTCCCCAAGCTCACAAGACCCAAACGCGTAACTCGCCTTACTGTAAAGATAATCCTTAAAATAACATATACGCTGCAAATATCTAACGCAATCACCCGCTTCAAATCATCAACCCATTTCAGACTCTACCGAATCTACAAACAGGTCGATTACGGATGATTCCAATTCCTGAGTGTTTGAGGATTATGTTCTTGTTCTATGTTTGCGCTTGTGTTTATGTTTGGTGTTTGGTGCTGGAGGGTGGGGGTTTGGGGTTGTTGGGTATTTGGCGTCTGGATGGGGTTTTGGGGAGGTGGGGTAGGGAATGTATGGTAATAGGAGGTTGGGGAGGGTAGGAGGGGACAATGGTGGGATGGGTACGGTAAAGCATGTCACTAGGTTACATCTCCTTTTCAAAGGTTACATCATGGATGATACTACTACCTTCTTATCCAAACTTATTTTGTCGTTATGGAGCTTAGGCTAGGATACGCTGCATTTTACCATCATCAACTTTCCCCTCGCTCGGCTGGTGGAAGGTTTGAGTCTGTCGGTGCTATGATTTTTATGAGTGGTCGTTGAGGTTGGATGTTCTGATATGCAGATGTTTAGATATGTATACATGATGTTTTCTATGCTAGGATAGATCTTTTCTTATTCATTATCATGTGTCCCATTATTGATTTATGGACTGTCAAAGTTCAGATGCCAGACTCCCATCTCACTTCCTCGCAGTGAGGTGATGCTGATCTTGCTGCTAGCGTCATAGGAATTCATTAGGCGGCATCGTCCGGTTGCTGAAGGATCTGCACCCCGTATGCTGGGATCGATGAAGGTCAAACGGCTTATGGAGGGTGGCGAAGGCGACGCGACTGCCGGGGTGAAAGATGCGGCCGCTGTGTCTGTAGGGTCGGGACTTTAGTCGGAGAGCAGTGCGAGTAGGGAATGTTAGAACAGAAGCGGGAGAAGAAGATCACGAACCTTATACGCTGACGCATTCATTGATAGCGGCGTCGCAGACTACTGGCAGACACCAATTGTCCATCAGCGGAGCAATTAACGCTAAGGGTGCTGGTATAGATGCATTGGGTTGTGGGAGCTGGCGGTAGAGCGATCGGGGCGTCTAATATGCGAGATACGGGTATGATAGGTTTCGCAACGCGTGTGGGAGGCTGGATTTGGGGGTCGCTGGCCACGGGCACTGGAGTTGGCTGTGGTTTGAGAGGAGGATCCTGTGGAACAAGTATCACGGGGAGGATATGGTTCACTGGATCCGGCGGGATGGGGGCGCGTTTGGGGAGTAGGCTGGTGATGAAGACGGCGTTTTGGGCGTGGTATTGTTTGAGGGGGGGATCGCTTGTTGGAGTTGTTGTTGTTGTGACGGAGGTGGGTGTGCTGATGGCGCGGGAGAGGAGTGCAGCTGTGAGGAGGAAGAGGGTGCCGAGGGGGAACATTTTTGGTGGTGGGGTTTGAAGGAGGTTTAAAGATCGAGGAGAGGAAGGCAGTGGTTTTGAGTGATGGGATATATATTTTTCTTTCGAATCAGAGTGGGGCATCAAGAGCAGGAGGAAATGAAGGCAAATTGATGGTGTGCTGCACAAGGATGTAGATCGGTCGCTCCCCTCACTTAGTACGTGGTGCACACATAGATGTAATTGCAATCACGAAAAAGTAGCAGCGCGTCATAAGGTGTGGAGGGCTCGAAGTGAACATCCCATGTCTTCGATGTCATGGCTGATACTGCTGCCTGCTGGCGATTTGTTGTGTTACCGTTCGTATTGCTGATCCAGCTTTGTGTTGCGTCTCCTCATCGATTGAGCCCCATGGGGCCCATTCGGACTCCTAACGGCCCACATTGCCAGCTTATATGATGATTCCCATCACCTGAATAGATATCAATAATGGCAAGGAAACAGGGGGACGTGTCTGATCAAATGAGTGCATTGAAGTGAGCAAGGTTGAGTTCGAGGAGACTTTAATCGTCAATAATTGCCTATTGCGGGTTAGAATGGCTCTAGCCCCTGCCAAGGAAAGATCATCAAAACACACCATTCGTGTTTCATGGTAATTTCATGCATGGGATCCAGCCTGGCAGGGCGCTCGTTTCAAGAGGTTTTACCGAGGTACAGCCGAGACAAGTGCCCAAGCTGCCAGGATATGGGATACTAGGCAAGAGGAGCAGAAGCGAGTAGCAGCTTGAAATTGTAGCTTTTGATATTTTTACTTCAATATCCCGAGACTTCATAGACGATATCGAGATAAGGTTGACGTTAATTTCCTGGAAACTTTGGCACTCGTCTCGGAGGAATCTCGGAAGATACCCCTAAACCGAGTGCCTTGCCAGGACATGGGGTGGTGGGATATCGATCGGCTTTAGATCTTGGCCCCCAGAAACGGCGGGGCCGGTACTCCGTACCTGCAGCACACTTCTTTCGTTTGCACCACCTCGGCAATGGACACGGGAAAAAGAAACAATCAACAATACACATGGAATCACTAACTGCACTGGGAGTCTCTGGACTTGCAGCGGGAATATCCAGCAGGCACATGTAGCCTCAAGGCCACCCCAAGTTCTCTGATGTATTACCAGGTCATGGCCTAGTCTGCAGATATGGTCTCCACCAAACATTGGTCAGGGTCATTCGCAACTTGTCACAAATGTGTAGCTCTCCTGCTATTCTTGATGGGCTCAGGGCGCCGGCAAAAGAGATGCATTTGGCCCAGGTATATCTGCCTTTGTATGAATCGATCAATTAGTGAGCCAGTCAATGGTCATGTATCGTACCAGGGAGTCAACCCATAGAGCCACTCCGCATCGTTCCAGCAGGGTTGACACTCGAAGATCATAACGTCCTCGTAATGTACCGGAGCTCGCCAATCCTTTCCGTTCATTAAGGTGGAGGCAAAGAACGAAAGGGTGTTCTGTAGTGAACAGGAGGAAGGGAAATCAATTCTTCGCTCTCTACAGATCCAAGTACGGTCTTCCTAAGGTGGCCCTCCTTTAACGAAGGGTGAACAAGGTGTCTGTATTAGAAGCCTAAGGCTCGCTCGCAGCAGCCCTGGACTAGATTCACAGCCAGGTGAATTGCAGAGCCTCACAAGCACAATAACAGTTGAAATGGAATAAGAGCAGATGGGAACACCGCTATGGCCGCAATACCTAAAGTTAACAGTATTTTCTTTATTCCACAAGAATTAGCGCGCGATGAAATAGAGAGTGTGCCAAGCTTCCTACCCTGACGGCCCGCTCCGTAATCATTCATGCCGCTAGGACTAGTCGGGCAAACATCAATGGCTTTACTCCTCTCATCAGCTACCCACCCACGACAACTTGAGAATGTCTACCCCTCGCCTCCCGTTCCTCTATCCACACCTGTTCAAACAAATCCTCCCCCACCAAAACACCCTCGGCCCTCTCCGCGTCAGACACGCCCGTTTGCAAAGCGCAGGCATCAGCACCAGCAAACCCCTCAAACAGGAAACCTACGCCCAACGGTATGGCACAGCAGCCGAGCCCCCACCCCCGCCAATTGGATCATCAATACCTTCGAAGCCGCAAGATGAGAAATCCTTGGCAGGCGCCATTGAGAAGAAGGTCGCAGAGCCCTCAAAGCCCGAAGAACAGAAAAAGACGGTCGCCCCGTCACCGGCAAGCAAAGAATCCACCAAAGCTTCCCCATCAATAGAACGAGACAAAGCAAACAGCAGTCGCGACGACACCATATCCATCACTCCCTCCGACCCTTCCACCCGCTCCACCGAAACCAGCGTGTCGGAACCCCAATCTACAGCATCTGCCGGCACAGCCCAAGCGGTAGGGATTGGCGAGACTGCACGGAATCCGAATCCATTAGAGACAATCAAACAGATGGGCGCACCGACAGTGGAAAAGGTTGAAGAGCATGAGGCGCCACATCTGCAGGCGCGACCTTACGTACATCATTTCGACACATTCACACTGGTGAAGAATCTGCAGGGCGGTGGTTTCACAGAGGACCAAAGCGTGACGATTATGAAGGCCATAAGGGGATTATTAGCCATCAATCTGGACGTGGCAAAGGAGGGTCTAGTGAGCAAGTCCGATGTAGAAAACGTATGCCCCCCCTCCAACAACCCAGAAAACCCCACATTCCTGCACCACCACTAATGGAACAATACAGGAAACCTACCTCTTCCGCGCCGCCTGCTCCGAACTCCGCACCGAAATCCTCAACACCCGCAAATCCACCAGCACAAAAACCCACACCCAACTCTCCCACCTCCAACACACCCACGACATCCTCTCCCAACGCACCGCGCAGGAGACCCTCGCCCTCAAAGACGACCTGCGAGGCATGCTCAACGACCGCCGCATGGCCACGCGCATGCAGACGCAGTCGCGGGACAGCGAGATCAGCGAGTTGAATTATAAAATCAGCGTGCGGCTGGGGTCGGATACGAAGTCCGAAGTTGAGGGCTTGAGGTGGGTGTTGACGCGCCGGGCGGCGATGGCGATTGGCGTTATGGCGTTGTTGATTTTGGGGAGTTTGAGGTATAGTAGTTATAAGTTGCATGAGAGGGAGATGCAGGCGATGAAGGCGCAGCGTGAGGCGTCGGGTGGGTCGGGGTCGGGGACGGGTGCTGGTGGAGGAGGAGGGGGAGGGCATACGGTGTCGAGTAGGGAGACGGGGACGCAGACGGATGACAGAGGGGGTGGGATTGAAAAGGCGGAGAATGTGGGATATGTGTCTTTGGGCTAGGGGTGGGGAAAGGGCCATCAACGATGTCTGGGAGGAGTTGCGGAGACAGGTTGGTTATAAATTTCTATAGATACCCCAATTTTCGGATGGTTGGTTCGCATCAGAAGTACCATTACATTAGGGCCTATATAGCCGACTGACAAGCAGAATGTAAACCAGTTATTAAGACAATGCTCGAAACGCTGCAAGTCGCTGCTCCCACGCTATGCCAACGAATAAACCATCATTCATTTCCCGCCAAAAGTCATCTTCAGCGCAATACTCGGCTCCTCCTTCTCCGCCCCACTCAACCCCCTACCCCTCCCACTACCCTTCCCATCACCACCCCCTTCTCGAATCACCGTCTCCATGAAAGCTCGCTGCTCAGCACTCATCTTGGCAACCACACCTCTAAAGATGGGCATCAGTGCTCCACCCGCCAACTCGAGTAACCTCACTGAAGTTTCCTGATAGACGACTTTGCCCTCCGCAGAAGCTCGAGTGAGCAGCATAGGTATCACGATACACATCGCTGCCCAACTCGCAGGACCGGACGTAGTGGTCACAAAGGAAGTAAGGGCATGGGCGGTAAGAGAGCGTGCGTTCTCAGGATCAGGTAGACTTGTGTCGACCGTGAAGTGCAGGAGGCGTGGAATCAGATAGCGCGCGATCGCTTCGTCGGTCTCGTTCTTGGGACTGATCAGGAGTAGAGAGCGGAGGCAGCTAGCTGCAACTTTGGCCAGGCCAAGATCGGAGAGGCAGTCCAGCATTTCGTCCAAGGCCTGTGTGATAAGTGGGTCGTTGGGTGCGAGAGAGCGAGACGCGGATGTGAGCAGGATGGTGCTTGCCAAAAGCGTATTTTTGGCGCAGGGTAATGAGGTCTCCGCCTCGCGGCGCTGGGCCTGGGAAAGTATGGCGAGGAAGCGGTGGAGACACCCACGCACTAAGTCGCAAGATACGGTGGCTGATGAATCTAAGCTCTGGAGGAATCGTTTGAAAATTGGGAAGGCCTGGGGAACGACACGAGCCTGGCAAGCACCCGTGCTGAGGATGGTGGCGAAGACATGCAGTATACTGGCATGAAGGTCCGTCTTGATGATTGATGGAAAGATATCTGCGGCATCTACCAGAGCTTCCAATGATGTTTGTATGGTTGTGACTGCTTCGTCAGGAAGTTGTGGACGGGAGGAGGGGGTGTGCTCTGCAAGATTGGGGAGAATGCCGGCCAGCACGAGGACTATAATTCTAGTAAGCTCGAATAGTTGCTCCGTGTCGTCGGAGATATGGTCTCCTTGTTCATCTTCGCCCTTCGCCGCCGGATGGGTAAGACATAGATTTCTCGCAATGTCCACGATGACGAGCTGGACACTAAGGCTTTCGGTGAGGGCTAGCCGAGCAAAAAGCTCCAGGGTCTCCGAAAAAACTTTACTCTCGAAGACAGCGGGGCCTGCGACTGAAGGTCGAAGTATCCTCTTCAAAGCTGACAAAGCACCAAGAGTCTGCGAATCTGTATCGGGAGTGTCGTTGCTCGGTTGAGTAGTCAACGACTCAACCACAATACCAAAAAGCACGAAGAAAAAGGCAGTCGGCTCTTCACGGTAATCGATCCCGCGATGTCGATCTGCACCAAAGTCACTCAATTCCGGCGGAACATTTGTTTTGCCATCCAGCGCGTCGAAGACAAAGTCGCTGTCTTGATCGATGAGGCTTGCAATAGCATCGACAAGTTTGAGCCACGAGTCTTGATAGAACTACGTGTATGTTCAGCGCTTGTTTGGTATGGTGTGGTAAATGGGATGGTATACCTTCAGTAATGTCTGCCGGTTCAAAGCAGCATACACTACATCCAAGCCCTCCTCTGGTCTGGCCGGCCCGGTATTGTTCGAGATGTCAGGTTCAAATCTTAAGCGTGCGAACTCTTGAAGTGATGAGAGCCACAAAGGAGTAAGCTTGTAAACGTGCGGTTTCATAACTTTGACCAGATAGGCTTGATCGATACTGGCAACCTGTAGCTCCGCCCACGCAGACAGGACTGCCATTCGAACCATGGTCTGGGCGTTGGGGCTCAGACCACGTAAGTCGCCGATCGCAGCATCTTGGGCATCGTCTGGCTATCGCATTAGCATAGCCGGAGTTGATCGATCGGTGCTTTACCAGTGAATGTTTCCAGGGCTGTCACTAGCAGCTTTAAGATCCTTCCCATGCGATCGACATCAGTGACTAGGCCAGCAGCGATAAAGGTCGCGCAGACATCTACCGCAGCAGCAGCGAGATCTGGGGATGAGTCGGCACCAAAGGCCGGTGTCAATGCAGAGCTGACCTGGGCTTGATACTGTTCGAGTAGCAAAGCTTCCGAAAAGTCGGGATCAGGCATAGAACCAAATATCTAAGACCGTCAGCAGAGATCTGACTCGATTTTGGATTCACTGTACTCTTAAAATCTGGTCGATGAGTCGCAAGCCCAAGACTTGCAGCTCGACGACCGCTGCGGTGGATGCTAGGAACGCTAGTCGAATCACATCTGCAATCCTGTTTTGCAATGCATGACCAGCCGCTGACTCCGGGTTCAACTCAATGTCTCTTCCAATGATAGCAATGAGATCGCCCAAGCACTTTAGAGCAAATTCTCGAGTTTGCCATCTCAGCAACTCTTGCGTGGCTTCGGGTACTGCAGCAGAATGTTGATCCTTTCCATCTCCAATAGTGAATCCTGCTACCTCTTCATCCTGCAAGTCGGGTGGAGCCGAGGCTTTCGCATCTGGCACAACCTGAGGTTCTGCTTGTGTCGTAGCTGTCTTGGTAAGGACGTGTTGGCAACGCGAAACCCATTTGTCGACCTCAAACAGGCTTGATTGGCCAAGCCAAGACTGAACTAGGTTACGAGCGCCTTCTTTGTCGGGATTCTCGTTCAGAGTCAGCCAAATATAGTCTTCGAGCCCCTCATAGCCAAGCGCAAGGATCCCTTCCGCATCCCTTCGCATGAGGTTGTAGAGGCCATCCACTGCGACGTCCCGAACCGGCCCACTAGAACGAAGATTGTCCTGCAATCGATGTACATAGGTAGCGAGATCGACGTGACCAGAGTCGTAGAGATATATGTGCTCCCAGATGCGGAGACACTCTACCTGAACCATGACCTCATCGTCGAGTGCGAATTGCTTCATAAGGTCAAGCATCATTTCTCTGCTTTTGCTCATATCCTGCAGATCTGGGCCTAAAACATTGACTAGCGAGTCGATGCTATGCGCAATTACAGCAGCAGTCGGCCACTCAATCTCGATGTTGGAGGTGATGGAAAGAGAAGACTCCTCATTGTGGCTGTCGCATGTCCACAACTGCGCGAGCAGTCCAAGGGTACTGGAAACGTGTCCGGAAAACGTCAAACCTGCCGAGTCCGCAACTTGAGACAATGCCTCGATGGCACAGAAGTGAACAGCAGGGCTAGGGTCGCCACACAGAGACAATAGGATTCCATGGATCTTCTTCATATGAAAGCCTGCAGCCATACCGCCAACCTGAACATGTATCGATCCTAGAGCCATTGCACAGCCAGCACGTGCGCAAGGGTCCCTGTTAGAAACGATGGTTTCAATCAGTGAGTTGACTTCGTTTGTCGTGAAAGCATTGCCAGAGCTATTGCAGAGCCTTCCAATCCCCTCATAGGCAATCGATCGAATGTAACGGTCTTGGTCGAGCAGCAAGCCCTATTACACCATCAGTGCCAACACCAGAGGAGTGTATTTGCTTCCTTACCCTTAGAATCTCTTCCACAATTTTTTCGATAGTTGGGTGCTTGACGTCCCCATGTTCCGCAATTGTTTCCCCGCCGGCGACTTTGAGCATACTCAGTAGAGCCATTGCCGTATTCACTGTGACAGCAGCTTTTCTCCCAGGGTCTCTTTGTAGACTAGTCGAAGACAAGAAGGTTGCAAGCTGCTCGAGCACGCCTTCCTGAATCCTTGAGCTCTGAAGAGGAAGTGCAGTGGCGAATAAGACAATGGCAGCATTGACTAATTCTGTTGCTGGAGGGTCTGGAAGATTCTCAGCATTGTCCTGGTGACCCGTGTAAAGGCATACAGAATCATGCTCTTGTGCTCCGCATATCGGACTCGAAAGCTTCGCTGGTCAGTAAGAACGCCTTGTTGGAAATTTCCAAACCTACCGCTTCATCAATACCGGGATCCTCGATCCCGTTGTGTATTCGACTTCTAGGTTGAGCTACACTCTGTTCACCCGGTAAGGATTTGAGAGTTGGCCCACGGACTAACCCAGTTACTCCAAAGCCGGAATTGTCCGCAATATCCCAGATGCTCTCGAAAGTGCCTACTGCGTTAGCAATCGAAGAGCCTATTGATCCTGGCGTATAGCTGTCAGGATCTGCAAACAAGCTCACAGCCCAGGTAAGCAGATTGGACTGCGAGAGGATCTCGCCACTCGAATGCGGACTGAAGCTGATGAGCTTTGAGTAGCACTGCAAAACTCTCCGCCGGACCATGAGGATCAGGTCTTGTATTTGCAGGGATGAAAATAGCTTTTTTGAGACATCCTCGCTAAGCTTTTTCCTAGGTAGATTATCTAGATACTCAACAGTATATTGTAACATCACTGCAATGCGTTTTGCAACATCCGTGGTTATCAATCTGCCATTGAATTCGAGGAATGACAGGATAGATCCAAGCGTACACTCCCGGACATGTGTGAGATACGACAGCTCTGACGACAGGCTGAGCGCAGCACTTTCTCTCGTCAGCGGCTTGGGTAGGGCATTGCGCCACAAGAGAAGAAACTGCGTCAAATGTATCTTTACAAAGCTTGGTCCTAAGGCCATGAGACCCCCAATCAAGATCCAAGCAACCTGCACTTGAGTTCCTGCCACACGCAGCTCTTCGTTGCTGCTTGATTTAAGCAAATCGGTAGCTGTGGCTAAGACACGCGAACAGATCTCAAGAGAGCTATAGAGCGGTTGTGAGGTCGACATACTAAGTACGGCGGCCAGACCGTTGGCAGATCCAATGCAGCGACGGGGTGATTGGCGACCGGTTGCCAAGACACCAAGCTCTCTTGTAACGCTGTTCATACATATAGATGCACACGAAAGTAGCTGCTGTGGACAGGCCAACACAAAAGCACGAAGACAGTGAGAAGCATGTATCTGCACTGTGTAGCTCGGATGCTGTAATATCTGTACAAGAGCCTCGCGGCAACTGTCACCAATTAGATGGAAGGCCGACCCCAGGGACTTGATGATGGATGCTAACGCGTCTAATGCGCCGATCAAGGAATGCTTTGATGGTTCTGGCACTTCTTTCAGTACCTGCGGATAATTCTTCAATACGCCGTTGATCAATGTTCTCGCTGCGTGCATGCGTCCTGTTTCACTGAGGATTGCCGAAGCAATACAGTCGGCCAAGATTTTTTGGACAAACCTTCTAGTCAGTAGCAGCCGGTAGCGGTCGTGAGTAACCGATTGGTGGCTCAGAAGCTCCCGAAGAAGGTGATTCGCAATCGTGCCATAATTTGACTCGACTATCGAGGTTTTGAGACCTCTCAGAACCCTAATGTAGCAATGTGTGACCGCGGCTCGGACTTTGTTGCTCGTGCTTGGCTTATGGTACTGCGAGGATAGCTGTCTGAGTATGTCTGGCAACGAAAATTCGAGCCTGATGAATGTTCGTTTCGCTGTGGGCGAAGCTGGTCTTGAGTGTGCCTCATCATCTTCCTCAAGGATCGTCGCCTGATTCTTGTTTATCTTCTTTGGCTTTTTTGCTTTCGGGGTCGATCTCGAGGAAACATTGTCCGAGTACGACTTGACAAGCGCTGCAGCTAGACATGAGGCCGCCGCGTACCGAGGGGCTGATATAGAGCTTTCGCAGGTCTTCCAGATGGCCGTCTTCAAGTTCTCAAAGTCGGTCGTGGTGTCAAAGTATTTAGTATCCCTGATCAACTGCTCCATGCAACCGCATGCTCTTGCCTGTACTAGAGCCGCCTTGTCTCCTGAAGCCGCCGATCTCCCATGTTTCCATATGTCACGGGCTATCGTCTCCTCAATAGAACCCTGGACCATGCCGATAATTTTCGCGAGCGCCCTGAATATAGCTGCACGCAGACCCGCATGATTCTGGGCCGGCTTCAAGAGACGTAGAAGGCTTGAGGAGGCAAGACTGGACAGGCTGATTGCACTATCTCCCGCAGCCTTGTAAATTTCTCCCAAGCAATGCACAGCCGCGTGCTTGAAATGTAGCTCCTTGTCTCCTTTCGCTTTGCCTCCATTGATTATGCTGCACAAGGTATTGACGGACTCGAAGAGTATTCTTCTATTTCCTTTTCCCAGTATACAAGCATAGCTTCGACCAAGGCTATTCCGGACTGCTTTCGATGGTGTAGGTGATGCTAGCCCAATCACTGCTAACAATTGTTTGGCTACATCTTCCTGCTGAGCACACAATTGGTCGAAGTCTAACGAAATCAGATAAGCTTCGAGGTCTACTGAGAACTTGAAGAGCTGAAGATCTTGCTGTTCAGAGGGCAAAGAGTGTAGTTTTTGGATGTCCAGTTGGGGATGTGATGCCTTAAGTGGTTGTGACTCGGGTATATTGTTGCGTAGTTCTTCGTGAGGGCCATTGCCGTTCGTAACTACACCGTTCAGAGCTTTTGACATCAGACAGGTGGGCTGCAATTGTTTCAATAGTTGTTAGGTTTTACAGAAGCTCGAATCCGCACTCGAGCTCCCAGATAAGATTTGATACGAACACGACGAGCTGACTTTGAAATATTCCGCCACTTTGCCTACTGCAAGGCACTCCAAATAGCTATACTTAATCAATCTCCGTGATCGCCCCACGTCAGGGCATGATCGTAATTCGAGTATGCAGTATATTCCAGCTATGTGGAAGTCGTCGGTGCTTCTCGGTGGCCGCGAAACTTGGTTCAGGGCACAACCGGTGGTCCAAGATCAAACATGACAAGGCCAAAGAAGATGTACGTACCAAGACAGGGCTGGAACTTGCCCTTGACAGTGGTCCTCTCATTCCGTCAAACCTTAAAGTGGGAGACCGTGCCTTGCATCACGAATGCCAAGGCTGTACTATTGAACTGTTTAACATTGGCCATAGGCATCTGTGACCAGGCAGCGGACCGCCATAGCAGAAGAGCTAAGGCACGCTTCAAAGGAGAATGGACCTGATCCCCAGATCAATTCACGTCTTGCCGACACCGTGACCCGAGCGAAAAAGATGGGGTTTCCCAAGGCCTCAATAGAAAATGCTATAGCACGGGGCCAAGGCGTATCGCCGAGCGGAGTCGCTTTGGAAAGCCTCAGCATCGAAGCAATGATTCCTCCTTCGGTCTCCGTCATTGTCGAATGCCAGACGGATTCCAAACTACGGACATTAACGGATTTGCGGACGGCGGTGAAGGACTTTAAAGGCACAGTGACCCCTACCAACCATATGTTCGAACGGAAAGGCAAAATCGTGTTTGAAAACGTTCGTGATGTTGATGAGGCGGAGATCTTTGACCGCACAATAGAAGCAGGGGCTACGGATGTTGAGGTCCAGGAAGAGGGCAACGTTGTGATTCTGACGGATCCAAGCCAGACTACAGCGGTTGCAAGTACATTGGCTCGAACACTGGGATTCAAAATCAAGGCTTCAGAGATTATCTGGGATCCCAAAGAAGATATGATGGTTGATGTGTCATCTCCAGAAGACCTTGAGAGCTTCCTAGGTAAATGCAGCCATCTATCGTTTTCCCCGGCTCATGCTGATAGCATGGATAGATCGGATAAACAATAACTCAAACGTACAAGACGTGTATACAAACGCCCGATCTATAATCCTCTAGTTAAGCGCCGTCAAGACACGCTTAACCCGGTGGCTCCGTCATAGGGTTTATCTGACCCAATTGCAACTCAAAGTGGTTTATCGTCAATGGGGATTGGAGTGTATTGACATGCCTGTGCCTTCTGACTGTAATTTCTACCTCGCCGGCCGATCAACGCCGTTAGAAGTACATGATATGCCTCACTGGTAATAATTCCCATGCCATATACATCGTTAAACGGATCCTTCACCTCCCTCTAGCCCACTTCTCAATAGCCCCTACTCCAGACGTCACATCCGAAGCCGGCGCCTCCCCTGTCTGCTCCACCTTCCCAAGCCTTTCTTCAACCTGCGGCTTCTCCTCCACCCCAGCCTCCCTCATCTCCATCCTGGCCTGTTCCAACCTCCTCCTTCTTCTCTCTAATCTATCCGCTTTCAATCGCTCCCCCATCGCCTTAAGATCCTCCTTCTCGAAGGGGATCGTATGTGTAGTTCCGGGCTCAGGCCAAAAGTCTGGTACGGTAAAACGGGTCTCGAGGTTGGTGCCGAAGTACCACATCCAGCCTATGGGAAACATGATGTACATGCCAAACTAGAAGGAACGGTCAGTGGAGGGGATAGTGGGAGGGGCATGATGGAGTATACTTTGAAGACCTCCAGATTGGGACCAGCTGATCTGTGGGTCGCGAGCCTCGGAGGCAGGCCGTAGGGTAAGGCCCTGGCAGTACGCCAGAGCTGTGTTATGGGTCTTGAGGCCATATATTGATTATGATGACCGTCGCAAGTTTCTTCACGTCTACCTCATGAGAAACGGCTAGTAACGCCACTGCTGTGTGGACGGAGAGACGGACCTCGGCCCAAAAGCTTCCCCAGCTTTCAACGCTTCGTGCTTACCCCCTCTCATGCAGCCAACACGGGAAGTCGATGGAAGGATGAATATGAGGTATACTTGATCTGTTGTGCCATGGCTCCTTCATTTACCATCCCCGATTGATTTCTTTCCTTGTGAATTCTCCTCGAAATAGTACATTTGGGCGTCAACCATGTCCGCAGCCAATGAGCAGATCACCCTTTCCACCCAAGGCAAAGTCGCCATCGTCACCCTCAACATCCCCAAGAAGCTCAACGCGCTCACCCAGGACTTATACTACCGCCTCGCATGCCTGTTGCGGGAAATCGCCAGGCGGGATGACATCTACATCACGATCCTCACAGGCACAGGCCGCTACTTCTCTGCGTGAGTGATACTAGAATATGACCCCTCTCACTACTTCCGCTAACGATACGATCCACAGCGGCGCCGACGTCACCATCTCCAAATCCCTCCCAACCACCGCCGACGTCCGCCGCGAAACACTCAAGACCTTCGTAGCGAACAACCTCGACATCACAAACGCCTTCTACACCCACCCCAAAATCCTCATCACCGCCCTCAACGGTCCCGCCATCGGTCTCTCCGCCGCCCTCATCTCCTTCAGCGACTTCATCTACGCAGCCCCGCACGCCTTCCTCCTCACACCCTTCACATCCCTCGGCCTCGTCGCCGAAGGCGGCTCCAGCCGTGGCTTCGTCCAGCGGCTTGGGATCAGCAAGGCCAACGAAGCGCTGATCATGAGCAAGCGGATTTCGGCGGAGGAGATGCTGCAGGTTGGATTCGTCAACAAGATCGTCGATACTGGTAAGGATGAGCAAGGGAGGTTCATGGCCGAGGTGCTGAGGGAGGTGAATGATCGCCTTGGGAATCATCTCAATGTGGACAGCTTGATCCAGGTTAAAGCGCTGATTCGGAAGCCGGAGCGAGATGTGCTGGACGCGCAGAATGTGGCCGAGGTGTTTGGAGGGCTGGAGCGATTTGCGCAGGGCGTGCCGCAAGAGGAATTCAGGAAGTTGGCTAGTGGTGAGAAACGGCATAAGCTTTAGGGTTTTTGTCTTGATGATGATGATTTTGGGAAATCCTGAGTGCTTTTTCGTTCTATGTAAGATGCCAACGATGAAATTTATGAAGCCCACTTGGGAATTACTGGTGACGGATGCACGATATGCTCAGGACTATATCGCTGAACTATGTATCATGATGCAAAAGATTCAGACTTCACCTGGAAGTCGCCGCCTTCTACATGCTTCTGGTAGGTGACAAGGAAACGCAATATTACTATTCCACCGGCAAATGATATAGAGAGGGCCTTGCCGCAAATCTCCCATACCTGATCCCCTCAGGCAAAGTTTGACGCAATTCAGGCTTTACTATCAGCCATGGCCCCTAGTCACTTGATATATGTCTTTGCTACTCTTCATCTTCTATCAGGGTGTGTATTGCACAACGCCATATCCCATATCTGAGACATATCACCGTATTGACTTGTAGCCTCAATTTCAGGGACGAGTACGTGAGACCCTACTATGTATCACTTATATAGGGTCAAAAAGGGTAAATGACTGGAAGTCGTTGGCAACTTTATGCCGGAGATTGATTAACTGATATAGTAGTGGACAGACTATCATTGGATTTGCTATGGATACCGTTGTGACGACATATCTTTGCACCTAACATGCTCGTCTTCCTTGCCATCGTGACCTGAGTGAGGCGTGCTAGGAGCGGCATGACATAGCATAGCCCATCATGAGGGAGATGCAAGTATTCCGATTTCTCTTTGCCCTTTTTTGCTTGACCGACTGTGCAGCTTGAGCCAGCATCTACTCTCGATCTGCTCTCTTAGTCGACATTAATCATGTCTAGATTATTGATCATGGACGACGGTTACAGGGATTGCCGGTTCCTGGTGTTTTGTCATGAAACTCGAATTTTAAGGTACGGGCAATGTTTGCCAGACCGGTATCTTTTTCGTGATATGAAGGGCCATTTGCGTGAGTTGGGAAGATGGTTCGATTTGCTGGTGAATGCGTTGGAGGTGTGGACTGAGAGGCTGAAGGAGAGATCAATAATTGAGGATCTTGAGATAGTCGTTGTGGATGAGTAGACTCTGATTGTGGCTGAGTGAGCAGGAACATGCTCGTTTAGTAGAGGGAAAAGCGAACACTGTGTCGGATATAGGATTGACGCCTTGAGACTGACGTCTATAGCTCTCCAGATGGTCAACATTCGGCATAGTATTGGGAATGTTGCACATACTCTGGCACCAAATACCGTTATCCATTATCATCATAGTAAAATCAAGACTTCGCCGGTACTTGCACCTGACGCCTCAAGTCTTTGCGCAGGCTCATGTAATCCATACGGTTCAGCGCTTCGCATCCAAACCGTCTCTTAGTCTCTCTTCCTGCTGGTTCCAATGGCTGCCCTCCTCATAGTCCTTGCTTATGCCCAAAGCCTTCCGCAGCTTTTCACTCTCTTCAATCTTCGCCGCAGCTAGCTCGTGTACTTGATGCGGTTTCAGTTGTCCTTTTCTATCTGATAATGGAGTATTGCCACCGCCGAGGGCGAGTTTCTTCCGGAGAGCGTCAGTCTGCTGTTCGATTTCCTCTTCCTCGACACTGTAGACACAATCATCAGCCAAGCCCAAACTATGGAACTAGTGGGCAGGATGCGTGGACAGCACACACCCCTCGTCCTCGAGTTTATCCCTCAAATCAAACACCTTCACTTCTATCTCCCGCAGGCGATCATGGTCCAGAATGGCCTTGTCTGGCTTCCGTTGCCGGTGCTTCAAGCTATCGTAGTCTTTGGGATATGGAGCGAAATCGTCGCGGGGCTTGAAGTGGGATAGATTACGCTGGACGTAGCCTGAAGTTCCTGAGCCACGAGGAGTGGTCAAGCCAACATTGGAGGACATCTTGAGCATATACTGTAGCAGAAATGACCAATAGAGGAAATTGACAATCAGGTCTCTCGCAAGGATGATGTTAAGTGTTTCCCGAGGTTCACTCCACAAACTGAAAGCCTTGGCGCTGTGATGCGGGAAGATAAGATAAGCTGCTCTACATTGCTCTCGAATCTTAGCTCTTTGATTATGACTCTTGTGAATATAGAGACTTTATTCCTTCCTGATTCCTCTTTTGTCAGTAGAGGCCAAGGAAATAATGCCGACTGCTGATGCAGACCTTGTTCGGAGAGACTCGCCTCCAGTACCGCCAACAGAGCTTCCATTTCCATCAGTAACCAAATCACACATTCTTCACTGCTCCTACCCCTCTTGGTACCCCAGGTACGCTGTCTCCAGCATATATTTGGACATCGTATCTGACACAGATCTCAGATATCGGTCTCTGACTCCCAAAGCTCGCTTAATTCGTCTCTCCCAACCTTTCCTCTCTTACCTCCGCGCCGATGGCATTCGCCTCCCACCAGAAGACGTTAACCCTAGAGACCCCTCAGATATCGACTCTGAAGACGAAGACGAGGGCGAAGAAGCCGAAGACCCCTCTCAAGCCTGGCTCGACATCCACCAAAAGATCAAATCCACCATCGCCGAGCTGAACGGCTCCGTGGTACCCAAGCTCAACTGGTCCGCGCCGAAGGACGCAACCTGGATAGCAGCCACCAACAGTATGGAATGTCGAACTCCCAACGACATTTATCTCCTTTTGAAGAGCTCAGACTTCGTAACGCATGATTTGGAGCAAGTGCTCGATGACTGTGAGAGTGATGACGAAGACTCCAGCGCCAGCGACGCAGGAAGTCACAGCGAAGAAGAGCTAGACGAATCCGCATACAAAGCGAAATCTCTCTCAAAAATACCATACCACCTCGTCCTCCGAAAGACCGTCCCGAACTTCAACCCCGCCCTCGAATTCAGATGTTTCGTACGCTCACGCCACCTCCTCTGCATCTGTCAGCGTGATCTCAACCACTTCTCCTTCCTCCCACCTCTAGTACCAAACCTCCGAACCCAGATCCAATCCTTCTTCGACAAGAACCTCCAGCGCAGTTTCCCCGATGAAAACTTCGCTTTCGACGTTTACATCCCACCACCCCACCAGCGCGTCTGGCTCATCGACATAAACCCATGGGCACCGCGCACCGATCCTCTCCTCTTCTCATGGCTCGAAATCTTGAAAATGCGAGGTGGAGAGCATGGCAACCTAACTACCGATACCCATACTAGTTTCCTTCGACTCTCTCTCAACGGCAGCGGTATCGCAAGCGGCGACCAGAGCGGACATATCACACCACCTACAAGTCTAAGCAGCAACGAAGACGACGAGGAGAGCATAGTAGACGATGAACTCGATGCCGTCTTCACGCCTGAATTCCGCCTGGTCAACAGCGATGACCCGGAGGCTTATAGCTTCAATACGCCACGGTATAGTGCGCATAAAATGCCGAAAGATGTCGTGGATGCGAGTGCGGATGGAGAAGCAGGGCTGAGAGAATTCATGGGCACGTGGAGGGAGATTGTTGCAAGACAAGAGAGGGAGGACCGGGTTGGGGAAGATATCTAGATTACGATATAAATCACGCATTCATGAACACTTTGACAGTCAGAACTTAACTACAAAATGAGAAATAGAGAGACGATGGCCATCACATATGCAATAAATTCGCACCTGCCAACTCATCCAATAACCTTCACACCTATCACCTCATCCAATAACCCTCTCAACCGCCCACTCCCCCCTCGCATCCCTCCTCTGCACCACCTTCCGCACCGGCAACCCCCATCCCATCCCCCCCTTCTCCCCCACCAACGCCGGCTTCACCCAGCAGATCCTCGCCTTGCTATCCCCCTTCACCGCTTCGATCTTGTCAATCGGCTTGCCCTGCACAGGAAATCTATATATCAGAATTGTGCCATACAACGTGACTCTTATAAAGAGCAGAGATATAGTGCTAATTCTGAGGGAGGGAAAAGGGTTTGATAGTTATAGGGCAGAGAGAGGGGAAGGTTTAATGGAGATGGGCTTACGTAGGTTAGCAAGGGGGTTCCTTTTGCTAAGGGTGCGATTTGCGTTTCGGGGACGGAGACGAGGGCGTGCATTCGCGTTCGGGGGGTTTTGGGGGTCTGGAGGGTGGTGGGGAGTTAGCGGTGCTGGGGTTTTGGGATGCGGTGGGGGTGGGTAAAGGGTGTTTGAAAGATATGCTGAGCGTGAATCTCGCAAGGCGATTGGTCAGTGGTCTTGGAGATAAGGGTATGGTGGAGTAGAATTAGGTAGTGGAGGTTCCGAGACGTAGAATTTACTTCAGAAGGTGGGAACGAAAAAGGATACGTACCTCAATAGTGGATGGTGTTCCGCGCTGAAGGTGGCTGTAGATGATATATCTTGGTAGATCTTGGACGGGAAGACGCGCAAGGATGGACGAAGGGTGGATAAACACTGCGGTGTCGGTAATGTCCATATCACTTGTCTTGCTTGCGATGGGGAAGAGAGGAAAGTACGGTACGTCGATTGCACGGGTTGGCTTTCGATGGAGCTCCGGCGGCGATGGGGAAGCGGAGTGCAGAATGGCGATCTGGTCTATGAATGCCGCAGCGGTTATTTGCTGAAGGGCCGAGAGTTGTGTTTTTGAAGGCGGATTGAGTTTTGCATCCGTATTTGAGAGAAGCAGGGCGGGGTTGTTGTTGCGGACGATAGATGTTAGTTGAGAGCGCAGGTTACTAGCTTCTGCTACGCCTTTGGGCGAGAGGAACATCTCCTTGCACAAGTCTTCTTTGGAAGGGGCGTGGGCATAGGCGCAGATGGCCGTGAGAGCCTTGAGTGCGTCAGATGTGGAGGAGTGCCTGCTGAGGAGATGGTGGGCGTGGTTGTAGGCGCTACGGAGCTTCGTGCGTGCTTCGTCTGCTTGATGGTCTCTGTTTGTATACAATTCTGACTGCGCAGGTGTAGAGAGATTCAGCTGGTTCTCGGGAATGAAGAGATTAGGTGTTGCAAGGGCTGCGACAAGAGCGATGGTGTACGGCATACAGCCGTGTTGGTGGCCAATCGTAAGCATTTTCGCAAAGCGAGGGGAGAGCGGATACTTGGACAACTCGCGGCCAATAGTTGTAATTCTACCTTCAGGAGAAACGGCGCCCAGGTAGCTGAGCAGCTTCTCGGCTTTTGCAAGACTTTGGGGGTCAGGTGGCGTTGGGAATGGGAAATTGACGACGTGCTGTAAGTCCATACTTTTCAGTTGCAGCACAACACCTTCGACTGGCATCTTCAAGATCTCGGGCTCTGCATGCTCTTTGAAGTATTTCTCATACACGGCTGATGAGTACAGTTTGTAGCAATGGCCTGGTCTTGTTCGCCCGGCACGTCCTTCTCGTTGCTTGGCGCTTGCTTTGCTGATGAACCCGATTTCGAAACTCTGAACACCTGTTACACGGTCGTACGTCTTTTCTTTGGCTCGGCCAGCATCAAAGACGTAGCGGATGCCTGGAATGGTAAGACTAGTTTCTGCAACGTTGGTCGCAAGAACAATCAATCGGGTATTCTCTGGAGGAGCCTCGAAAACGCGCAATTGCTCTTTTGTTTGGAGTTGTGAATAGAGTGGTAGTACATGTACTTTTGATGAAGCGGGTGTATCATCCTCGTCCTCAAATTCGTCCTCTTCCTCGTGATTAGAAAAGTCGTCTTCAATTTCTTCATCATATTGAGAATCAATCGCTTGGTATTGCTCATTGCCCAGCTCCATGTCTTCGGTCTCCAGTGGAGCTTCGCCTGGAGCTAATCGAACTTTATGACCTGAGGCGACTGGACCTTGCGTATTTGCAAGAGCCTCCCTCAGCCGTTTAGCCAACGCAGTAATCTCATTTTGACCAGTCAGGAATACAAGCATGCCACCAGGTGGAAGCTTTTTATGGCCTCGACAGACCTTGGTGAACACTTCCTCAACGTAATCTCGCTCAGTCCGCCGCGCGAAATGGGTGGTGACTTCAAATTGGCGTCCTTCAGCTTCTATCAAAGGTGGGGGACCATTGCGGAATAGGTTGGGGTTGTCTAGGAAATCATTAACTCTCAAAGTTGCCGACATGATAATTAGCTTCAAGGGCTTGATATCCTTATCCTCCTTGCTCATGTTGGCTCGTAGATCTACAATCCTGCTGAGCATGCCAATCAGTATGTCGGTATTCGCGGTTCGCTCGTGTGCCTCATCGATGACGATCACAGAGTACTTTAGCAAGGCGAAATCATTCGCTATTTCCCTGATCAAGATACCATCTGTCATGAATTTGATGGCTGTATCCTTGCTCACGGAGCTGTCGAATCGAATTTGATAAGACACTTTATTCATAGCTTGGCCAAGCTCGTCGCCTACGCGTTTTGCCATGCTGACCGCCGCAACTCTTCGAGGTTGTGTAATCCCTATCATTCCTGGAGTGGTGCTTTCTGGATTGCCATAACCTGCTTCGAACAAGAAATGGGGCACTTGAGTGGTCTTTCCGCTTCCAGTAGCACCCCAGATCACTACAGTGGGATTATTGTAGATCGCCTCCATGATCTTTTGCTCTTCAGCAACGACTGGTAAAGCTAGGCGAGCCTCTTCGAACTCTGCTGGTCGCGCTACATTGACATGAAAGGCCTTGCGTTCGGGGATTGTGCTATTTTCGCAAAGTTCGGGTGGAAGAGGCTCACGTTCTATCGGCCGTGGTCTATAATTCATGAGACTCGAGTCTGGCTTTTTTGGATCCGAAAGGTGATGTGACGAGTCTGAACGAGCAGGAGTGACGCCCAAGGCCTCGTTGACCTGGTGCGTTGCCCATGCCTTAAAGGCAGATGATCGCTCCTTACGATCTTCCCTTCCGAGTTCATCCTCGCTCATTGACTCGCTAGAATGGTCGGTTCCTTTCGAGACGCCATTGTTTTCAAAGGAGTCTTCATCAGAGCTAGTCTGCGTTCCTATTGAGACGGCATCGGACAGTGAGGCAGAAGGGAGGAGGTCGCATTCATCATCTGAACCAAAGCCTTCCCAAGGGACCTCGACTATCTGTCGGGCAGGCCTGACTTGATTGAAACGATGACGCTTTTGGATAATAGGATTGCCACGGATATCGGAGTCCAGTGACCGCTTGAGTCCACTGCCAGGAGCAATTACTTGGGATTTTTCCATTCCATAGACCGTAGAGATGGAACATGGTCGCTCGGACAGGTCAGAATCTGTACTTTCGTCATCTTCTTCTTGGTACAATATCTGGCGGTTGTGGTCCGTATTGAGACCAGCCCTTTTCTCATTGAAAGCCTGCTTTAGCAGCTCACGCCTGGGTCTGATACCGCCCAAACTTCGAGAGCTGCTCAAGAGGGTAGTGTCGACTTTGGCGTTTGCTAGCTTTTTGATGAGATCGAGATTTTCTTCTTTTTGCAATTTCTTATCCTAATAGATACGTCGGTTTACATAATGTACACCAACATTGAAAACGGACATACTATATATTTGTCCAAACTCTTCTGCTTCTTTGCAGAGGGTTTTGACTGTTGAGCTCGCAGAGTGAGTCTCATCTCTTGTCTTCTTTCCTCCTTTTCCGTCGTTTTGGGTAGCAGCTCGACAGCGTTGGAGTCCCCCGCAAAGGTTGAATTCTTTCCATGACCATCATTGCTTTCAGTTTTGTGCCTTGAAAGAACCTTGTGCTTACGCTCTCGGGGAACAAATTTGGGCATTGAGTTGGGCATCGAGTATTACAGCGAAATACCAGACTTCAAATCTTGGCGTGCGCATATGCAAAGATAGGGTATCTAAGATTGCCTGGCACAGCTAGTCACCATCTCATCCCCATAAGTTTACATACTATATATGGTGGGTGGATGAGAATATGCCCATTTGCAGGAGATACGCACACTAAAATATGTTGTAGATTTTTAAATGTGAGCTAAGAGTTCTGAGTACGCTTGCCAAGCATTTGTATGTATTTTGCGTAAACTAGACTAGCTCTAAATCTGTTCAAGATTCGAGATATCATAAAGTATCTGTGACTCAGCTCAATGCCGTCACAAGACTGAAGTTCTCGGCGACCGCCATGCCTATTCCGATGGCGCCACATTCCCCCCAGCTATCCAGTACTCTACCCACATACCCCGTCATCACCAAGCAGAAAGCTGGAAGCGTGGACGGTATAGCGACAGATGTGATCTCAACACAGTTCTCCGACAAGATCATGATTACAATAACACAAGAGGGACGCCTAGCGCAATGGGTACTACTGCTGGACAGACCATATACTCGCAGATCACTAAGCTGTTCTCCAGATCCAGCTTCCACTAGAAGCACCCAACCCAAGCTTTGCGGAACAATACCTGCCATCAGGTACCGATGACGACAGCTTGCTGCCAATGGCACATCTCTCACCCAAGACGCTACTGGGAGGATCCGCATCAGAGCGGGAGACTATGGGACAGCTGTATGCTACACAAATTGCGAGCGCCATTGTTACGAGAAATCCAGAGGAGAAGAGAACAGTTTTGATTGGGTTCGGGCTCCGCGATGTCAAGGTCGACCGGGAGGTCTTCTTCGATATAATTGATCTGGTGTTGGGGTGCTTGTAGTGTACAACTACTGGGTAACATACGTTGGCAGCCCCTGTGTTTCGCACCTGAGGGGAAAGGTGCCGCCGATACCAAGCACTGTGGGCAGTCATTGAAATATGCTGCCATGCCTCGGAGGGAGAACGATGTTTTTCAGTGGCTTGATCAGGCTTGACGAGTTCTCTGTTTGCGCTATTGGTCCAGAGGTGGTTCCAATATCTCGAAGGCGACCTGGTAGAGCTCGGAGCGTGCGTACCGGCTGAACGTTCATGTTCGATACCTCCGCCCCGCCGACAGCGATAAAACGAAAAGCTTGCACGGCTATGAAAGTGAAAGCTTAATACCCCAATCATCATCAACATCAGCACCCTCAATCTTGCTAGTCTCAATGAACAGCCCAAAGCACCTCGCCAGATATCTCATCAAGACCACGATCATTCAAGCTAACAAGATGAGGATCATCAGATCAACAGCCTCCAACGCAACCTCGCTACAAGCCTGAACGAAATTCAGTCTCCGAAACAATGGCTTCGAACGACAACCGCTCGGCGAACTTTCCTCCGTTGGGAACGACGGAGCGAGCGTCTGATATCGATCTATTGAAGGCAGTGCTCCAGTGCACAGAAACTTTGGGATGTGTCAATGGCAGCGAGCTTTGCATATAATGTGTGTTGTACGTGGGGGGATGAAGCGGCCATTGCGGCGCCCCTAATCTTGGAGCTTATCAATTGCAGCCAAGAGGAAAATTTCGAGGCATGCTTCATGGACCGATATCGGTGGTGCTAAAAGGGGCCAGTGGCCCTGACGCCCACACGTAACGTGTTTCTTGGGCCTTTTGTCAGTATTTAGAGGAAGGGCATGGGATACGCAATGAATAACTATTCGAACCGTGACGGTGTTGCTTCGTTCGCTGATAGAAGCAATCTCTCTATCCTTACAGCGCCTAGTACGCCAACGTACAAAAGCTACAAAAAACGACCCACCAATAGCTGCAAACCTTCATGACTCATCCCCCTCTTGATCAACATCATCACAAACAATCACCTCACCCTCATCATCATCATCATCATAATCCCTAGCAACAACAAAACACCCCTCTTCCGCAACCCACATCCTCCTCCCCACCTCCCCCAACCCCTCCATCTCACCAGTACCAGCTCTTTCCCTCCCTCCTCCCCTCCCTCCTCCCCTCCTCCCATCTCCTTCCCCCCTTACAACAATCTCCTCAACACTAGCCCTCCACTCATAAACCCCCCGACGCAGTACCAGAAACCCCGTCTCAACGCTCATCCTCTCGCCCGGTCCCAGAACAGGCAACGCACGTTGTAAAAGCCCATTGACTAAAAGTCTTTTGCTCAGATCGAGAGCGACGGCTTGTGGCTGGTGCGCGAGTGTGGGTTGAAGTCGTAGGAAGGGGTGGATGGGGGTGGGGGAGCGGTTGTGGAGGTGGGAGGTTAGGGTTAGGAATGTTGTTGTTGGGACGGTGTAGGTTGTGGGAGTCGTTTGTTTCACCGTCGTTGCGGGGTTGGGGGTGGAAGAGGATGATGGTGGTGGTTCGGCGCTTGTGACGGACATGGTTATGTCTAGATCTGGTAGACGGAGGGAGGAGAGCATTCGTGGCGTCAGCTGTAATTTTCGCAACTCGATCGCGCCTGTTCTTCCTGTCGCGCTTTCTTCCTTCCATGTGGCTTTGAGGCGCGCGAGGAGGGCTTCGCGGTACCAGAATGTTTCGCGCGTTGTTCGTTCGGTTTCTAGGGAGTTGGGGCTTGTGGATGAGACGATGAATTGGCGCTTGGTTGCTGGGTTTAGAGAGGGGATTGGGGCGTGCGGGTTTGGGAGGTAGATACGGGGTAAGGGGAGAGGTAGGCGCTCTGTGGCTCCTGGTTGGAGGGTTTGGGTTTGGGTGGTGGGTTGGGAGGTCGAGGAGGGGTCTGAGATTTCGAAGGTTACGGTGAGGAGCTTGGACCAGGCGTTGTGGAGATCGAGGAGGAGGAGGCAGTTGGATGTGGAGATGGTGGAGAGGTTGAGGTTACTGAATTGTGTAGCGGAATCGTTGAGATTGGTGGGATTTTGGTGATGCTGCTGCTGCTTTGAGGGGGTGGTTTCCTTTGCGAGAGCTATGATGTCGCAGTGTATAATTTCGATGCCTCTGTTGATTGTGACAGTAAGCGGTATGCTAAGCTGACGAGTGTAGAAATGATCTTTCATGTCATCCTTGGGCACCCCGAGATGGCCGTAGTCAACCTGAATAGTGCAATGGGAAAGATCAAGCTTGCCTAGTAGCTCAATCTGTAGAAAGATGTCGCCCTCGGGCTCTATCCTGAGATCTCCATCTTCAATCTTCCGAAGCCATCGGAAAGGCTGTTTGTAAGCTGATGAGATCTCGAGCTCGTATATTTCTACCGCTGAGAGCTCTCTGTTCGACAGGAGTGACTGTCGTTGGGATGACGTGGAATCTTCAAAAGATAGGAGCAGCAGATCTACACAAGCAGTCCTAGACGTATTTCGTAGAGTAATTGTGAATAATTTCGTCTCTCCTTCAACAAGCATAATGGCTGATTGTGATAGCGAGCTAGACTTCATGACAACGTTTGGCTGGGTTCCCAGAACAGTCAGAGCTAGCACCGATGTTGAAGGGCCTTCCGGCATGAATCGTAACTTTTCCTTGCCAACTGGAGACGCTATAGGAGGAAAATCTTTCTTCGCACGTATCCCTACATGTCTCCCTTTGACGTCAGATTTCAGAGACCATGGCTTGGTGAATATGGGAAAGTCCCGCTCTCGACAGCCTCTTATCTTGACTGCGCATCCATATATTGTCAATGTCCCCGATGATTGAGGTATGCCGCTTAGAAGGAGTGTCTGGGTTCTGTAGGGGCCGATCATTGTAGACTGAGCCTTACACATGAATGGGACACCATCGGAGACGAGCAAGATCCGCTCGACCACTACGTCGAAGTCAAACAGATTTTGCAAAGTAACCTGGAACGAAGCTTCTTCCTGTGCGACCAGCAATGGCTCTATAGCGACGGCCGGTGTCGACTTCAGGAAAGGATTGTAGATGAACGGATTCTTTTCTTTCTTTGCATCTATAGCCTCAACCACCTCCAGCTCGGATTTTTTGTGTAGGTGCAAGCTTCGTGATACATTAGTGTCGACGACCTCGACGCCTCTAATCAAGAAGTCATCCCAATACTCAGGTCCCAGTTGTTCAAGTCCTAATTGGCGGGCAGCACTGAGGGTTCGAGATATATTGTTCACCAGACGTACCTGTTCGTCAATTGCTATGTCAGGGGAGCCGTTACTGCTGTCTGAATCCGGCGCAATACCGCTTCCTCCTAATCGCAACAGTTCAGCGGAATACTGAAGAGCGCCACCAAGATCCGGCAAAGCTTCACATACATTGATACATGATCTCAAAACGTCTAATCTTAGATCCTGAGAACCCGATGATCTTGCAGATGCATGCTGAAGGATTTTAAGTGCTGATCTTTGGGTGAAGTACGTGTAGTCCAAGTTGGTAGAGGCCATCAATGTTCCCTCGCTCTGTATTGGAGACATCTCGTCCAGGGTGATGTCCGCAGATCCATTGAGTACGATGCCGTAGGCCTGACAAACTAGTGATAGAAAGTTTCTCATCCCTTGCTCGGCATCGTCGCGACCACTAGTAGCACTGTCCTTTGGGATAGCTTTAATAGTTGCGTTCAGAGAAGCAAGACTTGCGGCAGGGTGAACGCCCATTTCCGCAGCTCCTTCTTTCCTGGCTTGCACAAGTGCAGGAAGGAGGCTTAACATAAGCTCCCTTAGGACGAGGGCCTTCTTGCGATGGTATCCTAGCTCACCGAGTACAGACGCAATACCTGCAAGAATTGTCGTATGGTCCGCGATATGGATCGACGAATCTGATGGAGGTCTTGGATACGCTCTAAACAATATATCGAGGATCTCTCCACTTGATGGGAAGGTTTGTACTTCTGGGGATGGTGGTATCTTCGAAGAAATCTTGGTGTTCAAGACTAGATGACCCAGGAGAGCGTCGTCCAGAATAGCTTTATTGAGATGGATGGCTGATAGGAGCTTCGCATAACGTACTGCGGACTGGGAGAATGCCAAAGACGGGATTTTGTCGTCGCTGAACGTCCAAGCACGGGCGTAGAGGTTTAGAATGGTATTTATTGCATCAGGCAGTAGACTAATGAAACTTTGAAGAGATGCAGCACGATTTGCAGGATCAGAAGACTTGGATTCGTCAAAGTCTGGCAAGCTGTTAGATGTCGAACGCTTGGTGGACTTGGAAGTGCTTGAGCCTGGCCTTTCGGTGCCTGGGAAGAAATTCTCCGGTATCTGGACGTCTCAGCTTCACTTCGATGGTATAGTTTTATTGCATCGGATGATTTCGTCTCTAACGTGGAGGCTTACACGAAAATCCATGCCCGCCCACGCATACATCAAAAGACAGACTAGCATAAGGTCCATAGCTTTAGCATGCCAAAGGTAGTCACTGCTGTTCCTGGCAATGGTCGCGCTTTGTACTAATTCCTTTACAGCATCAGGCCACCTTCCAGCTAGGAGATATATGGCTCCAATGACGACACCAATGCGTCCTTTCCCTTTGTTTCTCTCCCTTTCTCCAAGACTGCCGCCGCCGACTCCTCCCGTGGAATCTCTACCACGACTATCAGTCCGCTCACGATTCGAGGCATTCAGAGGCGAATGAACCGTAGAAGATCTAGTGATGTCGCCAGATGTCGTTGGTGGGGTGTGCACGCGATTTGGGGGGGACGTTGGGCGACTGTCCGGCGTTGAACTGCCTGACGCATGGCCTGAAGCCAGATTTACCGGCAATGACATCCGATGATCGACATTTGGGCGGTCACTGGCAGGTGGGAACAATCTCGGACTTCCGGCTCTTGATATGTCGGCCATGTGAGGAGGCAATGCGGACGCGGTCCCATTAAGCGTAGGGGCGCCCGAGAAAACTTTGGGGGATTCAAGAAAAGAGAGAGCTTGCAAGGACTTTGCGTAAGTCGCCATTTCGGCAAGTAGACGAGAAGTCAAATCACACATGACTGTCTTGATGGTTGTGGTCTTCGACTTCGCTGGCGGTGGAACTGGGTAGATTCGTTCCGGCATAGCTGTGTCCTCGAGATCGAAGACAAGGATCTGATGCACCAATGCCTTGGGAAACTCGTCAATCAAATCCTCTAGTGTGCGTACAATTGATCGGAGTCCGTCGACTTTTGAGACACTCCCCCTGTTACCAGCATTCGCGTCTCCATTCGCTCCAACCCTAGTAGGTCCCAAGCCCGAGTCGACTCCGTCTGCAATACCTACCACTACCAGGGGCTCTCTGTACAATTCGAATGGAGAGAGTCCTGAATGGGAGGCTGGAGGAAGTGAGACTGATAAGTCGTAAAGCACAAGGCCTTCTGGGAATGCGAGAGGAGAGAACATAGCTGTCGATTCCGATCATTAGCCCTGAGGCTGAAATGCGCAGATGGCAAGGGTCTCACTTCTGTTTGGTCTGCCGTCAGGACTGACATCTCCCAAGCGCACAACGTTGACCCGTTGCAGTCGCTCCACGAAACTCGTGAATTTTGACTGCCTGACATTGCCGACAGGGAGAAGAAGTACTTTGATACGCGCTGGTGTAACGATAGACAGTGGATCAAGGTCCATGGCATTGGTGTAGATATCGATGTAGATACTGTGGCTTTCGTGCTCTCTGGCAGCACGAGGGATATTGCCCTATTATTCGAGAGTCCATGACCTCTTTGTCGAGAACAGAGATTCGACAAAGTTTTCTAATATTGGCCTTCCTCCCGAATCTCGTAGATCTTTCAAGGGGAGAAAACGAAGGTGGTCATTGATCCTACAAAAGGTGGCTCTGAACTGGAATGCTAAAGTGGAAAACGAGGGTTGGTACACGCCAGCCAGGGACGGAAACATTCCGCTCGCTAGTTCTATTCTACGGCAAAGCGACCAGTACTCCGTACAACACTCATTGTTTTGCATACTTAGTAATTCTTGCTTGATCTCTGACTGCTTTTCTTTGGCGTTCGGGGAGTTCCAGTCCAATGTACACTTACCATCATAGAGCACCAAAAAGTTCAAAGCATCGCGTGATGCAAACATCAGCCCAACATTGTTCGTGATCTTGGATAGTATTGGCACGACCACGTTCAGGATCTAGGATGGCGTCAAGTATCGACTACGATGCCTTGAGGGCACGGACAAGTGAGTCACTACTATGTCAAGGCATTGCTCTATGCACCGCATGAGAATTTTATAATTTCTGCCTCTCATCATGGTCACGCTTAGCTCTCATATTACTCCTCAGCCCTCCATTCTGCTCTATGAACGGATGCTGACAAGATCTCGTCATAGTGGGGGCAGGAGACGATGAAGCTGTTACGGTCAATACCCGCGCTTTGATCGACAAGGTCCTGGCAAGATACTCTGGAGAATGGACGACGCTGCGAGAGCTTCTACAGAACGCTGCGGATGCCTCTGCTTCAAGGGTCTCCATCAATTTTCAGACCTCCCCTTCACCTACCGTCCCTGTTCCCCAGACATTGGAGGCTTCTGCTAGACTTAAACACGTCTTGATCCACCACACACTCAAATCGATGGTCGTCGAGAACGACGGAGATGCTTTTCAAGAAACGGATTGGTCACGGCTGAAGAAGATAGCGGAGGGCAACCCGGATGAGACCAAAATTGGTGCATTTGGAGTGGGCTTCTACAGCGTCTTTGCGGACTGTGAAGAGCCATTTGTCTCATCCGGAAGGGAAGCTTTGGCTTTCTACTGGCAAAAAGATGCACTCTTCACTAAGAGATTGACTCTACCGAACGCTCAAAGCACCAATACTACCTTCGTACTCCCTATGCGGAATCAGAATTCGGCTGTTCCGCCGCTACTATCTCTTTGCCAGTTCCTCGCTAGCAGTCTCGCCTTTGTAGGACTGGAGGAGATCGAAGTGAAACTGGACGAGTGGAGGATAACTACACTAAAGAAAAAAGTTGCTCCAAGTATGGAGCTACGGATACCAAAAGAGGTCGTTCGTAGAACACGTGAAGGATTGATGAACGTGACAAATGTTACTAGAAAAGCCGCTCAACTTGACGCAAGTTGGCTCAAGGTTGTGGAATGGAAGCCCAAAGCTCTTCCAAACAATGCCAAAGATACTGGATCAGGCTCGACCATCCGAGGAGCCCAATCAGGCTCGTCTCTCCGGGGGTTCCTCTCGAGGCTAGCCCCTGGTGCCTCGAATCATATAGCCTTTGAAAAGGCAGCAAAGGAGGAGAGACAAATTCAAGAGAGCTTGGAGGAAGACCTTATGGGAGAGTTCACAGCGACGGTCTTTATACACATTGACAAGGCTAATGTGAAAACCGTTGTCAGCCAAGGCTTCAGCTCTGAGCTGGAGCGAGCAACAAAAAAGCCACCACCCAAGTACACAACAGTTTCACTTCTCAGCACATCATATGATGAACAGGCTGCATCAGCTTCGAGTCCCGGTAAAATGTCTGAGGCTCCAAAAGTGTTTGCCACCTTCACGCCTGCCAATGGCAAAGGAAGAATCTTCATCGGCTTCACTACCAACCAAACTACAGGCCTCAACGTACATATCAGTACACCCTCGGTCATACCTACCGTTGAGAGGGAATCCATTGACTTGAACAATCGATTTATTAGAGTATGGAATGTCGAAATTCTCCGCGTTGCCGGAATTGTCGCAAGGGTTTCTTGGGGTCATGAGACAGCCGAACTGTCAGTTAAGCTTGCTCGAGCTGTCCAACAAGCTAGAAGATCCCGCATCGTGAAAGAGGACATTGTCGCAGTTCTTCCTGAAACGTTGTTTCTTCATAATACCTATTCTTGGACGGAATCGACTCCATCCAACGAAGTAGGGACTTTGATGGAAGAAGCGTTCTGGACCTGCAATGAGAAAACATCGATGGCGACATTGTCAACGCGAGGCATAATGCCATCATCGGACGTTAGGCTTGCTCCAGAAAACCTAGCATTCGTCGAAGATATCCCCATCTTACCTGAAGCTCTGGTGGAAGTTGGTCTTGTGAGAAGGCTGATTGACTATGGCTTCATCTCCGAGGTTACAATATCAGACATCAAGCAAAGCTTGGAGAATAAAGCATTGTCAAGCGCACAACTCCAACAGTTTCTAGGATGGCTCGGCCACAAGGCACGCATCAACGAAGTTGATGGGGTGGTAATCCGTTCATTGCTCGATGTAGCTGTAGCAAATGACGATGATGATGGCGCTGGAGGAATCATAGTCCTGAGAGAGATGAAACACTTCTTGAATGTGTCCAGGATACCACCCGAGATGCCTCTACCACCCTCCACACTACCGTTCAAATACACCAAGAAAATCCCGAAAGCTGATCTTGAGCTACTTGGTTTTGAGGATCTACATTTAGTCCCATGGCTTCGGTGGCTTGTGGGAAACATTGGTGGGCGCGGAGAGCTGTCGGCAGACTTGGACATAACAACATCTGCGGCATTTGCCAGCACCGTCTTGCCTGTAGTCTCCAAGCAGTGGGAGGGACTGAGTCAGTCCTCCAAAGCCACTGTGATCGAGCTCTTCGCCCCTCGGACGGTGATTCCTACAAAGATGGGCATGAGAAAACCAGGAGATTCCTACTTTCCTTTTGTGAAACTTTTTGACGATCTCCCTGTGATCACAGGCGTACAGTCCGTAAAGGACAAATTTCTAGTTGCCTTGGGCGTCCGTAAGACCGTGGATATAGGCGTTGTCTTTGAGCGCTTGGTCGATATTTCAGCCGCCCCCAAGACGCAAATCCCAGCATCTTCAGCCAAATGGAGCCACGTTGATCTTATCAAATACTTAGCCTCGGTGCGAAACGACATTCCCTCTGCTGACATCAATCGACTAAAGACCACGAAGATATGTCCCGCAGAAAATGAAGCTCTGCAAGCTACAAGCGAGCGCTACCTCATCTCTGAACTCTTTGAGCCGGATCAAGCATTGAGGCGATTGAAATTGCAGACAATGCAATGGCCGGGCATCTATCGTCCCGAAAGTGCAGAGGGTCGCTTTCTAACTTCCTTGGGTTTGCGCGCAGCGCCGAATTACATTGATCTCGTAAAGATCATGTCGAGCGCAGCGGCTGGCCATGATATAGTCCTGCGGGACAACGCCCTAAGGTACTTCATCGATCATCACCAGACCAAGGGCTACGCCCAATTTGACCCTACAAGCGTCACATTACCGTATCTCCCCCTCCAGGACTCTGACAAGAAATTCGCAACCCCGAACAATTGCTTCTCGAACGAGCGAGCAGCCATCTTGGGCTTCGACATCCTGCGCCGAGATCTACATCTTCATGCTACAAAATTCGGGGTCAGGCCTGATCCGCCTGTACTGGATTGCATTAAACGTTTGGTCAATGCTCCTCCGACATCGAAGCGCGATGCTCGTGAAATCTTTTCTTATCTTGCCAGCCGAATGTCGGATATGAACGATCAGCAAGCCGAAATGCTAAGTGGTGCACTCATAGTACCGGTACTCTCGAGAACAAACAGCCTAGCAACACCTCAATCGGCGAAATCTGACCGGATCTCGCACATACCTCCTCGTATATGTTTTCTTGGCGACGGCGAGAAGTATGCCGATATCTTCGACTATGTGGACTTTGGTCACGAAGCCAATACGTTCCTACTAAGAGTTGGCTCCAAACATGAGCCTACCACCACAGAGCTGACTAGACTACTGATCCGTGAGCCCGCAAGGATCTTCTCGGTCCTCGGTGACACGAGGTATCTGGAGTTGCTACGGAGTGTCGCTACTTCATGGCGTACCTTGAAGAAAGATAAAGCCATTGTCAAGGACATGAAAACTTCGAAATGCCTGCTAGCATATAGAGAGATTAGCTCCAAGTCATTGAAAGGCGAAGACGAAGATGACGATGACTCAGCAATCAAAATCTGGGAACTCGCGAATGCTGGTCAGGTTGTCGTCGTTGACGACATTATCACCTACAACATGTTTAAGGCCAACCTCCTGGCGGCACCAATGGAAGAGACGCTTGAGGACTTCTATTACAGTCTAGGTGCTCCAGAGGTTTCCACTCTGCTCGAAGAGACTCAGTCCATCGGGATTGTATCGAAAGATGAAACAATGGCAGTGAAGTTGCAACAGCTGATACAAGAACGAGCGCGGTTGTTCTTGCACGATCATTCTAAAGAGTCAATCAAACATGATGCGAAATGGATAGAACAGAATCTGAAGGTCAAGTGTGTGCGGTCCATCTCCTTGCGGAAGTCTTTGCGTGGATACAGCATTTACCGTAATGAATCAAGAAGTGCTGTCATCAACTCTGATAAGGCAATCCTCTACGTCGTCTCTGATGGGTACGACATGCTTGAAGTTAGTCAGGCTTTGGTACCCGTGTTACTGCAGCGTTCGAAACCTCAATACATCTTCATGCTCGAAATGATTCTGGAGTCCAGTCTCCCAAAGCTTCGCTCAAGGGGCTATAATGTGGCTCGACTACTCAATCAGAAGGCCACTGAAGCACGCATAGCCGAAGACGCTCGCAAGCAACAGCTTGATCAAGAACAGCGCGAGATGAAGGAGCGCGAGGCTGCTTGGCGGGAGACGCAAGCCCAAAACCTAGCGAGGCAAAATTCGATGCCAGGCCTTTTCCCAGACTCGCCGGATGGCAAGCGCCCCAAGGATACCAGACAGACACGAGCAGTTGAGGAGGAACCAAATGCGCCGAGGCCTCGAGGCTTCCTAGATGGCATTGGTAAGCGGTTCGGGTTCGACAAGCGGCAAGCGTCTCAACTAGGCCACGCCAGTGATAGCAATACGGTAGACATCAGGACTCCGGAGGAGGCTGCGCTACCGCCGTATCAACAGATTGAGGAGAAGCCACGGACTCGAACGCCTCAGCCTGAGGCTGTGACAGCTCCGCATGACTTGCAGCGAAACCTCGTCAATGCCATCCAAGCTTCTCGAGCTCACAATTCCACCAGCGTCGCAAGTCAGCCAGAAGTAAACAATGTCAAAGAGACCTCGACATATTGTGATGCCAAGCCAGGCCACAACATCTCTTATATTGGAGAAACGTCTGATGTTCGCGTCTTCCTCGACAACACTGTAGCTGCAAACGGCACGCCTGCAGCTAAGTTCCTTGCAGCAAATGCTTCGGCGCTGACGTTGTTCGCATCAGTCTTACTTGACTGTGCGGACACATTCTCGCTTAAGCGTAATACAATACACATCTTCTATGACGACTCTGGTAGCACGATTGCCTTCAATCAAAACAAGTCTCTGTTCTTCAACTACCGATACTTTGAGAATCTGCATCTGCCTATTGTGCAACAAGGCAATAGGAGGGACGCGATTTCCTACTGGTGTGTGGTTATGGCGCACGAGCTCGCCCACAACCTTGTTACGGATCATTCGGCACAGCACAGCTACTATACCGAGTCGATGATTATCCAGTACTTCGGCAAGATAGCGTCCAAGATTTCCGGACAGCAGCCAGCTTCCACATTGCTTCCACCTCCACCACAACCTGGCCAGCACTCGAATACATCACTGCTGGACTAATGCGAACTACTGTCCGGATTCAGTCTCCGCAGCAGAGACCGTGGATACTAGGTCCTGCGAGCTAGCTTGCCCAGACCTTGGCCCCTGTAATATAGAGATGTGAATTACGATCATGATTGCGTTTAATATGGTGAGCAGGGAATGACAAGGATATTAATTGGACTGAATCAGCGGTTGCATAGCGTGGAGGAACAAGCATGCACAGGGTAGGCGTTTTGTGTCATCAAGACGATGAACTGGGTACCCATACCTGTATAGAAGTTTTTCTATTGGCGCGTTATCCTTCTTGACTCCTCTTCCCTTGAGCATAACCGCCCTGGATATATTTACCCATGCCTTTGATGTTCCTCATCACTCTTGGTCTGAAATTTGTCAGACGCCATTATCTTGTCCTTCAGGCTAGAAGGCATAACTTTACCATTCGACAGCGGCTTTGAGCGAGAATAGTCCGCCCAAGTTAACGTGGATTTTACAGCCAACAGCGGTCTCTTACAAAACGAAAGCAGCCTGGCTAGAGCAACATGGATCATGTCTTTTCGTTGCAGAACTACGACGCATCAATGAGCCTGAAATTTCTAACCCTCGTCCCTGCTCGTTTGCATTCAACATCACTGCCTGCTGACCTTCAAAAGAATAGCATACTAAATTCTGTTGCTTAGGGACATCCCTTCCATGCGCCAATACTAATGGATGGGCCGGCAATTCGGAGATGTGTGGAGCACGATCGAGCGCAACCAATCTTGGAAGATTTGGACATGAGTCACGAAGCACAGTGTCAGTATTGATACTAGATAGGCTTTACCAACAGACATAAGACATGTTGGCGAGACTGCAACATATTATAGCCCGGGTGAGCAACCGAAGCTATGATAGTCAACATGCAGTCAGAAAAGGAACAGGTCAGGCAGGTAAGGATTGAATCCAAGGCTCACGACGAACATCCCACCCCAGCTGAACAGCGAAGAGAGTTGCCTTAATTACCGAACATTTCAGCCTTACAATACCAATCTTGATTCGGGCACTTTATCAAATCTATTAATGATTATTTTCGATATATACAGGCAAGATCTCCAGCACATCATCACAATTCGAAATATTATAATACGGATATTCCCGTTTGTTTGACAAATGCACCAACAGTCTCACCGTCATAGCGCCGTGGTACCTGACGATCAGGGTCGGATCAAAGGGCCCATGAAGGTCTTCGAGGGCCCATTCCCCCCCAACCCCGCGCTCGTCTCAGTCATCAGCAACCTCATCGCTTCGGCGGGTCGGCGGTTCCAACACCACGCTCGTGTAAGCGTACATATGAGCGATGGGATTGTCTTTATTTCCAGCTGCGGGGATAACTCATTGTGTCATTATCCGAGTTATCCGAGACATCCTCTAGGACGATCTCACATATACCTCGTCTCACTCAGCACAATCCTCTTCCCTTAATCCTCAATCCTCAATCCTCACTCCGCAACTCTACATTAGCACCGAAGCCACCCCACCGTCTCCCGCCATCCAAAAACCTTCAGTTACCCAGCCGATCCCCCTCACTCCCTCCTCCTTGAAAATGACGACAAAAGGATCCTGCCTCTGCGGCGCCGTCGAATACAGCTACACCGGCTCCCCCATGACCACCGCACTCTGCCACTGCACCGACTGTCAAAAATGGTCGGGGAGCGCCTACACCTCCAACGTCGTCGTGCCCCGGAAGGAGTTCAAGGTGACGAAGGGCAGTCCGAAACATTACAACGTCAAGGGCGATAGTGGGAAAATGAACGATCATTGGTTCTGTGGTGGTTCGTCCTCTTTTTTCTAATTTACCTTTTCTTTATCTTTCATTGTGTTGTATTGGATAGAGGACGTTGCGGTTCTCGGTGGGAAGGGAATAGGTGCTAACCATCACCTTCTCTCCTTGGAATTTAGACTGCGGAAGCAGCTTATACACAGAGCTGGAAGTCATGCCGGACGCGGTGTGTGTCAAGGCGGGCAGCATCGACGACAAGTCCGTGAGGGATTTCAAGAGTACGGGGGTGGAGTTTTACACCAAGGATCGGATGGGGTTTTCGAAGCCGGTGGAGGGGGCGGAGCAGAAGCCTGTTTTTGGGTAGGTGTTGGATTGGATTAGGGAGAATGGGGTGGGTAAGGGGTGGGAGGGGTGATGGTGAGGGTTGTTCCGAGCGCGCGCGTTGGATGTTGTGCCTTCCATGTTGGGAGGATTGGTGCGTAGGGTGAGGTAATTTTTGGTTTCGCGGTTGTGGATGTTTGCATGAGTATGGTTACATTGCTACAATCTGCGGGAAAGATCCCAATTTACTTGTCTCTGGATGTGACATTTAAGCCTTCGTTTCTTTTCCCCCTTTTTACTTCACATGACAGTGTTAAGAGGCAACTGTACTTTACGATAATGATTTCATCTGTCCTATTATGGTAGTAAGATTACGAGCTAATTTGTAATAATTCACTCTGGCGTATATTATACAGATCTCCGTGTCTTACACCCCCTTCAATGCTTCCTTTCTATTCTTACTCGACACCACCTTTTCCCTCTCCCTCTCTGACATTAAATACCGCCCTCGCTCCTCTCCTCTTGAAGCCCCCTACTCTATCTCCCTTACCTTATACAATCCCACCGCTACTAGCGCTGCGGAGAGACTTCTAATCTAGATTCTCATTTCTAGTATTAGTAGTAGTGGTAGTACTAGTACCTTGAATGGCGGTATTATACCGTTTGACGTGCGTACGAATATGCATGGTTGTGGAGAGGGGGAGAGGGGATTAGAGGGGTGGGATGAGAAAGCTAGGTTGTAGGGCGTGTATTTAGAGGGATATTGGTTGGGAGGGGTTGGGGGAGGGAGGGGAGGGAGGGGAGTAGAGGTATAGGAGGGGGGGTGGATAGGGAAGGGGGAGGAAAGAGAGGGTGTTTATACAGGTCTTAGTATATAGTAATACCCTACTATCCTACATATAGATAATAATTATATAGCGGAAGAGAAGGGAAGAGAGGTCTACGGCTTGAATTAGTAAGGTTTATAAGGGTAAAGGAATAAGTTCTATAGAAAATAGATAGTATTAGAATTTAATCTATATTACTCTTAGTAATTATAATTTATATCTTACTAGATACTAGAAAAGATTTCCCTTTTATACTATCCTCTTTCTTATATAATTATATATATCTATTAGCTACTAAAATACTAATTATCTTAAATTAATACTTTAAACTTAACTTAGATATCTACTTTAAGTCTTTAGTAATTTAATACTAAAATTATAATCTAAGTATTAATTTATAGTTTTTAACTTAAAGTATTAAGACTTTTATTTTAGTAATATTTTCTAATTATAATAGTATTTCTTATTATTTTTCTATTTTCTATTTTCTATTTTCTATTATCTTTATTCTTATTCTTATTATTACTTAGATAATCTTCTAGAACTAAGTATAATATAAAGGAAATATAAAGGTAATAAAGATAATAAAGGTAATAAATATACTATATTCTATTTATAATAATATCCTTTAAGACCTTAATAGATAGCCCCTCTATATTACTAGGGGTAAAGGAGTAGTTAAATCGACCTAGGGAGTATATACTAATAGGGGACTTTAACCTTTATTACTTAAACTAGAATAATAGGGGTAGGTATATATATTATAAAGTAGTAGATACGCTAATAGATATTATAAGGGAAAGGGGAATAAAGCTTACCCTATTAAAGGATATAATAACTTAAAGGATAAGGAAAGTAAAAAGTACTATTAATTTAATATTTATAATAAAGGCTATTAAATAAATATTATTAAGATATTATATTAAGCTAGACCTTTATTATAAATCTAATTATATTCTAATATATATTAAGGTTAACTTTAAAGTAGAAGTAGTAATCTTATACTTATAAAGAGTATAAAAGATAGTAGACTTAAAGGAAGTAGAGAGGTAAGTAGGTACCTTTTAATATTTACTCCTAGAAGGGGAGCTAATAATTAGGGAGTAGATAGATAGCTACTTAGCTAAGATACTCTAAAGCCTAATAGGAATTATAGAGAAGGTAGTATTATAAGTAAAACCCTCTTTAAAAGTAAAGTCCTTCTAGAACTTTAACTATATAAAAGTTATAAAGGCGGCGTTAAAGCTTAGGGTAGAATATAATTATAAGAGAAGCCTAGGGAGTCTAATAATATAATAAAAGGCTTAAAAGATTAAAGGAAGGGTATTAAAAAAAGTAAAAGCGCTTTATTTTAAGAAGGAAATATATAAGGTATCCTAGTTACTTAATAGACTCTAGAAGCTAGTTAAATAGAGCTAAGAAAGAAATATACTACCTTAAGAACTCCTAAGGTTCCTAATTTTTAAGAAGGGTAGGGAAGACCTTAAGGTAAATGTTACGACCCGTCGTCTTCTAACTAGAAGGCTCCGGAGTCTAGGTAGATCTCGTAGAGAGGAGTATTAAGGACTAAGGTAAATAGGCTTCGTACTAAACTAGTCTAATACAGGTTAAGTATTATATTT
>JAABUR0100000564.1_pt1 | contig 79041 bp, 72 predicted proteins | sample 5560091 | NCBI WGS metagenome assembly JAABUR01 (sample SAMN10711879, study PRJNA513375) | rock metagenome | isolation source: Antarctica rocks | place: Antarctica: Victoria Land, University Valley sud
TGGTCGGGGGCGGCACGGTGGTCGGGGACGGCACGGTGGTCGGGGACGCCGTCGTGGGGGGCACGGTGGTCGGCGGCGCCGTCGTTGGGGGCTGGGTGGTCGGCGGCACGGTGGACGACGGGGGGGGCTCGGTGGTCGGCGCCGGGGCCTCGGTGGACGGGGCCAGGGTGGTCGACGGGCGCGAATCCCCACGGCGGGCCGGGCGCTCCGTGAGCTCCGGAAGCTTCGGACGCTCCGATCGGATCGACAGGATCGGGTCGAGCGGCTCGCCGTCCAACAGGTCCGCCGGTGGCGGTTCGAAGGTCCCGGTGTCGGTGCCCGCGGTGGCCGCCTCCATGAACCGCTTCCACATCTGGGCCGGCAGGTTCCCGCCCGACACGGTGAGCCCATGGACGCTGGTCATCTCGGGCACCCCGTCCTGGTCGCCCGGGTAGCCCATCCACGCCGCCGCCGTCAGGTGGGGCGTGTAGCCCACGAACCACGCGTCCTTGTTGTTCGTGGTGGTCCCCGTCTTGCCGGCGTGGTCCCTTCCGATCTGGGCCGCCTGGCCGGAGCCGTCCTGCACGACCCGCTGGAGGCAGTAGGTCACCTTCGCGGCCTGATCGGCGGAGAGGACCTGGGCCCGTTGGGCCGGGAAGTCCTCCACGAGGGTGCCGTCGGCCCGTTCGACCCGGACGACCACCCGGGGCGTGATGCGCGTGCCCCGGTTGGCGAAGGTGGAGTAGCCGGCCGCCATGTCGAGCACCGAGACCTCGCCGGAACCGAGGACGATGGAGGGCACCGGCGGCAGCTCGGCGCTGATGCCGAGGTCGTTGGCGGTCTGGATGACCTTCTCCGCGCCGAGCTTCACCATGAGCTGGGCGTAGACCGTGTTCACCGACTCCTTGGTGGCGTCGGCCAGGGTGGTGGTCCCCCCGCAACACCCGCCCCGCACCTCCCAGTCCTCCCCGGCGTTGGCGTCGGGGATCACGATGGTGGACGGGGACCGGATGATCGAGTCAATCGAGTACCCCTCGCGGACCGCCTCGGCCAGCGCGAACGCCTTGAACGTGGAACCGGGTTGGCGACCGGTGCCCCCGCCCCGGGTCCCCGTGGCCAGGTTCACCTTGTTCGTCCGGTAGTCCGTGCCGCCCATCATGGCCTTCACCTGGCCCTGGTCGTCGATGGCCACGATGGCGCCGGAGGGGTCGCCGGCCTGGTCCAGCGTGGCGGTGACGGCGTCGTAGGCGGCCTTCTGCATCCCCAGGTCGAGGGTGGTGTAGACGCGCAGGCCCCCGCTGTACAGCGCGTCGTCGCCGTAGCCCTGGCGCACCATCTCCTTGCGGACGTACTCCACGAAGTACTGGGTGGCGGCGTAGTCGGGCGCCTTGGGGTTCCCGCCCCGGCGCACGTCGACGTTCTGGGAGCCGAACCACGGGAGCAGGCCGTGGCCGAAGTCGAGAGGCCAGGCGTCGGCCATGGCGTAGGCGGCGGCGCTGATCTTGCCCTCCTCCCGCATGCCGGCCAGCACCGTGCGACGACGGCGCTTCGCCTCGTCGGGCACGCGCTGGGGCTCGGCCGTCTGGGGCGAGCGGATGAGCCCGGCCAGGAGGGCGGACTCGGGCAGGCTGAGCTGCTCGACGTCATGGCCGAAGTACGTGCGCGACGCGGCCTGCACGCCGTAGGCACCCCTCCCGAAGTACACGGTGTTGAGGTAGCGCTCGAGGATCTCGGTCTTGGAGTACTCCTGCTCGAACTTGATCGCCATCACCGCTTCCTTCACCTTGCGGTTCAAGGTGCGTTCCCTCGTGAGGTACACGTGCTTGACGTACTGCTGGGTGATGGTGGAGCCACCCTGGCGGCTCCCCTGGCTGCGGATGTCGGCGAAGGCCGCCCGGGCGATGCCCAACGGGTCGACCCCGCCGTGCTCGAAGAAGTCGCGGTCCTCGGCCGCCAGCACCGCGTCGCGCATCACGCCGGGGACCCGGTCGAGCTTCACGTACACCCGGTCCTGCTCGCCGTGCAGCTCGGCCATGGCGTTGGCCTCCCCGCACTGGCCGGCGCCCACGGACGCGTCGCAGATGAAGGTGGTCTGGTCCTCCACCGGCGGCGCCCCGGGCAGCTCCACGTTCGACAGGACGAGGCCGGCGCCGGCCAGGCCGGCCACGGTGAGCAACCCGGCGACGAACAGCCAGCGCCGCCAGCGCCAGAGCACCGACCGCTTCTTGATGGTCCCCGAGCGGGTCCGCTTCAGGTTGTGGGCCGGGATGGCTCGGCGTCGTCTCATGGCACCTTTCCCGCACGGGCCGGGCCCGGGGCGGGCAGGGTCGCGAGGCTACCAACCACCCCGGGCGGCCCCACGGTCGGTCGTGGGCGACGCCGACCCGGCGTCAGCGGGCGGCGGCCGAGGCCGACCCGGCCGGGTTGAGGAGGAACGTGCGGGCCAGGTGGTTCCACGCGCAGCTCGGGCAGACCTCCACGACGTAGCAGGCGAAGCTGCCCGAGCGCTTGGCCAGGGCCCGCAGCTCGGCCCTGGTCGTGACGCAACGGCCGTGGGCCGGGAGCCGCGGCCCGAACACGTAGGTGACGAGGACGACCTGGTCGTCCTCGCAGATCGGGCAGCGCTGAGACGTGGACTCGCCCACCTCGCGGGCGGCTCGCATCAGCTCGGGGTGGGCGTCGCAGACGTCGTGGCGGGCCAGCCGGCCCTTGCGATGCTCGGAGATGACCGCCGAACGGGCCAGGCGGTAGTCGATCTCACCGGGACCGCGGGCCCCGGCTCCGCGGATGGCGTCGGGCCGGAAGGGCACGGCGGCAAAGGCTAGTGGGGCTCGCGCCCAGGCGCGCCCGAGGGGCGGGGAGCGAGGTCGACCACCAGGGCCCGGTGGTCGCTCACGCCTGTGTCCACCACCTCGATGCTGACCACGTCGAACCCGGAGGTGGCCACGTGGTCGATGCGGAAGCGGGGCCGCGCCGCGGGAGAGGTCGGCTCGTCGTCGTCGACCAGGGCCAGGCCGGCCCGCTCGGCCGAGGACCGGACCCAACCGGTGCGGCGGTTGAGGTCACCGACGAGCAGGTGGGGTCCCGGCCGGCGCACCAGCCGCTCGAGGACGAGCCGCTCCTGGGGCACGTTGTCGAGCACGGCCAGGGACAGGTGGGCCACGGCGACGGTCATGGCCAGGGACCTGCGCGGATGGGTAGGACCGCCGTCCGGCTCGCCGTGGTCCGGCTTCGCCGGAACAAGCGCCGTGTCCATGGGTCGCTCGCCTATCGGCTCGGCTCCTAAGCCATCCACGATCACCTCCGCCACCAACGCCGCCCGGCGGTCGCGGGGACCCCACCGCCACCGGCCGGTGAACGACAACCGCTCCACCTCCCTGACGTCGCCCCGCACGAGCAGGGCGTTGCCGTAGTCCCCGCCGCCGAGGCGCTGAGCCGCCACGAACGTGGAGGCCATGCCGCAGGCGTCGGCCACGAGGGCGGTCTGGTCGACCCGCCCGGAGCGGCGAACGCCCCGATCGACCTCCTGGAGGGCGAGCACGTCGGGCGCGAGGTCGACGCACGCCGCCACCACGGCGTCGTTGTCCACCGCCGTTCCCCGGCCCCGGCTGGCATGGCAGATGTTGAACGTCACCACCCGCATCGCAGCCAGCGTGGCACGGGTTGGCTGTGCTCCTCCCCCGGCTCCCGCCTCCTCCGGAGCGGGCTTCGCCCATCCGGGTCTCACGCCCGGGGCTGCTCCGCCTGGCGGCTGCGCAGCGTGGCACGGGTTGGCTGTGCTCCTCCCCCGGCTCCCGCCTCCTCCGGAGCGGGCTTCGCCCATCCGGGTCTCACGCCCGGGGCTGCTCCGCCTGGCGGCTGCGCAGCGTGGCACGGGGCAGACTGGCGCCGTGAACGACGCTGACCCGCCTGAGCCGTCCCCGCTGCCCCGGGTGGAGCCGGCGCCGACGGGGTGGCACCGCTTCTCCACCGCCGCGCCCTCCGGGGCGGCCCTGCCGGCCGACGTGGCCGTCTACGGGCCCGACGTCCCCACCGAGGCCGCGCTGCGCCTGCTCGGCACCCTGGCCGGCAAGCGGGTGCTCGACCTCGGCTGCGGGGCCGGCCACGCCGCGGTGGCCTTCGCCCGCCAGGGGGCAAAGGTGATCGCGGTGGACCCGTCGGACCACCAGATCGACGCCGCCCGCCGGGCCGCGGAGCAGGCCGAGGTCCGGATCGAGCTCGAGCAAGCCAACCTGGCCGACCTCGCCTTCATCCGGGCCGACGCCATCGACGCCGCCTTCAGCGCCTTCGCCCTGGCCGAGGTGGCCGACCTGGACCGGGTCTTCCGACAAGTGCACCGCGTGCTCAAGCCCGAGGGGCCGCTGGTGTTCTCCCTCCCCCACCCGGCGTTCACCATGTTCGACCCGGCCGCCGAGGACCCGCTGCGGGTCCGCCGCCGCTACTCGGACCGCACGCCGGTCCGTTGGCCCCGGGGCAACGACGACGTGGTCGACCACCCCCGCACCATCGCCGACACGTTCACCGCGCTCTCGCGGGGCAACTTCCGGGTCGACGCCATCATCGAACCCGACGCCGAGGCCGACGGCCCCCACGGCCCGCAGTGGGCCGGCCTCATGGCCGCGGTACCCGCGACGGTCGTCTTCCGCGCCCGCAAGCAGGGCATCTGAGGCTACGACCGGCGCGGAGAGGTAGGGCCGCCGTCCGGCTCGCCGTTGTCCGACTTCGCCGGAACAGGCATTGTGCTCGTGGGTCGCTCGCCTGTCGGCTCGCTTCAGGTGTCAGAGGCGCCGTCGACCGACTGTCCGGCCCACCAGGCGTCGAGGCGGCGGCCGGCCTCCTCGGGGCCGAGCGGTCCGTCCTCGAGGCGCAGCTCCAGCAGGAAGGCCAGCGCTCGGCCGACGTCGGGACCGGGACCGAGCCCGAGGCGCTCCATGACGGCGCGGCCGTCGAGGTCGGGGCGGATGGCGGCCAGCTCCTCACGGTCGGCCAGCTCGGCGATGCGGATCTCGAGCTCGTCCATCCGCCGGGCGAGGGTCCGCGCCTTCTTCTGGTTGCGGGTGGTGCAGTCGCACCGGGTCAGCTCGATGAGCTCGTCGAGCAGCGGCCCGGCATCGCGGACGAAGCGGCGCACGGCGCTGTCGGTCCATCCCAGCCGGTAGGTGTGGAACCGCAGGTGCAGGAACACGAGCCGGCTGACCACGTCGATCTCGTCGTTCGGGTAGCGCAGGGCCTGCATCCGGTCCCGGGCCATGCGGGCGCCCACCACCTCGTGGTGGTGGAAGCTCACCCCCGCCCCGCGGGTGTACGAGCGGGTCTTGGGCTTGCCCACGTCGTGGAGCAGGGCGGCGAGGCGGACGACCTTGTTCGGCCGGCCGTCGCGGGTGGCGGCCACCCTGGCGACCACGGCGATGGTGTGGGCGAGGACGTCCTTGTGCTGGTGGACGGGGTCCTGTTCGAGGCGCATGGCCGGCAGCTCGGGGAGGAACTGCTCGGCCAGCCCGGTGTCGACCAGGAACCACAGCCCCGGGGAGGGGTCCTCGACCACCAGGAGCTTGTCGAGCTCGTCCCGGACCCGCTCGGCCGACACGATGCCCAGCCGGGGGGCGAGGGCGGTGACGGCGCCGACCACGGCGTCGTCGGGCACGAGGCCGTAACCGGCCAGGAAGCGGGCGGCCCGCAACATGCGCAACGGATCGTCGGAGAAGGACTCCTCCGGGGCGAGGGGGGTGCGCAGCCGCCCAGCGGCCAGGTCGGCGGCCCCGTCGAAGGGATCGACCAGGACCGGCTCGGGGAGGGTGAGGGCCATGGCGTTGACCGTGAAGTCCCGCCGCGACAGGTCGGCCTCGACGGCATCGGCGAAGACCACGTCGGGCTTCCGGGAGTCTGGGCGGTAGGCCTCGGCCCGGTGGGTGGTGATCTCGAAGTCCCGGCCTCCCACCCGGCAGCCGATGGTCCCGAAGCGGGCCCCCTGGGTCCAGACCGACTGGGCCAGCGGGCGCACGAGGGCCGAGATCTGCTCGGGGCGGGCGTCGGTGGTGAGATCGATGTCGCCGTCGGCGGGCAGCGGACGGCCGAGGAGCTGGTCCCGGACGATCCCCCCCACGAGGTAGAGGCGGCGGTCGGCGACGGCGAACGCCTCGGCGAGGGGCGCGACAGCGTCGAGGACCGGTCGCAGCCGCGGCGGGATCACCATGTCAGTCTGGCCCGCCCCCGGCGGGCCCCGCTCCTCGGATCCAGCCCTCACCTCCACAGCTCGTGGAGCGAACACGTCGCAGAAACCGGCCGGATAGCAAGACAACTGCGACCGGTTCGGCGCGACGGGCTCGACGGGACGCCGCCGTCAACCCTCGAGCGCGTGCGCCCGGAGGTTGACGGCCGCCGCCACCACGTCGGAGCCGGGGCCACCCGAGGACGGCCGCTCCGGCCGGTACGAGAGCCCCTCGACCGCGGCCAGGGCGGCGCCACAGGATGCCGCCAACCCGTCGAGGTCGTAGCCGCCCTCGAGGAACAGGAGCCGGCGACCGGCGGGGGCGACCGCCAGCAGGTCGGCGGTGATGTCGGCGAAGTCCCCGGCGGTGAGGGCGAGACCGGTGAGCGGATCGGCCCGATGGGCGTCGAACCCGGCGGACACCAGGAGCCAGGTCGACCCGAAAGCGGCCAGGGCGGGGAGGACGACCTCCTCCAGCGCCCGGCGGTACACGTCGCCGGTGGTGCGGGCCGGGAACGGGAGGTTCAGCGTGGTGCCGGCCCCCTCGCCCCGCCCGGTGTCGGTCAGCGCGCCGGTCCCCGGGTAGAGGGGCCACTCGTGCATCGACACGTAGAACACCCGGGGATCTTCGGCGAAGATGTCCGAGGTCCCGTTGCCGTGGTGGGCGTCGTAGTCGACCACGGCCACCCGTTCGCCGGCGTCAGCCAGGGCGGCGGCGGTGACGGCGACGTTGTTGAACAGGCAGAAGCCCATGGCCCTATGGGCGGTGGCGTGGTGGCCCGGGGGGCGCACGGCGCAGAACCCGGCGTCGCCCTCGCCCCGCCGGAGCCGCTCCATCAGCTCGAGCCCGGCTCCGGCGGCCAGCCGAGCCGCCTCGAAGGAGGCCGGCCCCACCCGGGTGTCGGCGTCGATGGCGCCGCCCCCCTCCTGGCAGAACCGTTCGAGCCGGTCGACCATGGCACCGGGGTGCACCCGGGTGATGGCGGCTCGGGGCGCGGGGCGGGCCTCGACCGCCACCACCGCCTCCCCCAAGCCGGCGGCCACGATGCCCGCCTCCACCGCGACCAGGCGGGCCGGACGCTCGGGGTGGCCCGGCCCGGCGTCGTGGTCGGCGAAGCGCGGGTGGGTCGCGACGAGGAGGGTCACCGCCCCTGGACGTTATCGGCGGCGTCCTATCCTCGGAGCTGCGTGTCCACCACCACGACCGTCGAACCGTGACCGGCAGCACCTCGGTGCACCCTGGCGCCGACCGGTTCCGGGTGGTGCCGTGGCGGGGCCGCGGCGAGGTGGTCCTCATCGCGCCCGTGCCCGGGGCGGCCCCGCCGGGACCCGAGGGGGTACGCCACTGCGTCGACGCGCTCGCCCGCCGAGGGGTGCGCGAGGTGGTCACCGGCGCCCTCGCCCCGGCGGAGCAGCCGGCCTTCCTCGCCGCCGGGTTCGACGTCCGTGAACACCTGCACCTGCTCGCCCACGACCTGCGCGACCTCCCGGTCCCCAGCCGTCCCGTGCGCCTCCGACGCGGTCGACGGTCCGACCGCCCGGCCGTGCTCGACGTCGACCGCCTGGCCTTCGAGGAGTTCTGGCGGCTCGACGACGTCGGCCTCACCGACGCCTTGGAGGCCACCCTCGCCAGCCGGTTCAGGATCGCCGGCGACCGCCGCCCGGTCGGCTACGCCGTCACCGGCCGGGCCGGCCCCCGCGGCTACCTGCAGCGCCTCGCCGTCCGTCCCGACCACCACGGCCGCGGCATCGCCGCAACGCTGGTGGCCGACGGGCTCCGGTGGCTCCGGCGCCACGGTTGCGAGTCGGCCGCGGTCAACACCCAGCACCGCAACGTCACCGCCCTCGCCGTCTACGAGCACCTCGGGTTCCGCCGCCAGCCCGAGGGCCTGGTCGTGCTGTCCCGCACCGTCGGGCCCCCAGGGTGACCCGGCGCCGCAGGAGCGCCCGGGCCGCCCTCGCCCTGGTCGCGGTCCTGCTGTCGGTGTCCCCGGTGGTGGTCGGCGGCCCCGCTCCCGCCACCGCCGCCACCGCGGAACCGGGCCTGGACGTGGTGGACCAGACACCGGCGGTGCCCTTCGACGGGACGTTCCTGCTCAACCTCGACGTCGACGAGGCCGCTCCCGGGTCGAGCCTGGAGATCACCCTCTACTCCCGCATGGACACGCGGTCGGACTTCCTCCGGACCCTCTTCGGCGTCGGGCTCGGACCGGAGGTCGTCGCTCTGCCCACGGTCGACCTCGACGACGTGGCCGCACCAGCCGGATCGCCGCGAAGGGTGCCGGTGGTGATCGGGCTGCGCCGGTCGGGCCCGTCGGGCCCGGGCCGGATCCTGCTCGCCGACGGGCTCAGCCGTGGGGTCTACCCGCTGCTCGTCCGCCTCCGGGACGGAGACGGCGAGGCTCGGGCCACCGTCCTCACCTACCTCGTGCGCCTGCCCCGGCCCGAGGATGAAGCCGAGCCCCTGGCCACCGCGTTCGTCCTCCGCCTGTCCGCACCGCCCTCGGTCGCGCCTGACGGCGGCGACCGCCTGTCGGCCAGCACCATCGACGCCCTCGTCTCCGAGGTGGAGGCCCTCGAGCGCCGGCCGGACGTGGCCCTCACCGTGGTCCCCGAGCCCGAGACGATCGAGGCCCTGGCCCGCCGAGGGGGCCGATCGGCCCTGCTGGTCGCCCGCCTCCGGAAGGTGGTGCGAGGCCGCCAGGTGATCGACCGGCCCTACCTCGACCTGCCCCTCAGCGCGTGGGTCGACGCGGGCATGGACGACGAGCTGAACCGCCAACGCCAACGGGGCAACGCCGTGCTCACCGAGCACCTGACCACCCCCGACGGCCGGACCTGGGTGGCCGACCCGGACCTCTCCACGCCCGCCGCCACCCGCCTCTGGGAGCTCGGCGTGCGCCGGGTGGTCGTGCCCCAGGGGTCGGTGGCCCCCACGCCCGGATCGTCCGCAGCGACCACCATCGCCCGGCCCTTCGAGCTCGACCTGCCCCTCGACAGCCCCCTGTACGCGGTGCAGCTCGACGGTGGCCTCCAGACCCGGGCGATCGCCGGTCCGGACCCCGAGCTCGCCGCCTACCGCCTCCTCGCCGAGATGGCCATGATCGCCGGTGAGGAGCCGACCGTCCCCCGCGGCGTGGTCTTCGGGCTGTCGCCAACCGGACGGCCCTCGACCGCGTTCATCGCCACCCTCCTCGGCGGCCTCGCCACCGTCCCCCTGCTGCGGCCGGTCACCGTCGACCGCGTGTTCGACACCGTCGCGCCGGCCCGGGACGGCGACGAGGGACCGGTGGTGGAGCGACCGCTCACCCCCGCCCGCAGTCCCGATCTCGACGGCTACCCCGCCGACCTCGGCGGGCTGCGGAGCACCCTCGCCAGCTTCGAGGGCCTCGTGGGGCCCGACGACCCGCTCCTGGCCGGCTGGCGGGAGCGCCTGCTGCTCTCGGCCGACCGCGACCTCGACCCCCCGCAGCGGGCCGCCTACCTCGACGTCGTGCGGGCGGGGATCGAGCGCCGGGTGGCCAGCCTCGACGCCCCCACCCGCCAGACGGTCACGCTCACGGCCCGGGAGGGCCGCGTGCCGTTGACGCTGCGCAACCGGCTTCGCCGCCCGGTCAACGTGGTGGTCCAGCTCGAGGCCAGCTCCCGGCTGGAGTTCCCCGACGGCGACCGGGTCCCGGTCCGGCTGGGCCCGGGCACCCGCCAGCTCCGGCTGCGGGTGCGCACCCGCAGCCCGGGTGACTCCCCGCTGACCGTCCGGGTCACGTCCCCCGATGGCGGGTTGCAGGTGACATCCACCCGGCTGGTGGTGCGCTCCACGGCCGTGTCGGGGCTCGGGGTGGGGCTGTCGATCGGCGCCGCCGGCTACCTCGTCATCTGGTGGGCGCGGCACTGGCGCCGCGTTCGGCGCGACCGCCGGCCGGTGACCACGTAACCACCGCGGAGCCGGTGGGGTCGAACGGCGACCGCCGCCGGGGCGCCCGTCCCCGAACGTCCACCACGAACGAGGTACCCATGGCCGGAGTCCGCGTCGTAACCGACAGCGCCTGTGACCTGCCCGACGAGCTGATCCGCCGCCACGGCATCGGCGTGGTGCCGCTGAGCATCCGCTTCGGAGACGAGGAGCTGGTCGACCGGGAGGAGCTCTCGGCCTCGCAGTTCTACGAGAAGATGGCCACGAGCGACACGCTCCCGTCGACGGCGGCGCCGTCCCCCGGGGCGTTCGAGGCGGCGTTCACGGCGATGGCTGACGAGGGGGCCGACGCCGTCGTGTGCGTCAACCTCTCCTCGAAGCTGTCGGCCACGATGGCATCGGCACAGAACGCCGCCGCTGCCCTCGACGGCCGGCTCGACGTGCGGGTCATCGACTCCCGGTCCATCACCACCGGCCTCGGCTCCCAGGTAGTCGAGGCGGCCCGGGCCGCCGCCGACGGCCGCTCGGCGGACGACATCGTCGCCCTGGTCGAGGACCTCCGAGACCGCACGCGGGTGTTCGGGGCCCTGGACACGCTCGAGAACCTGAAGAAGGGCGGCCGCATCGGAGGGGCCCAGGCCATGCTCGGCACCATGCTGTCGATCAAACCCATCGTGGACATCAGCAGCGGTGAGGTCGCCGAGGCGGGCAAGCAGCGCACCCGCCGCCGGGCCATGAACTGGCTGCGGGACAAGCTCTCCGAGCAGTCGACGGTCGACCACCTCTGCGTCTGCCACGGCGACGCCCCCGACCTCGACGAGTTCCTCGCCCTCATCGCCGAACGTCACGACCGCGAGAAGATCACCGTGGCCACCATCGGCGCGGTGATCGGCAGCCACGGCGGTCCCCGGATCCTCGGCCTGACCTGGACCGTGTAAGGAGCCGAGCCGAAAGGCGAGCGACCCATCAGCACGGTGCTTGTTCCGGCGAAGCCGGACGACGGCGAGCCGGGTGGCGGTCGACCGATTAACGCCGGTCCGTAGCGGCGCTCGCGCGGTCGGCGCCGCGACGGCGGCCACTACCGTGACCGCCGTGGTCGACGTCCCATCCCCGGCTGGCGGCCCGGTCGACGCCGAGGACGGGCGGCGCCTCGCCGGGCGCTACCGGTTGCTCCGCCCCATCGCCTCGGGGGGGATGGCCCAGGTGTGGGAGGCCATCGACGAGGTCCTCACCCGGCCGGTGGCGGTGAAGGTGCTGCACGCCCACCTGGCGGCGGACACCTCCTTCGTGGCCCGGTTCCGGGCCGAGGCCATCAACGCCGCCCGCCTGGCCCACCCGGCCATCGTCTCCATCTACGACACGTGGAGCGAGGAGGGCGTCGAGGCCATCATCATGGAGCTGGTCCGGGGCACGACCCTGCGCCACCTCCTCGACCACCGCGGGGCGCTCGACCCGGGGGAGGCGGTCACCATCGCCGCCCACATCGCCGCCGCCCTCGAGGCCGCCCACTCGGCCGGCATCGTGCACCGGGACATCAAGCCCGCCAACGTGCTGCTCTCGAGCGACGGCCGCGTCCTCGTCGCCGACTTCGGCATCGCCAAGGCCACCGAGGGCGCCGATCTCACGACCGAGCGGACGATGCTGGGCACGGCCAAGTACCTCGCCCCCGAACAGGTCGAGGGCGACCCGGTCGACGGACGGACCGACCTCTACGCCCTCGGCGTCGTCCTCTACGAGATGCTCTGCGGGACGCCTCCGTTCACGGCCGAGTCCGAGGCGGGCACCGCCATCGCCCGTCTGCACCGCGCCGCCGAGCCCCCCAGCACCCACCGCGCCGGCCTTCCCCCCGCGCTCGAGGCCGTCGTCCTGCGCTGCCTCGAGCGCGATCCCCACCTCCGCTACCCCGACGCCGGCGCGCTGCGGGCCGCCTTGGAGGCGGTCGACACCGCGGCGGCACCGGCAGCCGCTCCCGGCCCCGCCGACCTGGCCGTGGAAGCGGCGACCGCGACGATGACGGCCTCCGATGACCATGCCCACACCAGCCGAGCCGACCACGACCTCGGTGAGGACTGGTTCCCCGACGACGACCCGGGGCTCCCCCCTGCGCCGGCGACGACCGGCACCGCCGACCGGCTCGGGCCCCGCCGACCGGCCCGGCGTGGCCATCCCGGGCGTTGGTTGGTGGGGGCCCTCGTGCTGGCTGCGGTCGGCGTGGCCGCCGTGCTCGCCACCGGGGTGCTCGACGGCGCCGAGCGGCCCGGCTCGGCGGCCGTGGCCCGCCCGGTGGCCGTCACCGGAGCCGACGCGTTCGACCCGCTCGAGAGCCCGCCGGGTCAGGAGAACAACGCCGACGCCGGCCTGGCCGTGGACGACGACCCGGCCACGGCGTGGCCCACCGAGGACTACCGGGACCCCGAGGAGATGGCGGGCAAGGACGGCGTCGGCCTCGTCGTCCGCCTCGAGCGGGTGGCGTCGATCGAGCGAGTGACGGTCACCTCCCCCAGCACGGGGTGGGCGGCGCGCATCTACGTGGTCGACGGCCCGGCCCCGACCGACCTGGAGTCCTGGGGTGAGCCCGTGACCTCGGCCCGGGGCCTGGCGCCGGGGGCGACGCGGTTCCGCCTCGACGGTCGCCAGGGCTCGGCCGTGCTGGTGTGGGTCACCCGCACCGGCGACGACGGCACGGTCGAGATCTCCGACGTCGTCGTGACCGCGCGCTGAGCACCGCCGCACGGTCCCCGACGGTGGCCCACGGGTACGCTCCGCCCATCGAACCCGCCCTCGCCGACGCTGACCTGGTCTCGGCCGCCCAGGCGGGTGACCGCGGTGCCCTCGACACGCTCCTGCGCCGCCACCAGGACCGGATCCACGCGCTCTGCCGGCGCCTCACCGGGAACCAGGCCGATGCGCTCGACGCCGCCCAGGAGGCGATGATCGCGGTGGTTCGGGGCCTGCCCCGCTTCGACGGCCGGTCGGCGTTCTCGACGTGGCTCTACCGGGTGACCACCAACGCCTGCCTCGACGAGCTGCGCCGACGGCGGCGACGACCCACCGACCCCCTCCCCGACCACGAGCGGGCCGACACCGAGGTGGTCATGGCCGGGGGAGGCAGGCGGCGGGTGGACGACGAGGTGGCCGATCGCCTCGACATCGACCACGCCCTCGCCCAGCTCCCCGAGGACTTCCGTGCCCCGGTGGTGCTGAGGGACCTGTGCCGCCTGGACTACGCCGAGATCGCCGAGGTGCTCGCCATCCCGCCCGGCACGGTGCGGTCCCGGATCTCGCGGGGCCGCGCTGCGCTCGCCGCCCACCTCGGGGTGGACGACGCCACCGTTGCGCCCGCGGGGAACCCCGACCACCCCGACGACCGTCCAACCGCCCGCTCATGAACGACCACTCCCTCCCCGACGACGAGCTCGTCTCCGCCTACCTCGACGGCGAGGCCACCGCCGCCGAGCGCGCCCGGGTCGAGGCCGATCCCCGGCTGCGGGCGCGGGTGGACGCCTTCGGCGCGGTCGCCGAGGCCGTGTCCGCTCCCGTGGCGGCCCCGAGTGCAGCCGACCGGGAGCGGCTGGTGGCCGCCGCCCTGGCCGCCGCCGACGCGGGCGCCCCCTCCGGCGCGCCCGAGAGGGACGGGGGCGCGACGGCGGTCCCACCGGCGGCGCAGCTGGCCGACCGGCGCCGGGCCCGTTCGCGCTGGTGGGGGGCCCCGCCGGCCCTGGCCGCCGCCGTCCTCGTCGTGCTCGCCCTGGTCGGCGCCGGGCTCATCATCTCGGGACGGTCCTCGTCGAACCAGGACACGGCGGCCAAGGCGGGGATGGACCCCACCGACGCCAGCCGCGAGACCGATGGCGAAGATGCCCACTCGGGCACCGGTGGCGGCTCGGACCCGGGTTCGAGCAACGAAGGACTGCCAGGAGCTGCGCCCACCACGACCACCAACGGCGACGTGTCGGCGAGCCCCCCGCTCCCCGAGCTCGGCTCGTTCGCCACCCAGGCCGCGCTCACCAGGGTGCTCGCCACCGTGGACCTGACCACGCTCTTGCCGCCGGACGGCACCGGTGACCCGCCTTCGGAGCGGGAGGCGAGGACGGCGGCGGCAACGGTCGACCGGTGCGACCAGGCCATCCGGGCCGTCCCCGGCCAGAGCCTCGGGAGCCGCCTGGCGGTCGCCGCCGCCACGCTGGCCGGCCGCCGCGTGCTGGTCTTCAGCCACCCCGACCGCGACGCCCCGGCCTCGGCGCCGATCACCTACCTGACCGTGGCCGACGTCGAAACCTGCCAGATCCGCTTCGCCGTCCAACGGTGAGGACCTCCCGCCGGGCCAGTCCGCCCAGCCGGGTGGGGTGGCCGTCGGGCTAGGCTCGCCACCCATGGCTGAGCCGGTCCGACCACCAGGCACGCCCCCCTCGGGCGCCACCGCCGCCTCGACCCGACCGACCATCAACACCGGCGACGACTGGCCCACGTCGGCGGCCGACACCATCGTCCGGGTGGTCGGCACCGTCCGGGATCGCACCACCGGCCCCGCCCTCGGCGCCGCCCGGGCCGTCGTCTACGGCACGTTGGCCGCCATCCTCGGCACCGCCGCCCTGGTCCTGCTCTCCATCCTGGCCGTGCGCGGGCTCGTCCTCGCCGTCGACGCCCTCCTCGACGTGGCCGACATCGACGAGCCCGGCCGAGCGGTGTGGATCGCCCACCTCCTCGTCGGCCTGGCCTTCACCCTGGGCGGCATCGGGCTGTGGCGCAAGGGCCTGCGGGCGACGGCCACCTGAGCCGGAATACCCCCGGGGGGTACCAGCGTTGCCCCCGCCGAGAACCCACCGGGAGCGAAGAGCGCAGATGAGCGAGCAGGCCAGCACCGACGACGTCCGCAAGGTCATCATCATCGGGTCCGGTCCGGCCGGGCTGACCGCCGCCGTCTACACGGCACGCGCCAACCTCGCCCCGCTCGTGCTCGAGGGCGAGCCGTCCTCCACGTCGGACCAGCCCGGTGGGCAGCTCATGCTCACCACCGAGGTCGAGAACTTCCCCGGCTTCCCCGAAGGGATCATGGGCCCCGAGCTGATGGTGCGCTTCCGGGAGCAGGCGCTGCGCTTCGGAGCCGACGTCGTCACCGAGCGGGCCAGCCGGGTCGACCTCTCCGCCCGTCCCTTCGGCGTCTGGGTCGGCGACCCCGACGCCGCCGACCCGACCTACCGTGCCGAGGCGCTCATCCTGTCCACGGGAGCCCAGTCCCTCATGCTGGGCCTCCCGAACGAGGTCGAGCTGGTCGGCCACGGCGTCTCCACCTGCGCCACCTGCGACGGGTTCTTCTTCCGCGACCAGGACATCGCCGTCATCGGCGGCGGGGACTCGGCCGTCGAGGAGGCCCTGTTCCTGACGAAGTTCGCCCGGAGCGTCACCCTCGTCCACCGCCGGGACACGCTGCGGGCCTCGGCCATCATGGTCGACCGCGCCCGGGCCAACGACAAGATCCGGTTCCGGTGGAACACCGTGGTCGAGGAGCTGGTCGGCACCTCCCGGCTCGACGCCGTCCGGGTGCGCGACATCACCACCGACGAGGTCTCCGACCTCGGGGTCAGCGGGCTGTTCGTCGCCATCGGCCACCGCCCGAACACCGATCTGTTCAAGGGTCAGCTCGAGATGGAGGACTCCGGGTACCTGGTGACCGGGCCCGGCAGCCGCACGAACGTCGACGGCGTGTTCGCCTGCGGTGACGTGCAGGACCACGTGTACCGCCAGGCCATCACCGCCGCCGGGTCGGGCTGCATGGCGGCCATCGACGCCGAGCGCTGGCTGGAGTCGGTCACCGACCACGAGGTCTCCACCGAGGTCAACTGGTAGCTCGACGACCGGCGCCACCCGGGAAGGATCCGTGGTCGCCGGCGGTTGTGCACCGCGATCGACATCGAAAGGCAGCCACCATGGCCGAGGGCATCAGCACGCTGAACGACACCACGTTCGACGAGGAGGTCGGCGCCGCCGCCGAGCCTGTGCTCGTCGACTTCTGGGCCGAGTGGTGCGGGCCCTGCAAAATGATCGCACCCATCTTGGAAGAGATCGCCACCGAGCAGGCCGGCAAGGTCCGCATCGCCAAGGTCAACGTCGACGACAACCCGGACCTGGCCCGCCGGTTCGACGTCATGAGCATCCCCACCCTCATCCTGTTCAAGGACGGGGCCCCGGAGAAGCGCCTGATCGGCGCCAAGGGCAAGGGCCAGCTCCTCCAAGAGCTCAGCGACTACCTGTAGGACTGGCTCCTCCTCCGCTTCGCTCCCCCGGAGCGGGCTTCGCCCATCCCGCTCCCACCTCGCCGGCTGCTCCGCCTGGCGGCTCCGCAACGATCCTCCTCCGCTTCGCTCCCCCGGAGCGGGCTTCGCCCATCCGGCTCCCACCTCACCGGCTGCTCCGCCTGGCGGCTCCGCAACGATCCTCCTCCGCTTCGCTCCCCCGGAGCGGGCTTCGCCCATCCGGCTCCCACCTCACCGGCTGCTCCGCCTGGCGGCTCCGCAACGCCGATCAGGCGGACGGACGTCGGCGTGCCAAGCTTGGGTGGTGACCGGCGCGACGCTGCCCCTCGGCCCGGGTGACGAGGGCGACGCCGTCCGCGACCTGCAGCGGCGCCTGGCCCGGGTAGGCGATGGCGCCGCCCTGGCCGGCGAAACCGGCCAGTTCGCAGCCGCCACCGAGCAGGAGCTGAAACGTTTCCAAGAAGGGCGAGGGCTGCGCCCAGACGGACGGTGCGGGCCGCAGACGTGGAGCGCGCTGGTCGAAGCCGGCTTCAGCCTCGGGGACCGGCTCCTCTACCAGACGGCGCCCATGACCAGGGGCGACGACGTCGGTGAGCTCCAGGCCCGGCTCGGTCGCCTCGGCTTCCTCGCCAGCCGGGTGGACGGCATCTTCGGGCCCCGCACCGCCGCCGCCCTCGTCGACTTCCAGCGCAACGCCGGCTTGACCACCGACGGGATCTGCGGGCCCGAGACGGTCGCCGCCCTCGACCGGCTTCGCAACCGGCCGCTGCACCCGGTCAAGGGAGGAGTCGTGGAGCGCGAGGAGCTCCGTACCGCGCCGCCGCGGCTGGCCGGAAGGCGGATCGTGGTCGGCGACACCGGGGGACTGGCGGCGCTGGCGGCGGCCACCGAACGGGCGCTGGCCGCGGTGGGAGCGGTAGCCGCCGTCTGCGCGCACCCCGACCAGTCGGCCCAGGCGGCCGAGGCCAACCGCTTCGGCGCCGAGGTCTACCTGGGCCTCGCCCTCGGCGTCGAGCCGGGCTGCACCTGCGCCTACTACGCCACCCCCGACTACGAGTCGGTCGGCGGCCGCCGCCTGGCCGAGCTCGTCGCCACCGAGGTGGCGGCCGGCCTGGACCTCGCCGGGCGGGCGACAGGGATGCGCTTGCCCGTCCTGCGTGAGACCCGCATGCCCGCCGTGCTGTGCGAGCTCGGGCCTCCCTCCCGGGTGGTCGAGGGCACGCCCGATCTGGTGATCAACCTCCGGGGTGCGGTCACGGCATGGGCCGAGGGGCCCATCGACGTCTGATTGACCACAGCTTTGTCCACAGCCTGTGGTCAATGCTGAGAGGGCCCAGGGGTCCAGTCCAGCGTGACCGAGGCCACATCACGACGCCAGCGGCGTCAACCTTGGTCGGGCTCGGTCATGACGCGGTAGATGCGCTCGAGGTCCTCGAGGGTGGCGAAGTCGATGACCACCTTCCCCCGCTTGGCCCCCATGGACACCTTCACCCGGGTGGCGAGCCGGTCCGACAGCAGCTCCTCGAGCTCGAGCAGTCCAGGCGGTCGCAGGCGCCGGCCGGCCGGGGCGGCGGGCGCAGTTCCGCCGGAAGGGGCGTCGCCGTCGCCGTCGCCACCCGCCCTGGCCCGGACCGCTTCTTCCACCTGGCGCACCGAGAGCTCGTCGGCCACAACCCGGCGGGCCAGCGCCTCCTGGAAGGAACGGTCGGGGGTGCCGAGGAGGGCCCGGGCGTGGCCGGCGGAGAGCTGTCCTTCAGCCACCAGCTTCTGGATCGACGGCGGGAGCTGGAACAGGCGCAGGGTGTTCGTTATGGCCGAGCGGCTCTTGCCCACCCGGCGGGAGAGGTCGTCGTGGGTTAGCCCGAAGTCCTCGATCAACTGGGAGTACGCCGCCCCTTCCTCCAGCGGGCTCAGGTCGGCGCGGTGGAGGTTCTCCACCAGGGCCTGCTCCAACGAGGCATCGTCGGCGGCGTCGCGCACCACGGCGGGGACGGTCTGGAGCCCGGCCCGTTTCGCCGCCCGCCACCGCCGCTCGCCGGCGATGAGCTCGAAGCGGCCGTCGTCCACGGCCCGGACCAGCACCGGCTGGAGGACCCCGAGTTGGCGGACCGAGGCCGTCAGCGAACCAAGCGCCTCCTCGTCGAAGTGTCGGCGGGGCTGGCGTCGATTGGGTTCGATGTCGCTGACCGGGATCTCCTGGAGCACCGAGGTCGTGTCGGTGCCAGCCTCGTTGGGGAGCAGCGCTCCCAGTCCCTTACCGAGCCCGCTGCGGCGCGCCACCGCTCACCTCCTTGGCCAGCTCCCGGTAGGCGATGGCGCCCCGGGAGGTCGGATCGAACGCGATGATGGGCTGCCCGAACGAGGGGGCCTCCGAGAGCCGGACCGTCCGGGGGATGACCTGCCGGCAGACGCGGTCACCGAAGTGGGCCCGCACCTCTCGCACCACCTGATCCGACAACTTGGTCCGGGCGTCGTACATCACGAGGACGATGGTGCTGAGCTCCAATGTCGGGTTCAGCCCCTTCTGGACCAGGGCCACGTTCTTGCTCAGCTGGCCCAACCCCTCCAGCGCGTAGTACTCGCACTGGATCGGCACCAGCACCTCGCTGGCCGCCGCCAGCCCGTTGACGGTGAGCAGGCCGAGCGAGGGCGGGCAGTCCACGAACACGAAGTCGTAATCATCGAGGACCTCGGCCAAGGCGGTCTTGACCCGCAGCTCGCGGCTGAACGCCGGGACCAGCTCGATCTCGGCACCAGCAAGGTCGAGGCTGGCCGGCCCCACGAACAGGTTCCGGACCGAGGTGGCTTCGATGCAGTCGTCGAGGGGGACGTCGTTGAGGATCACGTCGTACATCGACGACTGCAGATCCCGGATGTTGATCCCGAGGCCGGTGCTGGCGTTGCCCTGGGGATCCAGGTCAAGGACCAGCACCCGGTAGCCGAGGTCGGCCAGTCCCGCCCCCAGGTTGATGGCAGTGGTCGTCTTGCCCACCCCGCCCTTCTGGTTGGCCACCGCGATCACGCGGGGGAGGGGGCGCGGTGCTGGCTCCGGGATCGGCTCGGGCGTCGCCTCCGGTGGTGCCGCCATCGCTAGCGGAGGCTCATGGTCCAAGTGCGCGTCGTCCACCGGTGTCGCCACCTCGGCCACCGTGTCGACCGAAGCGGCGACCAACTCGACGCCATCCTCGGAACCGGCCTCTGCCGGCTCGTCGGGCGGGGCCGGAATTGGGACGTCTCGCTCGTCCCGCAGACGCTCGAAGATGGCCCGCCCGCGGGCCGCCAGCTCCTCGGGCGGGGGGACGGCGGTCACGGCGCCATCCTCGCCCGGGCCGGCACCCCGGTCAAGGACCCTCGTTTCACGTGAAACGTCAGAACAGCGGGCGCTTGGCGGGAACTCCGTTGCGGCGGGGGAACCGCGCCGGGCACGGCCACAGCTGGCGGAAGCGGGCGAAGTGGGCGGAAGTCGGGCGCTCCCCCTCGGCCTCGAGGCCCAGGGCGGCCATGCCGGCCTCGTCCCAACGGCCGGCGGGGCGCTCCGGCGGTTCGGACACCACCAGCTGGCCGCCCACGCCCAGCAAGGGGGCGGCACACTCAGCGGTCACCGCCGGGGGCCCGAAGGATCGTGAGACCACCAGATCGAAGCCGCCCCGGAGGTCGGGGGTCCGCCCGGCCTCCTCAGCCCGACCGCGGCGCACCATCACCCGGTCACCGACGCCGAGCGCCTCCACCGCCGAGGTCAGGAACGCGGCCCGGCGCTGGTTGGCGTCGAGCAGGACCCATCTGGCGTCGGGCCAGTGCTGGACGGCCAGCACCAGCCCGGGGACCCCCGCACCGCTGCCGAGATCGAGGGCCCTCCGGGGCGGGTCGGAGACCTGTTCGGCGAAGCCGGACGTGTGGTCGAGGTGGTCGATCAGCGGACCCGGTCCCAGGAAGCCCCGATCCCTGGCCTGCTGGAGGATGGCCAGCAGGCTGGCCCGGCCATCTACGCCCACGGATGGCCCCGCGCTCGGCATCGGCACCGGCCCCCGGTCAGTCGGCGGCGGGCAGGATCACCACCCGGCGGCGGGGCTCTTCGCCCTCGGAGGCCGTCCCCACCCCGTCGATGGTGTTGGCCGTGTCGTGGACGACCTTGCGGTCGGCAGCGTTCATGGGTTCAAGCGCCTTGCGGGCCCCGGACCGCTGGACGTCCTCGGCCACCTGCCGGGTGAAGCGCTCGAGCGCCTCCCGGCGGTGCTGGCGGTAGCCGCTCACGTCGATGCGGACCCGCCCCTCGTGGGAACCGGCCGCTCGGCGTTGCACGACCGTCCGAGCCAGCTCCTGAACCGCCTGGAGGGTCTGGCCCTTCGGGCCGATGAGGAGCCCGAGGTCCTCTCCCTCCACGGCCAGCTCCACGGTGTCTTCGTCGATCGCCCGGCGGCTCACCGACGCCGTGGCCCCGAACGCCCCCAGCAGGCCGTCCAGGAACCCCTCCATGATGTCGGCCTGTTGGTCGACCGACACGATCTCGTCCACGGTGCTGCCTCCAGGGGTTGGCTCCTGCTCATCGGCTCCCGCTGCGGGCGACGCCGAAGCGTCGCCGGTCGGGGCTCGACGCCCGGCGCCGCGTCCCGCCGTCGATGGTCCCCGGCTGGGGCCGGAACGCCCCGACCCGGGGCCCGCCTTCGGGCTCGCCCCGCCGGCCTTGGCCCGGCCCGCGCGCTCCTGGCGGGGCCGCTGCGGGCGCGGCGCCACCCGGGCGCGGACCCGGGCCTCGCCCCGCACCCGACCGAACAGCCCCGTCCTCGGCTCCTCGGTCACCTCGAACTCGGCGTCCTGCTCATCGACGCCGAGTTGGTCGAGGGCCATGTCCTTGGCTTCCTCGACGGTCTTGCCGGTGGTCTCGACCCACTCCACGATGCGCTACTTCCTTCTCTTCTTGGTCCGGGACCGGTTGGGGTCCAGCGGAGGCGGTTTGCGGGACGGGGCCGCCCGCGACGTTCGATCCCCGGCACCGTTGCCGGCGCCGTTGGCCGCCGGGAGGGTGGGCCCGGTGCTCTTGGGCTCCGCCGACCCGCCGTTGGCGCTCCCCGGCGTCGGTCGGCGATCCGGCGGCCGCGACGGTGGTGATCCGGCGCTCCTGGCCCCGGAGCCCTTGGCGCGGGCCTGGTTCGAGCCGACCTTCTTCGCCGCCGGCTGGCCCCCTGAGCCCTTGGCCTTGGCCCCTGATCCCTTGGCCTTGGCCACCGGTGCCTTCGGCGGAGCTACCTTCGACCCGTCGGCGGCACGACCGGGCTTGGCACCAGCCTTGGATCCACCCTTCCCCCCGGACGGCTTCGTCGAGCCGGCAACGTTTCCGGACCCACCTTTCCCGCCGGCTGTGATGTCCCGCAGCTGCGCCAGCAACCCGGGCTTGGGCCCCGCGTCCTCCCGGGCGGTGGTCTCGATGGCGCCGGCGGAACCACGGTGGGCGTCGCCGTACATCGTGCGGGTGATGAACGCCTGCTGGCCGATCCGGTAGAGGTTGGAGACCAAGAAGTACAAGACGACGCCCGCCGGCAACGTGAAGGAGATCACCGGCAGGAAGAACGGCATGATCTTCATGATCATCTGCTGCTGGGGGTTGACCTGGGCCATCTGGGGGTTCCGGCCCTGGATCTGCTTCTGCTGGTACCAGGCGGTGAGGCCGATGATGGCGATCAGGGCCACGTAGGGGAGCGCCTTCACCACGCCCTGGCTGATCACGTTCGACGCGGTGTCGGCCAGGTTCAGGCCGAAGGACTTCATCTGGCTCACGCTCGAGAGGTCCTGGAACAGCCGGGACGACTGGTCGAGGTAGTTCGGCTCGAAGTGGCCGAAGCCGGCGTAGCTGGCCTGGGGATCCCGAGCGGCCATGGCCATGGCCCGGCCCATGTCCGAGCCGTAGGGGGCCCGGTCGGTGAGACCGATCAGGACCCGGTAGAGCACGAAGAACACCGGCATCTGGAGCAGGAGCGGGAGGCAGCCTCCCACCGGGTTGATGCTGTTCTCCTTGTAGAACTTCATCATCTCTTCGTTGAGCTTCTGGCGGTCGTCCTTGTAGCGGTTCTGCAGCTTCTTCATCTCCGGCTGCAGCCGCTGCATGGCGATCATCGAGCGGGTGCCCTTGAGCGTGAGCGGGGTCAACAGGACCATGATCGCCAGCGTCAGGAGCATGATCGCCCCCCCGAAGGAGTGCGTGAGCTCGTAGAACCAGGACAGGGCGGTGGCGAGGGCGTCGAACATCAGGCGGCCTTCCGATTCGGGACGGGCCGCGGGGGAGGGGCCCCGCGGCGACGGGGAGCGACGGGCACCGGATCCCAGCCCTGGCCCCCCCAGGGGTGGCAGCGGGCCAGGCGGGTCAACGCCAGCGCCCCGCCCCGGACGGCGCCGTGGGAGCCGAGGGCCTCCACCGCGTACTCCGAGCACGAAGGCGAGAACCGACAGGGGCTCGGGCGGCCACGGCGGATGGTCTGGTAGCCCCGAACCAACCCGGCCAGGGCCCGCGCCACGGGGCCGGGCCCGAGCTCGACGCCCGGCCCGACCGGAGCGCTCACGGCCGGTCCCGGCGGGAGCCCGCCGAGCGGGCGGCGGTCACGGCCTCGGCCACCGCCGCGGTCAGGGCGCCATGGTCGAGGTCGCTCGCCGCCGGGCCGGCGCCGATCAGGTACGTACCGGGTCCAACCGGGCCCTCCCTCCGGCCCAACTCGGCCACCACGGCCCGCAGCCGGCGTCGGAGACGGTTGCGGTCGGCGGCGCCACCGACCGCCCGACCAACGGCGTATGCCACTCTCGGTGAGTGATCGGGCACGTCGGGTAGGTAGGTGACGGAGATGGGGCCGCGCCGGGCCCGCTGCCCGTGGCGGGCCAGCTCGACGAAGGACCTGCGGTCCCCGACCCGGCGGATCAGGCCGACAGCCGGGCCCGGCCCTTCTGGCGACGGGCGCGGATCACGGCCCGCCCAGCCCGGGTGGACATGCGCGAGCGAAAGCCGTGACGCTTGGCCCGCTTGCGGACGTTGGGCTGGAAGGTGCGCTTCACTGGTTGCCTCCTCGGGCACGCAGGCCTCCTCGGGCGCCGCGCCGGCCCGGGCCCGCAACAGCGGACGTCGGGGTGGTCCTGGGGCGCCGACGGCTCGGCCGCGGCACCGCCGGCGCGGTGATGCGCCGTCGACCGACGCTAGAGGCCGCGCCTCGGCGGCGGCAAGGCGGCCTCGCCACAGGCTCCCGAGCAGGACCGGAACCGGTCTTGCGCAGCGACGGAAATCGGGTGCTACGGTGCCCACGCTCGCCGAGAGGGACACGTCGGACCGAACCCGACGGGGGCAGCGACGACACGTTGTCGGACACGCCGCACCGGGCCCCCGGTGGGGTCCGTCGGTCGTTGGTCCACAGGGTGTGGACCCAGTTGTGGGTTGTGCGAGACGGAAGGCGACCTCCTGATGGAAGACGCGGAGCGCCTGTGGACCGACTGCTCCAGCCTCCTGCGGGAGCAGGTCGCCGACGGGGTGTGGATGTCCACCTTCTCAGGGGCCGAGCCCGTGTCCCTGGAGGGGTCGCACCTCGTGCTCGGCGTGGCCAGCCCCTTCGCCCGGGATCGGGTCGACGGCCGGTTCCGACCCCTCGTGGCCGACGCCCTCCGCACCGTGAACGGCGGCGCCATCGACTTCAGCGTGGAGGTCCGCGCCCTGGCCGACCTGGCGCCCCCGCCGGCAGCGGATCCCCTCGATGAGCTGATCGGGGCCGACACCGGCCGACCACACCGGCCCGAGCCCACCCCCGACGCCGGGGGACAGCCCGGACCGCTCGGCACCAGCTACACCTTCGACGCGTTCGTCACCGGACCGTCGAACCGCTTCGCCCAGGCGGCCGCCCTCTCGGTGGCCGAGACCCCGGGTCGCAACTACAACCCGCTGTTCATCTACGGCGACGCCGGCCTGGGCAAGACCCACCTCCTGCAAGCCATCGCCCACTACGTCGCCGAGATCTGGCCTGAAAAGGTCGTCCGCTACGTGTCGAGCGAGAGCTTCCTCAACGACTTCGTGGAGTCGATCCGCCTCGGCGAGGGCAACGGGTTCAAGAAGCGGTGGCGGGAGCTCGACGTCCTCCTGGTCGACGACATCCAGTTCATCGAGAAGGCCGAGCGCTTCCAGGAGGAGTTCTTCCACACCTTCAACGAACTGCACGACCGTGGCAGCCAGATCGTCCTCACCTCCGACCGCGCCCCGGACGCCATCAGCACCCTGGAACGGCGGCTGCGCACCCGGTTCATGATGGGCCTCATCACCGACATCCAGCCCCCCGACGTCGAGACCCGCACCGCCATCCTGCGCAAGAAGGCCGACCGCACCCCCGGCGTCGTCCCCGACGAGGTCCTCGACTTCATCGCCGAGAACATCACCGACAACATCCGGGCCCTCGAAGGGGCCCTCACCCGGGTCACGGCCTACGCCCACCTCTACGACCAGCCCCTGGACGTGGGCCTGGCCGAGGGGATCCTCTCGGACATCCTCGGCGAGCGGCACCCGCGACCCATCACCCCGGGCGTGATCCTCGACAAGACCTCGGAGATGTTCGGCTTCCCCGTGGAGGAGCTGCAGGGCAAAAGCCGCCGTCGCCCCCTCGTCATCGCCCGCCAGGTGGCCATGTACGTCGTGCGCGAGCTCACCGACCTCAGCTACCCGGCCATCGCCAGGGAGTTCGGCGGGAGGGACCACACCACGGTGATCCACGCGGTGGAGAAGATCGGGGCGCTCATGCAGGAGCGCAAGCAGGTCTTCCACCAGGTCCAGGCCCTCATCCAGGACATCAAGAAGGGCTGAACGGCATGGCCCGTCGGTGCCACGCGCTCAGGACTTGAGCGGATAGGTCACGTCTTGTCGCTGGAAGTCGTGCGGCTTCGCCGCAACAAGCGGCCGTGCTTGTCTGGTCGCCTCGCCTATCGGCTCTGCTCCTCAGGTCGCGGCCGGCTGGGGACCGGCCTGTGCGCCGACTGTGGGCGAGCACCGGCACACCGGTGGACGGCCGTAGCCCCCGCCGGACCTGTCCGCCCACCGGCGGTCGCCGCTGTGGGACGCTGGGGACGACGGTCGGGTGCCGTCGGGTGCCGTGACCAGCCCGGATCGGCCGCCGTCCACAATCCACAGGCCCTACTACTCCTTCCATCTTTTCCGAAGGATCCACCGCACAGCAGAAGGAGAACGACGAGCGTGAAGTTCCGATGCGAGCGTGATGTCCTCGTCGAGGCCCTCGGCGCGGCCGGGCGGGCGGTGGCCAACCGGGGTGGGTCCCTGCCGGTGCTGGCCGGGGTGCGCATCGAGGTCGCAGGCGACACCCTGTCGCTCACCGGAAGCGATCTAGACCTCACCATCGGCGTCGAGGCCACCGTGGCCGGCGATGCCGACGGCGTGACGGTTCTGCCGTCGCGGATCGCGTCGGACGTGGCCCGCTCCCTCGAGCCCGGCAGCGTCACGGTGACGGTCGAGGGCGACGAGGCCCACATCAGCTCCGGGCGGTTCGAGTCATCGATCCGGGTCCTGCCGGCCGAGGAGTTCCCCCGCCTCGGCGCGCCGGCCCCCGACGCCGTGACCTTGGCCTCGGGGGACTTCGCCGCCGCCCTCCGCCAGGTCGTCCCCGCAGCCAGCGCCGATGACGCCCGGCCGATCCTCACCGGCGTGTTGATGACCCCCGAGGCCGGCGGCCTCCGCCTGGTCGCCACCGATTCCTACCGCCTGGCCGTCCGCGACCTGCCGGGCACGAGCGTCCTCAAGGAAGGCCAGAGCGTGCTCGTCCCGTCCCGGGCGCTGCGCGAGCTCGAGCGCCTCCTCGGTGGCGCCGAAGAGGTCACGTTGCGCCTGGGTGAGCGCGACGCCACGTTCGAGATCGCGTCTGTGCGCCTCACCACCCGCCTGATCGAGGGCGAGTTCCCGAACTACCGAGGTCTGATCCCGAGCAGCTACCCGAACCGGCTCACCGTGGGCCGGGAGGCCCTCATCGACGCCGTCCGCCGGGTGAAGCTGATGGCGCGGGAGGCCACGCCGGTGCGGTTGTCGATGAACGGCGACGGCTTGGAGCTGGTGGCCATCACCCAGGACGTCGGCCAGGCCCACGAGCAGCTCGACGCCAAGTACGAGGGGACCGAGCTCACGGTGGCGTTCAACCCCGAGTACCTGCTCGACGGCATCGAGGTCACGCCCGGCGACGAGATCACCCTCCAGACCGTCGACCACCAGAAGCCGGCCGTCGTCCGCTCGGTGGAGGGGTCCGAGTTCCTGTACCTGCTGATGCCGGTGAGGGTCTGAGCCAGCAGTCGGAGGTATGAGGCTCCGCCGCCTCTGGCTGACCGACTTCCGGGGGTACTCGACGGCGGGCGTGAGCTTCGCGCCGGGGCTGACCGCGGTCCTGGGTGCCAACGGGCAGGGCAAGACGAACCTCCTCGAGGCGGTGGGCTACCTGGCCACGCTGGGGTCCTTCCGGGGGGCGCCGGTGGAGGCGTTGATCCGGGCGGGCGCGGAGCGGGCCGTGGTGCGGGGCGAGGCCGAGCGCGACGGCCGCGAGCTCCTGCTGGAGGCCGAGCTGGCCGGGGGCGGCCGGAACCGGGCCTCGGTGAACCGCCAGCCCCTGCGGCGGGCCCGCGACCTGCTCGGGGCGCTGCGGGTCACCGTCTTCTCTCCCGACGACCTGGCGTTGGTGAAGGCGGGCCCGTCCGAACGGCGCCGCTACCTCGACGACGCCCTGGTGGCCTTGCACCCCCGCAACGACGGGGTGCGGGCCGACCTCGACCGGGTGCTGCGCCAGCGCAACGCCCTGCTGAAGCAGGCCGGGGGCCGATCCAGCCCGGAGGTGGAGGTCACCCTCGATGTGTGGGACGTCAAGCTGGCCGCCACCGGCGAGGCCCTGGCCGCGGCCCGGCGCAGCCTCCTGTCCGAGCTCGTGCCCGCCCTGGGGATCGCCTACACCGAGGTGGCCCAGCGGGACGTGGCCCTCGAAGCGGTGTACGCGCCGGCGTGGGCGGCGATGGACGGCGGGTTGGCCGGGGCCCTGGCGGCCGGTCGCCGGGAGGACCTGCGCCGGGGCCTCAGCCTCGTCGGTCCCCACCGCGACGAGCTCGAGCTGCGCATCGCCGGCCTGCCGGCCCGGACCCATGCCTCCCAGGGCGAGCAGCGGTCCTTGGCGCTCGCGTTGCGCCTCGCCGCCCACCGGGTCGTGGCCGCGGCCACCGGCACGCCGCCGGTGCTGCTCCTCGACGACGTGTTCTCCGAGCTCGACCCGGAGCGCAGCCACGCCCTGTTGGCCCACCTTCCACCCGGCCAGACGATCCTCAGCACCGCCGGCCCCCTGCCCCCCGGCGCCGACCCGGACCACACCATCGCCGTCCACGACGGCACCGCCACCGAACCGGGCTCCTAAGCGCTGGCGACCGACCCCGCCCGTTCACCGTGGACCTTTCTTCGTGTCGCACGAAGAAGGGCGCCGGACCGCTGCTGATCGCTTCTGCGTGCCGGTCGCGCCCGCCCGGGGCACATCCGGCACGTAGAAGCTTCCCGGCCTCCCGCCCACCCGTTCTTCGTGCCGCACGGAGAAGCGCACCAGGCCGGGCCGGGGTGGGAGCATGGGGGCATGCCGTGGGTACCGCTGCCCGGCGCCGACGGGGCCGACCGACCGGCCCGGCCCCTCCGTGAGGGCCTCGACCGGGTGCTGGCCGGGCTGGGGGCACCGCCGGCCGACGCCCTGCTGACGGTGCGGGACCGCTGGCCCGATCTGGTGGGTCCCGAGGCGGCGGTGGCCCTCGTGCCCGTGGCCGTGGAGGGAGGACAGGTGATCGCCGTCACCACCTCCGCGGCATGGGCCAGCCAGGCCCGCTGGCTGGAGGCCGACCTCGTGCGCCGGGCGGCCGAGCTGCTCGGTCCCGGGGTGGTCGAGGGGGTCGTGGTGAGGGTCCGCCGGGCCCCGAGGTGATCGGGACCGTCACACCTGGCTGGTAGACTGCCGGGATCGTGACCGAGGGTGTTGACCAGCGGTTTTCCCGCGATGCCCGCCTGTCGATCACCGTCCGAGAGCAGTTCTGAAAGGCCGCGCCGTGTCGTCGGACATCCGGAAGCCAGACACCAGGATAAACCGGTCCTACTCGGCCAGCTCGATGACCATCCTCGAGGGGCTGGCCCACGTGCGGAAGCGGCCGGGGATGTACATCGGCGGCACCGGGATCACCGGCCTGCACCACCTCGTGTGGGAGGTCGTCGACAACTCCGTCGACGAGGCCATGGCCGGCTACTGCGACCGCATCGACATCACCCTCCTCGCCGACGGCAGCTGCCGGGTGAGCGACAACGGCCGGGGGATCCCCGTCGACGTCCACCCCGAGTTCAAGATGACCGGCGTCGAGATCGCCCTCACCAAGTTGGGCGGCGGCGGCAAGTTCGGGGGGGACGGCTACAAGGTGTCCGGCGGGCTCCACGGCGTCGGCGTCTCGGTCGTGAACGCGCTCTCCGAGCGGGTGGTGGTGGACGTCGACCGGGACGGCAAGCGCCACTCGGTCGAGTTCGCCGAGGGTGGGTCCAAGTCGACCCGCCTCGAGGTGGTGGGCCCCAGTCCCCGGGGGCGCACGGGCACCACGGTCACGTTCTGGCCGGACCCGGCGGTGTTCGAGGTCATCGAGTTCTCGGCCCGCACCATGCTCGAGCGCTTCCAGATGATGGCGTTCCTCAACAAGGGCCTCGAGCTGCGCTTCCGCGATGAGCGCCCCGACCACGACACCGAGCCGGTCAACTACCGCTACGCCGGCGGGATCATCGACTTCGTGAAGCACGTCAACGGCTCCAAGGAGCCACTGTTCTCGAAGGTCGGCTACATCGAGCAGGCCGAGGAGGAACAGGAGGTCGAGCTGGCGTTCCAGTGGAACACCGGCTACCAGACCGACGGGCTCCACTCCTTCGCCAACGGCATCGCCACCATCGAGGGCGGCACCCATGAGGAGGGGTTCCGGGCCGCGCTGACCACGGTGGTGAACAAGTACGCCCGGGCCAAGGGCCTCCTTCGAGAGAAGGACCCGAACCTGGCCGGCGAGGACATCCGGGAGGGCCTCACCGCCATCATCTCGGTGCGCCTCCGCGAGCCGCAGTTCGAGGGCCAGACCAAGGCCAAGCTCGGGAACCCCCCGGTCAAGACGCTCGTGCAGCGGGCCACCAACGAACGCCTCGGCGACTGGCTGGAGGAGCAGCCCACCGAGGCCAACAAGGTGGTGAAGAAGGCGCTGGCCGCCCAGCAGGCCCGCACCGCCGCCCGCCAGGCCCGCGACGCCACCCGCCGCAAGTCCTCCCTCGACGGCGCCGGGATGCCCGACAAGTTGAAGGACTGCTCCAGCCGCAACCGCCACGAGTGCGAGCTGTTCATCGTGGAGGGCGACTCCGCCGGCGGTTCGGCCATCAAGGGCCGCGATCCCCGCGTCCAGGCGATCCTGCCCATCCGGGGCAAGATCCTCAACGTCGAGCGGGCCCGCATCGACAAGATGCTGAAGAACAACGAGATCCAGGCCCTCATCTCGGCCATCGGGGCCGGCTTCGGCGCCGACGACTTCGACGTCGAGAAGATCCGCTACGACAAGGTCATCCTGCTCTGCGACGCCGACGTCGACGGCAGCCACATCCGGACGTTGCTGCTCACCTTCTTCTTCCGCCACATGCGCGACATGGTGGAACAGGAGCACGTGTACATCGCCCAACCCCCGCTGTACTCGACGGTGGTCGGCAAGGAGAAGGTGTACCTCAAGGACGATCCGGCCCGGGCCGCCTGGCAGGCCGAGCACCCGAACCACAAGAAGGAGTTCCAGCGCCTGAAGGGCCTCGGCGAGATGGACTGGGAGGAGCTGAAGGACACCACCATGGACGCGGCCCGCCGCACCCTCCTTCAGGTCACCGTGGAGCAGGCGGCCAACGCCGACGCCGTCGTGTCCCGCCTGATGGGCGATGACGTCGACGCCCGCAAGACCTTCATCCAGCAGAACGCCAAGGACGTCCGGTTCCTCGACATATGAGCAGCGACCCGTGAGCGACGACGGCCTCCCCTTCGGCGACGGCGACGGCCCCGGTGGGCCGGTCGAGCCGACCGCGCTCGACCTCGGCGGGATCGAGCCCATCGAGATCGAAGAGGAGATGGAGCGGTCGTTCCTCGACTACTCCATGTCGGTCATCGTGTCGCGGGCCCTGCCCGACGTGCGCGACGGCCTGAAGCCGGTGCACCGCCGGATCCTCTGGGGCATGTACGACGTCGGCGCCCGCCCCGACCGCCCGTTCATGAAGTGCGCCCGGGTCACCGGCGAGGTGATGGGCAAGTACCACCCCCACGGCGACGGCGCCATCTACGACGCCCTGGTGCGCATGGCCCAGGACTTCTCGCTGCGCCACCCCCTCGTGGCCGGCCACGGCAACTTCGGGTCCCCCGACTTCGGCCCGGCCGCCGCCCGCTACACCGAGTGCCGCCTGGCCCCCCTGGCCATGTCGATGCTGGCCGACATCGACGAGGACGCCGTCGACTTCACCGACAACTACTCCGGTGAGTTCACCGTCCCGACCGTCCTGCCCAGCCGGTTCCCCAACCTCCTGGTCAACGGCAGCCAGGGGATCGCGGTGGGGATGGCCACCAACATCCCGCCCCACAACCTGGGCGAGGTGATCGATGCCACCGTCCACCTCATCGACCACCCCGAGGCGACCGCCGACGACCTCATGGCCTTCGTGCTCGGCCCCGACTTCCCCACCGGCGGGCTGATCATGGGCCGTTCCGGCATCCTCGACGCCTACCGCACCGGGCGGGGCTCCATCCGGATGCGGGCGGTGGCCGACATCGAGGAGAGCACCCGGGGCGGCGACCGCATCGTGATCTCCAAGCTGCCCTACCAGGTCGGCCCGAACTCGGTGCTGGCCAAGATCAAGGAGCTGGTCGACGCCCGCGAGATCGAAGGGATCGCCGACGCCAACGAGGAGTCGGCCGGCGACGACACCCGCATCGTCCTCACCCTCAAGCGCGACGCCCCCGCCCTGGTGATCCTCAACAACCTCTACAAGCGTACCCCGCTGCAGACGTCGTTCGGGGTGAACGCCGTGGCCCTGGTCGACGGCGTGCCCCGCACCCTGAACCTGCGGGAGCTGCTCCACCACTACGTCGAGCACCAGGCCGACGTGGTCACCCGGCGCTCCGAGTTCCGCCTGGCCAAGGCCCGCAGCCGGGCCCACATCGTCGAGGGCCTGCTCAAGGCGCTGGACCTCATCGACGAGATCATCGCCACCATCCGGGCCTCGGCTGACAAGCCCGCGGCGCGCGAGGCGCTGATCGCCGCCCCGTTCGAGTTCTCCGCCGAGCAGGCCGAGCACATCCTCGACATGCAGCTCTCCCGGCTCACCCGCCTGGGTCGCTCCCAGCTCGAGGAGGAGATGGCCCAGCTCCGAAGCACCATCGCCGAGCTGGAGGCCATCCTCGCCGATCGCGGTGTGCTGATGGACGTGATCAAGGCCGAGATCACCGAGATCCGCGACAAGTACGCCACCCCCCGCCGGTCGAAGATCACCTACGAGCTCGGCGACATGAACATCGAGGACCTCATCGACGACGAGGACCTCGTGGTCACCATGTCGGCCAAGGGCTACGTGAAGACGGTCCCGGCCGACACCTTCCGCACCCAGGGCCGGGGTGGGCGGGGCGTGGCCGGGGCCAAGCTGCGCGACGAGGACTACGTCGCCCACATCGTCACCACCACGGCCCACGCCTACCTGTTGTTCTTCTCCAACAAGGGGCGGGTGTACCGGCTGAAGGCCCACGAGATCCCCATGAAGGACCGCACCGCCCGGGGGACCGCCATCATCAACCTGTTGCCCCTCCAGCCCGAGGAGCACATCCAGGCCATCATCGACACCCGCGACTACGAGTCCCACCAGTACCTCTTCTTCGCCACCCGGCAGGGGCAGGTCAAGAAGACGAAGTTCACCGTGTACGACTCGTCGCTGCGGGCCGGCCTCATCGCCATCAGCCTCCGTGGCGACGACGAGCTGGTGCGGGTCATCCCGTGCAACGACGGCGACGACATGTTCATGGTCAGCCGTTCGGGGATGACGGTCCGCTTCGCGTCGGCCGACGTCCGCCCGATGGGACGCTCGACCGCCGGGGTGCGGGGGATGAAGATGCGCGACGGCGACGAGGTGGTCAGCTGCGACGTCGCCCGGGACGACGCCACCATCTTGATCGTCACCGACGCCGGGTACGGAAAGCGCACCAAGCTCGAGCACTTCGGCCGTAAGAACCGCGGCATCCAGGGGGTCAAGGGCATCAAGCTCACCGCCCGCCGGGGCCACGTGGTGGCCGCCTTCATGGTGTCCCTGGAGGACGAGATCTTCGTCATCGCCTCGGGCGGCGTGGTCATCCGCATGCCCGTGCGCCACATCTCCTCCCAGGGCCGCGACGCCACCGGGGTCCGGGTCATGAACCTCACGGCGGGCCAGGTCGTCGCCGCCGTGGCCCCGGTGCTCCAGGCCGACTGACCGTTTCTCTTTGGGCTCGGGCGGCCGCCCTTGGCGGCCTGCTCGCCCGGGCTTCGCCCATCCGGCTCGCATCCACTGGGCTGCTCCGCCTGGCGGCTGCGCAGCGCCGGTCACCTTCCCCCGCCGATGCCGAGGTCTTGAAGCTCAGGAGGACTGGATGGTGGAACGTGAACGGGGGCAGGCCACGCCGTTGATGGCGGTGGTGGTGGTGCTGGCCGGCCTGGTGGCCCTGGCCGTGGTGCACATGGGCGGGGAAGCGGTGGACGCGGCGCGGGCCCGCACCGCCGCTGATGCGGCTGCCCTGGCCGGCGCGGCCGAGGGCCGCCAGGGTGCGGCCGCGGTGGCGGAAGCCAACGGCGGGCGGTTGGTGGGCTACCGGGAGGTGGGCACCGACGTCGTGGTGGTGGTGCGCGTCGGCGCGGTCGAGTCACGGGCCCGGGCCCGGGCGTCCTGGCCGTGACGCCCTGACCACCGTTGGCAGGGTGTCATCTCGTACAGTTGCCCGGTGGCCATCGATCCCCACGGTGCGACCACCGACGTGGGAGCGACCACACCGCCGAGCGCGGCGCCCGTTCCCCCGGCGCCTCCGTCTCCGGCGGTGGCCGGCAACGGCGCCGTCACCCGGCCCGGCCAGCGCCGCCGCCCCGATGGCACTGCTCCCGAGGCGAGCGCCCCGCCACCGTCCCGGCGGGCGGCCAGACGAGCGGCCCGGCGGGCGCCCCGCCGGGGACGGCGGGTCAAACGCGTCGTCCGCCGCATCGAGCTGTGGTCGGTGCTGAAGGTCGCCCTGGCCTTCTACACCTGCATGTACGTCGTCGTGCTCGCCGCGCTCGCCCTGCTCTGGGGCCTCGCCAACTCGGCTGGCCTGGTGGACAACTTCGAGGGCTTCATGGACGACGTCGGCTTCGAGAACTGGCAGTTCTACGGAGAGGACATGTTCAGGCGGGCGGCCGCCATCGGCGCCATCGCCGTGGTGACCACCGCCATCCTCACCGTGCTGGCCACCGCCCTGGTCAACGTCATCAGCGAGCTCACCGGTGGCATCCGCTTCGTGGTGATCGAGGAGGAACCCGACCCCGCCGGCCGCCCGGTGGCCCGTCCCTCCCAGGGCACTCGGCCGCCTCGCCCGGCCGGTCCCCGGATTGCCGACGCGCCCCGATCCGAGGTGGGCGACGGCGCGCCCGGCGGCTAGCGTCGGCGCTCCTGCGGGGCTATAGCTCAGTCGGTTAGAGCGCACCCCTGATAAGGGTGAGGTCGCTGGTTCGATTCCAGCTAGCCCCACGCCGGCCCTCGGATCGGGCCGCCAACCTCGGGAGGCAAGCGGTGACCATGCTGCGTCGTGCGCTGGTGGCCCTCGGCGTGGCCGGAGCGCTGGCGGCCGTGCTGCGGGTGCGGGGCTCGGGCGGCGTGCCGCCCCAGGGTGGAGGGTGGCGCGAGCTCTCGGGCCCCGACCTGCGCTGATGCGCATCGCCGTCCTAGGCCTGGGCGCCGTCGGCGCCCGAGCCGCCCGCCAGCTGGCCTCGTCCGACGGAGTCGACGACGTCGTCCTGCGCGACCCACGGGCCTCGGTCCTCGACGACGTGGCTGCCTCCCTCGGGGCGGTCGCCTCGCCCGAACCGTCGCCGGGGGAGCTCCCCGAGGCCGACGCCGTCGTGCTGGCGGGACCGGCCGCCCAGCACGCCGGGACCGCGCTCGAGCTCCTCGAGCGGGGCATCCCGGTGGTGTCGGTCTCGGACGCCGTCGCCGAGGTCGATCGCCTCCTCGACCTCGGTCCCCTGGCCGAAGCCCGAGGCGTCACCCTAGTCGTGGGCGCCGCCTTCTCCCCCGGGTTCACCTGCGTGCTGGCCCGCCACGCCGCCGCCGACTTCGACCGCGTCGACGAGATCCACGTGGCCAAGGCCGGGACCGGCGGGCCCGAGTGCGCCCGCCAGCACCACCGGGCCCTGGCCGAGACGGCGGTGGACTGGCGCGACGGGGGGTGGCAACGGCGGCCGTCGGGTTCGGGCCGGGAGCTGTGCTGGTTCCCTGACCCGGTCGGCCCGGCCGACTGCTATCGCGCCGCGGTGGCCGACTCGCTGCTCCTCGTCAACGCGTTCCCCGGGGTGAAACGGGTCACGGCTCGGGTGGCGGCCAACCGCCGGGACCGCCTCAGTGCCCGCCTCCCAATGCTGCGGCCGCCCCACCCCGAGGGCGGCGTCGGCGCTGTCCGGGTGGAGGTCCGAGGCCGGCGCGGCTCCCGCCGCGACGTGCGGGTCCTCGGCGCCATGGACCGACCGGCGGTGGCAGCGGGGGCGGTGGCGGCGGTGACCGCGGTGCTGGCGGCCGAGGGCCGGCTGCGCCGTGCCGGTGCGGCCGGTCTGGCCGAGCTGGTCGACCCCGTCCCCTTCCTGGCCGAGCTCGCCCACCGCGGGGTCAAGGCGGCCGTGTTCGAGGGCGACGCCGCATCGGCTTGAGCGGGAGGGGCGCTTCTCACCCTTTACAGCGTTCGTCCCGACGCGTAGAGTGACCGGACCGCTCGTCCGACAAGGGCTCTAATAGATCGATCGACCCAATTTCTCGGTCCTCTGCTCATGTCGGGGGTCACGGGCCCGATCGAGGGCGGGTGGGGGCGAGGGAGGGAGTGACCATGACCGGCAGGACCGAACAGGAGCTGCACGAGCTGATCGAGCAGCACCTGCCGCTCGTGCGCCACGTGGTGTTCCAGGTGGCGGTGCACTTCCCCCGCCACGTCGACCGTGAGGAGCTGGCCACGTCCGGCGCCCTTGGCCTGGTCGAGGCGGCTCGACGCTATGACGAGTCCCGGGGAGTCCCCTTCGACCGCTTCGCCGCCCAGCGCATCCGCGGCGCCATCCTCGACGCCGTCCGGGCCGCCGACTGGGCCCCCCGCTCGGTGCGGACGCTCGCCCGCAGGCTGGACGCCGTCGAACAGCGCCTGGCCACCGAGCTGGGCCGGGTGCCATCGGTCGACGAGACCGCCGAGGCCCTGGGGATGAAGCGCGAGGAGCTGAGCCGTCTCCAGGACCGGATGTTCCGCTCGGTCGTGCTGGCCCTCGAGTACGAGGTCAGCGACGCCGACGAGGACCTCACGCTGGTCGACGTCCTGGCCGACACCGCCAACCGCGAGCCCTCCGAGGAGCTCGAGACGCGAGAGCTCCAGGCCTACCTCCGCGATGCGGTGAAGCTGCTGCCCGAGCGCCACCGCCTGGTCGTCGTCGGGTACTTCCTCGAGGGCCGCAAGTCCCAGGACCTGGCCAGCCTGCTCGGCGTCACCGAGTCCCGGATCTCCCAGCTCCGATCCGAAGCCCTGGTCATGTTGAAGGACGGCATCGAGGCCCAGTACGAAGCCGGCCCGGACGAGGAGCCTGCGGGCCGGGTGGCCCGGCGCAAGGCGGGCTACGCCGACGCCATCGACGGCGCCAGCCACTGGCACGACCGCCTCCGGGCCATCCAGCTCGTTCCCTCGAACTGACCGGCGGGCCGAGCCCGGGCCTCACCGCAAGAAGGCGAGGAGGGCGGGCATTCGGAGCCGTCCAGCCGTGCCGATGACATCCGCGTAGGCGCCCTCGGCGGCCAACGCGTCGACGTCGGCGTCGTCGCGTCCGGACGAGGCTCCGGGCGTCCAGGCACGATCCACGAGCCCGCAACCGATCCCCTTCGCCAGGGAGCCGATCCCTTCCCGGGCCAGCTCGGCGTTGCGGTAACCGATGACCTCGATCTCGGACACGACGGTGCACAGCGCTTCGTGGTGGTCGCGCAGCATGCCCGCCCACGGTTCGGTCGCCGCGGCCGCCACCTCCCGCAGCTTGGGTGTGCCCCCGCCCGCGCCCTTCACGCCCATGCGGTGCAGGCCGGCGGCCCGGAGCAGATCGGTCTCGCAAACCCGTCGTCGGGCCTCTTCCACCTCGGCGGTGGCCCACCGCAGGTAACGGAGCTCGGCCGCCGCCAGCAGCAATCGCACCTCGAGGAACCGGAACGCCAGGTGGTCGAGCTGGTCGTGCTCGCGCCGCAGGACACCGACCACCGAAGCCATGGATCGCTGGTGGGTCGAGCGGTCGGCGGCCATCTCGGTCCATCGGCGGCAGACCGGCCGCCATGAGCATCGGGCCAGTCGAGGTTGTCGGCTGATTCGTAATTCTGTAATCTCGTAACCATGACCAAGCGAGATGAGACCGAAGTGCAGGCCTGGTTCGCCGGACGGGTGCCCGACGACTGGTTCCAAGGACCGGTGGAGGTGCGCACCGACCGCGAGGAGATATCGGTCAGCGGCGTCCTCGCCGAACCCGAGCTGGGTGACGCCGGCGATGACGCCGAGGGGGCCCGTCGGGTGGCGTCGGCCTCGCGGGTGGCCGGCTTCCGGGAGGACACCCGGGACAAGCGCATCCGGATCGCCAGCGAGGCCGAGCGCCGGTTCGGGAAGAAGGTGTCGTGGGCGGCCCGTTGCGGCGACGTCGATGGCGCCTTCACCACCGCCGCCGTGCCCGTCATGACCCGGCTGCGGATGCCCGAGCGGGCCGTGCTCGACACGCTGCTCGACGCCGGCGTGGCCCGTAGCCGCAGCGAGGCCCTCGCGTGGTGCGTCCGCCTCGTCGGCCAGCACCAGGGGGAGTGGATCGACCAGCTGCGCGATGCCCTGGGCGCGGTGCGCGACGCCCGGGCCGCCGGCCCCGACGTGGGCTGATCGGAGGGGCGGGCCCGGCCAGCCTTCCTCCGCCCCCCAGCCTCCGCCAGACTGGCCCGGTGATCGTCGACTGCGCCCTGTACCGCGACGGTGTCCGCGACCGGTCCGACCTCGCCCTCGAGGACGCCTGTGAGGCGGGACGCGAGCCCGGTGGCTTCGTCTGGATCGGCCTGCACGAGCCGACCGCCGAGGAGTTCGCTGCCGTCCGGGCCGAGTTCGAGCTCCACGACCTCGCCGTGGAGGACGCCATCAACGCCCACCAGCGTCCCAAGGTCGAGATCTACGACGACATCGTCCTGGTGGTCCTGAAGACGGCCCGCTACGACGATCCGTCCGAGAGCATCGAGTTCGCCGAGCTGTTGGTGTTCGTGGGTCCGGGGTTCGTCATCACCGTGCGCCACGGTCGGGCCAGCGCCCTGTCCCAGGTGCGCCAGCAGTTAGAGCACCAGCCCGAGCTGTTGCGCTGCGGCCCGATGTCCGTCCTCCACGCGGTGTGCGACCGGGTGGTGGACGACTACACCCCGGCGGCCGACGGCATCGACCTGGACATCCAGGAGGTGGAGGCCGACGTCTTCTCCGACGACCGGTCGAACCCCGCCGAGCGGATCTACAAGCTCAAGCGCGAGGTGCTCGACCTCTACCGCTACACCACTCCGCTGGCCGAGGCGCTCGACCTCATGGTGCGGGGCCACATCCCCCACGCCCACCCCGACCTGCGCGAGTACTTCCGCGATGTCGCCGACCACCTCGCCCGGGTCGTGGGCCGCATCGAGATCTTCCGGGACCTGCTCACCGACGCCCTGGATGCCAACCTGGCCCAGATCAGCGTGCGCCAGAACGAGGACATGCGCACCATCTCGTCCTGGGCGGCCATCATCGCCGTGCCGACCATGTTGGCCGGCATCTGGGGGATGAACTTCCGCCACATGCCCGAGCTCCACTGGATGGTGGGGTACCCCCTGGCACTGGCGTCGATCGTGGGCGCCGCCGTCGCCGTGTACCGCCGCCTGAAGCGGGCGGGCTGGATCTAGTCGGCCCCGCCACCGGCGTCGGCGCCGTCACCGCAGCGCGGTGGCGATGCGGCGGGCGTTGGTGGTCACCATGGCGAGGTAGGTGGCGCCATCGGAGCCGACCGGTCCCAACGACTCGCTGAAGAGGCTCACGATCTCGACCGACACGCCCACGCCGTCGGCCAGCCGCTCGGCCAGGCGCGACGGCGAGCTCGTCGAGGCGAAGATGGCGGGCACCCCTCGGGCCCGGATGGTGGCGGCGAGGGCGGTCAGCCCACGGACGCTCGGCTCGGACTGCGTGCTCAGACCGGGGATCACGGTACCCACCACCCGGAAGCCGAAGCGCTCGGCGAAGTAGCCGAAGACCTCGTGGTCGGTCACGAGGATGCGGCGCGCGGGGGGAACGACGGCGAGGGCGTGCTCGGCCTCGGCCTCCGCCTGCACCAGGCGCCGGTCATAGGCCCGGGCGGCGGCCCGGAAGGCGTCGGTCCGCAGCGTGGGCACCTTCGCCGCCAGGTGGGCGGCGATCGCCCGAGCCGCCCGCCGCATCCGGGCCGGGTCGGTGAAGAAGTGGGGGTCGCGGGTACCGGTGGCCAAGGGCCGGACCGCCGAGACCGCGGCGAAGACGTCGACGCCGGAGCGCCGGGCGGCGTCGATGGTGTCGGCCAGGCCGGCCTCGAACCCCCATCCGTTGACGACCAGCGCGTCGGCCTCGCGCATGGCCACCGCCTGGCGGGCCGAGGGCGCGAAGTCGTGCGGGCTCGCGCCTCTGGGCATCACCACCTCGACCTCAGCGCGGTCGCCCACCATCGCCCCGACCACGTCGCCCAGGATGGCGGTGGTCACGACGATCCGGGGGCGGCTCGACTCCGCCGGCGTCGAGCACCCCGCGACCGTCCCGGCCAACAGGAGCACGGCCAGCACGGTGGGGAGGCGGCGGAACGTGCACGTCTGGGACATCGCGTCTCCGACGGATCGAGGTGGACCAGGTGGACGGCGAAGGAGTAGAACTGAGAACTACTCCCAGCCCGGTGACCGTAGGACAAGTGGGAATGATTCGCAAAACCAGCGAGGTGGAGGCGCCACCCGAGCCGACCGTCGGGCCCCGCTCGACGGTGAGCCTGCGCGCCGTCAGCCTCGGCTATGGCCGTACCACGGTGCTGAGCGATGTCGACCTCGACCTGCAGGCGGGCACGATCACCGCCTTGATCGGTCCCAACGGCGCGGGCAAGTCCACCCTCCTCAACGCCATGGGCGGGCTGTGGCCGCCAACCAGGGGCCGGGTCACCGTCCTGGGCGAGGATCCCCGCCGGGCCCGTCGGCGCATCGCCTACGTGCTGCAGTCGACCCGGATAGCGGCCGACCTGCCCATCACCGCCGGCCAGGTCGTGGCCATGGGCCGCTACCCGACACGGGGCCCCTTCGGCCGCTTCGACACCGTCGATCGGACCGCCATCGCCCGGGCCATGGATCGGATGGCGGTGACCGACCTGGCCACCCGGCAGCTCTCCGCTCTCTCGGGGGGCCAGCGCCAGCGCGTCTTCGTCGCCCAGGGCCTCGCCCAGGAGGCCGACGTGGTCCTCCTCGACGAGCCGCTCGGCGGCCTCGACGCTGTGTCCCAGCAGCACATCCTCGACGCCTTGGCGGTGGAGCGCGAGGCGGGGCGGACGGTGGTGGTGTCCACCCACGACCTCGCCGAGGCCGCCGCCGCCGACCAGCTCGTCCTCCTCGCCGGCCACGTGGTGGCGGCGGGCCGGCCCGGGGCCGTCCTGACCGAGGAGAACCTGGCCCGGGCCTACGGCGGCCGGTTGCTGCGCCTTCCCCAGGGCGGGCTGCTGGTCGACGACGGCTCCCATCACCACCACTGAGCGACAGGGCGGGAGCGTGGACGGGCTGCGGGTGACCCCAGGACTGGAGATCCCCGCCGACGAGCTGCGCTGGCGCTTCAGCGCCAGCGGCGGACCGGGCGGCCAGCACGCGAACACGGCCAACACCAGGGCCGAGGTGCGCTTCGACATCGCCGGGTCGCCGACGCTGAGGCCCGACGACCGCCGTCGCCTGCTCGCCGCCTTCGGCCCCGAGGTGAGGGTGAGCGCGGCCGACGAACGCTCCCAGGCCCGGAACCGCAGCTCGGCCCTCGACCGCCTGCGAGCCCGCATGGCCGAGGCCTTGGCCGTGGAACGCACCCGGACACCGACCCGCCCCGGCGCCGGCGCCCGCCGTCGCCGCCTCGAGCACAAGCGCCGCCGCGCGCAGCTGAAGCAGCAGCGGGGCCGGCGCTACTCGCCGGAGGACTGACCTCGAGCTTGCGCGGCCTCGCCGCCGAGGCAGGCCAGCAGCTCGTCGTGGATGCGGCCGTTGCTGGCCACGCCGCTGCCCTGGCCGGGGTCGGTGTGCCCGCCGAGGGAGCTGAACCGGCCGCCGGCCTCGGCCATGATCACCGGCATCGGGGCGAGGTCGTAGCGGGCCGCCACCGGATCGACCATGGCCTCCACCCGGCCGGTGGCCACGAGGGCGTAGCCGTAGCCGTCGCCCCAGGTCCGCACGCTCGCCCGGGCGGCCTGGACCGCGGCGAGGGCATCGGCCGACCACGACGCCAGGCCGCTGGTGCTGACGTAGGAGCCGGCCAGGCCTTCGACGGTGCTCACCCGCGCCACACCCCGGTCGCTGAAGCAGCCGAGCCCCCGGCCGGCCCACACGGTCTCGCCGAGCGCAGGCACGTTGATGACCCCGAGGGCGATGCCGTCGTCGTCCTCGAGCGCGAGGAGGTTGGTGTAGAGGGGGACGCCGTGGGTGAAGGCCTTCGTGCCGTCGATGGGATCCAGGATCCAGCGCCGACCGCTGAACCCGGCCACCTCCGCCTCCTCCTCGCCGAGGATGCCGTCGTCGGGGTGACGGGCGCCCAGCTCGGTGCGCAGGAGCCGCTCCGCGCCCCGGTCGGCGGTGGTGACGGGGGTGCCGTCTGCCTTGCGTTCGACGGCCAGCGTGGGCGAGCGGAAGTACTCGAGGGTCAGGTCACCGGCCGCCCGGGCGAGGGCCACCGCCTCGGCCACCAGCTCGGCGGAGACGGGCGTCGTCACGGCCGGCACCGTACCGGTAAGGTCCGCAACAGTTCACCCCTCGGCCGCCATGGAGGCGATGCAGTGGCGCAGTACACCCTTCCCGATCTGCCCTACGACTTCGGTGCCCTCGAGCCCCACCTGTCAGGCCAGATCCTCGAGCTCCACCACGACAAGCACCACGCCGCCTACGTCGCCGGTGCGAACACGGCCGTCGAGAAGCTGGCCGAGGCCCGGGCCAACGACGAGCTCGGTCCTCCGCTCACCGGCCTCGAGAAGAACCTGGCCTTCCACGTGTCGGGCCACCTCCTGCACTCCCTGTACTGGCTCAACATGAGCCCCGACGGCGGCGGCCGGCCCGAGGGCGAGCTGGCGGCGGCCATCGAAGAGCACCTCGGGGGCGTCGACCAGCTCCAAGCCCAGATGAACGCGGTCGTCGCCACCGTGCAGGGCTCGGGCTGGGCCGCGCTCTCCTGGGAGCCCCTGGGCCAGCGCCTCGTGGTGCACCAGATCCTCGACCACCAGGACAACGTGGCCGGCGGCTCGCTGCCCCTCCTGGTGCTCGACGCCTGGGAGCACGCCTTCTACCTCCAGTACCGCAACGTCAAGGCCGACTACGCCAAGGCGTTCTGGAACATCGTCAACTGGCCGGACGTGGCCGAGCGGTTCACCAGGGTGAAGGGCGTGACGCTGCCCTGAGCCGACGGCGGGTCAGGCGAAGCGCTGCTTGTACGCCGTGCTGCCCCGGAGCCAGTTGCTCAGCCACTCGGGCGAGATCCCATCGTCGAACCGGGCCACCCACTCGGCCATCTCGGCCGCGGTCGGCATCCGCAGCACCATCAGGGCGAAGTGCAGCGTCACCGTGATGCGGTTGTGGGACCTGAGCCTGCTCTCGTCGGACTCGGAGCAGGCCCGCATCAACCCGCCCCGTGTGATCAGGCCGCGGTTGAGCTGGTCGGTCCAGTACATCAACCGCTCGGGCGACGGCGGCCGCCCCAGCACGTTGCGGAAGACCCGGTCGACGTAGGGAGCGTTGGACAGCTCGCCGTAGAGCCGCCGGAACTCGGCCGACTGGGCGAAGGAGTCGGCCACCGCGACCGGCGACGTGCCGGTGCGCAGCCGGCCCATCCAGTAGCGGAAGCTGGTGATGTCGGCGTCGCGCTGGAAGAAGCCCGGGTAGAGCCGGGCGAGGAAGCCGGCCTGGGCCTGGCAGGCGGGGGCCTCGGCCAGCGCCACGATCAGCCAGCCCGGGGTCTTCTCGCCGCTCTCGAGCTGCCGCCTGCGCAGATCGAGGGTGGCGGCGTCGGGGTACCGGCCGTAGAAGTCGAGGTACTGCTGGTTGACGAGGTCGGTGGCGTTGTCCCACGGGTTGTACGTCGACGGCGGCATCGTCGGCGGGGGCGGGGGCTTGGCCGCGTCGAGGCTGTACTTGGGGTTGACGGCCTGCGCGTTCCACACGCTCGATGCCGGCTTGCGGATCTCGAAGTGGCAATGGGGGACGGTGTACTCGGCGTTGCCGCTGTCACCCATGTAGGCGACGTGCTGGCCCCTGCGCACGTGGACGCCCCGCGCGATGCCCGGAGCGAAGGCCCAGTTGTAGGGGTTGGCACCGTCGTCGGTGCCCGGTGAGTCGTTGTTTATGTGCAGGTAGGCGTAGTACCAGCCGTCGAGATCGCTCTTGAGGTAGAGCGAGTTCCCGTCGCTCCCGTAGCGCAGCTCGACGATGGTGCCGTCGACGCAGGCGGCCAGCTTCTGGAGCTTCGACCCGATGAGGTCCTGGCCCTCGTGCACGCGTGAGCAGCCGTCGCGGCAGGCGCCGTAGGTGTCGGACCAGCTCACCGTGCCCTCGACCGGGAAGGTGATGTCCTTTGTGTAGAGGCCTGACATGTCGGGCTCGGGGAAGCCGAAGGCGTTGACCTCGCCGTCGGGGTCACCGGTGCCGGCGAGCGCGCCGGGTACCCGCAACAGGAACGGCGTGCTGGCGGCCAGCGCGCCGCCGACCAAGAACGATCTCCGGCTGAGGACGGCTGCGACTCGTGGCTGCATGGGGAAGCTCCTGTCGGCGCCGACGGCCACAACTTCAGGGAACGGGGTCAGATGTTGCGATCACGTTACGACAGCTTCGGCTCCCCCGGCACATTCTCATGGGTTCTCAGAACGAGTGCCGTCCGGTAGCGTCGCCCCGGTGATCGAAGACCTCCACGCTGCGGTGGCGGGACGGCTGCGGACCGATGCGCAGCGGTACACCGCCAACCGCCGGGCCATCGTGGAGATCCTCGAGGCCACGGAGCGGCCGCTCACCATCGGTGAGATGCTCGGTAGCCGGGGCCTGGCCCAGAGCTCGTTGTACCGCAACCTGGCGGTGCTCGAAGCGGCCAAGGTGGTGCACCGGGTCACGAGCACCGACGGGTTCGCCCGGTACGAGCTGGCCGAGGACCTCACCGATCACCACCACCACCACCTGATCTGCGCGACCTGCGGGACGGTGGCCGACTTCACGGTCTCACCGGCGCTGGAGAAGACCCTCGAGCAGGCCATGAGCCGGGTGGAAGCGGTGACCGGGTTCCGGCCCGAGCACCACCGCCTCGACCTGGTCGGCGTCTGCGCGACCTGTGGCTGAGCCCGCTGCCGGCGAGGCCCTGTCCGAGGCTGCCCGCCGCCGGACGTTCGCCATCATCTCCCACCCCGACGCCGGCAAGACCACCCTCACCGAGAAGTTCCTCCTCTACGGCGGCGCCCTCAGCGCCGGCGCTGGTTCGGTCAAGGCGCGGGAGGGTCGGCGCTCGGCCACGTCGGACTGGATGGAGCTCGAGCAGCAGCGGGGCATCTCGGTGACCTCCACCGTGCTCCAGTTCCCATACCGGGACCGGGTGATCAACCTGCTGGACACTCCCGGCCACCGCGACTTCTCCGAGGACACCTACCGGGTGCTCACCGCTGCCGACGCCGCCGTCATGGTGCTCGATGCCGCCAAGGGCATCGAGCCCCAGACCCTGAAGCTGTTCGAGGTGTGCCGTGCCCAGGACATGCCGCTCCTGACCTTCATCAACAAGTGGGACCGCCCGGGCCGGGACGGCCTCGAGCTGCTCGACGAGATCTCCGACCGGATCGGCCTCACCCCGGCCCCGGTGACGTGGCCGGTGGGCATCGCGGGGGACTTCCGGGGGGTCGTGGACCGCCGCACCGGCCGGTTCATCCGCTTCACCCGGGTGGCGAGGGGCGCCACCGAGGCCCCCGAGGAGCTGGTCGAACCGGACCGCGCCGCCGAGGAGGAGGGTGCGGCGTGGGGAGCGGCCGCCGATGAGCTGGCCCTGCTCGACGGCGTCGGTGCCGACTTCGACGAGGAGCTGTTCCTCGCCGGCGAGGTGTCGCCGACGTTCTTCGGTTCGGCCCTCACCAACTTCGGGGTGCGGTTGCTGCTCGACGCCCTCGTGGACCTCGCTCCTTCTCCTTCCCCCCGACCGGACGAGGCGGGCAAGCGGCGCCCCCTGGACGCTCCGTTCTCGGGCTTCGTGTTCAAGGTGCAGGCCAACATGGACCGCTCCCACCGGGACCGCATCGCCTTCCTCCGGGTGTGCTCGGGGCACTTCGAGCGGGGGATGGTCGTCACCCACGCCCAGACCTCCAAGCCCTTCGCCACCAAGTACGCCCACACCGTGTTCGGCCAGGACCGCGAGACGGTGGAGGAGGCGTGGCCCGGAGACGTCGTCGGCCTGGTCAACGCCACCGACGTGCGGGTGGGCGACACGCTGTACCTCGACGAGCACGTGGCCTTCGCCGGCATCCCCAGCTTCGCCCCCGAGCACTTCTCGGTCGCCCGGCCCCGCGACACCGGCCGGTTCAAGCAGTTCCGCAAGGGCATCGCCCAGCTCGACGAAGAGGGTGTGGTCCAGGTGCTGCGCGACCCCGACCTCGGCGACCAGGCCCCGATGCTGGGGGCGGTGGGGCCCATGCAGTTCGACGTGGCCACGCACCGGCTCGAGCACGAGTTCGGCGCGCCGGTGGAGCTCAGCCCGACGACCTACTCGGTGGCCCGTCGCACCGACGCCAACAGCGCACCGATGCTGCGGGCCATGCGGGGCGTGGCCGTGCTCGGTCGGTCCGACGGCACCCTGCTCGCCCTGTTCGAGAGCAGCTACTGGCTCGACCGGCTCGTGGCCGAGCAGCCAGAGCTCACCCTCGAGGTGATCTGAGCTGGCGGCTGCGCAGCGCTGGCGTCAGGGGCAGCGGGTGCCGTCGGACGGGGCTTCGAGGCCGACTAGGTAGGGCACCACGGCGTCGTCGATGCAGGCCTTGCCGTCGACCACCACGGTGTGGCCCTCACCCTCGTTGGTGAGGAGGACGCCCTGGGGCAGCTGGTCGGCGACGGCGACGCCCGATTCGTAGGGGGTGGCCGGGTCGCCGGTCGTGCTGACCACGAGGATGGGGGGTGAGCCGGCCGCTTCCGGGGGGCGCAACGGCTGGGGTCGGGCCGGCCAGAGGCTGCACCGCACGTAGTCGGTGACGATGGCCTCCCCGAAGTGGGGAGCGGACCTGGCGGCGACCTTGCCCGCCGCCAGCAGCGCATCGGGGGCCGGCCACGCGCTGTCGAGGCAGCTGACCGCGAAGTAGATCTCGAACGAGGCCACCCCGAGGTAGGAGTTGGCCAGCTGCACGAGCGCGGACGCGTCGCCTCGCAGGGCGGTGGCGACCCCCTGGGCGAGGGGCGCCCACAACGACTCGGAGTACATGGACTGGACCAGGGCCAGGATTACCAGGCCAGGCCCGGCCGGCTCGCCCACCCGGGCCGCCGGGATGGGTGCCCGCTCGGCGGCGGCGATCACCCGCTCCACGGCGGCCTCCGGGTCGGCGGCGATGGGGCAGGACGACCGGCGGCGGCAGTCGGCGGCGAAGTTGTCCAGCGCCCGCTCGAAGCCGGTGGCCTGCACCACGGCCCCCTCGACCCCCGGCGTGGACAGGTCGACCACCCCGTCGAGCACCATCGCCCGCACCCGCTCCGGGAACAGGTCGGCGTAGACCTGGCCGATCGAGGTGCCGTAGGACAGGCCCACGTAGGTGAGGGTGTCCTCTCCCATGGCCTCCCGGATGAGGTCCATGTCGCGAGCCACGTCGCGGGTGCCGAGGTGGGCCAGAAGGTCCCTGTAGCGCTGCTCGCACTCCTGCACGAAGGCCGTGCTGGTCCGCAACAGCGCGGCGCGGTCGCCGGCGTCCTCGATGGTGGGGTCGGTGACGTACATGGCCCGGATCCGGTCGTGGCAGTCGAGGGCGTCGCTGCGGCCCACGCCCCGGGGGTCGAAGCCAACGATGTCGAACCGGTCTCTCAGCTCGCTGGGAAGGCCGGGCGCGACGCCCTCGACGAACTCGACGGCCGATCCGCCGGGCCCGCCGGGGTTCATGAGGAGCGACCCGATGCGCCGGTCGGGATCGGCCGCCGGCTGGCGGACCAGACCGAGGTCCAGCGTGGGCCCGTCGGGGCGCTCGTGGTCGACCGGCACGGCCAGGGTGGCGCACTCGAAGCCGCCGTCGCACTCGGTCCAGTCGAGCGAGCCGGACGGGGTCGTGCCGACGTTCGAATCGGACGAAGGCGGCGCCTCCGGCGCCGTGGCCAGGGGGCTGGCCTCGCTGGTGGGGCCCTGGGCCACCGACCGGTCACCGCTGGCGCACCCCCCGGCCAGGAGGGCGGCGGCGAGCACGGCAGCGGTCGCGCGCCGCCTCACGCCGGCTCCGCTGCGGGGTGGCCCTGGTCGAGGCGGTCGAGCCTCTCGGCCAGCCGTTCGATCGCCGAGGTGACCCGCTCGACGGCGTGGTCGAGGTCGTCGCTGCTCACCACGTCGGCGAGGGCGAGGCGCACCGAGGCCAGCTCCCGGGCGAGGTACTCGGTGTCGGCCTGGGTGCGGGCGTTGACGTGGCGGTCGAGCTCGGCCTGGGCCCGGTCGCGGTCGTCCTGGCGGTTCTGGGCGAGGAGGATGAGCGGAGCGGCGTAGGCGGCCTGGGTGGAGAAGGCCAGGTTCAACAGGATGAACGGGTACGGGTCCCAGCGCAGCGAGGCGGCGGCCACGTTGAGGGTGATCCAGATGATCACGAGGACCGTCTGGCCCATGAGGAACCGGCCGGTGCCGAGGAAGCGGGCGATGCCCTCGGAGAAGCGGCCGAAGGCGTCGGGGTCGTAGTGGACCCCGATGGGCAGGCCCCGCCGCGGCCGGGAGAGGTCCTCGCGTCGGCGCACCATCATCGCCGGACCCTGCGCCGCCAGTCCGACGGCAGGACGTGGTCGAGCACGTCGTCCACGGTGACCGCGCCGACGAGTCGCCCGGCAGGGTCGCACACCGGGACCGCCAGCGAGTCGTAGGCGGCGAGCCGCTCGGCCACGTCCCGCAGCGGGAGGTCGGCCTGCACCGGCTCGGGCTCGGTGAAGACGCAGTCCTCCAGGGATGTGGCCGGTGGCTCACGCAAGAGGCGCTGGAACGGCACCGTGCCGAGGTACGCCCCGGTCGGGGTGGACATGGGCGGGCGGACCACGAACACCTGGGCCGCCAGCTCGACGGGGAGGTCGGCCGCCCGCACCACGGCCAGGGCTTCGGCCACGGTGGCCGACGCCGGGAGGATCACCGGCTCGGGCGTCATGAGACCGCCGGCGGTGTCCTCCTCGTAGGCGAGGAGCCGGCGCAGGCCGGTGGACTCCTCGGGCTCCATGGCCGCCAACAGGCGGTGACGTTCGTCCTCGGGCAGCTCGCCGAGGAGGTCGGCGGCGTCGTCGGGCTCCATCTCCTCGAGGACGTGGGCGGCCCGGTCCAGGTCGAGCCCGTCGATGATGCGGATCTGCTCGTCCTCGGGGAGCTCCTCCAACAGGTCGGCCAGGCGGTCGTCCTCCATCATCTCGGCCAGTCGCCGCCGCCGTTCGGGGGGCAGGGCCCGGATGCGGGTGGCGACGTCGGCGGCGTGCATCTCCCTCAGCTCGGCCACCTCGGCGTACTCCGGCCCGGCGTCGAAGAGCAGGGCGACGTCGGCCCACTCGACGATGCGGGGGGTGCGCCGACGGCGCAACGGCCCTCTCCGGCCGAGGGCGGCGCTGGTCGCGAACCAGGCGCCGGTGGCGCGGTCGAGCTCGATGGCCAAGTCGGTGATGAAGTCGTCGCCCACCCGCCGGCCGAACAGGTCACCCACCGCCAGCTGCTCGCCGGGCCGCTGGCGGAACGGGCGCACGTCGATGGTGCCGGACCGCAGGCGCACGCCGGTCGGTTCGATGTCGCCCACCCGGGCGGCGTTGAGGAAGATCCGGCGCCGTTGGACCGTCGCCACGAAACCCAGGACCCGAGCCGGGTCCCGCCCGGCGGGGACGAGCACCACGTCGTCGAGCCCGCCGATGGCCGCGCCCTCGGCGTCGAGCAGCGACAGGCGCGCCAGACGGGACACGTAGATGGGCGACGGGGGCACGTCGGAAAGCTACCGGCGGTGCGCCGACCCGGGGTCCTCAACCGGGGGCGGGCCCGCCCTGCTGGAAGAGGAAGCGCCGGCCGTCGATCAGGCTGGCGGCCAGCAGGTCGGCGAGGGCGTCGGCCTCCACCGGACCCGAGAAGAAGTATCCCTGCCCGAGGTCGCAGCCGAGGCTCTGGAGCACCTCGAGCTGCTCCCTGCGCTCGATGCCTTCCGCCACGGTGTGGACCCCGAGCCGCTGGGCCAGCTCGATGATGGCCTGCACCACCGGCGTGGCCTGGCCGCGCCCGAGCCCGTCCACGAAGCTGCGGTCGATCTTCAAGACGTCGACCGGGAACTGCTCCATGTAGCGCAGCGAGGAGTAACCCGTGCCGAAGTCGTCCACCGCGAGCTGCACCCCGATGGCCCGCAGGGCGGCGAGGCGGCGGCTGGTGAGCTCGGTGTCGTCCATCACCATCGACTCGGTGATCTCCAGGGTGATGGTGGAGGGATCGAGGCCGAACCGATCGATGACGGTGCTCACCTCGTTCACAATCTGTTCCCGTTCGAGCTGGCGCACCGAGAGGTTGACGCTCATCGACACGGTGGCGCTCGTGGGCAGGCTCAGCTGCCACGCCCGCAGCTGCTGGCAGGCCTCCTCGAGCACCCACTGCCCGAGCGGCACGATGAGGCCGGTGTCCTCGGCGAGGGCGATGAAGGCGTCGGGCGAGAGCCGGCCGCGCACGGGGTGGTCCCAGCGCACGAGCGCCTCCACGCCCGTGATCCGGCCGGTCTGGAGGGACACGATCGGCTGGTACACGAGGCGGAGCTGACCGGCCTCGATGCCCCGGGCCAGGTCGGCCTTGAGCTCCAGGCGCTCGAAGGCGCTCGCGTGCATCTGCTCCTCGAACAGCTCGACCCGGTCCTTGCCCCGCTCCTTGGCGAGGTACATGGCCATGTCGGCGTTGCGCAGCACCACCTCGGCGGTGGTGGCCCGGTCGTTCACGGCGGCGATCCCGATGCTGGCGGTGACGACGATCTCGCGCCCGCTGATCTGGAACGGTCGGCGCAGGTCGTTGAGGACGCGCAGGGCCAAGCCGACGGGGCCGACATCGTCGGTGGCGTCCGCCACCAACACGGCGAACTCGTCGCCGCCGAGGCGGGCGGGGGCGGCGTGATCCGGCAGGCTGCGGGACAGGCGCTCGGCGACCCCGATGAGCAGCTCGTCGCCCACGGCGTGGCCGAGGCTGTCGTTCACGGTCTTGAAGTCGTCCAGGTCGATGAAGAGGACACCGGCACCTGACGCGCCGGGCGCCCCCACCACGTCGTCCACCAGCTCGGCGAACTTGGTGCGGTTGGCGAGCCCGGTGAGGGCGTCGTGGAGGGCCTGGTGGCGCAGGTCGTGCTCGAGCTCCTTGCGGAGGGTGACGTCACGGGCGTTGAGCACGATGCCCGCCACCGCCGGTTCGAGCCGCAGGTCGGTGACGGTGACGTCGATGGTGCGCCAGTCGCCGCGCACGGTGCGCAGCCGCACCTCGAGGCTCTGCGGGGGAAGCATGGTCGGGGCCTCGGTGCGGGCGATCAGCCCAGGGTGCTGTGCCTTGGCGATCGCCAGCTCCTCGGGGCTGAGCAGGTCGGTGCTGCGGGTGCCGATCAGCTCCTCCGGCCGGAACCCCAGCATCTGGGTGATCGCCGGGCTGACGTAGGTGAAGCGGCCGTGGCTGTCGATGATCCCCACCACGTCGCTCACGTTCTGGACGAGCGCGCGGAACCGGGCCTCGCTGCGGAACAGTTGGAGCTCGGCGTCCTTGCGGTCGCTGATCTCGCGACAGTTGACGACGAGGCCGCCGATCTCGGCCTCGTCCCGCAGGTCGCGGGCCAGCACCTCGAACCAGCGGTAGCTGCCGTCGAGGTGTCGGATGCGCAGCTCGAGCGGTTCGAGGTGCTCGAGGGAGGGGCCCCGCCGTTCGAAGAACGAACCGGCCAGGCCGCGGTCGTCGGGGTGGAGGTGCTCGATGGGATCGGTGCCGATCAGGGTCTCCTCGGTGCGTCCCAGCAGGTGCTCGCTGGCCGGGCTGACGAAGGAGATCAGGTTCTTCTCGTCGAGCACGATCACGATGTCCGAGGAGTTCTCGATGAGGGTGCGGAACCGGCGTTCGCTGCGAGTCCGGTGGAGGTTCTCGCTCAGCGCCGCGCTCTCGAGCGCCAGGGACACCATCGATGCCAGGGCCTCCACCGCCCGCCCGGCCGAGCGGGTCAGCGGCGCGTCGCTCGAGACCAGCATGGCGCCGCGCAGCTCGTTCTGGCTGACGAGGGGGGCGAGCAGCAGGGCGCACGGAAGTCCGGACGTTCCGAGGTCGATCGCCTCCACCCCGTCGAGGGACGCCGGCCGACGTTCGTCGAGGGCGTCGAGCATCTCGGTCGGCATCTGGGCCAGGTCGAACACCGAACCCACGGCCCTGTCGGCGTCGTGGCCCGCAGAATCGGTCACCACGTAGCGGCCGTCGTCCTGCAAGCTGATCACGCTGGCCCGGAGGCCCTCGGCGGTCGGGGCGATGCGCTGGACCGACGTGAGGGCGGTGCGGCTCATCTCCTCCCTGGTGGTGGCGGCCACCAGCTCGGAGCTGGCGCGACGGAGCTCCTGCTCCATGGTGGCCTGGCGGGAGTTGGCCCGCACCAACAGGCTCAAACGGGCCAGGACGAGCAAGGAGAGGACGACCGAGCCCGTGATCACCACGGGAAGGTCGGCTCGGGTGTCCCGGTTGACCTGCCAGACGAGGATGGCCGGTGCCATCAGGAGAGCGGCGCCGAGCAGCAGCACCCGTCGCCAGGTGAGGCTCAGGTTCGGGTCTCCCGGATGCCGCGTGAGCAGCGGCATGCTCGGGTGCAGAGCGGCGGTCCCGAAACAGATGTAGATGAACGGGGCGATGATCAGGGTGACCGCCGGGAACTTCCCGACCGTGTCGAGGGTGGAGGTCACGTCGGAGAGGAAGAACAAGATGATGCCGCCGGAGAGCAGGTAGTAGCTGGCGTTGCGGGCGCCCGGTCCGACGGCCAGGCGGGTGAACGCAACGAGCAGGAGCACGGCCATGACCGAGTAGCCGACGTTGAAGCCGCGCTCGTAGAGCGGCACCGATGAGTCGCGGACGTAGGGGGCGAGCGCCGCCGCCCACGCCACCGTGGCGAGGCCGGCGGTGACGATCAGCGCGTCGACAAGGTCGGCCACGTGGCCCTGGGTCGTGCGGGCGTGGCGGAGACGGTTGGCGGCGACGATGAGCGCCAGGTACCCGGGCACGAACAGCGCGTCGGCGGGCGACGGGAACGGGTTGTCGACGTCGGTGAGGGTGGCGTGGACGAAGCGCACGATCCCGGCGAGGAGGATCAGGACCCCGGCGCCGGCGAACCACCTCCAGACCCGCCCGGTGCCGCCGACGTCGCGTCGGGCCACGACCGCGAGCACGACGCCGGCGACCCACCCGATGACCTGGACAGCGATGGGGAGGACGTCGGGCCCGCCGGCCAGCCCGATGACGGCGATGACGAGGCTCCCGGCCAGGAACCACTTCCACCCGCGCGCGTGCATCAGCTCCCTATCGGCAGGGCACTCGACAGTTCGAGCGATTCGCGAACTTCGCGGTAGCCGGCGGCGCGACCCCTCAACGCAGGTCGATCGTGGCCTCGGCCGGCCACGGCTCGCTCCCGAACACCGCCACGACCAACGCGCACACCGGCTCGTCGACGCAGGTGGCTCCGATGACGAGCCTCTGCACGGGCGTGAACGCCATCCCGGGCCGGCCCGCCACGAGGTCGTTGAGCGAGGCGGTGATGTCGGCGTCGACCCTGTGCCGGGAGTTCCCGTGGTGCTCCACGAACACGCCTCTCCCGGTGCGGCGCTCCTGGGTCCAGCCGATTCCGGCCCACGCCTCCTCGTTGTGGGTCTCCACCCGTTCCTCGGCGAGGACGACGTAGAGACGATCGCCCCACGTCCCCCCCGGCGCCGCCCCCGCTTCGAGCACGCTCACCACGCTTCCCGGGGGGGCGATGGAGCTCAGCTTGATCAGGTTGAAGTTGGCGACGCCGGCGACCCGTAGCGCGCCGTCGAAGGCGGCCAAGGTGGTCGGCCCGGAGGCGGTGCCCGCCGACACCTGGATGCCGAGCGGCTGCACCTCGTCGGCTGCCGGGCGGCCGACATCGGCGGTCTCCGTGCCCCTGCCGTTCGGTCGGCGGGACACGGGCCGCGGATCGCTCACTCGGACGCTTCCTGGGGCTGCATCGACCGCTCCTGGTCGGTGAGGTCGATGACGATGCCGTGATCGGTCTGGTCCCGGAGGTCGATCTCCTTGATGCCCTGGAGCACGTACGCGTAGTAGTGCTGGGCGTCGATCTCGGAGGTTTCTCCGTGCACGTAGCGCCGTCCGAGGCGCTCGATGACCTGAGGGACGGCGAACACGTCGATGTTGTACTGGCACGTGTCGAAGGCGATGACGCCGCGGTCCATGGCGATGTAGAGCGAGAGCGCTTCCAACATCGCTCGGATGAGTGGCCCGTCCTGGTGATCGGGAGCGATGACGAGCGTGACGAAGTAGTAGATGGCGTTCCGGGCGTAGTGCTCGGGAAAGCGCCGCTCGTAGAAGGGCACGCTGATCCAGGGCACGAGGCCCAGGTTGGTGGTGACCAGCGACAGGGATATGGGCTGGCCGTCGTCGTCCCAGCCCACGAACTTGAGCACGTCACGGCGCGCTGCAAGTTCTCGAAACTCTGCGTCGGACACCGTCTGTTCGACGGCGGTCTCGGTGCGCAAAGGCTCGAAGGCCTCGCGGTAGAAGGCCAGGAAGTCGTCGCAGACCACCGCGTCGAGGTGCCGTTCGACGGTGACGCGCGCCGGGGGCTTCGAGGGGCTCATGGCCGCGCCGACCGCCGGAGGCCTGTGATGGATGATCGCCGTTGCACGCGTCCCGTCCCCGAGGTCGTGGCGGCCGCCGCTCGTGTCGACGACCACCACCGAGGGTAGGGAACGCCCGGGAACCGGTGTGGGATGGTCGGGGCGCAGGGCCCTCAGAACAGCAGGCCGAATATCCCGGTGTAGAGGCCGACGAAGGTGACGGCGTTGATGGCCGACGACACGAGGGCCACGCCGGTGATCCCTTCACGGCGCCCGCTGTAGCGGATGAGCCACGTGGTCACGGTGCCACCGAGGAGCACGCTGCTGAGCACGAAGCTGGCCACGCCGGTCGTGCGCAGAACGCGGTCGGCCAGTCGGCCCCGGCGCCCGGTGGTCTGGTGCTCGAGCCAGCGCTCGAGCCGGCTGGCCCGGCCCTGAGAGCTGGCCTCGTAGGCACGCACCGCGGCCAGGGCCAGCAGCGAGCTGCCCAGGAAGAAGATGGGGGCGCACATCACGAAGGCGTAGCCGGCGCCCAGCCAGCTGGCGGCGGCCGCGATGGGCGCGGCGAGCACGACGTCGTCCCAGACGTACAGGGCGACGACGCCGAGGACGGCGGCGAGCGACGCGGCGCGGCGCAGCCAACGGCCGCGTCGGTCGCCGGGCGAGGCGCTCGGGCTGGCGAGCGCGGCGTCCACGCTCATGGCCGGCAACTGGGACGTCGAGCTGGCCGGGACGCGGTCATCCGCGACCGGCCGTCACCCGCTCCGATGGTGGGGCGGCGGTGGCGGCTGGATGCTCGGTGAGGCCCGGACGGTCGCGCAGGTCGATGACGTCCGGGCTGAGCAGCTCGCGGATCAGGCCGAGGTGCCAACGGGTGTAGGAGCGGGCCTGGTTGGGCACCCGGTCTCCGAGCAGCTCGCTCAAGCGGCCGACCCGCAGGTAGGGCACACCGGGGATGAGGTGGTGCTCGGCGTGGAAGTTGTTGTTCCAGTACAGGTAGCGGACGAGCGCGTTGGAGCGCGTGCTGCGGGTCGACCGGAGGGGGTCGAGCACCCGGGCGCACCCGTAGTGCTCGGGCAGCACGGTGACGGTGAACACCGCCGAGGACGCCAGCATCGGCATCGCCCATGCGATGAGGAACGAACGGGTGTCGACGACGCCCCACGCGACGGCACCGCCGCTGGCGGCCAGGACGAGGACGGCGTCGAGGCGGATGTTGCGTCGCTGTCGCCCGGTGCGCACGTACGCGGGGAACCAACCCACGAGGGAGGCGGCCGATGTGAACCACAGCTGCAGGAGGGAGTAGAGCCCGGTGATCGGGAAGACCACCAGGTACCCGAGCACGTTGGAGAAGGTGGTCTGGGGTTCGGGATCGCCCTCGAGGCGGGTGCGGCGGTGGTGTTCGAGGTGGTAGGCCCGGTACAGCGAGAAGTTGAGGAGCACGGCGAGGCTCCAGTACTCGGCCACGGCCTTGTTGGCCCAGTCGGCCCGGAGCAGGTTGCCGTGCACGCCCTCGTGGGAGGCGGAGATGGCCCCGTTGAGGATCATGGCCATCACCAGCCAGGCGGGCAGCCAGACCAGGACGTGCTGCCACCGGAGGCCGACGAGCGCGCACGCCAGGTAGATCCCGGAGATGACGGCGGTGCGCACGAGGGACGCAGGACCAGCCGGCGCGGCGAGGCGCTCGCTCTCGATGGCGCGCCGGATGTCTGCGGGAACTTGGTAGCCCATCGCCGCTACCCCCTTCACAGGCAGCGTACCCGCCCGCTCTTTCGGTGACGAGGGGCGTCAGGGCCAGGTGCTGGCGGGGCCGGGGCCGGGCCCGGCGACGTGGCCGGCGTGGAGGGCGACGGTCTCGATGGAGCTGGCCGGTGCGAAGAGGTGGCCCTGGGCCGTCCCGCATCCGATGGCGGCCAGGGCCTCCACCTGGCCCCGGGACTCCACCCCCTCGGCGATGACGTGCAGGTCCAACGACCGGCCGAGGCTGACGATGGCCTCCACGAGGGCGGCACCGCCCGGTTCCTCCAGGCGGCGCGTGAAGGAGTGGTCGATCTTCAGGAAGCTCACCGGCAGGTCGCGGAGGTAGGCCAGGGACGAGTAGCCGGTGCCGAAGTCGTCGATCCCGACGGCCACGCCGAGCCCGGTGAGGGTCCGGAGCTGGCTGATGGTCGCCGGTGACGCCTCGAGCAGGGCGTTCTCGGTGAGCTCGATGCGCAGCCGGTCCGGCGCTACGCCGTGCTGGGCCAACGCCCGCTGCACGAGGCCGTTGAACCGGGGCGACGCCAGCTCCAGGCCCGACACGTTCACCCAGGCGACGAGGTGGCCGAAGCCGGCCTCGCCCCACCGGGCCAGCTGCGCGCACACCTCTCGCAGCACCCAGGCCCCGACGTCGATGATCAGTCGGCTCTCCTCGGCCGCCGGAAGGAACTGGGCCGGGCTGAGCAGCCCCTGGGCCGGGTCCTCGAGGCGGAGCAGCGCCTCGGCGCCGATGGCCCGGCCGGTGTGGAGGTCGATCACCGGCTGGTAGTGCAGGCGCAGCCCGCCCTCGGCCAGGGCGGTGCGCAGCGTGCGCTCGGTCTCGAGCCGCTCGATCTCGGACAGGCGGATCTCGTCGTCGAACAGCTCGTGGCGGTCCCGCCCGGCGTCCTTGGCCCGGTACATGGCGATGTCGGCGTCGCGCAGCAGCTGATCGCCGGTGGCGTACTCGGTCGACCCCACCACCACCCCCACGCTGGCCGTGGCCACCAGCTCGAGGTCGCCCACCCGGAACGGCGCCCGAAGGGCGGCCCGGACCTTCTCGGCCAGCGCCTCGGCCGATCGGCGGTCGACCACGCCCTGGGCGATGATGGCGAACTCGTCGCCCCCGAGCCGGGCGACGGTGTCGGCGCTGCGGACGATGCGCCGGAGCCGTTCGCCCACGCCGACGAGGAGGGCGTCGCCGGCGTCGTGGCCGTGGGTGTCGTTCACGGACTTGAACCGGTCGAGGTCGAGGAACATCACCGCGAACGGGACCTCGGCCACGATGGACAAGGCCGCCTGGAGGCGGTCCTTCAGCAGGAGGCGGTTGCCCAGCCCGGTCAGGGGGTCGTGGAGGGTCTGGTGGACGAGGTCGCTCTCGGCCACCCGGCGCTCGGTGACGTCCTCGGCCTGGGCCACGAGGTAGCTGGGCCGCCCGTCCTCGCCGGTCACGACCGCGGCGGAGAGCAGCGTCCACAGCGACCGCCCGTCGGGGGCGACGATGCGGACCTCGGCTCGCAGGGTGGTGGCGTGGCCGTCCCGGAGCTCGGCCAGGCGCCGCTCGAGGTCCTCCACGTCGTCGGGGTGCACGAGCTGGGCCAGGTTGATCGAGCGCACCAGGTCGGGTTCGAGCGCCAGCATCCGGCACAGCCCGGGGTTGGCCTCCCGGAGGCCGCCGTCCAGCTCCACGATGGCCATGCCGATGGGGGCGTGGGTGAACGCCGCTTCGAAGCGGGCCACGGCCTCCCGGCTTCGCGACTCGGCCGCCCTGCGATCGGTCACGTCGTCCACTTGCAGCAGCAGGTGCAGAGGCTGTCCCTGGTCGTCGCGCACGAGGGACACGTTCACGTTGGCCCAGACGACGGCACCGGTGGGGCGGACGAACCGCTTCTCGAGGGAGAAGCCGTCCACCTCGCCGGCGATGGCCCGGCGGGTGAGCTCGGTCTCCGCGCCCAGGTCCTCGGGGTGGGTGAGCTCCGCGACGTGGGTGCCGATCAGGCGATCGGGCTCGAGGCCGAGGATGCGACCGACCGCCCGGTTCACCTCCAGCACCCGGCCGTCGAAGCCGACGAGGGCCTTGCCCACCGGTGCGTCCTCGAACGAGAGGCGGAAGCGACTCTCGGCCTTCCGCAGGGCGAGGTCCCGATGGTGGCGCTCGGTCACGTCGGTGATCAACACGACGGTGCTGTCGGCCCCGTGCACGGCGCCGGGGTCGCCTTCGCCACCGAGGGGGCTGGCCGACAGGTCCGCCCAAAGCTCGGTCCCGTCGCGGCGGCGGAGCCGGACGTCGCCGACCTCGGCCCCACCGCGCCGGCGCCGGTCGAACAGGCCGAGGACCCGCCAGCGATCAGCGGCGTCCATGAGGTCGAGCAGTGGACGCCGCCGCAACTCGTCGGCCCCGAAGCCGAGCATCTCGGCCAGCCGGCGATTGGCGAAGGTGGTGTGACCGTCGGCGGCGACGACGCACACGCCGTGGCCGGCCAGCTCCAGCAGTCGGGTGCCGGCCGACATCCCGTCGGGCGCCGCTTCGGATCCGGGTGGGCCGGTCTCGACAGCCGGGGGGTCGTCGGCCCCGCTCACCGCCACCACCGTTCCGCCGTCGCCGTCGTCGGTGAGCCGTACGGCGCACTCCCTGCCCCGCTCGTCGGTGATCCGCACGGTGGCTTCGAACCCGGGTCCCGAGGCCGCGCCGAGGAGGGCCACGACGGTGTCGCGAACCCCGGCGGGGAGCTGCGCGACGTCCAGCGCGATCGGCTCACCCGGGCCGGGACGCGAAGGCGACGGGTCGCGGCGGACCCTCCAGCTCCCGTTCCAGATCGCACCGGCGGATGCCACCGACCGCCCTTCCTTGCCGGACGCCGGCGCGCACCGGCTCGGGGGGAGCGTACCGGTGGTCCCGCCGAGGGCCGGGGGATGGTGGAGCAGGGTCGCGACCTGGGCGGCGCTACGTGTCGCGGGCAGACTCGATGACCGCACAACGAGTGCCCGCGACCTGATCGACCGGCATCAGCTGGGCGTCCACGATCGTGGCCCGCAGCCGGGTCAGGTCGGCGATGGCGGCATCGATCTGCGAGACCCGTCGGGCCAACAGGGCTCGCGTGCGATCACAGCACGGCCGTCCGCTGGCGGCGATGTCCATGATCTCCCTGATGTCGTTCAGGGAGAGGCCGAGGCTGCGGCCCCGGCGGATGAACTCCAGGGTGTCGACGTGATCGTCGGTCAGCACCCGGTACCCGGCGCTCGTGCGGCCGGGTTCGGCCAGCAGGCCCTTGGCCTCGTACAACCGGACGGCTCGGGTGCTCACCCCCGCCGCTCGTGCGGCCTCTCCGACCGAGTAGGTGCCCACATCGCCCCTTGACGTTGACGCAAGGGCAACGTTCTACCGTCAGAGCGTCCCCACCCACGAACCGAAGGTGACGAACACGATGGCGTTCAAGCAGGGAGAGGTCTACCGCTGCCCGATCGAGTCGTGCGGCTGCGAGGTGACGGTCACCAAGGGCGCACCACCGGACTGCGGCGGAACCAGCGATCCCACCTGCTGCTGCGGCGAGCGCATGGAGCTGGCCACGAGCTGACGGATGGGCCGGGCCGACCGGTCACGATGGACCAAATGGCCGAGCGCAGACCTTCGGGGACGACCTTGCACCTCACGCCGGCGGCGGTGTGGGAGGCGCAGCGTGCCAGCGGGTGGTACCGGCCGGAGGCCTTCGAGGCCGAGGGCTTCATCCACTGCACCGACGGCGAGGACGCCCTGCTCGTCCCGGCCAACGCCTACCACCGGTCCGACCCACGGTCCTTCGTGGTGCTCGAGATCGACGTCGACCGGCTCTCAGCTCCGGTCCGCTACGACGATGCCGCCTGGCGGTACCCCCACATCTACGGTCCGCTCAACGTCGACGCAGTGGTGGGCGAACGCCGGGCCGACCGCGACCCGGACGGCACCTTCGTCGCCTTCCCGGCCCGCTGATGGCGCACCGACTCCCGCTACGGTGAAATGGCCGAGGGGACGTAGCTCAGCTGGCTAGAGCACCTGCTTTGCAAGCAGGGGGTCGTGGGTTCGATTCCCATCGTCTCCACCAAGTTTCCCCAGGTCACAGCGTTGCGGGTCGACCTCGGCGGTCGTCGGATCGGCCGGCGTGCCCTCTATGTGCCCTTTTGGAGCGGTCGTTACGGGCGATCCTGGGGGAGGAAGGTCAGCCAGGTGTTGATGTGAGCCTGGGACCTGCCGCCACTTCATGCCCTGCGGAGCCCAGCCCATGGAATGCGATGGAGAGACACGATGACCAGCAGAAGGTCGGCCTCAGGTCGAGGCCGCTGCTCCAACTGACCGTGGTGCTGGTCGTCATGGGTGCCCTTGGCATGGTCTGGGTGACGACCCGGCCGTCTACCTCGACGGCCTGCACCCTGTTGGCGACGATCGACGAGGTGGGAGCGGCGACTCCGGGAGCCTCTCTGGCACGGTGGCGACCGAGCGAGGGTTGGGAATCGACGTCGAGCACCCGAATCGCACCGGCGGATCGGGCGATCGGGCAACGGCCACCTGCGTCCTCGACGGCCCCGAGCGCAGCCCGACGGACCCGATCGCACCCCTCCGGAGGGTCGTGACCGGGCGGGGAGCGGACGACGCGTGGCAAGTAGGCAGCGCCAACGACTGTGAGCAGTGGAGCAGCCTGTGCCCCAGGCGTCGGTGCAGTCACCGAGGTCCGGTCGGGACAGCCCAACGGTTGTCCGCAGGGCTACTGGTGCCCTGTCAGGCGACGTTCGGGTGCCCGGAGCAGGCACTTCGGGGGACGCGTCGCATAGACCACAACCGGCGCACGCTCTGGGACGGTCCGCAGTCGCGAGAATGCTCGGTTCCCGAGCGGGTTGGAGCGGGATCGGGCAACGTCAGTACGGACGTCCCAAGCCGGCGTGGCGCTGCTACGTCGCGGCGGTCCTAGGATGTTCGCTGGAACGGCTGGGGAGGGCGATGACTGACGACAGCAACGCAATCGTGCCGGTGTGGGCGCTGGCGACCGGTGAAGGCCAGGTTCCCGCAGTGACCGTAGGCAAGACGATGACGGCAGAGCGCTTGACTGAACTGCGCAGTGTGCTGGCGGCTCTGGCCGACCATCCGATTGCCACCCTCGAGGTGCATCCGATACCCGACAAGCTTGACCGCAGCCGAGGCATCCCGCTCGATGCCGCGAGTCCCTTGGCGCAGCACCTGTCGCAGCTCATCACGCAATCAGCGCGAAGTTCCCCGATGGTGGCTACGGCAACTGCCGCTGATGAAGTTCTGTACCGCATGGTGGTTCCCGCGAAGGTTGCTGCCCAGTTCGGTCAGGGCATCGTTCGCCCGATGCGGGCGAAGTCGGTGGCTGGTGGGATCCTCGGCCCGCTCGTGGGATCAAAGGGCATTTCAGCCCATGCGGCATTCGTGCCAGTTGGCGACGCGGTTGCAGCAGGTACAGCAGCTGGCGCCGGTGCAGCAGCTGGCGTCGGTGCAGCAGCTGGCGGAACAGCACTCATCGTTGCCGCTCCGCTCGTGCTCATGGCCGTAGCGGTTGGAGTGAGTGCGCATGCCGAACAGCAGCGCCAACAGGCCATCGAGCACATCACGGAGCTGCTCGAGCAACTGCACGAGCAGAATCTTGATGAGGAGCGCAGCGAACTTGACGGCTGCCGCGACGCCATAGACAAGGCAACCGCTGTCCTGCTCGACCAGGGCAAGCTCGGCGTCTCGCTCGGACTGGACTCGGCGGTGTACGCAATCGGCAAGGCGCTTGCGGCCGCTGACCGCCGCCTTGACCGGTGGCAGAGCGCACTCAAGAAGCTGCCTGACGGCAAGGCCGTCGAGGTTGAGACACTTACAGAGTCGTTTCCTGGCATTGACGACCACGGTGGCACGTTCCGCACTCACCTCGAACTCGCCGCTTTGGCCGTTGCGCTGAAGCGGCGAGTCATCGTGCTGCAGGCGGTAGAACAAGCCCAGCTCGACCCTGGCAACCCGTTAGAGAACTTCGCCCGTGCACTCAAAGCTGACCAGCAGCGCCTCGACAAGCTGGAGTCGAGCATCGCCGGCGTCCTCGTGCGCCTGTCGATGCTTGACTTGGGACGCCCACAGGGTTTGCGAGCGCCCGTCTTCACGGCACGCGAAGTTGATCGCCTAATGCGCGCGACAAGTCTGATTCACGCGTTGGGTGACGGCGTGGCGGTCAACAGCCGTGCAACGGACGTGGCGATTGAGATTGCCCGCAACAAAGACGGCTCGGTGGTCGTACTTCCGGCCCTGCCCGCGTAAGCGTGGGGCGCTCTCGCACCTTGGATCGTTCAGCACCGTGACCGGCGGAATCGTGAACTCAAGCGGCGCACCGACCTTGTCGGGATCTTCCCCGACAGGACCTCGGTGATCCGCCTGGTCGGCGCCCTGCTGATCGAGCCGCCCAATGCGGCACGTATGCGAGCGCCCTGACGTTCCATAATGCTCGACCGGCTGAGCGTCGATGGGTGTCACCTACCGCCGGCTTGAGGCCGCGACGAGTGGTCGGTCCGTCCATGGAGTGGAACCGACAGATTCGCAGGGCCCTGTGCCGCGCCCGCAATGCCTCAGCCCGCTCCCGAGGGGCCTCTGGAAACGGCGGCAGCCACCGCTGCCGCTGGGTAACGCCAGCACACGGCCGGAAGGATCGCCAGACCATCCGGGCTCCGGCATTCCTCAGCGTGTCGGACACCTGCCGTTTGACTGGGTCGGGGACTTCGTCCGTTACCTCGGGGCGCTCGGCGAGGCGCAGGCTCGGATCGCACGAGAAGGTTCAGAGCAGTGAGGTGATGGCCAGCAGGCCGGGGCGGTGTCGGTCGAGCGTGCTAGGAAGACGTATTGGGAGCCAGTGCGACGGTCGCTGGTGAGCGGGAGACAATGGCGATCATGAGTGATTCATCCCAGGGTCCTGGATGGTGGCTTGCTTCGGACGGAAAGCGGTATCCGCCGAGTGCGGAGCTGGCTACGCCGCCGATGCCGGCGGCCCCACCTCCACCCCCGCCTCCGGGTGTCATGCCACCACCTCCGCCCGTGCCGCCGGGGCGCCATGGCCCCGCCTGCGCCGGCGAAGAAGGGTGGCTGTCTGAAGTGGGGCCTCATCACGGTGGCCGTGCTGATCCTGTTGGGCGTCATCGCCGCGATCGCGGGTGGTGGAACCAAGAGCAACAGCGGGTCGAGCGCCTCCAGTTCGTCGTCGGCGTCGAGTGTTTCGCCGACGGACACGGCCCGCAGCTCGGCCGTGCCGACGACCTCGGCAGCGGCGACGGGACCCGCAGCGCCAGACGCGTCACCGTACGTCAAAGGGTTCGGTGACCTCAGCGTCGTGTCGCTACCGGCCGGCAAACCCGGTGCGGTGAGCATCATCGCGTCCAGTACGACCCTCGACAGCAGCGGTTCGGTGACGATCGTCGTGCGAAACAACACCCGCAAGGCCGTCGGCAAGATCGACATCACCGGTACCGCACGCGACGACGCCGGCAAGCTCGTCGGGTCCGGCGACTCCCAAGTATCGCTGCAACCCAAGGTCGTCGCACCGGGTGAGATCGCGTACGGCTACGTGTACTTCAAAACCGATAGCCCGGCCGGTTCGGCGCTCAAATTCGACTTCAGCGTCGATGCTCGACCCCCCGACACGTACTTCCTTCCGCTCACCATCAGCGAGATCAACAACACCGGCGACACGATCATCGGGACCGTCACGAACGATACCGGCGGCAAAATGACAGGGCCGATCGGAGCCGACGTGATCTGCTTTGGGTCCGACGGCAGCATCATCCGCACCAAGCAAGCATTCGTGGAGCAGTCCGACCTCCCAGCCGCCGCCATCGGATCGTTCTCGATCGACCTGTACGGCAACGCCTGCCCCGTCGGCCTCGTCGCCGCCTCCGGCTTCGGCCACTTGTGAGTCGTCGAAGGCGCGATCACAGCATGTGATGGCAACTCCTTTGATCGCCGATGCGCTGGTGTGTCTCCCGGTCGACCCCTAACACCGGCCGCGGGCGGCCAAGTGGGCAAACGTTGCTTGACGCGGCGCTAGGAGTTCGGCTCGCCGAAGCGTTCGAGGTAGGCGACGATCTCGGCGTCTTGACCGTCGATGACGTGCTGGTAGCGGAGCGAGGCGGCGGCGGAGTTGTGGCCGATGCGGAACATCAGCGCCTTCAGGCTGGTGCCCGACGCGGCTGCGAGGGTGGCGGCGGTGTGGCGCAGGTCGTGGAACCTCAGCCCGGCCACGCCAACCTCAACGGTGGCCGGAGCCCAGACCCGGCGGCGGAAGTTGCTTCGCCGCATAGGTCCGCCTTCGGTAGCGGGGAAGACCAGTCCGTCCGCTCCGGGTTCGGCGAAGCGGTCGAGGTGGGCGACAAGGGAGCGGGCGACGAACGTGGGGATGCCGACGGTGCGACGCCCGGCTGCGGTCTTGGGCCTGCCGTAGCTGAGGGTTCCGTTGACCTCGGCCAGCTTGCGGGCGACGGTGAGCGTGGCCGTCTCGGTGTCCACGTCGCATCGGCGGAGCCCAGCCAGCTCGCCCCAGCGCAGACCGGAGTAGGCGGCGGTGACGATCAAGGCCTCCCACCTCGGGCCGACGGCCTCGGCGAGTGCGGCGACCTGTTCGGGGGTGGCGATGCGCATTTCGTCGTGGTGCTCGGTGCCGGCGCCCTTGATGGCGCACGGGGAGCGAGCGATGAGCCCGGCTTCCAGAGCGCCGTCGAGGCTGCCCTTGAGGAGCCGGTACGCCTTGGCGACCGTGTTCGGGCTGAGGTCCGAGGCGTGGAGATCGGCGAGCCAAGCCTGCACTTCGACCGCCGTGATTCGCCCGACGGCGACCTCGCCGAAGCGAGGTCCGACGTGTCGGCGCAGCAGGTACCGGTAGAGGTCGATAGTGGAGTCGGCGAGCTTCGGTTCCTTGATCGCCAACCACCGGCTTGCCCACTCGCAGTACGGCACGTCGCCGAGCCGGTGGTCGTGCCAATCGCCCCGCCCGATGTCGGTCTCGACCGCAGCCAGCCACCGCTGGGCGCCGCTCTTGGTGGCGAAGGTGTCAGGAGCGTTCACCCGCTACCTCCACCCCGCAGGTGAGCGGGCGAACGGTTCCAGCCCGACGTCGTGTCATGGCTCAGCCTCCAGATGCATCAAAGTCATCGAGGCCGAGCAAACGGCGAGCGCCAACAGGCGTGAGGTCAAGCGTATGCCGAGGCTGTGACGACTTATCTGCCTGCTCGGTCAGGTGTCGGCAGCTCGCACCGCCGCCGGCGGCTTCTCAATCGCGAGGCAGCGGATCCATGGCTTCATCGTCCCATGGCGATCAACCGGTGGGACTGCGCCGCTCAGACCCGTGGCCGGCCGGGGTGGTTGCGGCAGTCGTTGATCCAGGCGTCGATCTCGGCGGGGTCGAAGCGGAGGAGGTGGCCCCACTTGATGTAGGGGATGCGGCGGTCGGCGACGAGCCGACGGACGTGGCGGACGTCGACGCTGAGGTGCTCGGCGAGGGCAGCGATGTCGAGCAGATGCGGAAGCTCGACGGGGTCGTGGTCGCGGGTGGTCGTGGTCATGGCTGGCTCCTGGGTTGACGTTCTCCTATGACCACTAGGCCGACGGGAGACCGATTCGTTCGCTCCCGAGCCGGAGATGTCGTGCGACCGGCCGCTCTCGACCGGGTTGACCGAACGAACCGTGAACCTCGGTGACCGCCATCGACCGGCCGTCACCGCCCGACCCCTGCGGCGCCGGCCGAGCCCGCTGAACGCCTCCCTCGACACCTCAGTGACCGGCCACCCGGAAGTCCTCGCCAGACCCCGAGGACCGGCGCGACAACCGACTTCAGGCAAACACGATTGCAACCCCTTCGGGTTGGTCGTGCTGGAGGTCGTGATGGCGTGGTTTCGGGTGATGGGGCTGGACTCGGTCGAGTACCACCGCAGCACGGTGCTCGCCGGTCTCGACGACCATCCAGGCCAGGCGCTGCGCTACTACGGGAGTCGAGGCGAGACGCCGCTGTGGTGGGGTGGCAGCGTCGCCGGGCGCCTCGGTCTCGAAGGGCGGGTCGACGACGACGGCTACGACGCCATCTTCGGTCCCGGCGGGGCGATCGACCCGCACCTGGGGGAGCGGATGGTGCGGGCTCGGCGGCCGGGGGTGGAGCTGGTGGTGTCCGCGCACAAGTCGGTGGCGGTGCTCGGGGTAATGGGTGCGTGCGATGACATGCACGCCATCGTCGACGCCGAGACCGACGCGACCCTGGCCTTCCTCGACGAGTGGTTCCGTCGCCAGGGCGGTCGTCGTGGTCGAGCCGGAACCCGCACGGCCACGGCCGGTCTGCTGTGGGCACGCACCCGTCACCTGACCACCCGGGCTGCCGACCCCGAGCCGCACGACCACGTCCTCATCGCCAACCTCACCGAGATGCTCGACACCCGAGGCGGGTGGAAGGCGCTCGACACCGGCGGGCTCCGAGACCTGGTGCACGCCGCCACCATGGTCGGGCGCCACGCCGCCGCCGAGCGCGCAGTGAAGTTGGGCTACGCCCTCGAGTCCGACCCGGGACCGTCGGGCAAGCTCGGTCACTGGCGCCTGACGGGCATCCCCGACGAGGTCCTCACCCTGTTCTCGAAGCGGTCCGCCGAGATCGACGAGGCCACCGACCCCGACGGCTTCGACTCCTACCGGTCCCGCGGTATCGTCGCCCGCAACACCCGCAGCCTGAAGTCCGACCACCACGCACCCGACCTCTGGGGTGCCTGGCGCCAGGAGCTGACCGACGCAGGGATCGACCCCGATCAACTACGCCGCCAGTTCGACCACCACCAACGCCAGGGCCGCCGGCCGGTGCAGGTGCTCACCGACGTCGGGCGAGCAGCCGTGGTCAAGCAGATCCTCGCCCCCGACGGTCCGCTCGCCCAGCGCAAGGTCTTTACCCGGCCCGACATCATCCGTGCCGCCGCCCCGCTGCTCTACGGCTGCGCTCACGCGGAGCTGGACCAGGTGGTCTCCGCCGTCATCGGCCATCACGAAGCGGTACGCCTCGTCGGCCAACCCGGCGCCCGGGGCAGGGCCTGGGCCGTCGCATCCGCCCTGGCCACCGAGGAGGCTGTCGGCGCAGTCGCCGGTGCACTGGCCGCCCGCCCCGGTCCCGCGCTCGACCCCACCGCCGTCACGTCACTCATGGACATCCACGACAGAGCCCACGACTTCAACCTGACCACCGGGCAACGACGTGCCGTCGCCGCGGTCTGCACGTCGGGCCGTGGGCTCGACCTGCTCATCGGCGTCGCCGGCTCCGGCAAGACCACCGCGCTCGCCGTCGTACACGACGCCAATCGCAGTGCCGGCTACCGGGTCATCGGCACGGCGATCAGCGGCCAAGCGGCACGGACCCTCGGCAACGAGACCGGCATCGACAGCCGGACCACCGCATCGCTCACCGCCCGCATCGACCAAGGGACCACCGTGCTCGACCGGCGCACCCTAGTGGTCATCGACGAAGCCGGCATGACCGACGACCGTTCCCTTCTCCGCCTGCTCGAAGCGGTCGAGCGGACGGGGGCCAAGGCCGTGGTGGTCGGCGACTACCGCCAGCTCGGCGCCGTCGGTGCCGGCGGCGGGCTCGAAGCCCTCCTCGACCGCAACCCCGAGGCCGTGCACGTGCTCGACGAGAACGTCCGCCAAGCGGACCCGACCGAGCGCCACGCCCTCGACCACCTGCGCGCCGGCGACGCCGACCAGGCGCTCGACTGGTATCGGGCCAACGACCGCATCCAGCCCCAGCCCACCAGCGGCGAAGCGATCGCCGCGGCGGTCGAGGCCTGGCACGATGACCTCGCCGACGGCAAGGTGTCCGTCCTCCTCGCCTGGCGGCGCAACGACGTGGCCGCCCTCAACCGAGTGGCGCGTCGGGCACTGGTCGCCGACGGCACCATCACCGGCCCAGCGATCACCGCACCCGGTGGGCGGACCTACGCAGCCGGCGACCGCGTCGTGATGCTCACACCCGGCGCAGGCCGCAGCCACGTCACAAGCGAACGCGCCACCGTCACCCACGTCGACGACGACCAGTTGGCCGTCCGCTTCGAAGACGGCCGCTCGGTCACCCTCACCGGCCCAGCGATCGACCTCGACCACCTGGACCACGCCTACGCCCTCACCGTCCACCGGATGCAGGGCGCCACCGTCGAACGAGCCCACCTCCTCGCCGACGGCGGAGGCCGAGAGCTCACCTACGTCGCCATGAGCCGAGCCAAGGAGAGCACCCACGTCCACGTCGTCGCCGACGACCTCGACCAAGCCACCGACGACCTCACCCGGGAATGGAGCACCGAACGCCGCCAACGCTGGGTCCTCGACACCGACGCCCCCGCAACCGACCGGCAGCCCCAACGCCCCGCACTCGCCAAGCGCTCGCCCCCCGAGCACCGGTCCTGGCAGATCAAGCCCGAGACCGTCGCCCTGGAACACGCCGCCGAAGACGACCAGCAAGCCAAGGTCGACCAGATCACCCGCCGCCTCGACGCCCTCCAACACCGCCGCCCTGGCCCTGACCGAGGCCTCGGCATCGGCTAGGTAGCCAGCCAGGTCGGCGAGCGGCAGGAGAACCACTTTGCGGGTGTCCCGCGCGCGATCGGAGGCTCCTCGAATGAGGAGACGATGGCCATCCGCTTCGTCATTTCGGGGTGGTTCGGACGGTAGATCTGGGACGGTTCCTGAGACCGCCTTGCGGATGGCTGCGGTCACGGTTCATCGAGCCGCGCCGGCCTCGCCGACTACCGTCGTCGAATGCCGATCCGAAGGCTGAAGCCGACGCTGGAGCAGGTCCGTTGGATGGAACGGACGGTGGAGCTTGCGACTCAATGTGAGACCGAGCGGGGAAGACCCTGCCGTCGCCCAAGGTAGGCGCCCTTGCGCTAGGCCGCGACGGACTGCTTCTAGCTGAAGCCTACCGAGGCGAATTCAACCCGGGCGACCATGCCGAGTTCTGCATGATCTCGAAGCTGGACGATACAGAGCAACTTCGAGGCGCCACTGTCTTTACGACGCTGGAGCCGTGTACCGAGCGCAACCATCCGAAGGTGCCTTGTGCGACGAGGCTCATCGACGCGGGCGTGTCCATCGTCTACGTCGGCATGCTCGATCCCGATGCTCGTATTCGGGAACAGGGTTGGAGCGCGCTAAGGGTCGCGGGCGTTGATGTGCGCGACTTCACCGCGGACCTGCGGGAGCAGATTCAGCAGCTCAACTTGCCTTTCGTGGAGCGCTTTCAAGTCGCAGTCGGGCCGAGGGGATCCATCAAGTTTGACTACGAGCAGAACGCTGGACGTATGCGGGTCGCGCACGAGGGCATCTCGTTTGAGACCGAATGGACGATGGCTGGGCATGGGTCGATCCACGCCTACGGCGACGAGGGAACCCTGGCCATGTCCACCACCGCCACCGAGTTCACGGACATTGACGACCCCGGCCTCTTCGAGTTTGCTGGCCATTCGAAGCACGTTCGCGAGGGTCAGATCGTGATCTTCAGGAATGACGCTGGCTATGCGCTCGTACGTGTCGAGTCAGTCCTGGCAGGTCCAGACGACGGGGATTCTCACATCGAGGCCGAGGTTTCGTACGAACTCCGATTGAAGGATTGAGTTCAATCGAGTATCGGGTCCTTCGCGGGACGCGCTTTCGTGGCCCTGGAACCACTCATCGGGACCCACTCAGAGCTAGCGGCCGAGGCGCAAGAGCTTGGGATCTACTGAGCGACCCCGCCGGTCGTGTTCCTGGGGAGCAAGGTTCACTCCGCCCGATACTCGGACAGGCGATCTACGAATCGATCACTCGGTACTCGATGCCCAGGTCGCTGTCACCGTCGCGAAGCAACGGTGAATCGGTCGATACCACGATCTCGCTGTTGGTGAGGACCGCCACGGCGAGGGCCTCTGCGGTGAGCACGTTCGGTCGGCGTCGGGTCTCGATTGCCGCCATCACCGGTACCAGGAGCCGAGGGCCGACGAGTCCTATCCAGTCGGGCAGCTCGTCGATTCGTTCACGGTGGAACTCAGCGGGAAGCTGCGCTAAACGGCGAGACAGGGTGCCCTGGCCTGATCCTCGGTGGGCGGCGTTGGCCAATCGGTAGTACCAGGAGCCCGTCGTGTAGATGACTGACTGCTTCACCTGTGCTCGGAGCCACTCCGTCGTCGTGTCGGCGAGGACATCGACCAGCAGGTGATCGTCGATCACAATGGCCACAGGTCGACCGGCTACTGCGACGCGAGGTCGGGGTCATCGGCGATGACCTCGGCGAGCGCCCGATCGAAGTCGCCGCTGGCCTTCCACTCGGCAAGCACGGCCCGCACCTCCGGCGATAGCGGGGACTGCGGTGGCGCTGCGGGCGGTTCGAGCAACTCGCCTGCTTCGCGGGCACCGGCGCGGGCCTGCTCGACCGCCTTGCTCAGCTTGGGGCTCAACGTCAACCGGTTCGCCATACGTCAAGGCTACCGGCGAAGGCTGGCCGATGACAGGGGCGTGGTCTCGAGATCGGCACCCGGCGTACACCGCCGCACGGTTCAGTACGGCAGGCCAGCATCCGCGACCGCGTCGGCGACGCGTCGGCGCCTCTTGCGCCGATCTTCACGGCTCTCGGCAAAACGCAGGACGTCGTCCAGGCGTATCCGGCGGTGCCGACTGTTGGGCAGCCGGTCGGATGGGACCTCGCCCTCGTCGAGGAGTCGGGCGACGAACGAACGCGACAGCCCCAACAGTTCAGCAGCCTCGGCGGGCGTCAACATGGCGTCGGAGGGAAGCACCGTCAGCGCGTGGCCTTGGGCGATCTCCCGGGCCGAGGCTCGAAGGACCTCGGTCAGCGACGAGGGGAGCGCCATTTGCCAGCCGTTGGGGAACGCAAGCAGGACAACTTCGGCTGATTCCTCCAACGCCTCCGCCACAGCGCTGGCCCCCCTCGCGCTGATCGGCGATCGGCTCGACACGCACCGCTTCTCTGATGACGCCGGTGCGAGCCACGTCGCCCACCTCTTTATCGGCAACAACTGTAACCGCCTGCTCCCGCGCTGATGCCCTGGCACCTCTTGGGACGTGCATGCGCGCATGGGGCACACGACCGGCGTCCGAGTCGTTACGATCACATCGTTCATTTCGTTTCTTTCGTTGGAGAGTCGACCATGTCGAACGTGAGCGCAGAGGCAGACCAGGCGTCGGCAGCCTTGATCGCGCTGGCTGGGGGACGAGTGGTCGTGCTACCCAGCGGCCGAGGGGGGGAGCCGGTGGAGGTACCCGCTTCTGCGGCACGTGTGCTGGCGGAAGTGCTCGAGCACACCCAGCGCGGCGAGTCGGTCCGGGTGGTCGTCGACGACGAGGAGATCACCACGCAGCAAGCGGCCGACCTGCTGAAGGTGTCTCGCCCCTACCTCGTCGGCCTCGTGGACCGTGGCGAGATCCCGTCGCGCAAGGTCGGCACCCGCCGGCGGATGAAGCTGTCCGATGTCTTGCTCTACCGCGACGTCGACCAGGCAAGGCGGCTCAAGGCCGTGACCGAGCTGGCGGCCGAGGCGCAGGAACTCGGCCTCTACTGAACGTGGCCAGTCCGGTCGCCCTGCTCGACGCCAACGTGCTCTATCCCGCTCGGCTGCGGGACCTGTTCCTTCGCTTGTCCATCGATGGACAGTTCGAGGCTCGTTGGAGCAGTCGCATCCTCGACGAGTGCTTCGACAACCTGCTCACCGATCGTCCCGACCTTCCGGCCGCGGCACTGAACCGCACCCGCCGACTGATGGACCTTGCGCTGCCCGAGGCCATGGTCGAGAGCTTCGAGGAGCGCATCGACTCGATCGAGCTGCCCGATCCCGACGACCGCCATGTGCTCGCCGCCGCCCTCACCGCTGAGGTCGACGTGATCGTCACGGCCAACCTGAAGGACTTCCCGGCTCGAGCTCTGCCGCCGACCATGACGGCGCAGTCTCCGGACACCTTCGTCGGGACGTTGCTCAACGTCGACGCCGAAGCCGTCGTGGCGGTCATCGAGGTGCAAGCGGCGTCGCTGCGCAATCCGCCAATGACCGTCGAGGAGCTTCTTGCCGGTCTTGCCGAGGTGGGGCTGGTCGAGTCGAGCCGTCGGGTACTGGAGCTGCTGCGTTGAACCGATCTCCCACGGTCGCCGTGCCCTCTATGTGCCCTTTTCAATCGGGAACCGTGGTCGCTCAACGGTTGTGGCGGTCAACGAAAGTGGCCATTGACCTGCGGTTTCACCGATCCGGCGCTGGCGAGATCGGCTGATTCTGCTTTGCAAGCAGGGGGTCGTGGGTTCGAATCCCACCGGCCAGACCGAGAAATCGCTGGTCACAGCGTTGCGGAAGCCACCAACGCCGGTGCCTGATCACCGCACTCCGCGAAAACTCCGCGAGACAGGACGCCACCAGGCGTCACGCTGCGGGATGGGGAGGCATCGGGCGACACGGGATGGCAGGGACGCCGGACAGGTCCACAGCTGTCTGGCGCATGTGGTCGAGTCGACTAGTGAGGGTCTCGTCGAGCTTGGGGAAGAGGTGGCCGTAGCGGTCGAGGGTCACGGTGATGGAGGAGTGGCCGAGGCGTTCCTGGATGGCTTTGGGGTGGGCGCCGAGGGCGATGCAGAGGGCGGCGCAGGTGTGCCTCAGGTCGTGGAAGCGGGTGCGATCGGAGAGCTCAGCCGAGCGAACGGCGGGTTTGAATGACCGCCGGTAGAAGTTCTTGTGGTTGAGCACACCGCCGTCGGGTGCCGAGAACACGAAGGCCTCAGGATTGGCTGGTCGCGCGTGGAGGAGTACGCCGAGCTCGTCGTGAAGGAAGGCGGGGAGGGTGACCGAGCGCCGCTCGTAGGTCTTGGGTTCGCCGAAGACGAGGCCGCGGCCTTGGACCTCGGTGACGGATTCGGCGATGGTCAGTCGGCTGTGATCGAGATCGACTCGGCCGACCCTCAGCGCGCCGATCTCCCCGGCGCGAAGTCCGGTGTAGGCGGCGAGACGGATAAGGGTCGAGTAGCGCTGGTCGATCGCTCCGGCGAGTGCTTCGACTTGTTCGGCTGAGAGGAAGACCATGTCGGCCTTGGGCGATGGTGGGACTCGGACCCCGTCGCAGGGGTTGGCCCGGATGGCTCCTTCGGCTTGGGCGGTGGCGAGCACGAGCCGGAGGACCTTGCGGGCGCCGCGGACGGTGCCGGGAGCTGCGCCGCTGGAGACCTTGGCGGCAATGAAGCGCCGGACGTCGCCTTGTTGGATCGACCCGACGGCCCTCTCGCCGAAGGCTGGGAGGACGTGGATCCGTAGCATCGTCTCGTAGTCGACCCGCGTCTTGGGTTTGAGGTGAGCGGCGGTGTCGAGCCATTCGGTTGCCCACCGTGAGAAGAGGCTGCGCCCGAGCCGAGGGTCGACGTAATCGCCCCGGTTGAGTTCGTTCTTGACGGAGGTGAGCCATCGGTCGGCAGCGCTGCGGGTCGGGTGGTGCTTGACCCGTTCCCGGCCGGAGGGGTCTCGGTAGGACGCTTCCCACCGTCCGTTGGTGAGCTTCTTGATCGCCATCGCTCGTGGCCCCCAACGCGCAGGGCCAAATGTGGCCCGGGGTGTGAGGCCGGCGCTTCTCGCCGCCGACGAGCGATGGATCAGATGGTCGCGCTCAGCGACGGAGGTGTCGAGCGTGGGTCATCGGCTGAGCCCGCGGCCGAGCGTTCTGTCCTGCCGGTGGGTTTGGAGTGCGTCGAGACGGGCGGTCATGCGGGCGATCTGGTTGCCGGGGTCGGCGTCCACCGACGGCGCGGAAGCCTCGGGCTCGAGCGGCTTGGTTGCCTCGTGCCTGTTCGATGGATTCGGGGGACGCTCGCCCCGGGGGTCGCCGGCGTCGAGCAACTCGAGCGACCGGCTGCGGCCTTGGTCAACAAGCGCCGGCTCCGGTACATCGGATCGTCTCCATGCTTAGCCCCGTCCCCTACGAGGCTCGGGCACCAGGCCGCCGGCTTCGACTCGCCGCTGAGTTCGAATCGAGCGAGTGTGACCCCGATGTCGCACCGGTACCGTCGCTCATTGCAGGGGTCACCTCGTCGTTGCTGCCTTCAGACAGCTGTGACGATGGCGGGACCCCTGCCCCGCGTGGTGGACCCTCAGCTACCCGCCGCTCCCCACCTCAACGCGAAGAGCCGGTAATCGCCCTCGACCTGCTCGCTACGTCGACGATGCTCCGGTCTCACGTCGCGGCCGGCAAGGTGGTCCTCGGGGTCAACCACACAATGACCGACTTCGCCACCGGCCGGAAGAAGGATCTCGACCTCGTCATCGCTCGGCCCGCAAGCCCCGTGCCGGCGGGTTCGCCGACGTTCGCGGCACTGGCTGATCGCTACGGGATCGTCCTCGAGGATGCCGAGCGCGCCGTACTCTAGGCGATGCCGCCATTCCCGATCGCACCGGTTGGCGCGGCGCTGGTGGCGCTTGAGACGAAGGCGTGTATGACCGCGCATGTGAAGTCGCTGCCTCGCCTGTACGACGAGCTCAACTCCAGTCACCTGTGCGTGCACGGCGCCAGCCGTCAGGCGCTCGCCATCGGCTATGTCCAGGTCAACGCGAGCACGGAGTTCGTGTCCTCGGTCACGAACAACTTCCCGCTCGACCAGATGGATGTTCGTGTCACGAAGCATCGACAGCCGCAGGACACGCTGCGCGTCCTCGGCAAGGTGGGCGAGATCCCGCGACGAGCCCGGATGGCTCCTTCGGCTTGGGCGGTGGCGAGCACGAGCCGGAGGATCTTGCGGGCGCCGCGGACGGTGCCGGGAGCTGCGCCGCTGGAGACCTTGGCGGCAATGAAGCGCCGGACGTCGCCTTGTTGGATCGACCCGACGGTCCTCTCGCCGAAGGCTGGGAGGACGTGGACGCGTAGCATCGTCTCGTAGTCGACCCGCGTCTTGGGTTTGAGGTGCGCGGCGGTGTCGAGCCATTCGGTTGCCCACCGTGAGAAGAGGCTGCGCCCGAGCCGGGGGTCGACGTAGTCACCCCGGTTGAGTTCGTTCTTGACGGAGGTGAGCCATCTGTCGGCGGCGCTGCGGGTCGGGTGGTGCTTGACCCGTTCCCGGCCGGAGGGGTCTCGGTAGGACGCTTCCCAGCGTCCGTTGGTGAGCTTCTTGATCGCCATCGCTCGTGGCCTCCAGCGCGCAGGGCCAGATGTGGCCCGGGTGCGAGGCCGGCGCTTCTAGCCGCCGACAAGCGATAGGTCAGATGGTCGCGCCCAGCGCCGGGGCTGTCGAGACCGCGGGTCATCGGCTGAGCCCACGGCCGAGCGTTCTGTCCTGCCGTTAGCTTTGGGGTGCGTCGACGCGTGCGGTCATGCGGGCGACCTGGTCGTCAGGTCGGCGTCCACCGACGGCGCTGGAGCCTCGGGCTGGAGCGGCTTGTTGCCTCGTGCCCCGGTTCGCTGGATTCGGTGGCGTCGCAGATGAGGGCGTGGTTGGCGTGACGACCTCGGGTCATGGCAACGTAAGCGTGATTGCGGCTCGTGGCGCCCTCGGGACTGCGATCCCCGACATCGACGGTGTCGCCATGGGTGCCGTAGCCGGTGACTGCACATCCCACCTCGACATGGCGGGCTGCGTAGCCGGTAGGCGGCCGCGCCTGGCCCCGGCCACGGTGACTGGCGGTGACGGTGCCGTCGGGATCGATGGCGGTGACGGTCGAGATGCGACGGTTCCGGACCCGTTAATCGTGGTCGGTGCGCAAGGCTGGGTCGTTCCGGCGCGCGCGATCTGGTCTCCGACGTAGGCCCGGGTGTCGTCGTGCAGGTCGACACCGTCGCAGGCCAATCGGTGAGCCAAGCATTAGGTCTCCTGGTTGATGGCACTGACCGGGTCCCCGGATAGTGGTCCACCTGTTGTGGGAGTCCGACGTCCAGCATGCTGGGCAGGAGGACAGGACCACGATGAAGCGTCAACGTCATACGCCCGAGCAGATCGTCCGCAAGCTGCGTGAGGCGACCGTCTGGTGAATGAGGGCAAGGACATCGCCGAGGTGCTCCGGCATCTCGAGGTGTCCGAGTCGAGCTGGAACCGCTGGCGAGGCCAGTACGGAGGCATGAAGGCGAACGAGGCGAAGCGCCTCCGCGAGCTGGAGTCCGAGAACGCCAGGCTGAAGAAGCTGCTGGCCGAGGCGGAGCTCGACAAGTCGATGCTCAAGGAGCTGGCCGAGGGAAACTTCTGACCCCGGAGCGTCGCCGGCGAGCGGTCGTCGTGCTCGTCGATCGCTTCGGGGTGTCCGAACGCCGCGCCTGCAGCGTGGTCGGCCAGCACCGTTCCACCCAGCGGCTCACGCCGCGACCGCGGCCAGAGGCCGAGGACAAGGTCCGGCGTCGGCTGCGGGAGATCGCACGCAAGCATCCGCGGTGGGGCTGGAAGACGGCGCACACGATCCTGCGCCGGGAAGGGCACACCATCAACCGCAAGCGCACGAGGCGGCTGTGGCGGGACGAGGGGCTGCGCCGGCCGGCGCCGTGCAAGCGGAAGCGGACCCGGCCGCCCGGCGGTGGGCCGCTGCTGCGCGCCGAGCACCCCAACCACGTGTGGGCCATCGACTTCCAGTTCGACGAGACCGCGGACCGCAGGAGGCTGAAGCTGTGCAACATCGTCGACGAGCACACCCGCGAGGCGCTCGCCATGGACGTCGACCGGCACTGCACCGCCGATGACGTCGTGGCCATCATCGAGCGCCTCGTCGGCGAGCGGGGCGCGCCGGAGCATCTCCGCATGGACAACGGGCCCGAGCTCATCGCCTGGGCGCTGCGCGACTGGTGTCGCATGCACAACACGACGACGAGCTACATCGAGCCCGGCTCACCGTGGGAGAACCCGTTCGTCGAGAGCTTCAACGGCCGCTGCCGCGACGAGCTGTTGAACATCGAGGAGTTCGGCTCGCTCCTCGAGGCCAGGGTCGTCACCGAAGCGTGGCGCGTCGAGTACAACACCTACCGACCCCACTCGTCCCTCGGCGGCCTCACCCCCGCCGAGTCGCCGGGCGGTGGACCATCAACCAACCAGCACTCTCATGACAACTGGACCACTCAACGGGGCCCCCTCAGCACGAGCCGCTCAGCGGTGTTGGTCGTGATGACGACGCTTCGGCCGGCCGCGCGTTGTGGTGCTGGTGGCCCGAGCGACCTGTGCGGGGACGAGAGCGGGGTGGGTGGCTGCAGCCGGTCGTGCTCGGCATACGCCTCGACGCCACGGGGATCACCGGCGCGAAGGTCAAGGCTGGCGGCGGCCTCCCGGGAGTGCTCGAACCGACTTGGAGTGTCGAGGCGGTGATGGGGAAGGTTCTCGCACAAGTGGGGGAACAAACTTGCCGCGCCCCACCGCGGATCCCATAGGCGGCGCCCCGGCTGACCTGACGTCGAGGGGTTCGAGGAGTTCGAAGCGCACCCGCTCTCTGGCAGCGCGCGTTGCGCTCGGAGTCCCGGCGGTCCGGTCGGCAGAATGGGGAGGTGGACATCGACGTCAGCCGGTCGAAGCTCCTCGACCTTCTGGCGTCGGCCACGGAAACGGCCTCACTCGACTTCAAGGAGAAGCTCGACCTCGACGACGCAGCCAGCCGCATCGAGACGTTCAAGGACATTGGAGCGATGATGGATCGCGGCGGCTACCTGGTCATCGGCGCCGACTCGCAGGGGAGGCCGTCGGGGGGCGTCGATGATCGGCAGTCGAAGCTGCTCGACGACGCGAACCTTCGCGGCAAGCTCAGCCGGTACGTGCCCGCACCGTTCGACATCGCGACCGCCGTGCACGAGGTCGGAGGGGTCAGGATGGCGGTCATCCAGGTGCTTCCGCATCCGACCGGGTGCTGCGTTTTCGCCGCCAATGGCCAGTACCCCGACCCGAAGGACCCCACGGGCAAGACGATGAAGGTCGCCTTCCGCAAGGGCGACATCTTCACGCGTCACGGGTCCCGTTCCGAGCTCATCGAAGCGCACGATCTCGCCCGCATCCGAGCGAAGGGAGCGGCGGCGGCGACGCCCACGCTCGACATGACCGACGACGAGTTTGAGATCGCGGTCGAAACAGCGTTCCGACAGGCGGACAAGGTGTCCTTGCTGAAGCTACTGAACACGGCCGTCGACGCAGCGAGCGCCGCCGTGTCCGAGGGTGCCGGCGCACGCCTTGTCGACATTCTCAATCGATTGACCTGCTTCGCAGCTCTGGCGATTCGGTACGACGAGCTGCCGTGGCTGGACGAGACACTTCGGCGCTTCGAGCAGATCTACGAGCGACCGTTCGCCGGCGACGTTCGGACGCCCGGTGGTCGACCGCGCGTCTGGCTTGACCTTGTCGGACACGTCGTCGCGCTGGGTGCGTTCGTTGTCAGCCACGGACGCCTCGATCTTGTGCCCCGGCTCGTGCTCCGCACGCCGACTGCCGAGCCGTTTTCCTCGGGGCGTTATACGAATTGGATTCGCCATGCCGATGTCGAGGCCGGCCGGGCTGAGTTCTACAAGTCGCCGAAGGGCGAGATGTCGTTCCTGCGAGGCATCGCGGTCGAGCAGGGGTCACTCCGCTGCGTCAACCCGGCGGCCGACCTCGACAAGTTCCAGAGTCATCTCGCCCAGTTCGACGTCCTCGCGACTATCGCCGTCTGGGGACACGCGCCCGGCGACGGGGAGTATCCCTACTGGCCGAGTTACGCCGCCTTCGAGGGTTACTACTACGAGCCCGCCGTTGCGCGGCTGGTCTCTAACCCCGAACTTCTCGCTACGATTTACCCGCCCGGGCCCGCCACACTGCGCGAGCTTCTCGCCGCCCTGGAGAAGCAGCATCACCACGGCAACCGGTTCGGTGGCGGATGGCCATGGGCTGACGCGACCGTCGTCGCGTTCATCCGCGGCGTGAACGGCTAGCTGCGGCGTGATCGAGCATTCGACAGAGGCCGTCGGCTTCCATGGGACGACTCGCTCGGCAGCGACTCACCTCCTCGCGGGGAAGATCGAGCAGAGCCGACCGTCCCGGACGGAGGGCCACCGATGGTTACCGGATCCGGCGGCCGACCATCGTGGAGAGCTTGGGCGTGAGGAGTAGCTCCGTTCGCTAAGAGCTGGATGCTTGAGCCAGTACTGCCGTGCTCGGTCATGTGACTCTTCGCGTGAAGTCGTCAAGCACGATGGTCCCGCCGGGCACTATCCAGCCGTCGGTTGGGTCGAGCGGCGGGTCGATCTCGGGGCTGCTTGCCCTTGCCCCACCATCCAGCACGAGAAGGTCAAAGGGGCTCTACGCGACTGAGCGTGGTCTGGCTCGAAGTCGTGCGGTGGGTTGATCCTGCCACGTGACGCCGCAGTGGAGCAGGAGCCGGAGCCGGTAGTTGTCGAAGTTGCGGAACCCGTGGCCGACGC
>JAABUR0100000565.1_pt1 | contig 79006 bp, 78 predicted proteins | sample 5560091 | NCBI WGS metagenome assembly JAABUR01 (sample SAMN10711879, study PRJNA513375) | rock metagenome | isolation source: Antarctica rocks | place: Antarctica: Victoria Land, University Valley sud
CGGTCAGCCGTCGTCGGGCTGCTGGCGCTCCAGGTGGTCGGCATGCTGCCGATCGTCGGTGGCCCGGTAGTGGTGCTGACGGGGCTCTTCGGCAGCGGCGCGTTGGCGGTCCTCCTCTGGTCAGCGCCCGGCCTCCGCCGGGAGCGGCCGGTTCGCCGCGCCCCGGCCGGCTCGACGACCGCGGCTCCGGCTAATTGAGACCGGGGCCCAGACTGACGATGAGCATGACGTTTCAGGCTGCCGGTGGGCCGGGCCGAAGGGAGCGCAGGTAAGATGATTGGAATTTTGTCCGCCGATGAGATCGATCGCATCCTGGCGCGGCAGCGGGTGGGCCGGCTCGCCTGCGCCGCCGACGACCGCCCCTACGTCGTGCCGATTACCTACGCCTACGACGGCGAGTTCCTCTATGGCTATGGCGCCCCGGGTCGCAAGATCGACGTGATGCGCCGGCAGCCACGGGTCTGCTTCGAGGTCGACGAGCTCGATGGGGAGTCGGAGTGGCGCAGCGTGGTCGCCGATGGTCTCTTCGAAGAGCTCATCTCCGACGATCAGCGCCGAACAGCCTTGCGACTGCTCAACGGTCATGGTCCCGACTCGCGGCCCGTGGGGAGATGTCTGGACGCGGCGCCACGACTGGTGCTCTTCCGGATCCGGCTGACGGCACGCTCCGGCCGGTTCGAGCGGCGCGACGCCTGAGGCCGCGGTCTCAGCCCTGGTGATGGGCGCGGTAACGCTCCCGGCAGCGCTCAATGACGGCGGCGGCGGCCGCGGCGTCGTGCCACCCCAGCACCTCGGTATCCTTTTGCTCCAGCAGCTTGTAGGTCGCGAAGAAGGTCTCGATCTCGCGCGGCCAGTGGTCGCCCAACTCCGCCAGGTTGTGGACATGGGCGTAGCGCGGGTCGCCGACCGGCACCGCGACCACCTTGAAGTCGGACCCCTTCTCGTCGTGCATATCGAGGCCGCCGACGGGCCGGGCCGGCACGATGCAGCCAGGAAACGTCGGTTCCTGCACCAGGACCAGGATGTCGAGCGGATCGTCGTCTTCGGCCAGCGTCTCGGGGATGAACCCGTAGTCGGCGGGATAATGGACCGACGAATAGAGGACGCGGTCGAGGTGCAGGCGCCCCGTGGTGTGGTCCATCTCGTACTTATTACGGCTGCCGCGGGGAATCTCGATCACCGCCTGAACCGATTCCAGCAGTGCCGCGTTCGATGCGTTCTCCATGGCTCCTGGTGCTCCCTCCATACGTGTGATGGCGTGATGTCTGGATGTCTTCCAAAGTTGACCTCGGCGTTCATGGACGGGATGATGACCGGGTGGCGTGGCCGGTCACGAAGGTCATGTCCGGCCGTGTCCCGCCAGACCCCCTGCTAACTCGCGGTGGCGGTGAAGATCGCCTCGCGGATCGCCATCAGCCGGGAACGGAGCCCGGTATCGTTGACCAACGCATGCTCAATCTTCTCGATCCCATGCATCACCGTGGTGTGGTCGCGGCCACCAAGCTCCTGTCCGATCTCGGCCAGCGACGCCTCGGTCTCCTCGCGCAGCAGATACATCGCGACTTGCCTCGGTAGGACGATCTCTTTGGTCCGACCGCGGCCCCGCAGGTCGCGCAGCGCCACGCCGTACTCCCCGGCGACCGCGGTGACGACCTGGTCCGAGGTCGTCCTGGTGCGGCGAACCTGGCCGGCGGCGTCGGTCAGCGCCTCCATCGCCAGCGCCAGGGTGACGGCGCGATCGGTGATCTGCGAAAGGGCCAGAATCTTATTGAAGGCGCCTTCCAGCTCGCGGATGTTCGTCTGGTCCTTCTGGGCGACGTATTCGACGACATCGGCCGGAATGGCAAGCCCGAGCTCTTCCCCCTTGATGCGAAGAATCGCGGTCCGCATCTCGTAGTCGGGCAGCTGGACATCGGCAATCAGCCCCCCCTCAAAGCGCGATCGCAGGCGGTCTTCCAGCGCGGAGATCGCCTTGGGCGGCTTGTCGCTGGAGATGATGACCTGCTTGCCCGACTGATAGAGGGTGTTGAAGGTATGGAAGAACTCTTCCTGGGTACTCTCCTTCCCCGCGATGAACTGGATGTCATCGATCATCAGGATGTCGATCGTGCGATAGCGCGCGCGAAAGTCGTCCATTCGCTGGGCGCGGATCGCGTTAATCAGATCGTTCGTGAACTTCTCGGAGGAGACGTAGACGACGCTCAGCTCCGGTTGCAACTCCAGCGCGCGGTGGCCGACCGCGTGCAGCAGGTGCGTTTTCCCGAGACCGACCCCGCCGTAGACGAAGAACGGGTTGTACTTGCCGCCGGGGTGCTCGGCGACCGAGATCGACGCCGCGTGGGCAAAGCGGTTCGAGGAGCCGACCACGTAGTTCTCATAGACATAGCGGGGGTAGAGACCGTGCGTCGTCGGTGCCGTCAGCTCCAACTGCGAGGGCGATGCACCGCCGGAGGGAGAGCGCCGGTCGGGCGGTGGCGGCTGGCTGCCCCGTGCCAGCGGCGCCGGGCCGGAGCGCCGCGGTGCACCCGGCAACGCGCCGCTCGACCTCGACGCCGGTCGGTCGTGCGGCCGTGACCCATCGGGTCGACCGACACCACGGCCGCCACCGGCCAGCAGGGTCGCGACATCGGGGGTGGGGGTCCCCTGCTTCGCGTCGTCGTCGGCATTCGTTAAATTGAGCACGGTGAACCGCGCCTGGATCGGTCGACCGATGATATCGGAGAGAGCCCGCTCCACCGGGGCGGCGTAGCGCGCCTGGAGCGTGGAGGCGCTGAAGGTGTTGGCGGCGGCGATCGTCGCCACGTCGTCGTCGAAGTCAACCAGCGTCGTTGGACGCAGCCAGTTCTCGAAGGCGCTCCGGGAAAGCCGCACCTGGAGGTCGCCGAGCACCGCCTGCCAGACCTGCTTCGCGTCCATCTGGCCCATCGGCCGCCCCGGTCGCGGCTGGTCGCCCTGGCCCACCATCCCGCGCCTCCCGCCGCCGCCACCCCGGCCGGGTGTACGGACACTCCATCCGCAGGATCGTAGCACCGCGCCCTGGACGGTGCAAGCCGCGCGGTCCCATCAGCGCGGCCGCCCGAGTGGGGACGGTCAGTTTTGCCACCCAGCATACCGGCAGTCGCGAAGGACTGCCCTCGAACGAACCCATCCGAATCAGACGGCCCGACGCCAGGGGCTGATGGAGACGCGTTCGCCCCCGCGTGGCAGTCATACGCGAGCCTGGAGTCTGTCAGGTCCTCAGGGTGAAACCCACGTCGCGGGTTCCACCCTGGAAAGCAGGGCCGGGACGATCTACCCGGGTCGATGGCCGTCCGCTAAACTCCCGGACCGCGCCGTCCCCGTCCCGTGTCATCCGAGTGGCGACAGCCACCCGGGGCGCGGACGTTGATGGCGAACGCCGGTGCCAACGGCGTCGACGCGGTCGAGCAGCAGGGCGCATGCCATGCGCCCCTACCGCAGAGGCCCGAATGATGGGCCGATCCCGTGCGGTAACCTTGCCCCATCCTGCTGCTGGGCGGCGTGGGACGCCCTCACCCCCCCTACCACCTCTCCCAACGGTTGGGAGAGGTGTGGCGCGGGGTGCCGGGGTGGGCGATCACGGGCGCCATCGCTGCCCTAACACGGCATCGACGGGGCGGGAACGTTCCCCACCGCTCTACTACGGGACACCGGACCCATTGGAGGGCGATCGACCAGGGCAACGCCAGGGCGATACGTCAGCAGACCCGGATGCGACCCGCGGTTTTCCCGGCGGCGATCCCCACAATGCAATCCTCACCGCCCAAAGGATCATTCAGCCGGGCTATGACACCGGTTGGACGGCAACGCGGCCGTCCAGTCGGCGCACCTTGTAGGCGAGCTGGGGGGCGGTCGCGGGGCCGTGGAGCAGCCTGCCGTCGCGCAGGCAGAAGACCGAGCCATGCCACGGGCAAATGACGTTCTCGCCGTCGATCGTCCCTTCATCGAGCGGACCGCCGACGTGCGTGCAGACGGCGGCGATCGCGAAGATCTCCTCACCCTGGCGGACCAGCATGACCGGCGCGTCACCAACATCGACCCGCAGCGGCCGGTTCTCGGTCAGATCCGCCTCGGCGGCGACATCGGTCCACCCGGTGGGAGGTTCCTCGAAGGCGGTATGGTTGACGCCGATACCCAGGGCGTAGGAGAGGTCGCCACCGATCCAGGCCGAGGCATTGGCCATCGCGAAGCCAGCGGTCGAGCAGGCCACCCCGGCACCACGGGCGCCGCGCGCTCGCAGCAGCCAGGAGGCGCCGTAGAGACCGGTCGCCCCCGTGTTGAGCAGGGCATGGAGAGCCCCGAGGCGACGAGCTTTCTCCTCTCCGGCGACATCCTGCCACTGCGCGGCGCCCGTCGCGGCGGCGCCAAGGGCGGTCACGACACCGAGCTTGAGGGTCAGATCGGCGGCGCGTTCTTCGCCAACCAGATCGAGCACCAGCGCCGAGGTCCAGAAGCCGATCGGCATCGTCACGATGGCTGGATGCAGGGGATGACCGAGCCAGGTGCCATACAGCAGATCGCGCGGCGCCCGTGGCGCATCCTGTCCCAGGAGAGGCTCCAGGATCTTGCGGATCGCTTCACCGACGCCATCGAGCCAGGGCAGGGCCGCGGATAACCGGTGCGACGCCTTCATCGCCATCCTCTGACGCTCCTTCCCCGGCTGGGGGACGCTTGCTCGAGCTGTTCTGTCGTCCGACCACCGGGCGGCAGCCGCGGGGTGTCCCGTCGCAGATTCCATACCGGTGCCGCGACGATGAGTGGCGCGGCGTGCCCGGGTTGAACGCGGCATCGCGCTTAAACACGAACCCGGCCTTACGGCCGGGCTCATGCGGGAAGGGGAGGGGTGGAGCGTGTGCGGCGCTCCACGGGCTCTGGGAGAGAGCATCGGATTGGTTGGGGCGACGCTCTCATCCCTATCTACGCCAGGCTCGTCAATCTGGATTCATCCCTGTGTCTCCTTGGCAGAAGAGATCGAGCGCCTGGCAATGGCCTCGGCTGGCTCCGGCTCCTCGCTCGGGCCATGGAGCTGCCGAGCGACCAGAATCATCACCGCGGAGACGACTGCCGTGGCCGCGAGAATGGCTAGCTCGTGCACCTCGTACCGATCGTGGATGAGGTCATCTTCGACCAGCATCGAGAGCGCGGTATGCACGAGGACGATGGCGCCGACATAGACCAGCACCGGGAAACGACCGAGCAACCGCGCGACTGCCTCGCTGCCAAGCAGGATCAGCGGAATCGAGAGGATCAAGCCAAAGAGGAGGAGCGCCAGATTACCATGGGCCGCGCCACCAACCGCGAGGATATTGTCGAGACTCATTACCACGTCTGCCAGCACGATCGTCCGTACCGCCTCGCCCAGCGACCCCGCCTCGGAAACGCCCTCCTCATGATTCTGGGGACGAAGCAGCTTGTAGGCGATGTAGAGCAGCACCACGCCGCCGATTGCCTGCAGGTACGGTGTGTCAAGAAGGATCGCCGCCATCGCCGTGAAAATGATGCGGAGACCGATCGCCCCTGCTCCGCCGAAGATGATGGCGCGGCGGCGGTTCTTCGGCGAGAGGGAGCGCGCGGCCATGCCAATGACGACCGCGTTATCGCCCGAGAGGACCAGGTCGATAATGATGATGCTGAAAACCGCCGAAAGGGAGTCGAACAACGAGGTGATAGCCTCCTGCTGGATCGATATTGATGGCCCCGGGCCCCACGCCAGCGAACCAACGGTCGGCGGCGGCTCCGCAGCCAGCCGCGAAGAGCGGGCATGCCGCGAGAACCGCGACGTGATGCGCTAAGGGTACCGTGTTCGGCGTCCGGCCGTCCTCGTCGCCACGCCGGGATCGGCGGCGACACCGGTCAGGACCGCCGGATGGCTCGCCGTTCTTCCGGCTGATCGCGGTGTTGCGGAGAGACGACGTAGCAATCAATGGGGCGCCAGCGCTTCAGCACTCCGGCCGGAGATCAGGCGAGGACGAGCCGGTCGGCCACGGCGGCGGCGAAGATCAAGGCGAGGTACCAGAGGGAGAAGAAGAAGAGCGAGCGGGCGAGTCGCTTGCTCGGCGTGAAGAAGAGCCGGAGCGCCGTCCCGAGGAAGACCGCATTGAGGAGAATCGCCGCCCCAAGATAGATCGGCCCGAGACCTAACGGGGCAAGCAGCAGGCAGACGGCGAGCAGCAGCGCGGAATAGAGCACGATCTGGCGGCGCGTCTCCGCCTCCCCGGCGACAACCGGCAGCATCGGCACCGAGGCGCGGTCGTACTCCCCTTGCTTCAGGAGGGCCAGCGCCCAGAAGTGGGGTGGCGTCCAGGCGAAGATGACCGCGAAGAGCGCCCATGCCGCCGGGGCGAGGCTGCCGGTCGCGGCCGCCCAGCCGACCAGCGGCGGCACCGCGCCAGCCGCGCCACCGATCACGATGTTATGCGGCGTGCGGCGCTTCAGCCAGGCGGTATAGATGAAGACGTAATAGAGATTCCCCGCCAGCGCCAATCCCGCGGCCAGCCAGTTCACCAGCAGCCCAAGCTCCAATGTCGAGATGACCGTGAGGGCGATGCCGAACCGGAGCGCCGCGGCGGGAGCGATGCGGCCAGCGACGGTCGCCCGGTGACTGGTGCGCGGCATCTTCGCATCGATATCCCGGTCGAGGTAGCAGTTGAGGACATTCGCACCCCCGGCGCTCAGCGTGCCGCCAATCAGGGTCGCCACGATCAGCCACAACGGTGGAACCCCGGCCGCGGCGATCAGCATCGCCCCGAGGGTGGTCGTCAGCAGCAACGTCATAATGCCCGGTTTGGTCAGCGCGACGTAGTCCGCAACCGTGCGCCGGAGACGGGAGATGAAGTCACCCCGCGGCGGCGCCGGTGAGTTCCGGGGCACGGCTGCCAAACGGCCGTCGGCGGAGTCGGCCCCGCCAAGGGAAAGTCCGGCGTCGATCGGCCGGCTATCCATGCCTCCCTCCGAGGGACCGGTCGAGCCGCTCCTGAGAGGCGATCGCGAGGAGGGTGACGATGTGGAAGGCCAGCGGCGCGGGAACCGGGGGAGCTACGAACCGGGTCATGAAGCCTCCGAAGCCGATCGCTCGCGGCGATCAACGCTCGGCGAGAGACAAGGAGCGAAACTGAGCGGAGCAGGCGGTGGGTCGGCTGAAACTTTGAGTATTCTACTCGGTGGCGGTCCGCCCGGCGTGTCGCCGAGACACCGCCTGTGCACCGGATCACGAGCAGGGGGCCGTCGGCCACTCGTGCGCGTTTCTTGGAGGTCTCGATGATCAACCCCTACGCTGGTACGGTCCGCGCCCCGGAGTTTCCCACTGGTCGCGACTGGTTCAACACGGCGCCGCTACGATTGAGCGATCTGCGCGGCAAGCTGGTCCTGCTCGATTTCTGGACCTACGGCTGAATCAACTGTATCCATGTGCTTCCGCAGTTGCGGGAGCTTGAGCGCGCGTTTGCGGACGAGCTGGTCGTGATCGGCGTCCACTCGGCGAAGTTTCCGGCCGAGGGAGTCTCCGCCAACCTGCGGGCGACGACCCAGCGCCTGGCACTGCACCACCCGGTCGTCAACGATGCCGATCATGCCATCTGGGATCAGTATGCCGTCCGCGCCTGGCCGACGCTGATGTTCATCGATCCTCGGGGCTATCTCTTCGCCAAGTATGAAGGGGAGTTCCCGCTCGACGCTGTCATGCAATTGCTTGCCGAGGCGGTCGCCCGCTTCGACGCCCAGGGCGCCATCGATCGCCGCGCCGTGCTGACCGATCCCCTCCCACCCGGCGGCGACATCCTCCGGTTCCCGGGGAAGGTCCTGGTGGATGCCGACGGCGGGCGAGACCGCCTCTTCATCGCCGACTCCGGGCACCACCGGGTCGTCGTCACGACCCTCACCGGGACGATCACCGGGGTCTATGGTGACGGCACGGCCGGGCTCGTCGATGGCGCAGCGGGCAGCGCCCGTTTCAACCAGCCGCTGGGGCTGGCGCTCGACCCCGCAGGGGAAACGCTCTTCGTCGCCGACAGTGAGAACCACGCGATCCGGGCGATCGCGCTCCGGGGCGGCAGAGTGACGACCGTCGCCGGCACCGGTCAGCAGGCATCGGAGCGGAGCGCCGGCGGGCTGGCCCGCGAGGTCGCCCTCTCGTCGCCGTGGGATATCGCGATCGACGGCCATCGACTCTGGATCGCGATGGCGGGGACTCATCAAATCTGGACGCTCGATCTCCACGCCGGGCGGATCGCGCTGGCGGCAGGCACCGGCGCCGAGTCGATCCATGATGGCCCCCCACTCCAGGCGGCCTTCGCGCAGCCGAGTGGTCTGGCCATCCACGACGGCGACGTTTACGTCGCCGACAGCGAGTCGAGTGCGGTGCGCCGGGTATCGGAGCGCGAGGGTCGAGTGCGGCGGCTCCTCGGGCGGGGACTCTTCGAGTTCGGCGATCTCGATGGCGCCGGCGATCGGGCGCGGCTGCAACATCCCCTCGGGATCGCGGTCGACTCAACCGGCGGCGACCCAGTCGTCTACCTAGCCGATACCTACAACGACAAGGTCAAGCGGCTCGATCCGGCGACGAGAGCGGTGACAACCATAGCGGGAAGCGCACCGGGGCATGTCGATGGACCGCTCGGGCAGGCTCGGTTCTGGGAACCGTCGGGGCTCTCCTATGCCTGGGGGCGTCTCTACGTGGCGGACACCAACAACCACGCCATCCGGATCGTCGATCTCGATGCCGGAACGGTCGAGACGCTGCAGGTGCGGGCGCCGTAGGACGCGCCTCCGGAGTTGATGAACCGATCGCACCAGATTGGTGGCGGCCACTGCTGCCGGCATCGCGTGCGTCGTAGCCAACACCACCAGGTCGCGAGGGTGGTGGTCCATTATGGTGATTGACCGCGTGTTGAACCGGTGCTGGGGGCGGGCTATGCTGTCGCGGTCAAGCGACAACATGTGTTGCGTCGATCCGGCGCATCGCCAGAGAGAGGAGCGGACGGTGATTGACCTGATCTCCAGGCCGGAGCGTGACGAGCCCGCGGGCGAGCCGCGCAGCGTCAACGAACTTATCCAGGCCCGCATCGACGGGCGGCTGACCCGCCGCGGGCTGATCCGCCGCGCCGTCGGGCTCGGCTTCAGCGCGCCGATCGTCGGCATCATGCTCCACGCGACCTCGGACCGGGCGTTTGGAGCACCGACCGCCCAGGCAAACCAACCGGTACCGGCCGACGCACCGACCAAGCCGGAAGGCACCCCCAAAGAAGGCGGCACGGTCACCGCTGGCACCGCGAGCGAGCCGGACTCGCTCCACCCCTGGGTAACGCAAACCGTTACCGCCTTCGACGTGCTCGATGGCGTGATGGATCCGCTGCTGCGCTACGACAGCAAACAACAATTCTTCCCGGCGCTGGCCGAGAGCTTCAGTGTCTCGGACGACGGCTTGACCTATACCTTCAAGCTGCGCCAGGGCGTGACCTTCCACAATGAGGATCCCTTCGGTCCTCAGGATGTCATCGACTCCTGGAAGATGATCATAAATCCCGACTTTGGCGCATTCAGCACGCTGGGTTGGGACAAGATCACCGATATCACATCCCCCGATGCCTCGACCGTGGTGATGACGACGAAGGAGCCGTACGCGCCGTTCCTCTCCTACGTCGGCAACAAGATGCTGTGCCCGTCCAAGGAGATGGCCAAGGGAGTCGACGCCTTCAAGCAGGCGTTCGCTCGGAAGCCGATCGGCACCGGTCCGATGACGCTGGTCGAGTGGAAGTCGAAGGAGCAGGTCGAACTGACCCGCTTCGACGGCTACTGGGGTGACAAGCCAAAGCTCGACAAGGTGATCTACCGGATCGTGCCGGACGATAACACTCAACTAGTCCAGCTCCGCACCGGCGAGATTCAGCTGGTCGGCAGCGGCAGCGCGTTGTCAGCCAGCCGCGTCGACGAGGCCCTCAAGATCGAGGGCATCACGGTGCTGACGCACGCCACCCAGAGCTGGCAGCACCTCGATCTCAAGCATTTCGACTTTCTGCGGATGACCAAGGTGCGGCAGGCGCTGGACTTCGCCACGCCGTCGCAGCAGATCATCGACAAGCTGCTGAAGGGTCGCGCCATCCCCAGCGTGGCCGACCAGGCGCCGGGAACCTGGGCGTTCGACGCCAGCATCGAGCCACGCCCCTATGATCTTGAGCAAGCCAAGAAGCTGCTCGCCGAAGCCGGACTCACCGCCGGGTCGGGTGGCACGCTCGAAGGCAAGGTCCCAACCAAGGACCCGAATGTGGGGGACGGCGAGGTCAAGCCGTTCGAGATCGAATTGTGGGGCATCGCCGGCGATACCCTGGCCCAGCAGATCGTGCAGGTGATCGCGCAGAGTTGGAACAGCATCGGCGTCAAGACCAACCCGCAGTTCCAGGACATCTCGACGATCTGGGGTCCGGAGGGATACCAGTTCACCAAGAAGATGACCGCCTGCCTCTACAGCTGGTTCAACTCGAACGATCCGGACGACATGTTCTACTGGCACAGCTCGCAGGTACCGAAGACCCCGACCGGGACGGGTGGTAACCTGCCAGCCTACTTCTTCCCCTACAACTTTCAGGAAAAGATCGACGACCTGACCAAGCGGGGTGCGGCCGAGCCAGACCAGGAGAAGCGAAAGGCGATCTACGCGGAGGTGCAGAAGTTGCTGCACGAGGAGGCGCCCGTGGTCTTCCTGTACTGGGAGCAAGCATTCCCGGCCGTCGCCAAGAACGTTGGCGGCTACTGGCCGAGTGCCTTCAATAACCTGCTCTGGAACGTCAAGGACTGGTACCTGACGTAGGGGTCAGGGGCCGGATTCGCCGGGTTCGGGCGTAACCGGGGCGATCGACCTTGGTCGAGGTCGATCGCCCCGCCGGTCGCTGTCCTGTCCCACGACACCGTCCCACGAATCCGAGGATGCCGTTCCCGCGCCAGGAGACGTGCCGTGCTGCGCTACACCATCCGTCGCCTGCTTGGCGCGATTCCGCTGCTGCTTGGGGTGGCGGTGTTGTCGTTCATGTTTATGCAGCTGGCGCCCGGTGGACCGGATGCCCTCTTCGCCCGCAATGGCCGGATGTCCCAGGAGCAACTCGATGCGATTCGCCACAATATGGGGTTGGACCGCCCGGCTCACATTCAATTGCTCGTCTGGCTCGGCAACCTCCTTCGCGGCGACCTCGGCATGTCGTACACCCAATATCGGCCGGTCACCCAGGTCATCTGGGACGTCTTTCCCAATACCCTGCTCCTGATGGGAGCCGGACTGGTGATGGCGCTGATCATCTCCCTGACCTTCGGCATTCTCGCTTCCAGGCGGCAGTACGGGCTGTTCGACAACCTGACCTCCTTCATCAGCTATTTCGGACTGGCGATGCCGGTCTTCTGGTTTGGGTTGATGCTCCAGCTCTTTTTCGCCGTCCGGCTTGGCTGGCTCCCGTCGGCTGGCAAGCATGCCGCTGAGGGAGGCGGTCTGGGCGACCTGCTCAAGCACCTGGCGCTCCCCGCCTTCACCATCGCGATCGGCAGCATCGCGGGCTGGAGCCGCTACGTCCGGTCGTCGACGCTGGAAGCACTCGGTCAGGATTTCGTGCGGACCGCCCGGGCGAAGGGGTTGCGGGATCGCAGCGTGGTCATGAACCACGTCCTCCGTAACGCGTTGATCCCCTTCGTGACGGTGGTCGGGATCGACGTGCCGCTGTATCTGACCGGCGCGGTGCTGGTGGAGACGGTTTTCTCCTGGCCAGGGATGGGGCGCCTCTTTTTCGACTCCCTGTCGACCCGCGATTATCCGGTGCTGATGGGCACGCTCATTCTGGGCGCCGTCCTGATCATCGTCGGCAATCTGATCGCCGATCTGCTCTACGGATTGCTCGATCCGCGGATCAAGTACGGATGATGCCACGTCGCCGGGTTGCTCGCGAAACGGGGGGATCGCCCCCATCTGCGCGCGGGATGTATTGGGGACGAGTGAACCGGCAGAACCTCATGGGGGAAGGACACGAGCGATGAGCGTCGAATCCGTCTCGGAATCGCGCACCGGAGACCAGCCGGGCGTGGGCGCCAACCTGCCGGTCCCAACCGCGGCCGGTCTCGCCGCGCTGACCGCCGATGTGACGGCCCGGCCCGCGCGCGGTCCCTTCTCGCTGGCGCTGGTGCGGCTGCGACGTGCCAAGCTGGCGCTGGCGGGTCTCGTCCTGGTCGTGGCGATGGTGATCGTCTCGATCTTCGCCAGCAGCATCGCCCCATATGGCGAGAATGAGATCGACCTCTTCAACATCACCGCGGCCCGTTCGGCGGCCTACTGGCTGGGCACCGACGAGCTGGGAAGGGACGAGCTGAGCCGGCTGATGTACGGCGGCCGGATCTCTCTGGCGGTCGGGGTGGCGTCGGCGCTCCTCTCAACCGCGCTCGGTATTCTGGTCGGCGCGCTGGCGGGCTACTACGGCGGATGGATCGACGCGGCGTTGATGCGCTTCGTCGATCTAATGTTGGCGTTCCCCGCTATCTTTCTGCTGCTAATCGTCTTCTCGCTGCGTGGCAGCTCCGTCTGGAGCGTTGTCCTCTTCCTGGGGCTTTTTGGCTGGATGTGGCTGGCCCGGATCATCCGCGGCGAGTTCCTGGCGCTGAAGGCGCGCGAGTTCGTCGAGGCGGCGCGGTCGGTCGGGGTCCCGGATGGCCGGATCATCATCCGTCACCTGCTCCCGAATGTCGGGGCGGCGATCATCGTCTCGACGACGCTCTCGATCGCCTACAACATGCTGGCGGAGGCGACGCTCTCGTTCCTCGGCTTCGGCGTTCCCCCGGGAACGCCGACCTGGGGCAACATGCTCAACGCCGCCCGGCCCAACTACACCACCCACCCGGTCCTGGCAATCGCGCCGGGTCTGACGCTGACCGTCGCCGTGCTCGCGATCAACTTCGTTGGTGATGGCCTCCGCGACGCCTTCGACCCCCGCGGGACCTAAATCCTGCTCCGCGCCCGGCCACGGGCGCGTTAGCCCGCCGCGCCGCCGACGGTTCCCGCCATCACGATCGCGGTGGTCGGCTTCGGGCTCCCGCCGGCCGGTTCGACGGTGAGCGCGACGCCGTCCAGCGTCGGGACATCGGTCGTGAAGGTGACAACGCCCTGACCCGTATCGTCGACGCCAAAGGCGTTTCCGGGTAGCGCCTCTTCCCCCTTCAGGTACCAGACCTGATACTGCCGACCCGCCGGAAGGGTGGGCAGCCCCTGGACATAGAGAACGCCAAACTTATCGGGCAGGGAGTAGAGCACGTTACCGTGCGAGTCGCTCGGCGCTCCTTCGGTCGGCGTCAGCACATAGGCGGTGGCGTTGGCGCGACGGCGAACATCGGCCAGTTGCTGATTCAGCCCGGCGACCTGTCCATTGAGGGACGCGATGTGATCCCCTCGATCGGAGGCGCGCCCCTGCTGGATGATGCCCCAGATCATCGAGCCCATGAAGGCGACCGCGAGCAGGGCCGCCGCGAGCCAACCCGGGCTCGGCGCCCCGCGCTCGCGGAAGGGCGTTGGCGCAGGAGCGGATCCTGGGGCCGTCGACCAGCCGGGCAGGATACGACCCCGTGGCCGAGGCGAACGCAGGGGGAGCGGGGTAGGCGCCGCGAGCGGTTCGGTGCCGACGGGTGGCTCGTCCTCGGAGCCTCCTGGCGCGGAGCCGGTGAGTTCTTCCCGCGCGGTGGCGAGAATGCGTTCCCGGAGGTCGACGGAGGGTGCCAGCGGCAGGTCGGCCGGATCGCCACGATCGGTCCGGGGCGGCTCCAGATCGAGCAGACGGGGGAGGAGCGCGACAACCGGTCGGAGAGCGATGATGTCCTGCTGGCATTCCGGGCAATCGTCGACGTGGTGCTCGAACGATGATCGCTCGGTGTCGGGGAGCGCGTCGAGCACGTAGGCACCAACCGCGTCGTGTGGCGACGTGGTCTCCCCGGCTGGTTCGGCCCCGTGGGGGGAGTCGCCTGGGTTGTGCTGCCGTGTCTCGTCAGTCACCGGATCGTCCTACCTCGTCGTTGCCCGAAAGGAGCCGTGTCATCGTCGTGCCAGCGCACTCCGTTCAGAGCGCCACGGTCGCGACCTCGCCGTTCTCCGTCAGCCGCGTTCGCAGCTTGGTCAGCCCCAGGCGCATCCGACCCTTGATGGTGCCGAGTGGTGTACCGGTCCGGTCGGAGATCTCCTGGTGCGTCAGGCCGCTAAAGAAGGCCAGCTCGATCGCTTCCTGCTGCTCCCGAGGCAGACTCCCGACGGCGTCGCGAATGCGCTCGGCATCGATCCCCTCGGCCACAACGTCAAAGGTGTCCTGACCGTCGGCCTCAAGGGCAAAGGCGACATCATCCAAAGCCACCGCCCGTTGCTCCCGCTTGTACCGTCCCCGGTGCCGATCGATCGCCGCATGGTGGACGATCGTCATCAACCAGGCCCGCGGGGCGCCGCGCTCCGGCCGGTAGCGGTCGGCATAGCGCCAGACCGAGAGAAACGCCTCCTGGACGACATCTTCGGCGGCGCCTCGTTCGCCGAGCACCCGGTAGGCGAGGGCAAACGCCACCCGCCCATAGCGATCGTAGAGCGTCGCCAGCGCGTAATCGTCACGACGACCGATCGCCGCCAGGATCGACTCGTCAGAGGACATCATCGACGGATCGCCCCCCATCGTGGAGGGTGCCGCGCCGGGCTGATCTCGCGTGTTCTCCGGCGCGTGCATGGCTCGATCGGTCTCCATGTCCTACAGAACGCTACGGCGGCGAGGGTGCGTGGGATCACTTGACGGCCTGAGACCGCTATTATCACCCACTCGTCCCTCCCGCGGCACGTGGGTGCATTCGACAATCGACTCACGCACCCCCGGCGTGTAGTTATGTCGAGTCACTGGCCGGGTTGACAGCGGCGAAGGAGGGGTGATGGCAGGGAAGCTCTGTCCTAAGGTGATCCTGGAAGGAACGCGGCTGACCCATAAGACCGATCTTGCCTTTGCGCTCAACGAGCATCCGCGCATCGTCGGGCCGCGCCGTTACCGGTACCACTCACCGCTCATCGCTGCCGAGTGGTGCGGCTTTACGAACGTACCGTGGGGGCGCGGTCCGATCAACTTCGCCCCCGAGGAAGAAGCGCGGGCGATGGAGACCTACGCGACCTGGGCACGCCTCTTCGAGCTGATGCCCTACTACTCCTGGATCGTCGACCGCTTTCACCTTTCGACCCGTGCCTATCAGCTACAGGCCCGCGGCGTCGACGACGACTTCAGCTGGCTGGAAGCGCGCCTCATCGCGGTCGGCTTTCGGTTGGTGCTCTGCACGCGCACGCCGGAGTCCTTCGCGGCGGCCCGGGCCGAGCGACTGACCATCTCCGGCAACCCCGCCCAGTACGACGACCTGGAGATCTTCATCGGCGAGCAGGAGCTGCTGCGCCGTCTCGCCTTCGAGTCGCGCCTACCCGTCCTGGAGATCGACATCTCAGATGACGACATTGCCGGTGCCAGCGACCGCATCGCCGACTGGCTGGAAGAGACCGGCGGGTTGTGGATGCCTGACGACCTCGCCATTCCTGTCTGAGGCGCCAGTCAGTGAGGACTCCTGGAACGGCCGTCGGCACAGCAGATCCATTGACAGGCGAACGGGTCGGAAGGATCCGTCCCCTCGTCGATTGGTGTAGATGCGAAGCCGGACGATTTCGCTATGGCTGATCGTCCTTTACCTCCTTGACGATCTGATCGTCGCCGGTCAGATCACCCTCATCATCGGTCGTCACGAGATCCTGATCGTCCACCAATGCCGGGACCGGATCGTCAGCAGGTGCGGCGACCGGCTTGTCGATCGCCTCGACCTACGGCGCCTCCGCCGGAGCGACGATCGGTTCGTCGACCACCACGACATTCTGGTCGTCCGGGGGTGGGGCGATCTGGTCATCGGCAGGCGCGACGACCTGGGTCTTGGAGGGTGCCGCGATCTGATCGTCCGTTGGTGCGACGTCCTGCGTGGTGCCCAAGGTCACGAAAGTGAGGATCGGCATAGGGGAACCGCTCGATGCGCTGGCGCTGCCGATCTTGCCGCCTGTCGGCATGGGAAGGCCGCCGGTCTTCATCGGAGCTGGCGAGGGTGGACCGGTGCCCACCACACTACCGAGAGCGATGCCCCCGCCGATGTCGCCCGATCCCTTGCGAGAAATGACATCTTCGCACACGTTCGTTTTAACGTTGCATGTCGAGGTGACCTACCGTTCTTGCACTCCACGACCCTGGTCCCGACCGACTTCGATGTCCCGCCGTACTTCTTGCAAATTTGGATGTCCTCATTGTGCGTGACCACGACGTTCTTGGTCTCCGCGCTCGCATGCCCGCCGCCCAGCGCCGCCAGGGCCGCCAGGGCCGCGAGCATCGCCACGAGGGGACCGAGGATGATCCGCCGAGAACCATCCTGCCCATTCATCGCTGTCTCCCTTCGTCGTTTGACGTCACCGTCGGCCGTTGCTGCGATAGCGCTCCGATACGGCCGCCCATCCATCGGTCGCGGCCACTCACTTGTCCAGCCAGGTGCCAGACCGGCCACACGTCCGTCGAGTGGTCTACTCGGTAACGACCAAAGGGGAGCAGGACAGAGCGACGTTCAGGTGTGGGGGGTGTCACCACGAGCGAGCCGCGTCGCCGGTCCATTCTGGGACGCCGGTGGGGTGACGGATGGGTGCTGAACGGAGGCAGGCCGTCAGTCCAACCCTCGTACGTACGAAGGTGAACGCGAATGTCGCGCCAGCATGGACTGGATGACGGCCCGAGTTCCCCATGCCACCGGTGTGAAGCAATTGATTGACAGGTGCGCTGCGACCGCTAAGCTGTGATGGAGTGTCATCAATCTCAGCAGTGGGTCTCGGCACCTCCGGACAGTGGGTCAGTGGGTCCCCGGCGCCTTCCGGCGGCTGCGGCGCGGAGCTTAGGAGGCGGTCTCCTTACTCGGCGCCCGTGGAGTGAGAGATCTCATGACCGTTTCCGTTCATCATTGGAGTGGAGCGCGGGCCGTGGCCCGTCGCCATCCCATCGTCGCGTTCGTGCTGCTGGTGACGATGCTCATGCTGCCGGCCGCGGTGGCCCGCGGCGCGTCGACTGCCCCAGCAGCGCTTCCGCAGCGGCAGGCCACACCCGGGGTCACGATCCAGGGTCCCGGTCAGGATCAGAGTGGCATCTTCCTGAATATATTCGACTGTGCCGGAACGTACGGTGGTGACCTCGCCCAGCTCCTGCAAAACTGCACCGTGACGCTGAACGTTCCCGTGGAGGTCTTTGGTCCAAACGTTCAGCAGACATCAATTGGCGGGCTGTCGCTGCAGGCATTGCCGGCCGGGCTGTACCGGATTCGCGAGGAGCGTCCGAGCGGCTACGGCGATCCGATCGCCTTCTGTGGCTTCGCCGAGTCCAACACCATCCAGCCACTTCAGTCCCCGGTGGTGGTCTACGACGGCACCTACGAGTTTGAGCTGGCCCAGAACCAGAGCATTTACTGCAACTGGTTCAACGTGCAGCCGGGAGCGCCCGCCGACCGCTCGACCATCTCCATCAACAAGCACGTCTGTCCACCGATCGCCGAGTTCGATCCCTACTCAGCAACCATCTACGAGCTGGCGCCGGCCTGCCAGGAACCGCCCTTCCCCGTTCCGTTCAGCCTGGCTCGCGATGGTGCGACGGTGGCGAACGGTGTATCCCAGGGGGCGCCGAATCTGCTGACGTTCAAGGATCTGGCGCCAGGGACCGTCTCGGTGATCGAGGAGCTGCCGGACGGGTACGGCGACCCGATCGTCTCCTGTAGCGTCAAGGACCAGCTTGGCAACGCCCGGGCACCGAGCGCCCAGGCGCCGGTCGATAACGACCGCATCACCTGGAAGCTGAACCCCGCCGACATGGTCTTCTGCGACTGGTTCAACGTTCCATCGCCCCTCGGCACCACGATCTCCGTCGCCAAGTACACCTGCCCCGACGCCGTCGGCTACGACCGGCGCGGGTTCGACGCCTACGCGCAAGACTGCTACGGGGCCGCGCCCGATGTCTCATTCAAGCTCGATGGAGCGCGCACCGGCAACCCCGGCGAGCAGCTGACCGACGCCAACGGTCAGGTGACCTGGTCGGAGATGGAGGCGGATCACTACTTCCTGACCGAGGAGGTGCCCTCCGACTACGGGACACCGGTCGTTTTCTGCTCCTATTACCTTCCGGCCGCCCTGCAAGACCGGGATTGGCAGAGTTACCCCGTCTCGCCGGAGAACCGGATCGAGTTCGACGTCGCGGATGGTCAGTCGATCGTCTGCACCTGGTTCAACGTATCGGCAACCCGTGCGGGCACCGAGCCGAATGCCACTCCGGGCACGACGCCGGACGGAACTCCCGGCGCACCAGCCGGGGGGACCCCATCGGCGGGAGCGACACCGGCAACAGGGACCTCGGGCGCATCGACCTTCACGACATCGCCGACACTGACGATTCGCGCGTTCCGCTGCATGGCGGTGTACGACGCGCTCGCCGAGGACGCCGACCCCGTCCGGGCGTGCAGCGAGCGGCCGGACGACCTGCGCTACGAGTTGACAACGACCGGCACGTCGGCCAGGCCAACCGTGCGTCGCGCCGATACGGGTGGCGCGAAGAAGGGCGAGGCGACCTTTACCGGTCTGGCCGCGGGTGACTACCACCTGACCGAGGTCGATCTCTCCCCGGGCGACACCGCCATGATTCTGACCTGCCAGAGCAACCGGCGTGATTTCGGCACCTATCCCTTCACGCCTTTTGCGCTGGTGGCGAGCGACGGCTCCGTTCGCGTGGCGATGATCCCCGGTGAGAGCCTCGTCTGCGACTGGTATGACGTGCCGGGAGCAGGGCTGACCGTGCAAGTCTACGCCTGCGGGAGCAACCAGCCGTCGGTCGAGGCGTGCGACCCGGCAGCGGAGCGGGTCCGGTTCATCCTGGCTCCAGTCGCCGGCCCGGAGGGCGTCGTTCAGCTTGAAACGGATGACACCGGCATCGCTCACGTGAGTGACCTGAGCGGCGCCTACACCCTGAGTCAGATCGGTCGCCAACCCTGCGGGATGGAGGCATCCGACATCGACGCGGATGGTAACCTGACGCTGAGCCCGGATCGAGAGACCGTCGTCCACGTCTTCAACTGCGGTTGACGATCGGGCGGGCGACCTCTCCTGGGGTTCTGGCGGCCCCCGGCTAAGCTGGTCTGGCGCTGTCCGTCCCTCTCAGCGTCACCCGGCGGTCATTTGGTCGTTAGTCGGCGGCGGTGGCGCCGTTCGTGGTCCGCGCGCGGCTGGCGGTGCTTTTGGCCATGCGCTCGACGCGGGTGGTGACGCCGTCGCCGGCGTAGCGGTCGGCGACCATCAGGTCGAAGCCGTGGACGCTACCCTCGATCCCGGAGTAGCGACCGGCGGTGTAGGCGCGGGAGCGCGTGCCGGCCTGTTGCAGCTCGCAGACATGCCAGTCCTGCCGGTTCGTCAGGTCCCAGAAGTCGACCGCATCGCTCGGGTCGAAATCGGGCCGGGCCATCGTCGCGGGATCGAAGAACCATTCGCAGATGACGCGCGTCCGGCCCGGCTCCAGGGGAATGACCTGATGCGTCATCAGGTAGTCGGGGTGAACGCTGAGAAGCAGGTTCGGCCAGAGCACGAAGTAGTAGACCCGCTTCAGATCCTCGGGCCGGGTGCCCGCGATCGGTGGCCGGCCGTGCGCACCGCCGTCAGTTGAGAGGGTCTCGAAGTCGCCGACCACCTCCATCCAGCTCCCCATCCAGGGGCCGTCGCCGGGCAGATACTCCCCGAGGTTATACGGGGTGATCTTATTCAATTGGGGATGAACACCCGGACAGTGGTAGCACTCCTCGTAGTTCTCGATAATCGCCTTCCAGTTGGCCGCCACGTCATACTCGATCCTACGCGCGCGACGAAGCGCGCCGAGGTCGTAGCGGTCGAGCTGCGCTGTCAGATCGCCGAGCGTCTCGGGGAGCGCCGGAGCTTCCCCCGAAAGATCGATAAAGATCATTCCCTGCCAGGTCGCCAGGCGCACCGGCACCAGACCGAAGTCGGCGGGATCGAAGGCGTCCAGCACCTCGGTGTGACGCGGTGGACGCAGCCGTCCCTCCAGGTCGTAGACCCAGGCGTGGTAGGGGCATTGAAACCGCACGAGCTGCCCGCAGGGCTCCTCGACCAGGGTCGCGCCCCGGTGACGGCAGATGTTGTAGAAGGCGCGCAGGGCGCCGTCGGTGCCACGGACGACCACCAGGCTTTCCCCGGCGACTCCCGCCAGGAAGAAGCTCCCCGTCGCGGCAGCATCTTCCTCGCGACCGACGCAGACCCAGCCTCCGGCGAACCACGCGTCCCGCTCGTAGGCCAGCACCTCCGGGTCGTGAAAGACCCGTGGCGGTAACAGGTGGGCACGCGCCGTCGGTTGCCGCACGGCCGCGACCTCGCCGGCGCTGACCGGCGACGGACGGGACCTGCCGGATCGGCCGTTAGACGAGCGTCTGAGCACCGTCTCGGATGGGACATCACTCATGGCGCGATGACCTCCTGCCGCGAGAGCGAACCTTGGAACGGTCGAAACGATAGCATAGGCTTCGTCTGGCACGTTCGAGAAAGCGTCGTTGACACATCGACGCCGGATGGTACGGTTGGGATGATGCGTCACGGGGACGGTGGGCTGGACCGACCCCTGGGCATGATGACCCCGCCAGGACCGTGCGAACAGGCACCATGACCCAAGTAGGACCTGGAATCGCGACGAGCTGGCGTTGACGAGCCAGGTGGAGGGAAGCAGCGTATGCATGCAATCGATTGGATCAGGAACCGCCGCTCCTGGCGCCGGGTGGCAACGTCGGCATCAGTCGTCGCCGTGGCAGCGTCAATCGGTCTTTCCGCCGGAGGGAGCAGCTGGCGCGTCGCGGCGCAACAGGGAGGAACGCCGGAAGCGGACGCTCCGGTGATCAATCCGCCGGCGGAAAACGGCATCCCCACCCTGGACCCGACATCGACCCCCCTCGCCGCGCCAGCGGCGCCGACGGTTGCCGTACCATCGACGTCAGCCGGCACTGAGACAGCCGAGATCGATCCGGCGGCCCCGCACATGGCGGTGATTGCCCAGGGGCTCGTTGCCCTGGAGGAGCCGGTCGTCTGGCGCGTCCGCGAGGTCGCGCCGCTGCCCGCCGAGAGCGCGCCGTCGGAAACCGGTGGCTTCTCATTCACGCTGCAACGCTCCGGCACGTCCATTATCCGCAATGATGTGACGAGCAAGCGCGCCCGGCTGGAGCCGGGTGAGGCCTACTTTATGTCGGCCGACGATCCCTATACGCGGCGTGCGGAGGGGACAACGCCCTCCGTGACCTGGGTGATGGAGCTGGTCGCGCCCAATGCGCCAGCGGGTGACCCGGTGCGCTCCGGAACGGTCATCTTCACCGGCTCCACGCCCTATACCTACCCGAGCGGAACCTTCGACGCCGAGCTGACGCGCAATGTGCTGCAGCCGAACGAGCAGGCGGCGCTGCCGGCGCATACGGGCCCCGCCCTGATTGTGACCTCGGTTGGATCGATCGAGACGACCGACGGGGCGAACGCGCCAACCACGCTGGCGGTCGGTGGCGCACAGGTCGTGGAAGGGCCGCTGACCCTGCGAAACGCAGGCAACGCACCGGCGGCCTACACGGTGGCGATCATCGCCGATCGGGTTGAGAATGCCGGCCCCGCCGCGCCAATCCCGGCCGCGGGCGGCACCCCGGCCGCGCCGGCCCCGGCCCCGGCCCCGGCCCCGGCGCAGACGCAACCGGACGCGACGGCGGTCCCTGATATCGGCCAGACACCGGTCCCCGATCAGCAGGGCAGCGTGCCGACCACGATCCCCGCCGAGCCTCCCGCGCCGGATGCCGCACCATCGCCGGGCGACACCGACGGTGATGGGTTGACCGATGAGGACGAGGCGGCTCTTGGCACCGACCCCTTGAATAAGGACTTCGACATTGACGGTCTGCTGGACGGCCGCGAGGTCAACCAGATCGGAACCGATCCCCTCAATGACGACTCCGACGGCGACGGGCTCAAGGATGGCGCTGAGGTCGACCAATATGGCACCAGCCCGTTGAGCGCTGACACCGACGGCGACGGCGCCACGGACGGCGACGAGGTCTTCACCTACGGGACGAACCCGCTCGACCCGGCGAGCGGCCCGTAGGCAGCGGGCGAAGAAACAGGCGAACGCACCGCCCCGGCAGCGATCGATCGTCATTGAGCATCGGCTACGCGGGAGAGGTCAGGTGGGGAGGGCAGACCAGGAGAACAACCTCCTCCTCACCGCGCGGAGCCACCACTCGTTCGATCGGTCCTCGACAACACCAGGGGGCTCGGCGGTCGCGGCCGGTGTTGGTCTGGTCGTGCTGGCGGGGATCAGCTTTGCGATTCAGAGCATTCTCGCCAAAGTGGCCTACCACCGGGGAGCTGACGTTCCGACGGTGCTGGCAACACGCTTTCTCGCCGCCGCCGCCGCGGTCTGGATCGTCGTCTGGTGGCGGGGGGGCGCGGGCGATGATCTCCGGTTCCGCCAGGGTCCGAGACAGTTACTCGGGTTTGCGCTGCTCGGGGCGCTCTTCATCACGAACGCCCTCTTTGGCTACCTCGCCCTGGCCCGGCTCCCCGTCGGCACCGCGACCCTGCTGATCTATCTCTTCCCGGCCCTGGTGGTTCTCTGGTCACGGCTCTTCTTCGGGGAGCGCCTGACCGGTCTGAAGGGGGTCGCGCTGGCGCTGGCGCTGGTCGGCTGCGGGTTGACGGTCGACCCGGTCGCGACGGTGACCGACCGAACCGCATTGAGCTGGATCGGCATCGCCTTTGCGTTGGCGTCGGCGGTCAGTAACTCCTGGTATGCCACGCTCGCCGCGCCGCTTGGCCGGGGCGTTCCGGGGCTGACCGTCGCGGCCTACAGTTTGCCCGTCACCGCGGCCGGGTTCACCGGGTGGCTCATCACGCGGGGAACACTGCCCACGGTGAGCGTGGTTGGCTGGCTGGCGTGCCTGGGGATCGGTCTCCTATCCGCGGTCGCGATCGCCGCGTTCCTGACCGGGGCCGCGTGGATTGGCGGCAGCCGGTCGGCGATCGCGAGCACCAGCGAGCCGGCAACGGCGGTGATCCTTGGGGCCGTGCTGCTCGGAGAGGCGGTCGCCCCGATCCGTCTCGCCGGGGGCGGCTGCATCGTCGTCGCGATCGTGCTGCTGGCCTGGGCCGACCGCCGCGGCGAGGATGCTACGCGCGTTCCGCCCCAGACCAGCCCACGGTCGAGCGAGCAGCTCATCGCGGCATCAGCCGTGCGAGACTGACACCGGAACCTGGCGGGAACGCCCCGGCCGCGACGAGTCGGCCGGGATATGAAGGGAGCATCCGATGACGGAGTCCAGCACGGGCGACGTGGTTCGAATCGAATACTGCACCTCCTGAGGTTATCTGTCCCGAGCCGCCAGTTTGGCGGAGAACATCCTGCACGATTACTTCGAGGAGCTCCCAGGGGGCGTCTCAATCGTTCCTGGCTCCGGCGGCGTCTTTGAGGTCACAATGGGGGCGCGCTCGATCTTCTCCAAAGACGCGACCGGTCGCTTTCCGGAAGAGAACGAGGTCGAGCACCAGCTCGGGCACATCCTGGGCGCTATCTAGCGGGTAAGCCGACGGGTGGTCCCTCCACGCCTCCGCTGGGCGTGGAGGGACCACGTTGTTTGCTCCGGTCATGCGCCCCAGGGTGGGTCGACCGGCTACCGTCTCTCAGTCGATCGCGGTGGGTCACCCCCGGTCAGGTTGGGACAGGGCCAGACAGCGCATCGCCGCTAACGTCGCTATCACGCGTATGGAGTTGGGGAGCCGATCGACCGGGCCGGTCATCTCATCCCCCGGCAACGATTCCTGTCCGCCACTCCGCCTTGCTCGATCTCGTGAAGCAGGCGTCTGATCGCCAGCCGGATTCCCTGAGCGGTCGGGCCGAGCAATCGCACCATCTGCACATCCCCCTGCGCGGTGCGACCGGCTCCCCACCAGACCGGGTCACCGGCCGGCGGTGGCGTGAGGTCGACACCGCCATAGCCCGCGACGATCAGCACCCCCACCCAGGGAGTGGCGCCGTGGCGACCCGGGACATCGAGCCGATAGTGGGCCGGCTCCAGGCGCGATCGCTCGATCAGGACCGGGCGCCCATCGACCCGCAGACGCAGGTGCAGGTCGAGCCGGCGATAGGCGTCTCGTTCCCCCATCGCGCTCCGACCCGGTCCCACAACCTCCGCGAGTGCACACCGGGCGCCGCTCGCCAGCTCCACGTCGGTCTGCTGGTGGTACGACGCGTCGCGGAACGGGATCAGCTCGCCCGGAAAGACGCGGAGCCGCCCACCGGCATCGACCCGGAGCAGCGTCCGCTGCTGGCTCCGAGCGCCGGGTGGGCACGGATAGACCTTGGTCGCCGCCTGACCGCGCAGCGTCAGCTCGGCGCCGGGCGCAATGTCCACCTCAACGACGAGGTCATCCCCGGGAAAGAGACCGGGGCCGACCTGTTGCACGATCACCTCGGCGTGACCCGAGCGATAGCTGACCGGTCCCAGATGGAACGGGGCGGTGCGATCGACCCGCGTGAGCACCGTGCGGTCGCCGAGCCGCTCGGCCCGCACCCGGAGGTGACCGGTCGCGGCCGTCAGCGCGCCGCCGCGTCGAGGAGCAGTGTCTCGTCCAACCAGCGCACGATGTCATCGACTCCCTGCTCGTCGCGCAGGTTGGTAAAGACCGTCGGCCGGTCGCCCCGCTGCCGCCCGGCATCGCGCGCCATCACCTCAAGCGAAGCGCCAACCATCTCGGCGAGATCGATCTTGTTGACGACGAGCAGGTGGGATCGGGTGACGCCCGGTCCACCTTTGCGCGGGATCTTGTCGCCGCCAGCGACATCGATCACGAAGATACTGGCGTCAGCCAGCTCCGGGCTGAAGGTGGCCGAGAGGTTATCGCCGCCGCTCTCGATCAGGATCAGGTCGAGGTCGGGATGACGGGATTGGAGCTCGCGGATCGCCTCAAAGTTGAGCGATGGGTCGTCGCGGATGGCGGCATGGGGGCAACCGCCGGTTTCGACGCCGACGATACGATCGGGCGCCAGGGCGGCGTGGCGGAGGAGAAACTCAGCATCCTCGGTCGTGTAGATGTCGTTGGTGATCACCGCCAGACTGAGCCGGTCGCGCAGGCGCTCGCAGAGTCGCCAGACCAGGGCGGTCTTGCCGGTCCCGACCGGACCGGCAATGCCGAGGCGGCGTGGTCGCTGGAGCTCCATGGTCTCACCCTCATTCCCATCGTGGCTTCCCGCCAGGAAGCGTCGTGTCGGCTCTGGTTCGGCTATGACGCAAAGAGACGACTTGGCAGCGACGCCTGGCGCAGGCCGGCGATATCGATCATCGGCAGGTGCGCGCCCATCGCATCGATCGGGGTCTCACGGGCACGATTGACCGCCGCCAGAAGGTCGGGATGGAGCGCGGCGATCGCTCGTTGGGCCGCCCCCTGACCGATGATCCCGAGTCGCACCGCGGCCGCCGTGAGGGCCGCCAGGAACCCGCCGCCGAGCGCCAGGGCCATCATTTCCTCGTCGAGCCCTGCCGCCTGGGCGACCACGGCGAAGGCAAGCGCGTGGTGCCCGGCGGCGTTGCCGGCCACTACCGCCGCACGATACCCGCTGGGACACGGTGCGTCGACCAGGCCAGCGGTCGATTCCAGGAATCGACGCCCTGTTCGCGCGCTGCCGGCGCGAAAGGCAGGCACCGGTTTGAGCGCGGTCAACTCGTCGTCGAGCGCCAGCAGCGCATCGAGGTCGCCCCTGCTGGCGAACCGATAGGCATGACGGGCGGCCGGAAGCTCGATTCCGGCCAGCGCCTCCTCAATCTGAACCCGAGCAAACGCGATCACGTCGGTCTCGCTCTGCACCAGGCCAGCGTCGAACAATCCTTCCAGACCATACGAGAAGGCAAACGCCCCGGTCGGGAACCCGGAGTCGGTGAATTGGAGCAAGCGGAGGAACACGTCGGGCTGGATCGCCAGCGGCAGTCCTGATGCTCCTCGCGGGGGAATCCCGGCAACGTTCATTGAATCAGACCAGATCGAGCAGCAGATCGGCGAGCTCCCGCGGCATGGTCTCCATCGCGACGTGCGTCGTTGGCAGCTCGTGGTAGCGCCATCCCGCGTCCCGGGCACGCACCGCCGAGGCGGTGATCCCGGCGCCTCCGTCTCCTGTTCCGGCTTTGTTCGTGCAGAAGATGTAGGTGCGTGGCAGCGTCAGCGCATCTGGATTCCGCACCGCGACCGGGTCTTGGAACGTCCTCAGCGGCTGCGCGGTCCGGCGGGGTGCATCCGGTGGATCGTGGGGGATACGCCAGCCATCGCCTCGCTCGGCCGCGATATCCTCAAAATGGGCCGCGGCCTCCGGTCCAATCATATCCATCAGGCTCTGCCCATCTTGCGGGACGAAGGCGTCCAGATAGACGAGGTGGGCGAGACGCTCCGGCACACGCTCGGCGACCGCGGTCGCGACCAGACCCGAGTAGCTGAAGCCGACCAGGATGGCATCATGCAGATCTTCATAGATCAGCACGTTAACCACATCTTCGACATGCGTGGCGAAATCAACGCTCGGGCTGGCGAGGTGAACCCGCTCGCCAAGACCAGTCAACGTCGGGGTGAAGACCTCGTGGCGATCGGCCTGGAGCAGTCTCGCCACCGTCCGCCATTGCCAGCCTCCCGACCAGGCGCCGGGGAGCAGCACATAGGTTGCCATTTCCGCTCCTTATCCTTCTTGGTTCTCTCATTTCTCACATGTGTCGCAGGAACGCGTCGGGGTCCCGGAGGAACTGTTTGGTGACCGTGACGTGCTCCAGCTCGGCATAAGGCACATCGCGAATCTGGCCGCCATCAAAGCTGAGGATCGTCGCGCCAGGAAAGGCCATCAGGATCGGCGAATGGGTGGCGACGTTGAACTGGATCTCCTGCTCGGCGACCATCGTCTTGAGTAGTGACAGGAGACTGAGCTGGCACGTGGGAGAGAGGGGCGCTTCCGGCTCGTCGATGAGATAGAGTCCGCCCGGCACCAGGCGCTGCTGGAAGAGCGTCAGGAAACGTTCCCCGTGCGAGCGGACATCGACCCCGGCGCCATAGCGGCGGCGGATTTCGCCGACCTGTCCGCGTAGGGCACCGGCGCCGAGCGCCCTCGCAGAGGGAGACGTGGTTGGAGCGGCATCGATGGTCACCGCCTCGCGTGTGAGATCGTCGCGGAGGTGATCCATCCGCCGGGCATAGCCAAAAACGCCCTCGGCGCGGAGAAAGAAACCGCAATGGGTCGGACGGTGCCAGGAGTGACGCAGCGCCCGACCCAGGCGGCGTCCGGCGGCGAGCGTCGGATCGGTCCCGGTCCCGGCCCTCCCAATGACGATCGAGCGGGCCGCACAGGCGAGCCCTTCCAGCAGCGTCGATTTGCCCGATCCATTCTCCCCGACGAAGAAGGTCGCCTCCGACCGGAAGTCCAGGGGCGCGTCGGCGACCGCGGCGACGGCCGGGACCGAGAACGGGTAGCTTCCGTCATCGTCGGCGCCGGTCGACCGAAGCGACACCGACCGAAGGTGCATCACCACCGTGTCGCTCCTCGACCAATGCTGGTCTGCCAGCCACAGCGCGTCATGGTATCGCGATCAGAACAGAAAATAACGCTGCGCCAGCGGCAGTTCCTGGGCTGGCTCGCAGACGAGCAGCTCGCCGTCGGCGCGGACCTCGTAGGTTTCCGGGTCGACCTCAATGTGGGGGGTCGCCGCGTTGTGGATCAGGTCGGCCTTGCCGATCTGGCGGGTGTTGGCGACGGCGACGGCGCGCTTGCGGAGCCCAAGGCGGTCGGGGACGCCGGCTGCCAGTGCCGCGCCCGAGAGAAAGGTGACCGCGGTGGCGTACGGAGCGAGGGCGGCGAACATCGGGCGGTAGCGAACCGGCTGGGGCGTCGGGATCGATGCGTTCGGGTCGCCCATCGCCGCGGTGGCGATCAGTCCCCCTTTCAGCACGAGATCCGGCTTGACGCCGAAGAAGCGTGGCTGCCAGAGGACGAGATCGGCAAGCTTGCCGGTCTCGATCGAACCAACTTCGTCGGCCAGACCATGGGCGATCGCCGGGTTGATCGTGTATTTCGCCACGTAGCGCTTGATCCGGGCGTTGTCGGCCCGGTCGGAGTCGCCGGGGAGCGGTCCGCGCTGCCGCTTCATCTTGTCGGCCGCCTGCCAGGTGCGGATGACGACCTCACCAACGCGTCCCATCGCCTGCGAGTCGGAGGCCATGATCGAGAGCGCCCCCAGATCGTGCAGGATGTCCTCGGCCATGATCGTCTGGGCGCGGATGCGGGAGTCGGCGAAGGCGACATCCTCCGGTACCCGTGGGTTGAGATGGTGGCAGACCATCAGCATGTCGAGGTGCTCCTCGACCGTGTTGACCGTAAAGGGGCGGGTCGGATTTGTCGACGACGGAAGGACGTACCCCTCGGCGGCGATCCGGAGAATATCGGGGGCATGACCGCCGCCCGCGCCCTCGGTGTGATAGGTGTGGATCGTCCGGCCGTCGATGGCAGCGATCGTATCTTCGACGAAGCCGCACTCGTTGATGGTGTCGGTGTGGATCGCGACCTGGACATCGAGCTCGTCGGCCACCCGCAGGCAGGCATCGATGGCGGCCGGGGTCGTCCCCCAATCCTCATGGAGCTTCAACCCGCAGGCCCCCGCCTCGACCTGGCGCCGGAGCGGCTCGGCGGTCGCGCAGTTCCCTTTGCCGAGCAGCCCGATATTGACCGGCAGCGTGTCGATTGCCTGCAGCATCCGCCCGATGTTCCAGGCGCCCGGGGTACAGGTGGTGGCGTTCGTCCCGGTGGCGGGACCGGTCCCGCCACCGAGCATCGTGGTGACTCCCGAGGCGATCGCCTCGTCGACCTGCTGAGGGCAGATCAGGTGAACGTGGGTGTCAATGGCCCCAGCGGTCAGCAGCTTGCCTTCGCCAGCGATCACCTCGGTTCCGGCGCCGATCACCAGCGCGGGGTCGACGCCATCCATCGTATCGGGGTTGCCCGCTTTGCCGATGCCGGCGATCCGGCCATCCTTGACCCCGACATCGGCTTTGACGATGCCCCAGTGATCGACGATCAGGGCGTTGGTAATGACCAGATCGAGCGGGTCGACCGCGCGAGCCGATTGACCCATCCCGTCGCGGATCACCTTGCCGCCGCCAAAGGTCACCTCGTCGCCATAGGTCGGGGCGGCGAAGTCCCGCTCGACCTGGAGGATCAACTCGGTATCGGCGAGCCGAACCCGGTCGCCGGTGGTCGGACCGTAGAGATCGGCATATTGGCGGCGGTCGAGCGACAGGCTCATCGGTGCTCCTCTACGAAGCCGCGCTCGACGGCGCGAGCGAGCGCCACCTCCCGCTCCGTCTCACCGGTCCCGCCATCGGTCAGACCGCTCAGGCCGTAGACCTCGCGGGTCCCGGCCATCGGAACCAGCTCGATCGTGCGCTCCTCTCCCGGCTCGAAGCGGACGGCGGTGCCGGCCGGGACGTTCAGGCGGTGTCCGAAGGCGGAGGCGCGCTCGAAGCCGAGGGCGCGGTTGACCTCGAAGAAATGCGCGTGGGAGCCGACCTGGACCGGGCGGTCCCCCGTATTCCGCACCGTGAGGTCGACCACCTCCCGCCCCACGTTGGCCTCGATCGGCTCCTCGGCGAGGAGGTACTCGCCAGGGTGGATCGCGCCGGAGGCGGGGATTGGCTGGTGGACGGTCACCAGCTTGGTGCCGTCGGGGAAGGTCGCTTCGACCTGGATCTCGTCGATCATCTCGGCAACACCGGGCAGCACGTCGGCGGCGGAAAGAATCTGCTTGCCATAGGCCATCAGTGCCGAGACGGAGCGACCATCGCGCGCGCCCTCGACGATCTCGGCGGAGAGGATGGCGACCGCCTCCGGGTAATTGAGCTTGAGACCGCGTGCCTGGCGCGCCCGCGCCAGCTGCGCCGCAAGATAGACGAGCAACTTGTCCTGCTCGCGAGGGGTCAGGTGCATCAGGGCATACCTCTCCGGACGACGTCATCGTGGGAGCCAGGCACGGTCGTGCCTGGTTCCATCGGTGTCGAGCAGCCGTCATTCTACGCAGGACGGGCGACGACGACGTCATCACGGCCCGTGCCGGACGCACAACGGCGGTCCCCGCCGGTGGTGCAGTTGCCACGCCCGAAAATCACCGGCTCCGCTGAGGCACGGCCCCCAGACGTGGAATGGTACTGGCGTCCGAGACGAATCGCCGGACGCCGATTGACGCGTCGAGCGGGGATGGCGTCCAGACGCGCGACGCGTGAGACAGGGGTCTCGCTCGTCGTCCGCCCAGCCACTGATGTCGAGGGTGGCACGGGATTGGCAATATGGCGGCAAGGTGTTGTCAGTCGACCGGATTACGCGTCGTCACCGTCACCTTGCTGACGCTCATCCGACCGGTGTCGGCCGAACGAACCGGCACGAGTGTGGAGTTGTTTCACGGGTCCGGGGCGGCAGGTCGGTGGTGGTGACTGCCGTATCAACGCGAGACTGACCGTCGCTCAATCGCGAAGGGAATCTGATGAAGGCGCTGGTCTGGCATGGCAAAGAGGATGTCCGGGTCGACACCGTTCCCGACCCGAAGATCGTTGATCCAACCGACGCGATCGTGAAGGTCACCTCGACCGCGATCTGCGGCTCCGACCTGCATCTCTATGGCGGCTTTATGCCGACGATGGAGGAGGGCGACATCCTTGGACACGAGCCGATGGGCGAAGTGGTCGAGGTTGGCAGCGCAGTAACCAGGCTAAAGAAGGGCGACCGGGTCGTCGTTCCCTTCACTATCTCCTGCGGCACCTGCTTTTTCTGCAAGAAAGGGCTCTTCTCGCTGTGCGACACGTCGAACCCGAACGCGGAGATGGCCGCAAAGGTGATGGGCCACTCCCCGGCGGGGTTGTTTGGCTTCTCGCACATGCTCGGTGGGTACGCGGGCGGTCAGGCTGAGTACATGCGCGTCCCGTTCGCCGATGTCGGACCGATCAAGGTGCCCGACAGCCTGTCCGATGAGCAGGTGCTCTTCCTCTCCGACATCTTCCCGACCGGCTACATGGCGGCGGAGAATGCGGAGATCGAGCCGGGGGACGCCGTCGCCATCTGGGGCTGCGGGCCGGTCGGACAGTTCGCCATCCAGAGTGCCTGGATGCTCGGCGCCGGTCGCGTGATCGCCATCGACAGGGTGGCGGAGCGCCTCCAGATGGCGGAGACGAAGGGCAAGGCCGAGACGATCAACTTCGACAAAGAGAATGTCTACGATCGCTTGCAGGAGATGACCAAGGGGCGCGGACCGGACCGCTGCATCGATGCCGTCGGCAGCGAGGCGCACGCCTCGGGATTGATGGGTGCGGTCGATCGCGTGAAGCAGGCGGTGAAGCTGGAAACCGACCGGCCGGAAGTGCTGCGGGAGGCGATTCGCTGCTGCCGCAAGGGCGGCACCCTCTCGATCCCCGGCGCCTACATTGGCTTCGTCGATATGTTCCCGGCGGGCCCGATGATGAACAAGGGGCTCACTATCAAGACGGGTCAGACCCATGTCCAGCGCTACACCGAGCCCCTGCTCAAGAAGGTCGAGGCCGGCGACATTGATCCCTCCTTCGTGATCACCCACCGGGTGAGTCTGGACGAGGCCCCGGCCATGTACAAGAGCTACCAGGAGAAAGAAGACGGCTGTATCAAGGTGGTCCTGAAGCCGTAACGGGGAAGATCGCGCCGTCATCGAGCGGTCATGGGCCAGTGAAGCTGACCCATGACCGCTTTTTCGCGTGCCTGAACCACCCTTCGAAGTCCATCCGATCGGGCTCGCGGCGCTCCGCGGCGAGCATCGGGCGAGTCGCCCACGAGCGGCTGCCGCGGGAGGACGAGTCCGCGCTGACCTCTTCGACATGCTAGTTGCAGCTACGGCATCCGGCTCTCGATTCGATCATCCCGGCGAGCCGCGCGAGCGGAGTCATGGCGGCAGAAGCGCCACGCCTCGCTGCCCCGATCTTCTGACGACGTTTGAGACGCGAGCGCGGCCGTTTACGGGAGGGGCTCCCGGCGGTACGATGCTGTCCATCTTCCAGATGGCGCCAGCGGATGACCAGGGGGATGCCATGTACGTCCGGATCGTTCGGGGTCAGACGCGGGATGGGCAGGTCGAGGAGCTCGTGCGACGCTGGCAGACATTCATCGTCCCCCAACTCCAGGCGGCGCCTGGGTTTCACCACGTCTATTTCTGCGGCGATTGCGACGCCAACGCGATGGCAGCCGTCAGCGTCTGGGACAGCCAGCCGGACGCGGACGTGCTCAACCGGGCGATGCACGACTTCACCAGCGAGGCCCGCTCGCTCCTGCGCGGCCAACCCACCATCGAGGACTACGAGATTCTGGGGGAGTTCTCGGCCGCCACCGCGTCATAGTCGCCTCCCACATACGCCAGGCGTGAGGTGGCCCTGGATCCGACCGTCATCACAGCAGCCGGTCGTTCATGTGCTGCCGCCGATAGCCTGCGCCTGAACGGTCGATTCTGGCGGCCGGCCGGTATTTCACTGAGCAGCCATGCGTGCGCGCTCACATGTTTCCTTAGTTCAAAAATCGGTCAACATGGCAATACGACCGGGGCAGCTCGACGCCTGTACCGGCGCCGGGTGCGATGATCCGGCATGGTGTCTGGCTCTGGGCAACCCGCATCCAGTCGCCTGAGGTCAATCAGTCGTCGCGGCGCCGCGCTCTCGTCCCATCACCTGTCACCTCTCCCGGTGCGTCCGTCGCCAGCAGCTCCCGGGCGATGCGCTCGGCGATGATCTTGTCGTCGGGGTCGAGCTCGCCGTCGAGGACGAGCTCGCGCAGGTGCTCCTTGATCTGCTTGATCCAGATGCCGGGTGGGCGCGCGAAGAGGGCCATCAGCTCGTGGCCGTCGAGCGGGCTTTGCAGGTCGTCGAGCGTGCGCTCCGCCTCCAGCCGGTCGATGTGGGCGCGGAGGGCGTCAACGCGATGGGCGGCGGCGCGCTGCTTCTCTTCTCGGGCCGAGGTGACATCAGCGGCCGCCAGCTGGAGCAACTCCTCTAAGACGCCATCGGCATCAACCTGGAGTCGCCGCACCGCACTGTCGGTCCATCCCTCGTCGTAGGTGGTCGGTCGACCGTGCAGCTCGACAATCCGGCTCACCGCAACCTGCGTCGCCCGGTCCGCTTTGAGCCGGCGCAGGAGCCTGGTTGCCAGCTCAGCACCTATCCGCTCGTGGCCGAAGAAATGGACCTCGCCACCCGCATCGACCGTTCGCGTCAGCGGCTTGGCCGCGTCGTGGAGCAGGGCCGCCCACCGCACGACCGGGTCATCATCCGCCTGTCCCACGACCCGGAGCGTGTGGTCCCAGAGGTCTTTCTCGCGATGAATGCTCGGCTGGCGCTCACCGGCCGCTTCCCCGGCCAGTGGCAGCAGCTCCGGCATCGCCACCGTCAGCACGCCCGTCCGGCGCAGCGCCTCCAATCCATGGGGGGCATACCCGGCAGTGAGGAGCCGGGAAAGCTCCATCCAGACGCGTTCCTGACTGATCCGCGCCAGGCTGGCGGCATGACGCGCCATCGCCATCTCTGTCTCGGGATTGAGGCGAAATCCGAGCTGGGCGACGAAGCGGGCGGCACGGAGCAGCCGGAGCGGGTCCTCGACAAAACGTTCGTCGGGGTCGCCGACCGCTCGCAGGATGCCCTGATGCAGATCGCCCTGCCCATCGAACGGGTCGACCAGCGTGCCGGTGATGGCCTCGGCCGCGATCGCGTTCACGGTGAAGTCGCGGCGAGCGAGGTCGTCGTGGATCGACTCCCCAAAGCGCACGGTCGGGAATCGCGTGTCGTCGGGATAATGCTCGGCCCGATAGGTCGTGATCTCGGCCCGGACCATGTCGGGACCGTCGCCGAAAATGAAGCCGATCGTCCCAAATCGGGCGCCGACATCGTAGACGCTCACCGGCCGCGCCATGTGCCCCAGCCGCTGCGTCATCTCGGGGGGCGACGAGGTGGCGAGGTCGAGATCAAGCGGCTCCGGCAGCGGCCGCTCCAGCAGCAGATCGCGCACGATCCCACCGACCAGGTAGAGCGCCTGACCCTCGGCCGCAAAGACCCGCGCGAGCCGTCCGATGAGGTCGCGTTGCGATGATGGGAGGGCCTCACGGAGGGCGGACGCGAGATCGGGCACAGGTCGTTTCAGCATCCTGGAGGCGGGGTGTGAGCCCGTTCCGATAACGCGCTGCCGAGGCAGCCGCGACCAATCGACGCGGCGGCCAGTGTAGCCGACGGGCCGGGGCCGCTGGAGATGTTCACCAGATTCACGGGCCGGCATGGCGCGGACACACCATCTCCCGGTCTCGTCCACTCGATCGCCGGGACGAAGGCGCCGGGACAACCGGCCCACGAACCGGTGCCCACGAGGAGAAGAAGCTGGAACTGTGTAGGAAGGGCACGAGTCATGCAAGGAGACCCTGCATGCGCCATCCGCATGCTACAGCTCGTGCCGCGAGCAGCGGGCCGGAACTCGCGAAGGAGCCAGTGACTGATGGAGCGTGCAGGGACAAGCGACGCGATCGTCGAGGGCGTTCCGGATGCCGGAACAGTCGTCGAACGACTCGACGAGGTGCGTGCCGACGTTGAGGCGCTGCTCGCTGACCGCCAGCGGTTAGCGACCGAGGCGCGACGTCACCAGCAGTCCGCCGAGGGTCTCGCCGGCGGACTGGGCGAGATGACGACGGAGATGACGCGGCTGGAAACGGAGTGCCAGCGGCTGGAGGAGCTCGCGCAAAAGGCGGAGCGGGAGCAGGCAACGCTCGCCGATCGACTGCAGGCGACCGAGGCGGCCCGGCAAGAGGCGACCCGCCGGGCGGAGGCGGCGGAAGTTGCACGCGATGAGGCGCAGGCCCGCGCGGCGGCGGAGGAACTGGCTCGCACCAATGCGAACGTTCGCGCGAGCGAGGCGGAGGCGGCCCGTGAGGCGGCCGAAGCGCGCGCCAGGGACGCCGAGGAGCGCACCACCGAAGGACAGGAGCGAACCATCCGCCTCACGGAGAACACTCGCCGGCTGCACACGCTCTATCAACCCTGGCTGCCAGGCGAGCAGGACCATGACGCCCTCGTCGACAACATCCTGGAGATTTCGGTCGACCTCAGTGATGCCAGCAAGGGCGCCTACCTTCGAGCTGAAGAGCCGTTCGAGATCGTTGCGACGGAAAATTTCGATGAGGCGCGGACCGGATCACCATTGCTGACCGAGATCGCGAGACGCGTCGTGGAGTCGCGCGAGCCGCTCTTGATCAACGACCCGGAGGAGATCGCCGCCATCGCCGACGACCCCCTTGCCGCCGTCATAACGAATGTCGTCGCCTACCCGATCGTCGTGCGGGAGGAGCTGAGCGGCGTCGTGGTGGTCGCGAACAAGCCAGCCGGACCGTTTACCGGCGACGACACCCGGTTACTCCTCGGGATTGGCAGTCATGCGTCGACGGCGGTCGAAAATGGCAACCTCCGGCGCGAGATGGAAGCCACCTACTCGGGGACGATCGCCCTGCTCTGTGACGTGATCGAGGCCAAGGATCCCTACACACACGGTCACTGCGACCTGGTGGCCCGGATGGCCGTCGAGATCGCCCGCGATCTCAGTCTCAGCCGTGAAGAGCAGCGGATGATCTTCGAGGCGGGGTTGATGCACGATGTCGGCAAGATCGCGATCAGCGACGGCATCCTGCTCAAGCAGGGGCCGCTGCTCCCCGCTGAGCGGGACGTGATTGAGACCCACGCGACGATTGGGGCGGACCTCGTGACGAATGTTCCGACGCTCCGCCATATCGCCCCGGTGATCCGTTATCACCACGAGCATTATGATGGAACCGGCTACCCCGACGGGCTGGCAGGCGAGGATATCCCGCTGCTGTCCCGGATTCTCGGCGTCGCTGATGCCTACGAGGCGATGCGGGCAACGCGCCCCTATCGCGCGGCGCTAGACCCGAACGAGGCCTATGAAGAACTGCGCCAGGGGGCCGGCACCCAGTTTGATAGCCAGGTCGTCGAGCTGATGCTCCGTGCGATCGACCGTGGTGGTCCACTGATGCAACCCTCACCCGATGACGCGCCACAGACAACGGTTCCAGGGACGTGGGGCTAGCAGCTCCTCTGCACCGTGGGCCAGATGGGTGGTACGGTCGTCGGCGTCCATCGTGCTGGTGAGACGAGTCTTGGGGTACAGGCCGCCGCTTCAACGTGGTACGACCGGGCGCTCCGCCGCCAGGGTGATCCCGTCCGCTTCTCGACGCCTGCGTTAGGTTAGACGTGAGGCCGTACGGCGGGCCAATGGCAGCCAACGCCGCCGCCGCCTGGCGTGCCGAGCGTGATGACACGGTGAATCAATCGCGACCGCCGGTTGTCCCCAGGGAGCGGCAAGCAGCGCCCCCACCGGGTATGGCGGGGCGTTCCCCGGTGGGGTGAAGCGTCATGGGGTACGGACCGACAAGCAACCCCATCACCGACCGCGTCTGGACCATCAGCGACGATGCGCTGGGCACCACCGGCGCGGCAAGCAGCGCCCTCCCGAGGAGGGTGGTTCCTCACCCAGCCGTGAGAAGGGACGGGTGCGCCCCACCGGCGCGGTCGCCGGACACCCAGGACGGCCACGCCGCTGGCGTAGGCGCGCTGCTTGCCCCACCTTCGGTGCCCGGCCGCCCCGCAACGGTTGGGACGACGCGGCTCCCGCACATCCGACGACGTGTCGCGGTGAACACGACGTGCTCCCCCTGCCCGACCGCGCCGTCGCCGTTGGCCCAACGGAGGCCCGCTTGCTCGACCGCATCGTGACGTGTGGCGAAGGCGTCAAATCGCACCGGCGGCGAGCGATGGATCACGATCGCCCGTCATCGACAGGGAATGGAGGCATCTGAGCGCAGGGGGTGCGCGGCGGTGTGATAGTGACGGGCAGCTGGTCCTCAGCAGGGAGTGGCGAGGTGCTCGTGCACCAGGTCATCACGACCGCCGGGACATCAATGCGTGCTTTCGTGGAACGTCGCCGCTCATCTACCAGCGGAGGTTCAACCGTCGCCTCCTCATCGGCGTCTCCATGGGGCAGCCGCTCTGAGTCACCAACCTCCGTTGACCGATCGCCAGGCACCACTCGCCTCCGGGCGATCAGCGCCACCGGCCGCCAGGCAGGAGCATGGCCCTCGCGAAACGCCTCAAGGTCGCGCCTGGAGGGTCCGGCGGTTGACCGACGCCCGTAACCTCGGGGCGAGGTGTGCCATGGTCTGCATCACTGTCCGCGGCGAGGCCCGGTGACAAGGCATCCTTGCCGAACGCGCTCTTCTGGATGCGGTATCGTTGCTACTGTCGAAGGCTGATTCTCCAGGGATCGCGCACCCCGGCGTCGCGGTACCAACGTGGGGGGCGCGATGATCACGATCCCCGGCATCGAGCGACAACGCGGGCATGCTGGCCCCCGGATGTCACGTCGCTGGCCAGCGTCCCTGGCGGTCGCCGTCGCGCGTGGAACGACGCTTGCACCTCGCTCCATCGCTGCTCACGAGCGCTGGTTCACGCCGAACGGCCCATACTCCTCCGTGGAGTGGGACCGCATCATCTCGCTGCCGGTGCTGCTGGCGCTGATCAGCGGTGCGGCGGTTGTCCTGGCGTTGCGGCGCGGTCAGCGGGCGACCGGGGATCCGCTCTGGCCGAGACCGGCCTTTTCCCAGGGACTGGAGCCAGCCGCCCCCGCGATCCTCGGTGTGCAGACGGCGATCGCGATGGTCTTTGCCGCCAGCCGCCTCAAACTCTTTGTGCCAAACATCAACCTTCCCGAGAACGTGATCGGCGTGCTGATCGCCGCGATCGCCGCGATCGCCGCCTTCTCGTTCATCACCGGCGTGCAGACCCGGGCTGGCGCGCTCGTCACCATCGGCCTCTGGTCGATCGCGTTCGCCGTCGCGCCGTGGGAAGAGGTGCTGGAGCAGACGATCTTCGTTGGTATCGCCATCTATCTGGCGGTGGTCGGGCGGGGCGTGGTGCTCGATGGCGACCGGCTCGACGACGCGCTGAGGCGCCTCACCGACCGGCTGACGCCCTACGCCCTGCCGGCGCTGCGGATTGGGGCGGGAATCTCAGTGGTGGTGTTGGCGCTCACCGAGAAACTGCTCAACGTCGATCTCGGTGTGGCGTTTCTCCACGAGTACCCACGCTTCAACGTCGCGCACGAGGCCGGGATCACCTGGTTCACCGATGAGCGGTTCGTCTACACCGCCGGAATCGTCGAGGCGACCGCCGGGGTCGCGCTCCTCTCCGGCTTTCTGACGCGCGTCGTCATCCTGGCCCTCTGGATTCCCTTTAACCTCGGCATCGCCTTCCTCCCGGCGCAGGAGCTGATCGGGCATCTGCCGATTCTCTCGGTCATGTATGTGCTGCTGGTGCGAGGAACCGAGGGGATTCCATCACCAGCCGAGGATGGTGTGGCGGATCCTGAGCCGATGCGCCAACCGCGGCAGCGACGCCGGGCCGTGGCTGCCCGGCCTGGCTGAACCGTATACACTTGAGCGGCGCCCACCCTTCGCCTGGTGGACGCATCCGCGAGGGACGCTACGGGGGCTCGGGCGAGCCGGGCTGAGAGGGCGACCATTGGGCCGTCGCCGACCGTCTGACCTGATCCGGGTAATGCCGGCGCAGGGAGCTTCGTGAGAGTTCAAACGCCAGGCCATGGGCCAGCCACGACCGACCCCATCACCGGGGTTTCCCCGGTCGATGCCGCGGCGGCACGGTCGGCGCATCCGCTCAACACACCCCTGCTTGAGGTTCGTCATCTCTCGGCGACCTACGAGGAGCGCCGGAGGCGGCTGCCAGTCCTCGCTGATATCTCCCTCGCGATCGCCGATGGCGAGTTCGTGGCGTTGATCGGACCGTCAGGCTGTGGCAAAAGCACCCTGCTCGATATCATCGCCGGGCTGATCGAGCCGGATCAGGGGGAGGTGTGGCTGCATGGAACGCCCGCCGCCGCGTCCCGGCGGCTCGGTCGCTCCGCGTACATGCCGCAACGCGATCTGCTGCTGCCATGGCGCACGACACTCGCTAACGCCGCCCTCGCCCTTGAAGTCGGCGGCGTCAACCGGCGACAGGCACGGGCGATCGCGCGGGAACGATTCGCGGAATTCGGTCTCGCCGGCTTCGAGGGGGTCTACCCGGCCCAACTCTCCGGCGGCATGCGCCAGCGCGTCGCCTTTCTTCGGACGGTCCTGACCGGCCGTCCCCTGCTGCTGCTGGATGAGCCGTTCGGAGCGCTCGACGCGCTGACCCGCACGGCGATGCAGGCATGGCTTGTTGGGCTCTGGGAGCGCGAGCGGCAGGCGGTTCTGCTCGTCACCCACGATGTCGATGAAGCGGTCTTTCTGGCCGATCGGGTGCTGGTCCTTTCCGCCCGGCCGGGCACCGTCGTCCACAAGGAGCGGGTAGACCTACCGCGACCGCGACGACGATCGCTCGTCGCGGAACCAGCCTTCGGCGGTCATCGGGCGCGCATCCTCGATGCGCTCGGGTTACTGGACGGAGGGACCGGCCGGTGAGCGACGAGGTCGTGCTCGGGCCCGGATGGGACGAGATCGATGACCCGGTGCTGGGTGGGGTGGCGCGGGCGGTCGCGCCAGGCCCTGGGTGGTCGCTGGTGCGCCGGTGGCTGGCGCCGTCGTTGGTGGTCGCGCTGGCGCTCGCGGTCTGGGAGCTCTGGGTGAGGCTGGCGGGAACCCCGCGCTGGTTTCTACCGCCCCCAACCGTGATCGCGGAAACCGTCGTCGCCGACCGGGCACTGCTCCTTCACCATGCCCGGGTCACGTTGATCGAGGTAGTCCTTGGCTTCGGACTGGCGCTGGTCGCCGGGGTTCTGGTGGCGAGCGTCATCGATGGGTCGCGGATCCTGGAACGGGCGATCTATCCGCTCGTCGTCGCCAGCCAGACGGTCCCAATCCCGGCCCTGGCGCCACTGCTCCTGATCTGGTTTGGTTATGGGCTCCTGCCAAAGGTCCTCGTCGTGACGTTGATCGCCTTTTTCCCGATCGCTGTCAATACGGTCGATGGTCTGCGCGCCACCGACCGCGAGCTGCTTCGCCTGCTGCGAACGCTCGGTGCCGGACGATGGACGCGCTTCCGGCTCGCGAAGCTGCCCGCGGCGCTCCCTTTTCTCTTCTCCGGCGCCCGTGTGGCGGTCGCCGTCAGCGTCATCGGCGCGGTCTTCGGCGAGCTGGTCGGCGCAAGCGATGGGCTGGGCTACCTGATGACCCGGGCCGCCGCCGACTTTCTAACCGCGCGCGTCTTCGCCGCGATCGTCGTCCTGGCGGCGATGGGAGTCGGGCTCTTTGGGCTGGTCGCCCTTGGCGAACGCCTCCTGCTCCCCTGGCGGCGACTGACGACCGGCGACGACGAAAACGCCTGACCGGCGGCAGCGATCACGCGGTGGTCGCGGCATCGCTGCTGCCTGATAGGATGCCGCCATCGCTGATGGCCCGACCTGGGTCTTCGACCGCGGAGAGCCGCGTGCTCGATCGGCATCAGTCGACGCGTGTCACGATCGACCTTGGTCGGTGGACTTCGGAGCACCGCTATCGCCCTGGGCGAGAGGAGACCCCTGCCTTGGAATGGCTGAATGAACCGCCGTCGTGGGAGGTAGAGGACGACGTCATAACCATGACCGCCGGCCCCCGGACTGACTTTTGGCGGACAACGCACTACGGCTTCGTCCGGGACAACGGCCATCTCTACGGGCGCCGCATGGGTGGCGACTTCACCGCCGAGGTCGTGGTCCGCGCCGCCTACGCGAGCCAGTACGATCAGGCGGGGCTGATGCTGCGCGTCGATGCCGCGACCTGGATCAAGTGCGGGATCGAGTTCGTCGACGGCAGGCACTTTGCCAGCGCGGTGGTCACCCGCGACTACTCCGACTGGTCGGTCGTGCCCCTGACCGGCGATGTCTCGTCGTTGCGGCTCCGCGTCCAGCGGGAAGACTCCGCGGTCGAGGTGCGCTACGCGCTCGGCGGCGATGACCTCACGCTGCTCCGAATCGCCTACTTCCCCGACGGCGACACTCTGGTCGGTCCGATGTGCGCCGCGCCGGACGGCGAGGGCTTCACTGCCACCTTCGAGGGATTCACCGTCGCGCCGGGGTGAGCGGCGAGCAGCCCGCGCTGTGGGCGAGAAGATGTCTCCCATTTCCGCGCGATCAATCAGGTGATCGAGCAATCCACGCCATAGAGGATCAGGCTCAGCTTTGCGGCCACACGCCGGGAGGCCGCGTTGTCCCATCCGGTGCTGTAGAGCGGCAGACGACCCGTGTTCCCCACGGCGATCGCCCAGGCGGTCGTGACTGCAACCGCGAATCCGTGCCCACGATATTCCAGGATCGTGTCGAGACCCGCCTCGGCGACATGGGAGGAGAGACGGGCGCTGGAGCAGACCGAGATGGCAACACCGTCCCGGACGATCGCCGCGCACGGTTGCCGCTCCGCGATCTCGGCGGCCGACACCGGGAAATGGGGCAGGAGGAGCCGCGTGTTGAGGGCGGTGATCATGGTGATGCCGGTCGGCATCGTCAGCTCCGGCGGAAATCGCCAGGCCGGCCCCATTGAGATCTGTCCGACCGGAGCTTCCGCACTCAGCGTCTGGCAGAGAGCGTTCAAGGTCGCCGGGGGCTGGTTCAGGTCGCGACCGACCGGTTCCCCCATGAGCAGGTGGTCCGCTTCGCGGACCAGGTCGCTGGCCAGGTCGTGCCGAAAGCGCCAGAGATGACCATGACGGGTCCGCCCGAGGAAGAAGCGAGGAGCCCCGCCAGGCGGGTCCGGCTCATTCGTCGCCAGCAAACGACCATCCTGGTCATGACGGAACAGGGCGGCGATCTGCCACTCCATGAGCAGGCGATCGTCTCCCACGAGGTTCCTCCTGCCTGGGGATCGCCGGCCGCCGGTGCGACGATCTACTGATCCGGTGGTAGTCTGGCATCTTCCGTCGGAGCTCCCGTGCGGGCATACTCGATTGCTGGACCGATCCTCCTCTCCGTGATGATCGGTGCTGTCCCGTGCCGCGGAGACCGCTACCGCGCCGATGCCCCACCTCGTTGTGGAGCGTCGCCTGGTAGGCTTGTTTCATGGGCTGGCCCTTGCCCGGCCGCGGGCGAGACGCCTGACCGCTGACGCCCCGAGATTGGATGCATTCCTCGTGACCGATGGTCCCTCGATCCGACTGCACTCCGGCCTGCCGACTGCCCCAGACTGCAGCGACTGTGGCGTCGCGCTCTCGAATCTCTACGGCTGGTGTGGTGGCTGCCGGAAGGCCTATTGCTTCAGCTGCGGTCGCGAACATTTCTGCACCCCGCGGTGTCCAGCGAATGGCTGCTACGCCGGTCTCTGTGTCCGCGAGGTTCGCGACGGGGTCCTTTCCGAGACATGGGGACTGCCGCCAGCGTAGCGGCGTCCGCGTCGCTGGCAACCGCCCGCGCCGCCAGCAGCGCCCTCACCGATCAACCTTTCGTTCCGGCATGGATCGCGACGGTGCCGCCACCGAGCAGGCGGTACGAGACATCGTCCAACCCGCTCTGTCCCATCATCGCGGCAAGGGTGTCGGCGTCGGGAAACGCGGCGACGGAGCTCGGCAGGTACCGGTAGGCTTCGCGGTCGCCGCTCAGTGTGCCTCCCACCAGCGGGACGATCCGGGAGAAGTACCACCCAAAGACCGCCCGCAGCAGCGGCCGGCGATAGGGGGTCAGTTCCAGGCAGACGAACCGGCCACCAGGCCGCAGCACACGACCCATCTCGCGCAGCGCGGCCTCGTAGTCCGCCATATTGCGGAGTCCAAACGCGACGGTACAGGCATCGAACGAGGCGTCCGCGAACGGCAGGCGCAGGGCGTCGGCGACGATCCAGACGGGAGACAGTGGCCGATCGACCGTGGCGCCCCCGCTGGTAGACACCGGCAGGCCGGGAACGCTCTTCGCGGCGGCGGCTCGCAGCATCGGCGGGGCGAAATCGACCCCGACCACCTCCCGCGCCCCCCCGGCCGCAAGCGCCAGCGCGAGATCTCCGGTGCCGGTCGCAAGGTCGAGGACCCGTGCCCCCGCCGTCACGCCATCGAGGGCGCGACGTACCGCGAGCCGGCGCCAGGCGCCATCACGGCCGCCGGTCATCAGCCGGTTCATCAGGTCGTAGCGGCGGGCGATCCGGCCAAACATCGCGCGCACCTCGGTCCCGCTCCGCAGGGCGCCAGGCCGCCGGTTAGCAGGCACTCGCTCCCTCGTCATAGTACGATCCCTCCGGCGAGGAGCAGCGCAAAGAGAAGAAGGAGACGAGCCGTCTCGCCGAGCAGGGGGTTGAGCTCGGGGCCAGTCGTCATCGTCACCCGCCGGACCAGTTGCAGCGCCACCGGCGCCGAGAGCCAGGCGAGCCACCACCAGCCGGGCAGCAGGCCCAGCACCCAGCTGACCGGCAGGACCAGGTAGGCGATGCCCAGCAGCGCCGCGTACTCAACGCGAGTCCGGGCCGCCCCTAGCCGCACGGCCAGGGTGCGCTTCCCGGCGGCCCGATCAGTCTCGACATCGCGCAGGTTATTGACGACCAGGATCGCGGTGGCAAGACAGCCAATCGGGACCGCCGCGGCGATAGCCTGGCCGGTCAGGTGACCGGTCTGGACGTAGACGGTCCCGGCGACGGCGACGACACCGAAGAAGAGAAAAACGAACAGCTCGCCCAGGCCCAGATAGCCGAGCGGCCATGGGCCACCGGTGTAGGCGAGCGCCGAGAGGATCGCCAGAACCCCCAGCAGCGCGATCGGCCAGCCACCACGCCAGACCAGGTAACTTCCTGCCAGCACGGCAGCACCCAGCACGACGCCGGTGCCCGCGAGCACCCGACCGGGCGAAATCAATCCGCTCTGAGTGACGCGGACCGGACCGAGCCGAGCCGCGGTGTCGGCGCCGCGCCGAAAGTCGAAGACATCGTTCGCCAGGTTCGCCCCGATCTGCAGCAGCAAGGCGACGACGCAGGCGGCGACCGCCGCCAGCGGCGCGAAGCCCTCCTCCGCGATCGCCACGGCGATCCCAACCACCACCGGCGCGACCGCCGCGGGCAACGTCTTCGGTCGCACCGCCAAGTACCAGGCGCGCGCTGGGGAAGGACGAGTGGCGGTCAGCATGATGATGCGGGGAGTCTGGAGGCGGCGAAGCAGGAGGCTACCATCGATGAACGGGGAATGGGTCTGGTGACGGCGCGATCAAGCAACTCACAATTCGAATCATAGTGGAGGCGCGGTGTGGCCAGAGTGACGCTCGCAAACGGTGGCTACTCACTCGGCGAGTCTCAATAGCGTCCCACCAATCGATCACGGGTAGGCTCGACCGCGAGGCTAGATTCGAGCGACCTCGAGCATTTCGCCCTCGCGGCCAAAGGTGAAGATAACGCGCCAGTCGCCCACCCGCAGGCGTCACCGTCGCTCATGGCCGTGAAGGAAGAGAAGATCGCCCATTCCGGTAACCGCGAGTCTGTCGACCGCATCGATGACCCGTCCAGCGACAGCGCGATCCAGCTGACGCAGGTCGCGCTGCGCCGGACTTGACCACTCATCGTCTCTCGTCACAATCCAGGAGACCGTCGGAGCTCCGCGCTGGAGACCATATCGCCGCGGGCTATCGCGTCCATTCCCTCGTCAATCGCGGCTTCATCGTCCGGGGTCAACGGCTCGTCATCTTCGGGCGCATTCGCCAACGCGCGGAGGAGCGAGTCGTCACTCGCCCCCCATCCATTCAAGAAACACTCGGTGGCGGGCAGGTCAGCTTCAGGCAGATCGCCAATCAGTTGGTGGAGCCGGTCGCGCGTTTGCATAGCGTCACCTGTAGTTCGTCTCAACCAGGGAAGGGTCCCGACCGGGGAACAGCAACGGTAGCGCTGGGAATCGCTCGCTCTTCACGTCGATCATCGCACCGGCTGCTGACCGACAGCTCACGCCATATCAGCCGTTCACGGCACTCACGCGCTCCACACCCTGCGCTACGGTCCAGTCGGAGGAGTGGGGAGCGGCTGTGGGTCTGGCGCCGGGGCATTGGGGTCGGGGGCGGTCGGTGAAGGAGCCGCCGGGGCGCCCGGAGCGGCACCGGAACCTGGTGGTTGCAGCGTGAGGAAGGGAGAAACGCTCTGGCCGTCAAGGATTGCCCAGTCGATCGTCTTCAGGGCCTCGATGTAGTTGAGCGAGATGATCTCCGGGTTGTCGCGAACCGCCTGACCCCGGAGTGAAATCGCCTGCGCCTCGCCCTTGGCCCGAATCAATTCGGCATCGGCGTCGCCCTGGGCCAGATTCGCGACCCGGAGCGCTTCCTGCTCGGCCGCTTTCGCCTCGTTGGCGCGTGTCTCGATCTGTTCCCGGGCGACCTGCTTCGCCTCGATCGCCTCCTCGTATGCCGGCTGGAACCGGGGTCGTTTCAGCTCAAAATACTCCAGAACGATGCCAGACTCCTCGAACCGCGGTTTCAACAGGGCCGCCATCGTCGCGCTGACCAGATCCAGGTCCCCGGAGTAGAGCTGCGCGGATGTGTACTTTTGCACCTGCTGCCGCGCGATGGTGCGGGCATGAAACTTCACGACCCGCTCGTTGACCAGCGGCATCGTCCGGGCGATCTTCGCGTAGATGTTGCCGACATTGGCCTGTGGGATTCGGTAGCGGACATTGAAGGTGATCGTCAGCGGCTGTCCGTCATGGGTGACACCGTCGACCGGGGAGTCGAGAAAATCCGCATTCGAGCCACGGCCACCCTCCTCCAGGACCTCGTAGAAGGTCGAGGCAGTGCGGAAGCAGCGATAGCGATCAATGAACGGGATCCTCAGGTGCAGTCCCGGTCCCTGCTCGCCGCTGACGGCGCCGAAGCGAGTCACGGCGCACGCCTCATCCGCGGCGATCCGCGCCGTCCCGAGCGTAAAGATGGCGACCAGGAGAATCAGCAGCGCCCCAAGGGCGATCCAGCCAAAACCACCGCCCCCGGGCAGACCGATCCGCGGAGGTCCAATCCGCCCCCCGCGCGGCACATTGATCACGTTGTCGTCCCGGATGCCCTGTCGTCGCATCGCATCTCCCCTTCTTCCCTGCCATCACGATCGTCGCAGCCGTTCAACAACGCCAATCGTCATCGATCGATCCAGCAGCCACCGTTCCTATCGTACCCGGTACGGCGATGCTGGGAGCGTCAGACCTCCGCCGTCGCGTTCTGAATCGAGAGGGCCGCCAGTCGCTGCAGCGCGGCCAACCCGGCCGCGGCGTTGCCGGCCGCGTGCACGCTGAGGACGGCGACCGCCCCGATTCGGTTCCCGAGCAGCCCGGCCAGAAACGTGCCGAGAAAGGTCATCAGCGCGCCGGTGGTCGCCAACGCCCCGAAGACGCGTCCCCGGTCGATGTCGCTCACGCCCTGCTGCAGGAGTGTCGTCTGGGTCGTGAAGAACCAGGAGACGGGAAGCCCAACGACGACGAACAGGATCAGCCCCGGGAAGATCCCGGGAAAAACCGTTGGATCATTGAAGATCAGCAGATCGATCAGTCCGATCGCGATCCCACTCAACCCCAGCAACCAGGGAAGCGATACGACACGCGCGACCGCCGCGGTCCGCGCACCACCGATCAGTCCACCGACCGCCTGGGCACTCATCAGCCAGCCATACTCCGCCGCCCCACCGTCCGGCACCCGAGCGATCCAGACGACGAGCAGCACCGCGAAGAGACCTTCGCCGACCGAGGCACCGGCGACGATGCCGAAGACGACCGCGACCGGCACTTCCCGACGCACGACCCTCAACCCGTCCCGCCACTCGTCCCAGAACGCACCCCGCGGCCCGGTGCGCGCAACCAGCGCCGATCCCGTTTCTCGCTCCAATCGACGACAGGGGGCAGCAACGATGGCGGCCACCAGGGCAGCGGCGGCAAGAAAGTTCAGGTCATCGATCAGGCCGGTCCCACGCAGTCCGCAGAGGCGGCGACCGCCCCACCGAGGGGTGGTCCCAGTCAGCGAGCCAGGTTGTTGTTGAGGCTGTTGAGCGCGTTGGCCACCAGCACGTCCGCCTCGTCGACCAGTGACGGCAAGGGGGCCTGCCCGGCGGGACTGACGCACTGGGCGAGCCTAGCGGCGGTGAAAGCGACGCTATAGATGATCGCCAGGCGCTTGGTCGCACCCGGCCGCACGAGCACGAGCACGAGCCACGTCGGCGTGAGCAGCAGATTCGCGACGACAACTCGCCGCCGGTCCCACCGATCGAACAAGACCCCGGCGACCGAGCCGAGCACCAGACGCGGCAGCGTTTCCATCGCCACCGCCAGACTGGTGGCGCCCATCGAGCCGGTCAGGCGATCGACGTGGATCGGGAGGGCGATACGGAGCTTCCCGTCGCCCGCGATCGGGATCAGACCGCCAGTCCAGTGGAGGGCGAAGTCGCGACGGCGCGGCAGACCGAGCACGCGCCTCTACTCGCCGGGCAGGAGGGCGACGTTGTCGATCAGGCGGACCCCGCCGAGGTGGACGGCCACGATCACTCGCGCGCCCCGTGCAATGGCTGTCAGCGGCTCGAGTGTTGTGGGGTCGACGACCGCCAGGTACTCGACGGCCACTGCCGGCTCAGCCGCCAACTCGGCCTGTCCCGCCGCGATCAGCCGCGCGGCCCCCGGCTCACCGGCAGCCGCCAGATCGACCATTCGGCGCAGCGCGCGCGGAACGACCAGCGCCTGCCGCCGCTCGCCCGGCGAGAACCGGGCGTTGCGAGAGCTCATGGCCAGACCGTCTGGATCGCGCACCGTCTCGCAGCCAGCGATCTCTCCCGGCAGCGCCAGATCGGCATGGAGCCGGCGCACGACCTGGAGCTGCTGGAAGTCCTTCTCGCCAAAGTAGGACCGAGCGGGCCGAACGAGATTGAGCAGGATCGTCACGACGGTGGCGACTCCCTGGAAGTGGCCCGGCCGCGCCGCGCCCTCCCACCGTGTCGATGGGCCACCGACCTTGACGGTCGTCGCGAATCCCGGCGGGTAGATCTCCGCGGGGAGTGGGGCGAAGACGATATCGGCACCTGCCTCAGCAGCGAGAGCGACATCCCGTGACGGATCGCGGGGGTAGCGGGCCAGGTCGGCGGGGTCGTCGAACTGGGTCGGGTTGACGAAGACGCTGACGACGGTGCGGTCGTTCTCGGTGGCGGAGCGCCGGATCAGGGCGAGATGACCGCCGTGGAGCGCGCCCATCGTTGGGACCAACCCCGGCGCCGCGCTCCCGAGCACCTGGCGCAGCGTGACGCGATCCTGGACGATCCGCATCAGCTGGCCCCGCGCCGGGCGGGGGCGACCGGCTGGTCGAACCCGGTCTGCTCCGGCATCCACCAGATCAGATGGTCGTCCGTCGCCAACCGGTCGGAGAACGCCGCGACGGCATCCTCGTTCGTGCCGTTCACCTCGCCGTCATTGATGATCCCGCCATTCATCCGCCGCCGAGCGACTCGGGTGCAGACGCCGTCTGCCGCTCGACCTCTTCGCGGAGCGACTTGGCGACATCGGGTTTCATCGCATAGCTGTGCTCGGCGTCAGGGAAGACGCCGTCACGCACCTCGGCGGCGAACGCGGCGAAGGCCTCCCGGGTCGCGGTTCCTATGTCGGCGTAGCGCTTCGCAAATCGGGGCGAGATGCGATCTTCCAGACCGAGCAGGTCATGGAGCACGAGAATCTGACCGTCGCAGGCGGGACCGGCCCCGATCCCGATCGTCGGCACGCTGAGCCGCTCGGTCATTAAGGCGGCGAGCTCGGTCGGGACCGCCTCGACCACGACGGCATAGGCCCCGGCCGCGACGATCGCCTCGGCGTCAGCCAGAATCCCGAGCGCCGCGTCGCGGCCCCGCCCCTGCACGCGGAAGCCGCCGAGACTTCCCGCCGATTGTGGGGTCAGACCGACATGACCCATCACAGGGATCCCCGCGGCGACCAGGGCGCGCACGCGGCCGGCCATCGCCTGTCCGCCTTCCAGCTTGACCGCGTCCGCCCCGCCTTCCTTCAGCAAGCGGCCCGCGCTCTCCATCGCCTGGGCATCGCTGATCTGATAGGTCATAAACGGCAAATCGGCCACGACATGCGTCCGCGGGGCGCCCCGCACGACCGCTCGGGTGTGGTGCAGCATCTCCTCCAGTGTCACCGGTACCGTGCTGGAGTAGCCAAGCACGACCATCCCGAGCGAGTCGCCAACCAGCAGCAGATCGATACCCGCCGCCTCGGCCAACCGGGCGGTGTGATAGTCGTAGGCCGTAATCATGGTGAGCTTCGGCCCCGCGTTGCGGCCCCGAATCTCCGGCAGGCTGAGCTTGGTGGTTCTCGCCGGCGATGCCGGTTCCGTCGATGGCTCGGTCATGTGCCCCGCTCCCTGTCCTCGTGTCCGGCGACGTTTATGGTCTGTTCGTGGGCGCGGATCAACGCCGCCACCACCCGGCTCGCCGGGACGCCGATCCCGAGCCGTTCCGACTCCGCGATCATCAAGCCATAGATGGCGTCGACCTCCGTCCGCTCGTGCGCGTCGAAATCCTGGAGCATCGATGAGCGGTTCAGCGCGGTATCCCGAGCCACCTTGTCGACGGCCGCGGCGATGTGGTCGAGCTTGATCCCCCGTGCCCGCGCGATCGCGGCCACCTCCGCCGCCAGGATGATCGCGGCGGCCCGAAGCTCGGGGTCGGAGCGAATCGCCCCATTTGGAACCCCGGCCAGCGCGGTCGGTCCATTGATCGCGGCGTTGACGGCGAGCTTTCGCCAGACCCACCGCTCGATGTCGGGAACGACTACGGTCGAGAAGCCAGCGCTGACGAATGCCGTTGCCGCGGCGCTCAGGCGGGGCGTCGTCAGACCGTCCGGACGGCCGATCGCGGTCGGGCCATCGCCGGTATGACGCACCACCCCCGCCCCCTCACGTCGTGCGGCCTGTGCTGTCACCCCGATCATCACGTCGCGAATCGAGGCATCGTCGCCGAGGGCCGCTCGGATAGCGGCGACGTTCCCCAGACCATTCTGCAGGGTCAGCACCATCGCTGTGGCGGGCAGACGATCCCGGATCGGAGCCAGCGCTTCCGCGGTCGCCCAACTCTTGACCAGGACCACCAGGAGATCGATCTCCGCGACCGCGGCGGAGTCGGTTGTCACTGACAGGGGGATGTCCCGGCTCGACCCGTCATCTTCGGTCAGCGTCAACCCTGTGTCGGCGATCCTGGCGAGGTGGGAAGATGGGCGGCCAAGCAACACGACATCGGATCCAGCCAGGGCAAGCCGCCCGGCCATCAGCGACCCCATTGCTCCGGCACCTAACACGACGATCCGCACGTCGACCAGCGCCTCGCGGTGAGCATGTCCGCGGTCAGAGTCCATCCTCCGCCGCCCGGACTATTGTCGCACGCGCCCCGGATGCCGCGGCGAGCCGTTTCGGCCGTCTACTGGACCGGCTCAGGTGGTCACGATCTGCCGATAACTATCCCAATCGACAACCGCGGCAAGGGAGTTGCATACGGTGGGACTCAAAGATGTCTCCGACTTTTGAGGGAGCCAGCGCGGGGACAGCCCGCGAGAGTGAGATCATGCCGACCTATCTGATGCCGATCGCCCAGCACCAGGTCGATCCAACGCGGCTGCTGCTTCGCGGGGAGGACGGCCTTCTCTACCTCTGGAACGGCGACGGCAACGGTGATATTCACGAGACGACACCGGGGTTCGCTGGCTGGCTTCTTGAGGGCGGCTGGGTGCGATCACTTGATGCGGTGTTCTGGCTCCACACGGCCGATCTTCCCGTCGCTCCGGGGAGGGCGCCCGCGTCAACCAATTTCTAGGGTAGTAGCCGGTCACGATCCCATCTGGGGGGTGCGGAGGGCACGCTGCCCCTGGTGGCGGTCGTCGATTCGCCGAAACCCGGCTTCTTTAGCTGTCCGTGAGGCCGTTGAGACCGAGCGCATCGTCGCGCCAGGCGCCGATCCGACGAAACTTCTCGTACCGTGCATCGCGGAGCCGGTGCGCGGCTTCGCGGTCTCCCGGGGGGAAGCGGTGTTCCAGGTCGTCGAGATGGCGCGACACCGCCTCGCCGACCGCCTTGATCGCCTCGCGGGGGCGCTCGTTCGCCGGGCTCGGCTCCGGGATCACCTCGTCAACGATGCCGAACCCGGCCAAGTCGGCGGCGGTGATCCGCATCGTCGCGGCGGCCTCCGGGGCACGCGCCGCGTCCTTCCAGAGGATCGCCGCGCATCCTTCCGGCGACGCCACGGCGTAGATGGCGTTCTCCAGCATCAGGATGCGGTCGGCCACCCCAACCGCCAGCGCCCCACCGGAGCCACCCTCGCCGATGACGACAGCGACCACGGGCACGCGCAGGTTGGCCATCGTCAGCAGGCTCTCGGCAATCGCGGTCGATTGTCCCCGCTCCTCGGAACCGATGCCGGGTTCCGCGCCGGAGGTGTCGATAAAGGTCACCACCGGGAAGCCGAACTTCTCGGCATGGCGCATCAGCCGTTCGGCCTTACGGTAGCCTTCCGGCCGGGCCATCCCGAAGTTCCGCGCCAGGTTCTCGCGGGTATCGCCCCCTTTCTGGTGACCGAGCACCAGTACCGTGCGTCCACTGAAGCAAGCGAGCCCGCCAATCAGCGCCCGGTCGTCGCCAAAGGAGCGGTCGCCGTGCAGCTCGATGAAATCCCTCGTTAGATCGCCGAGGTAATCGAGGGTATGCGGCCGATCCGGGTGGCGGGCCAGCTTGACCCGATCCCACGCCGACAGCGACGGAAGCGCATCAACCGTCGCGATGGTGCCGGTCACGTCCCGACCTCGACGCCGATCGGGAGCAATGACGCGTCGTGGGCGATCGTCGTCTCCGTTTCCGGCTCGTCGAGACGTGGCATCCGGCCAGCCGACCGGGCGTAATGATCGAGCAACGTCGCGATGAAACTGCCCATGACCGAGCGCTCGACGATCGCGTCGATCATGCCGTGCTCGAGCAGAAACTCCGCGGTCTGAAATCCGTCCGGCAGCTTCTGCTTGGTGATCTGTTCGATGATTCGCGGACCGGCAAACCCAATCTGCGCGCCCGGCTCGGCCAGAATAATGTCGGCCACCGTGGCGTAGCTGGCGGTCACCCCGCCGTAGCAGGGGTCGACCAGCAGCGCCAGGTGAGGGACCCGAGCGCGACCAAGGCGGGCAAAGGCGGCAACGGTCTTCGCCATTTGCATCAGCGAGAAGAGCCCCTCGTGCATCCGCGCGCCGCCAGAGGACGAGATCGTCAGGAGCGGCAATCCTTCACGGGCGCAGCGCTCGGCAGCGCGCACGAGCTTTTCGCCGAACACCGATCCCATGCTTGCGCCGAGAAACTCGAAATCACACACCGCAAGGGCAAGTGGTCGACCGTCGAGCGTGGCTCGGCCAGTGACCAGCGCTTCGACCTCGCCGGTCTTCGCTTCGGTCTGAGTGAGCTTCGCCCCGTAGGCGCCACCCCCATCGACGAAGCCGAGGGGATCCTCGGGATAGATGTGGGCATCCCACTCCTCGAATGTCTCGCCGACGAGGAGGGCAATTCGCTCTCGCGCCCGGAGGCGAAAGTGGTAGCCGCATTTGGGACAGACGCGATCGTTGTTCTGCAGCTCCTTGGAGTAGAGCAGTTCCTGACAGCGGGGACATTTGACCCAGAGGTCTTCCGGGATCTGCTGCTCCAGCCGATCCTCGTCGGTCGGGACGGGTTGAAACTTGCCGTGGCGGTGGAAAAACCCTCGCATCGCCGGCCTGCCTTCCCGCATCCTGGAGATCGTGAACACCGGGGCGCCTGGTGAAGGTCGGAAAGCGGCCGCTGGCCTTCCCGCTGCCCCGCGTGCTGGATCACCCCACCTGTGGCGGTCAGGATACGGCAGCCCTGGCGCTGGTTCAAGCGCCGCCCCTCATCACGCCCGATGCTGCCACACGATGCGGCGCGGCGAATCGGAGGCGGCGTCCTCGCTGCCGCTCGGGAAGATCGGGGAGCGTGGATCGTGCGGAGTTTGTCGAAGCGAGCACCTGTGTCGGGGCCCACTGGCGGACGTTTGCCAGCATCCCCGTTGTGTCAACGGCGACGCGGCGACCCGCACCAGCCACCCTGGGGATCGTCACCACGCCGTGGTCGGGACGCATGGCATGCGCCCTGGTGACAGACGCTCGTTGCCGGTGGTACGCCGCGGCGCATGGCACTTAGTTCGCCGCGAATCAGACATGCGCTCTGAGCAGCAGCTCGATCAGCACGTATCATCACGCCGGGAACGATCAAGGGGACCAACCTGACCAGGGAGGCGGCCGACCATGCTCCCACCTCGACCGCGCGGCTGGCGGCGCCATGATGGCGACTGAAACGCCACCGTCTCAAGGCGACGGCTCGTCGCCATTGCGAGAGGTGTCGCTGCTGGCCGCCAGGCTCGGCTTCACGGCCTTCGGCGGGCCGGCGGCGCACATCGCGATGCTGCGCGAGGAGATCGTCGTCCGGCGTCGCTGGACCAGTGAAGCCCACTTCCTCGACCTCCTTGGCGCCGTCAATCTGATCCCCGGTCCCAATTCGACGGAGATGGTGATCCACACCGGCTATGAGCGCGCCGGCTGGCGCGGGCTGCTGGCCGCGGGCGGACTCTTCATCCTGCCGGCGGCGACGATGACGCTGATCCTCGCCTGGCTCTATGTGCGCTACGGCACGACGCCGGAGGGGCTCTGGCTCCTCTATGGCATCAAGCCAGTTGTGATTGCAGTCGTCCTCCAGGCCATCTGGGGGCTGGGGCGAACGGCATTTCGCGACCGCTGGCTGACGGTTGCCGGCATCGCCGCTGCCACGATGGCACTGCTCGGGATCAACGAGCTCGCGGTGCTCTTTGGCATTGGCGGTCTGGTGATGCTGGTTCGGAATGCGCGGCGACTCGGGACGACCTCGCCGATCGTGGCGATCGCGCCGCTGTCGTTCGGCCGGAGCACGGCGCGCGGCTTCGCCGCTGGCGCGGGTGTTCTTGGGGCGGCGGCGACTGAGCCGTACGGCGCGGGGAAACTCTTCCTGATCTTTCTCAGGATTGGGGCGACCCTCTATGGATCGGGCTACGTCCTGCTCGCGTTTCTGCAGAACGATCTGGTCGACCGCACCGGCTGGCTGACGAGGAGTCAGCTGCTGGATGCGGTCGCGGTCGGCCAGTTCACCCCTGGACCGGTCTTCACAACCGCGACTTTCGTCGGCTATATCGCGGGCGGGGTATGGGGCGCGGTCGTCGCGACAGTCGGCATCTTCTTACCGGCGTTCGTGCTGGTCGCCGTCACCAACCCGTTGATCCCGCGACTCCGGCGCTCGCCCTGGACCGCGGCCTTCCTCGACGGGGTCAACGCGGCGGCGATCGGTCTGATGGCGGCGGTCGCCTGGTCACTGGGCAGCGCCGCGGTGGTTGACGCGAGCACGGCCACGCTCGCGGTCGTCACGGCGCTGCTCTTGATTCGCTTCAAGGTCAACTCCGCCTGGCTCATCCTGGCGGGTGCCACGATTGGACTCCTGGTGAAGGGCGCCGGCTGAGCACGCTCCTCCTCCACCGGTCGCTACGATTGGGGGTCGTCTCCGGGTACATCCGCGAGCGAGTCGGGCTCGAAGTTGATCGGGTGACCGGCGAAATGACACTCACGCTGAATCTGCTGGTGATCAGCGCCACGCCAGCGGCAGCGGTCGCAAAACTCCACCTGGTAAAAGTGGGCGAAGAGCGCCGGGTCCATCAACGTCAGCGGCCGGTCGGTGGCGAGCCGCTTGTATTCCTCATGGACGAGCGGCTCCAGCGATTCCGGCAAGCAGACGGGGTAGCGAATCGGGTGCTCGGCTCCGGTGCCCCGGTCGCGAAAGATGAGCACGCGGCTCGTCGCACCCGCGGCCTCATCGTCGACCTCGGTGTCCGCGACGACCTCCAGCACGCCCCAATCAGCGCCGGCCCGGGCCGAGAGATATTGCAGCAGCCGCGCCTTGTCGATGCTGCGGGTGGCCAACCGGTCGAGCAGCGGCATGACCCGCCGAACGACATCCTGTGTTGCCTTATAGGTCATGCGTCAGGAAATCCTCGCCGTGACGCTCCGGGTCAGGGCCGGCGGAGGGCAGATGTCGCCGCGCGGGGAGGCCGGCTCGCGGGATCATACCGCACCGCTCCCAGGCGTACCGCCACCGCAATCAGGGAACCGCTGACGATTCCGCCACCGGGCTCCCCGCCGGTGTCGCGCGATAGGTGGCGGTGCCGGGAACACGCCAGGCGACGACGACGGCGGCGAGAATCGTTCCCAACCCGCCGAGCGCCACCGAGGGACCGGCGCCAATCATCGCGGCGACGAGACCCGCCTCGAACTCGCCGAGCTGCGGGCCGCCCATGGCGAAGGTTGAGTGGGCGGCGGCGATGCGGCCGCGCAGGGCGTCCGGTGTCATCAGGTTCCGGACGGTGTGCCGCAGCGCCATACTGACCGCGTCGGCCGCGCCACTCCCCGCCAGCGAGATGAGCGAGAGCCAGAGGGTGCGGCTGAGCCCGAAGACCAGAATACAGGCGCCATAGGCCGCAACCGCGACGATGACGCCGAGTCCGGGCCGTACCGGCAACCGCACCACGCTCATGATCGCGCTCCCGACCACGGCCCCGGCCGCGGGAGCGGCAAGGAGCAAACCGAGCCCACCTGGACCGACGTGTAAGACCTGGGTCGCGAAGATCGGCATCAGAACGGTGCTCGCGCCGAAGAACGTCGCCACAAAGTCGATCGACATCACGCTCAGCAGGATCGGCGAGGCGCGCAGGAAGCGCAGCCCCTCGACCGCGTCGGCCAGCCCACCGCGCGCGGAGGGTATGGCGACCGGCCGGATATGGAGCGCCACCACGGCAACCGCCACCGCCCCAAACGACAGCGCGTCCAGGACGTAGGCAGGTCCGACGCCGAAGCGGCCGATGATCAGCCCGCCGACCGCCGGACCGGAGACGGTCGCAACCTGGGAGGCAAGGATGCTCATGGTCATCGCCCCGGAAAGGCGATGACGGGGAATCAACAAGGGCACGAGCGCCTGGCGGGTCGGCCCCGCCACGGCGCCGACAGTGGCCGCGACCACCGTCACCGCGTAGATGGCGATCAGGTTGATCGAACCCGCGATGGTCAGGACGGCCAGGAGCGCGGAGGTGAGGAGCAGCGCCAACTGGGAGCCAAGCAGGGTGCGCCGCCGGTCGTAGCGGTCGGCCACCACGCCACCGGCGAGACCAAAGATCAGGATCGGGACGAAGCGGCAGAGACCCAGCAACCCCAGCTTGACGGGATCGCCGGTCAACTGGAAGACCTGCCAGGCAATCGCCACCCGCTGCACCTGGGTGCCGAGCGACGAGGCAAACTCGGCCGACCACAGGAGCCGGTAATCGCGATGAACGAGCACGCTGTAGGCCCGCTCCGGCCCTTCGGCTCTCGTCTCCCCGCCCATGCTCGTCACCCGTCGTCCCCGTCGCTGCCTTCTGGTCTCCTGTCGTTCGGGACGACCGCCGCCGGCGCGCTACCCGGCGTTACCCTATCAATGCGAAGCAAGGACCAGCCGGGGATCACCCGCGGAGCTCGCCAGGGGGCGGACCCGTCGGCGCCGCCCCACGGCAGATCGTCGCCCCACGTCGCGGCGGCGAGCGATGCCAATCATCGATGGAGCGCTCCGGGCAACCCCGCGACCGAGTCGAGCACGAGATCGGCTACTCGCTCCTCCGTGGCACCGACTGGCTTGCCGGTCCGCACCAGGATCGTCGTCATTCCCAGCCGCCGGGCGGGCGCGAGATCGGTCCGCGCGTCGTCGCCAACCATCGCGACATCGGCCGCAGGCAGTCCGAGGGCGCGCAGCCCCTGGCGGAAGAAGAGGGCCGATGGCTTGCCGACCACGGTCGCACGCACCCCTGTCGCCTCCTCCAGCGCCCGGACGAAGGGGCCGCTATCGAGAGCCGGCCCCGCGGCGGTCTGCCACCACCGGTTCCGGTGCATCGTCACTAGGCGCGCGCCGCCCAGCAGCAGGCGGAACGCGCGGTTCATCCGCTCGTAGGTCAGCCGCTCCTCAGCGCCCCCGATGATGACCAGGTCGGCCGGGTCGTCGTCATCATCGGAGGCCAGCTGCAGACCGGCCGCGGTGAACTCGTCGGCGACATCTCCTTTCGCGATCAGATAACAGCGGGCGCCGGGAGTGCGCCGCTGGACGAATGCCGCGGTCGCCATCGCGGCCGTCAGCAACCGATCGTCGTCGACCACCAGGCCCATCGTCCGCAGTCGCCGCCCGAGCGTCGCCCTCGTCGCGGTCGTCGTATTGGTCAGGAGCAGGTGCGGTATCGCCGCTCGTCGTAGCGCCGCCAGCGCCTCGGCTGCCCCCGGCACCGGGTGATCGCTAACGTGCAGGACGCCGTCCACATCGAGCAACAGACCGCGAACTCGGTCGAGTGCTGGCTTATTGGACCGCTCAGCCGTCATCGCCCCACCTCGCGCAGCAGACGTCTCACCGCCGGGCGCAACCCGGGGCCGACCAACATGGAACGGTTCGTCGCGGGGGACGGTTGGTGCAGACCGTCACGATCAGGCGTCATCAGCCCCGCCAGGTCCGCAACCTGGGAGCGTCGCGACGTAGGTGGGCGAAAGCTCCCAGTAGCGGGCGGCAGCGAGCACCGCCGCCGGGTCGCCGCTGGGTGTGGTCCCGGCCGGCGCGATCGCCTGAAATCCGCGCCCATCATCGGTCGTCACCGCGACGGCACCGGTGCCTCCACCCTCGACTGGTGGCTCAGCCAGCCGCACTAGCACCCCCCAGACGGGCTCGGTGGCGGCCGCGTCGTCTCTCACCCGCGCGCGGGCGAGAAAGCGGGCGCCAGGATGGGCCGCCAGGATCAGACCCGGCATCATGTCCGCCCCACAGAAGAACCGGTACGCTCGACCGTCGTCCATTCGCTTCTCCTCTCGCCTCGCGTGGCTGGTCTACCGGCGGGTCCGCCAGCGCGGTCATCAGGGTGCCTAATGGTAGCCAGGCTGCCACCGGTCAGAACGCCGGTCCTCGCTCGACCAGTCCCCTGAGTGGAGGCACGACCGGGGCGTCGCGGGCCATGATCAGCACCCCGAACCGACCCATCCCGCCCGGATCGATCAGCCGCAACACGGCCGCCTGGGTCGCCAGGTAGTCGGCGGCGGTCGTCGTTGGGTCACCCTGCATCCGCACCAGCAAGTCCCCGAGTCCGAGGCTTGCCAGCAGGCCCCCCTGCGTCGTCAATCCGGCGAAGGTCAGGCCCGCCTGCTCCCCGGCGCGCTGCAGGGCGCTGAAGTCGACGTGAGCCGTCAGATCCTCCTGACCGACATGGCGAAACGGATCGTCCGTGACGGTATGCCGGGAGTGCGCGCGCAGGGTTCCGGTCAGGCGATGATCGCGGTAGAGCTGCGCGGCGGGATAGCCGTAGTCGACCACGATCGCATACCCCCGGCCCAAGCCGCGACCGACACCGCCGAACCAGCTGGCCGCCGCCGGGCTGATCTCGATCGCATCGCCCTCGTGCAGGATGACTCCGGCATCGACCAGGGTGGTCATGGGGTCGGTGGCTTCCGCTTCCGGCGAGAGGTCGGCTTCCTGGTCGCCAAAGCCAGCATCGTTCCAGACAACGAAGCGCTCCCGCAGCACGCCATGACGCCAGACCAGGCGGTGCACGGGGAAGGCGTCCGCGACCTCGTTTGCCAGCGCGACGCCGACGATCTGGTCCGGGTCGCTCGACGGCGGGGGCTCGACGGCCACGAGGTGATCGAGCCCGACCTCCGCCATCGCCGCCTGGGCGTCCTCCCGGCGATAGGGATTCGCCTCGACGAGTCGATACCGAAGGGTCGCCAACAGTTCCGGCGCCTCGACGGAGAGCCCGGCGATGATGTCGTAGGCCAGACCGCCGACGCCTGCCCCGTCCTCACGCACCGTAAAAGGGTTGGGACGGCCAAGCCGCTCCCAGCACTCGGCGATCTGGCGGGCCAGCGTCATCCCGAAGAAGGGATGCGTCTCGGGTGCGGTCAGAAAATCACCCTCCCGGCCCGGTCGCCGCTCCGGTGCCAGGTAGTAGCCATGGACCGGGTGATACAGTGCGAGGTTCATGAAATCCGCGAACGTCAGGCGTCCGCCGTTTCCGTGCATCTCCGCACGAATCGCGGCAATCAGCGCCGGGTTCCCAGCGTCCGGTGGCGGGGTCCTGAGGTCGGTTGCGCTCGGACGATGCTGCATGTGCCAGATTGTAGACGCTGCCGCCGCGGGCCAGGAGCCGCGACCTGATCGGGCGGACCCTCCGGAGATCGAAGGTCGAGCGAAACGCGGTGCACCGCGCGGGCATTGATGCTTCTTGGTCGGCAGCGCCTTGCCCCAGGCATGGACGCGTCACCCGCTGGCATAAAATGTGATAACGTCTGCCGTCCGGACCACGTGCGACCGACGATGTGAGGACCTATCAACGACGGCCGGCTTGCGCGCCGGGTCATCAAGGGAGCAGGGCGTGGCACAGGAGCGGCACGACGTGGCGTTCGTCGTTGGGGCGGTCCTCGGTGGGCTGGGGGGAGCGGTCGCGACGCTTTTCACCGCGCCGCAGTCTGGACAACGCACCCGTGACCAGCTCGCCGGACACGCGAATGCGGTCGGTCAGCGCATCTCGGCGGGATCGAGCACACTGCAGTTGCGAGGCCAGCAGCTGTCTGAGCGGGCGACCGGCGCCATCAACTCGGTCGCCGGTCGAGACGACGCAACGATGTCTGCTGTCGCGGGAACTGACGCGGGGGTCTTTACCCTGCCCGATCCCCTAGAGCCCGATCCAATCATCGAGACCGGCACCGGTGCTCCCGATATCGCTCCGGTGGCGCTGAATGCCGCGGCAGTCGATCTCGCCAGGACCAATCTCGAAACGAACCCGGGGATCTTCCGTGAGTCGGTCGACCGCGACAGCCGGGGATCGGGCTTGTAGACCTTCGCCGCCCGGACCAGGGTGGCAACTGAGGATGGGACCATCGCAAACGGCACGACGAACGTGCGATCGAGAGAGAGGGAGGTGCATCGATGATTGGACGCGCTCGGACGGCACTCAAGTTCTTCGTCTATGGCTTGCTGATCGGACTGCTCTTCGCCCCGCGGAGCGGTGATGAGACGCGCTCACGGGTCTTCGCCTGGGTCAATCAGACGGTGAAGGACACGGTCGGCGGCGTCACCGGCGGCGACGCCTAGCCGCCGCAACCCCGAGCGTCAGGAACGATCGTCGCGATACAGGGCACGAGGAGGTAGGCGGTTGCTCCCTATTGGCGACGAGCCGAACGGACGGCATCTGACGCCGGTCGTCAACTACACCTTGATCGCCATCAATATCCTCGTTTTCCTGTACCAGCTGACCCTCTCGGACGCGGCATCCGATTCCGCGCTGACGCGCTTCATCTTTCGCTGGGGAGCGGTGCCGGACGAGATCGCGCATGGGCATGACCTCTTTGCGCTGCTAACCTCGATGTTTCTCCATGGCGGCTGGCTTCATGTCGCCGGGAACATGCTCTTCCTGTGGGTTTTTGGGGATAACGTCGAAGACGCGATGGGGCACGCCCGTTACCTGCTCTTTTATCTCCTATGCGGTCTGGTAGCCGGGCTGGCCCAGGTCGCGATTGAACCGTCCAGCCTGACGCCGCTCGTCGGCGCGAGCGGCGCGATTGCCGGGGTGCTTGGCGCGTATATCCTGCTCTTCCCCCGGGGAAAGATTCGGACCCTTGTCTTTCTGGGCTACTTCGTGACGATAGTCATGATCCCCGCCTGGATGCAGATCGGACTCTGGATCGTGCTCCAGTTCTTCAATGGCTTCGCGTCGTTCGGCGTCAAGACCGGGGAGACCGGCGGGGTCGCCTACTTCGCGCATATCGGCGGCTTCCTGGCGGGCGCTGTGCTGATCTGGCTCTTTCGGGATCGGGACGCGGTAGCGCGGCAGCGTGACGCCCGGGCAGCAAGTGGGACTCGCCCTTTCCAGCGAATCGGCCTCAGCGGCCGGTAGCCCCATGATCGCCGCGACCCGACGCGACAACCTCCGCCAGAAGGGTCGGGCGTAAGCTCCGCCACCGCCACGTCTCGACAGCCTTGAGCCGGCTGGCGTATACCAGCGATCTTGCAGCGCTCGCCGCACCAATGAGATGACTCACCACTCACCACAGAAGGTTGCCATGTCTCGCTTCTTTCGTCTTCAGGTTGATCCGGACGAGCTGACCGACGCCATGTACGCTTTCGTGACCGACCCATCGGCGCGCCGCAACGAGCGCCCAATCGTTCATGAGTTGAACGACCTCAACCCCGATGTCGTCGATGTCATGGAGTCGATGGTGCTCGACGGCACCGAGGATCGCAAGGATGTCGCGGACTTCGTCGAGGCGGTCTTCGCGCCCCGCGGCGCCTGACGTCCAGGTCGCCGGGGAGGGGCGGGCAGGGATCCCCGACGTGGTCCGTCATGACCGTGGGACCGCGGGACTGACCCGGTGCTGGCTCGATCACGGTGATGGCTGGGCGAACGGCGTGAGTGGGAGTCGGAGCGTGCACCGGTGTCGGGTGGCACGGGGTGCTGGCCGGCGACTGGCCGTTTTCCCCTGTGTGGCGGGTGGGGTACGGGCAGCGGGTCGACGGGCTGGGCGGGAGGCGGCGGAGAGCGAGTCCTCCCCAGGCGCGGAACGACCAGGATGGGGGCGAGGACGAACCGAGGTGCGATCATCGCACCGGACCACGGGTGTCCGGGTGGCAGCGGGACACGAATCCGCTAAGAGGGTGCGCTGACGCCACACGCCACTGCGAGTTGTCCCGGGCGGGCGGTGAAGGGTCGATGGCTGCGGCGGTTTTAGGTCGCGGTGAGTAGCGGCCGGGTCGGCGCGGTCGCGGGGGTGAGCGCGGAGATCACGTCGGCGATGCGCTCGATCTGCTCCTGGTCCCAGGTGACTAACGGGGCGGCGAGGGCGACGTAGACCGCGTCGGCCCCACGGAGGCGGTGGGTGGCGGCGATAGCGCCGGCGGCCTCGGCAAGCTCGTCGTCTACCGCGACGAGATAGACGGTAGGATCAGCCAGAATGTCAGCGATCGCCCTTGTCCCGAAGCCGGTATTCGTGGTGCGTCGGGCGATGGCTCCTGCGACCTCAGGGAGGAAGATCGTTGGGGCCGCAATGGTGCCGCCTGCTTCTCCCCAGTCACGGATCCAGCGCCGACTCGTCGCGTGGTAAAGGTCGTCCGGGAGGAGGAGTCCAATCCACACGCTGGCATCGACGACGATCACAACTCGCGACGGTCCTCACGCATGGCGTCCGCCACCGATAGGCCAGCCGGCCACTCTTTGGAGATCTCCGCGGCGAGTTCCTCTCGTCGTCCCCAGATCGCATCCAACTCCTCCGGGGTGGGACGCGGGCGCTCGACCGGGACGAGACGGGCGACGACGCGACCCCCAAGGGTGACGTCGATCGGCTCGCGCTGGTCGCGGACGCGCCGCACGATCTCACTGGTGTGAACCTTCAATTCCTTGATGCCGACAGCGGCCATCGCGCGCTCCTTGGGCATCCATTATCGCGGGGATAACAAGCGAGCCCACCCGGGATGCCGGGTGGGCACGCTTCTGTGCGCGTGACCACCCAGGTGATCACCATCGTAGCACCCAGATCAGCGACCGGTCGGCCGGGACCGACGCCGCTCCACGGGGGCTCTGGATCGTGATGCGCCGCTAGGCGACGCGCACGGCGCCCCAGTAGCGGGCCCCGTAGTAGTCACTGTAGATGCTGGTAATCACGACCCCGGTGCCCTCGTTCTCGGCATGGATGAAGAGACCGTCACCGATGTAGATCCCAACATGGGAGATACCGGCGCGGTAGGTATTCTGGAAGAAGACGAGATCGCCGGGCATCCAGGTTCCCCAGTCGATCCAGGCACCGACCCCGGGCTGCCCTTCGACGGCATGCCCGATATCGACGCCGACGCTGGCCAGCACGACATACTGGGTGAACCCGGAGCAGTCGAATCCCGCCGGGCTATTGCCGGCCCAGACGTAGGGATAGCCCTGGAAGCCAAGCGCCACGGCGGCGATGGTGTCGCCATAGGTCGGTGGCGTGGGGGCGACGACGACCGCGGCCTGAGCACGCTTGGCACGATCGAACGTCGCCATGGCGGCGGGTTTAAGCGGTGCCGCCTTCACCCAGCTCGCGGCACCCTGGTCGGTGACCAGCGGCGACCGCAACTGGGCTGGCGTCATCGCGTGTGACGATGCGATACGCATCGGCCCGGACGTGTCAAGGGGCGTTGGGGTCGCATCGGCCAGGACCGCCGCCGGGGCGATGACCAGACCGCCGACCGCGACAATGACCACGATCATCAGGATGCGCGCTCCGCTCTGCGTCGCCCGGTGCAGCCAACACCACGACGACTCGCCGGAACGCGGCGACAGTGTGAACAAAGGCATGGACTATTCCCTCCCATTTCTCGCGCCGAGTCGCGACTCGGCGGTCCCGGGTATCGGGACGTGTGAAACCCTGTTGGGCCTCCTAAACGTTGGCGGACGTGCCGCCCATCGACGGCCTGACACCGGTCGCCCAGCCGCGACCGCGTCAAGACTTCAACCAGGCAGACGCGCACGACGCCCACGACGGCGTACACGCCGCTGGGACCGGCTCTTCTTCCTGGAAGCGGGGAGCCTACCACCCACGACGACAGGCTGTCCAATCAGATGGGCAGATCGGGGCACGGCCTGCGGGTATGGCGGGCAGGAGTCTCGACGCGGAATCGGTACGGTACAATCCTGGCAACGACTGCTCAGTCGCCACGGCGCGCAATCGACGCCCGCGGGCGCGGCGGTGGCGAAGCGATCGACGGGAAGGGGAGAAGGGCGGATGGCCTACCGGTTCTTGCTGGAGGTGCCCGAGACGTTGGCCGCCGAGGCCGCCGTCGTCGTTGAGGGTGCCGGCGACGCCCAGGTGGTGCTCGTCCGCAACTCACATGGGCGCGGTTTCGACGATCCGGCGGTCGACCTCACGGTCGCGGCGCACTCACTTCAGGTGATCGACCATCTCTATGGATGGTTCGACACCATGGGGGCATCCCGTCCTGACATTCATATGGTGCTGCATGGGGGAGAACGGCTGGCGCTTGAAGCGCAGGATCGTGGGGCGATGATCGCGGCGATCCGTCGCGATCAGCCATGGGTGGAGCGATCGATCCCGAAGATCGGGGACCATGAAGAGGAACTCGTCACCACCGGGGTGACCGAGGGAGCGGGGCTCCGCGAAGGGGCGGCGCACGATCTCCGGATTGACGCGGCGGGAGGAAATGTCCCGGCGGCTGGCTCCGCGCTCGATCCGTCCTGGATCGCCCCAGCCGCCGTTGCCACCCCGCCGGAGCGGTCCGTCCTGGTGCTTGGGGTCAATCACCTTGCCGTCCAGGTGGCCGATCTGGCCAAAGCGGAGCGGTTCTACAGTGAGTTCTTCGGGATGGACCTGCTTGGGCGGTCCCGCCAGCAGCCACGCGGCGGCTATGCCCGGGTTGATGGCGACTACCGCTGGGACGATGCGGTCCGGACCGGTACCGAGGCCGATGTCAGCTTTCTCCGCAACGGACCGATCACCCTCGCGCTTCATCGCGCTGGACGCGGCGCGCGCTTGGAGCGGGGCATCCTCGACCACCTCTCGATCGCCGTCGATGCCCGGACCTTCGCGACCCTGAAGGGGGAAGTTCTGATGCGCTCGATGCAGACGCTCGCCAGCAGCGATGCATCGATCACGTTTCGTGATCCGTTCGGGATTGCCTGGGAGCTGACCGTCCGGAGCTCCGCCACCGCCGAATCGGGACCACGCCTGTAAGCCGCGTCGCCGCGGCATCGCATGATGAAGTTGGCCACGCTCCGCCGCGGCCTGGGGGTACGATGCTCGACAACTACCGCGATTTGCTCGACGAGCTCCTTGAGACGCCAAATATCCTGCGTGAGCGTGTCGCCGCTGGCGACGGCGACGACCGGCCGCCGGACCTGCTTCCGCTGATGGTTGCGCTCCGCGACCGTGACCAGTTGGTGCTGCAGCGGTTGCAATCGCTGATGCGAGAGACGGACCCCTATCTGCCAGCGATCAGCGACGACGTGCAAGCGAAACCGGGGACTGATCCGGCCGCGGTGCTCGCCGAGTTCGAGACGGCGCGTGGCGAGGTGGTGTCGCTCTTGATGAATCTGTCGTTGAAAGACTGGGATCGCACCGGCACGCACGAGATCGACGGGGAGATCACCCTGGCCGACGAGGTCGAGCGTCACGTTGAGTTCGACGAGGAGCATGTCGCGCGCATTCGCGCGCTCTGAATCATCGCCTCAGCGATCCGCGATCGATCCGGCACTGACACCGGTCCGGGACTCGGTGTCCCGCGTGATCTCAGTCGCAGCCCTGCTCTCGCGCGTGTGGTCCTGTGGCCCTGTTAAACGGGGAGAGCCGCCGGCGTGGGGGCCAGCGACTCAGGCGAGGAGGGGGATGACGGTCGTCACGAACGCCGATGCGCGTGGGGAGCGCGAAGGAATGACGATCCGACATCAGGAGAATAGCACGGATGTTCTTGTTCTACAAGCCGGCGGCACCGGAGGAGAAGAACGGGATCGCTCCAGGTCTTCTCCTCCGGCAACGTCGCCCCACACCTTCCAACGCGGGAGGGGCGCCGATGGTTTCCCGATCAATCGTCAGCAGCCGGCCGATGCCGGCCGTCGGACGCGATCGATGCCCGGCGCTACGCCGTTGATGCGTCGATGCCGACCGGGATGGCATCGATGACCGTGGCCGGGGTGAGCGACCTTGCCAACCGTCGCGGGTTGCCCGTGGTGGTGGTGGGCGCCGGGATGGCCGGTCTGACCTGCGCGGCTGCCCTCCATGATGCCGGGCAGCATGTCGTCGTCCTGGAGGCGAGTGACGGCGTGGGCGGCCGGGTCCGAACCGATCGTCATCCGGAGGGGTATGTGCTTGACCGCGGCTTTCAGGTGCTCCTCTCCGCCTACCCAGCCGCGCGTCGCTGGATCGACCTCGATGCGCTGGCGCCACGCCCGTTCGACGCAGCGGCGCTTGTCTGGGACGGGCGCCGCCGGGTGCCCCTGGCCGACCCGCGGCGTCATCCGGGCGCGCTGGCGCGCGACCTCACGACGCCGCTCTTTGCTGCCACCGACAAGGTGCGGCTGGCAGCGTTGGGGGTGCGTTCCTTGCTCGCTCCCTGGTCGAGCGCGGCCGAGGCGGCGGGCGATCCCGGGGCCGACAGATCCGCAGCCGAGGCGCTCTGGGGCGCCGGGATGAGCCGGGCCTTTGTCGATCGGTTTGCACGCGCCTTTTGGGGCGGCATCCTGCTCGACCGCTCGCTCGCCACCAGTGCCGGACCGTTGCGCTTCACGCTGAAGATGTTTCTTCAGGGACCGGCCGTGCTCCCGGCGGAGGGGATCGGGGCGATGCCGGAGCAGCTTCGCTCGCGTCTACCCGCCGGAACGATTCGCTTCCAGCAGACGGTCGACGCGATCGTCATCCATCAGGGCACAGCGATCGGGGTGCGCGCTGGTGGTGAGACGCAACCGGCAGCAGCCGTGGTCATCGCGACCGATCCCCCGACCGCCCGGCGGCTGACCGGCATCGCCGCTCTGCCGGGCAGCGACCAGGGGATCGGGTCGACGACGGTCTACCTCACAGGAGAACGGCATCCGGGGATCGGACCGCGTCTGCTGCTCGACGGAACCGGCCAGCTCCATGTGAACCACCTGGCCCCGCTCTCGGTGGTGGCGCCCACCTACGCGCCGCCGGGGCGGCATCTGCTGGCGGCGGTGCTGCTCGGTGAGGCCCAGGCGAGCGACGACGAGCACCTTGGGTGGCAGGCGCGAAACGACGCCGCGACCATGCTCGGTCAGCACCCCGCGGCCTGGTCGCCGCTGGCGGTGGTGCGAGTCCCCTTCTCGCAGTACGCGCAGCCACCTGGCATCTACGACCGGCTCCCGACCAACCGTACCGAGACCCCCGGACTCTTCCTGGCGACCGAGGCGACGGTCGATTCAAGCTATAACGGCGCCATCCTCAGCGGCGAAGCGGCCGCGGCGGCTGTTCGCGACGCACTGGCCGATCCGGTCTCACGCCCAAACCTCGCTCCCGCCACAGGCCACCCAGGGACCAGGCCGCATCAATGAGCGCAGTGCGCCGGTCTACCGGTTGACCCGACGTCCCTCCGTCACCATCTCATTCCGAGCCGTGTCGAGGAATAGCGCCCCAAGTCTCCGGTCCATGCCGCTGGGAGTTGGGCCGGGCGACCGAAGGCCACGATCGCCAGGGAGGCTGGATCGGCACCTGACGCCGGTACGCATGATGCGCGAGCATCGTCCATCGTCATGGCAACAACGAGGGCTCGCCCCCAGCGCCGGGCTGACGCGTCACGTTGCTTGACGTCGCCTACGAAACGGCAGGACGGTTTAGCCGCTCCCTGGGCGGGACCGCTCAGATGTCCGCTACCGGGTCGCCATTCCCTGGAGGTTCCGCAGGCTGGTCGCCACGTCGGTGAGGGCGTCATTGGGATGGTCCTGCTCGACGATGTACCACTCGGTACCGGCGGCCTCGGCCGCGGCCAGCACCGGCGCCCAGTCGATCGTCCCTTCCCCGACGGGCGCGTCGGTGGGCGTCTCGCCGGCCGCGCGGTCCTTCAGGTGGACGAGCGGCACCCGCCCGCTGAGGCGACCGAGCAACGCGATCGGATCGACCCCGGCGACCTGCGCCCAGTAGATATCGAGCTCGAACGTGACCAGGGCGGGGTCGGTCGCCTCGACGAACAGGTCGAAGGTCGTGCCCGCCGCGCCGGGCAGGGTGGCGAACTCAAAGTCATGGTTGTGGTAGGCAAAGCCGAGTCCCGCCGCCTGGCAGCGCTCGGCCCATTCGTTGAACGACGTCGCCAGCATTCGCAGCGCCGCCGCGTTGCCCCGGCGCTCCTGACCGAGAAAGGGGATCACGGCATACGAGCAGCCAAGCGTCTGCAGTTCGGCGATCGCCGCCTCCGCATCCTGCTCAAAGCGATCGACCGCGATGTGCGCCGCCACCGCCCGCACCCCGAGCTCATCGAGCTGCGCCCGCACCTCCGCCGGCGTCATCCCATGCAACCCGGCCGGCTCAACCACCTGGTAGCCAGCCGCGGCCACCGCCCGCAACGTGGCGGCGAAGTCGGCGGCGGCCGCTTCCCGCACCGTGTACAACTGCAGCCCGACCTGGTCCACGTTCATGGCCACCTCATCTCACCTATCGGTCAACGATCAGCCGACCGCCGTTCAGCCTGCCTCATCACCGCGCCACGCCATCGTGCCACATCGTTCAGAACGTCGTGGCCAGCGCGATCGCTCGTCCCTCCGCCGCCGATCGCGTGGCGGCGTCGATAATCTCCAGGACGTGGGTCGCGTGCGCGGCCGTGGGGACCGGTTCCTCGTCGCCGAGCAGGCAGCCGACGAAGTGCGGTATCCCCGCCCCGATCAGGTTGGTGTAGGGGCTGGGGTCGGGTGGCACCACGTTCCGGAGCCACCCGGCGAGACCAAGCGGGCTTTGATCGGTCTGAAAAATATCAGTCCCACCATTGGCGTCGTACCAGGTGTCGAGGCTGATGCTGAGGCTTCCGGCCGTGCCATGAATCTCCAGCGCGGGTGCGGCGCTGGCCGGGACGGCGAAGCTGGAGAGCATCTGGGCAAAGGTCGTCTCGCCGAGGTCGAGCTGGACCAGCATCTGGTCGTTGGCGGTGACCTCAACCGTTTCCCCTTCACGGCCGGGGATCAGCACCTGGCGATGGGGGATCGCCACCCCGCCCATTGCAAGCACCCGCCGGGCCGGTCCCAGTAGACCGGTGATCGCGTGCAGGATGTAGACACCGGTGTCGAGCAACGGGCCGACCGACGGGCCGTAGAAGACCGCCGGGTCGCCGGTGTAGCCGCGCCACGCCGCCGGACCCATGTTCGCCATCTGACCGACCGCCAGCGTCGGCCGCCCGATCCGCCCCGCCGCGATCAGCTCGCGCAGCCAGGCGAAGCGCCGCGCCACCATCACCGCCGGCGCGCAGAGGAGCAGCCGCCCCTGCCGTTCGGCCAGCGCGATCAGGTCCTGTGCTTCGGCGACGGAGCCGGCCAGGGGTTTCTCTGAGAAGAGGTGCTTGCCCGCCTCAAGGATGGCAGTGTTGACCTCCCGGTGGACCGGGGCCGGGGTCAGATTGACGACGGCATCGAGGCCATCGTGCGCGAGCAGGTCAGACAGGGCGCCGTAGGCTCGCGCCCCGTCGAAGAGCGCCGCCGCCCGCTCGGCCTGTGGCGCACGCGGATCAAAGCAGCCGACGACCCGGGCCAGTCCCTGCTCCTCCAGGGATGGCAGCACGGGAAAGTAGGTTCGGAACGCCACATCGCCACACCCGGCAAATCCCAGGCTAATCATCGGCGTTCCATCCCCAACCGTCCGCCAACCGGTTCCCGGCTCCCCGTCGACATCGCCTCATAGAGATGACAGGCGACGAAATGCCCTGGGGCAACCTCCCGTAGGGCCGGCACGATCCGGGTGTGCATCGGCTGCACACGCGTACAGCGCGGATGGAACCGGCAGCCGGTGGGCGGGATCGCCATATCGGGTGGGGCGCCGGGGATGCCGGTCAGCTTCCGCTTCTCGCCGGTGAGCGAGGGGAACGAGTGCATCAGCCCCTGGGTATACGGGTGCAGCGGGTTGGCCAGCAGCTCCCGGGCCGGGGCGAGCTCGACGATCTGCCCGGCATACATGATCGCGATCCGGGTCGAGAACTCGACCAGCAGCGACAGGTCGTGGGTGATAAAGAGGATCGAGAAGCCGAGCCGTTCCTTCAGCTCCTCGATCTGCTGCATGATCTCCTTCTGGACCACTACATCCAGGGCGGTCGTCGGCTCGTCCATGATCATCAGGGCAGGTTGCAGCGCCAGCGCGATCGCGATCGTCGCCCGCTGCCGCATCCCACCCGAAAGTTGGTGCGGATAGGCATCCAGCCGGCTCGTCTCGATACCGACGGTCGTCAGCAGCGCGGCCGCGCGCGACCGCGCCTCCCGCCGCGAGACCTGCTCGTGAGCGTCGATCGCATCGATGATCTGATCGCCGACCGTCATCACCGGGTTGAGCGCGTTCATCGCGCTTTGAAAGACCATCGAGACATCGCGCCAGCGGAACGCTTCCAGCTCGGCATCGGTCATCGCCAGGATATCGCGCCCGTCGAACCGCACCTCACCGCCAGTGATGACGGCCGGCGGCGGCAAGATTCGCATCAGCGCGTGAGCGATCGTCGACTTGCCGCTCCCCGATTCCCCAGCCAGACCAAACACCTCGCCTGGCGCGATCGTGAAGGAGACGCCATCGACCGCCCGCACCGGGCCGCGGGCGGAAAGGTATTCGACCTGCAGGTCACGCACCGCCAGCAGCGGTTCCGTTCCGCCGGACAGGGCCCCGCTAGGCGACACGGACGACCGGTGTGGCTCGCGAGCCGGAGACACGGAGGGAGCGCTGCTTAAGGACATTGGCGGCCTCCCGCTGGGCCCGCAAGCGCGGGTTGGTCAGCTCATCGATCGCGTAGTTCACGAGCGCAAAGGCGAAGGCGACGAGGGCAATGCAGGTTCCGGCCGGCACGAAGGTCCACCATGCCCCGGTCAGCAGACCGGCGTTGTTGCCGGCCCAGTAGAGATTGGTGCCCCAGCTAACGACGCTGGGATTGCCCAACCCAAGAAACTCAAGTCCAGATTGCGCGCCGATCGCATAGATGGTCGATCCGAAGAAGCTGCCGACGATGATCGAGAGCATGTTCGGGAGGATCTCGCGGAAGATCACGCGCGGGCTCCGTTCCCCGCCGACGACCGCCGCCGAGACGAAGTCCTTTTCCCGCAGCGAGAGCGTTTGCGAGCGGAGCACCCGCGCCGGCCAGGCCCACCCCGTGAGCGTCAGCACGAATACGAAGTAGGCGGCCTGGCCGCTCCCCAGAAACGCCGCCAGCGTCACCAGCAGCGGCAGACTCGGGATGATCAGGAAGACATTCATCACCAGCGACAGCACGTCGTCGATCCGGCCCCGGAAGTACCCGGCGGTCATCCCGACCACCACGCCAACGACGGATGTCAGTAACCCTGTCAGCAGCCCGATCCCGAGTGAGAAGCGCGCGCCCCAGATCGTCTGGTCGAGCACATCCTGACCGGAACCGGTCGTCCCGAGCAGATGCGCTCGTGACGGTGGTTGATGGGGCCGGGCAACGAAGTCGGTCGGGTCGCCGGGGGCCAGCACCGGCGCCAGGAGCGCGGCGGCAATAAAGATGACCAGGATGATCGCGCCGGCCAGCGCCTTTCGGTTCTGGAGCAAACGGCCCAGCCAGCCGTTGCCGGATCGACCTGGCTGGTCCAGCACCGGGGCGAGCGCTCCGGGTCCGACTGGAATAGTCTGCCCGGCTGGCGTCGCCAGGATCGCCGCCTGCCCGGAGGCTTGATCGTCGGCGCGCATCGTCTACCCTCCCGCGCCTCGTCAGTGAGACGCCGCATGAAGAACGCTGCCGTCCACCGGCAGCATCTCCGCTGGTATCGCCTAACTGCCCCGGACCCGGGGATCGAGCCGGACATAGAGCAGATCGACGAGCAGGTTGGCGCCCAGCACCGCGAAGGTAATCATCAGGAAGAGCCCCTGCATCAGGGGATAGTCGAGATTGCGAACCGATGTCAGCAGCTGGTACCCGAGACCCGGGTAGGAAAAGACGATCTCGGTCAGCAGGGCGCCGCTGATGACGAATCCGAGCGCCATCCCAAACGCGGTCACGTTCGGGAGCAGCGCGTTGCGCGCCGCGTAATTGAACATGATCCGTCCCTGGGAGAGCCCCTTGGCCTGGGCCATCGTGATGTAGTCCTCGGCCAGGGTGCTAATCATGGCGTTGCGCATCCCGAGCATCCAGCCGCCGACCGAGACCAGCACAATCGAGCCAGCTGGCAGGATGAGATGGGTCAGCACACTCCGGATAAAGGTGAAGGTCCACGCCGGCGAGAGACTGTCGGCGTAGGCGTGGCGAAGCGGGAACCAGTTGAGCTCGAAGCTGAGAAAGAAGAGTGCCAGGGTGGCGAGCCAGAAATAGGGGAACGAGCCGATAAAGATGAGCAGGGGCGGCAGCACCGAATCGACCATCCCGCCCCGTCGCCAGGCGCCGAGGATGCCGAGCAGGTTCCCGATCAAGAAGCTGAGGACCAGGGCGATGCCGCCGAGCAACAGCGTCCACTGCAGCCCCGTGCCGATCACGTCGATGACGGAGGACGGGAACGAGCTGATCGAGGTTCCAAAGTCGCCGCGCAGCACATGCGAGAGGTAGGTCAGATACTGTCGCGGCAACGGATCGTCGGAGAGACCGTAGGCCTTCTTCATCGCCTCGACCTGCTCGGGCCGGGCCTGCCCCTGGAACCGGGCGAAGATCGCCGACGCCGGGTCTCCCGGCATCATCCGGGGCAAGAAAAAGTTGAGCGTCACGGACGTCCAGGCGGCCACGAGATAGAACCCTAACCGGCGCAGGATGTACTGCATGCCGTTGCTCCCCGCTACTGGTCCTGATGCGCCGTGTCCGGCTCGGGTCACCAGCCGGACATCGGGCGGGTCAGAACGTTTCCGGCCATCCCCCTGGACGGTCGCGGACCGGGGATCAAGGACCGGGGGAGCGCGTGACCGTGGTCAGCGCGTCCTCCCGGTTCCTGCCCCGCGGCCGGTCTAGCTGCCGACCGGCTTGATCGTTGTCAGCACAAACAGGCGCTCCGGACTCTCGTAGGTCGAGAGCAACGCGTACGGATCTTCGTCACTCGGGAAACCGGTGAAGCGGCTGTCGTTGTACTCGCCCCACTGCGGCCCAGGGAAGAGCGGGATTCCCGGCGCGTTCTCCATATAGATCATCTGCAGCTGGTTGGCGATCTTCTGCTGCTCCGCCTCATCCGAGGTGGCAGCGAACTGATCGAGCAGCTTGTCGGCGTCGGGGCTGGTGAAGCGGTGCCAGTTCTCGCTGCTCTGCTCCCCGATCGGCTTGGCCGTGGTACTCGCCATCACCCCGCGGTAGAAGTTGAACGGCGTCGGTCCACCACTCGACCAGCCGATCGACAGATCGAAATCGCCCTTCTGCACCCGGTCGAACCAGGCCGCGAAGTCGTACGTCTTGACTTCCGCCTTGATCCCGATCTCGGCCAGGTTCTTGGCCATGATCTCGCACGACTGCACCCAGTCCGACCAGCCGGAGACGACGTTGAGGTCATAGGCCATCTCTTTGCCGTCGGCGGTCGACCGGGTATCGCCGTCCTTCTTCAACCCCGCCGCGTCAAGCAGCGCGTTGGCCTTGTCGACATCCATCTTGACCCAGTCGGCTCCGGCCGCGTCAGCATTCTTCCATTTGTCATAGGCATCGCTGAGACCGGTGCTATCGCCCGGATGGGTGTAGTCGTACATCGCGATCTGGACGATTTGATCGCGGTTGATCGCCATGCTGATCGCTTTACGGACGTTGGGGTCGTCGAACGGTTTGCGGGTGGTATTGGCATACAGGTGAACCATCGCACCGGTCGAGGGGAACCACCAGTGATAGTGCTCGGGGTCCTTGGAAACGTAGGTCTTCTCGATATCGGGGATGAAGTTGGCCGCCCAATCGTTCTCCCCATTGAGGGTCGCCAGGTTGGCCGCATCGTTGCTGGGGTAGGCCGGGAAGCGGAGTCCTTCGATGGAGGGCTTGCCTTCCTGCCAGTAGTTCGGGTTGCGGTGGATCTCCCAGTACTGGGCCTCGAACCTGCCCACTTCGGTAAATGGCCCGGTCCCGACGGGCTTCTCGTTGGTAAAGGTGACCGGATCGTCTACATCTTTCCACAGGTGCTCGGGGACGATCGACTGCTCGCCGATGTCGTACAGGCCGGGGGTGAAGACCTGGTTGAAGGTGAAGACGACCGTCTTATCGTCCGGCGCCTTGACGTCCGAAATGTAGGGATAGACCGAGCGCACGCCACCCGTCCCTGGCAGCGCCTCGTTCTGCTGCAGCAGCGTGTGGGTAAAGAGCACATCCCTGGCCGTGAACGGCTGTCCATCCGACCACTTCACGCCGTCGCGGATCGTGAAGGTGAGGGTCTTGTTATCGGCGCTGAACTCGTACTTGGTCGCCAGCCAGGGCGCGATCTCGCCCTTGATCGTGTTGTAGATGATCAACGGCTCGTAGATCCCCGCCTGGGTCGGCCAGCGGCTGCTACCGTCAGCCAGCAACGGGTTGAAGTTGCGGACCCAGGTTGGCTGCTGCTCCTGCGAGACGGTGAGCAGCGTTCCCTTGGCATCCTGAACGCGGGCATCGACGCCATGGACACGCAGCCCGGCGGCGAACGCCGGGGCGGCGAGACCGGCCGCTGTCGCCCTCAGCAGGAACTGGCGGCGGTCCATCTCCGCCTTTTTCAGCCGGGTCGGAATGTCGAGGACGAGGTTCCGCCCGGTGTCGTCGGATCGTTGGTTCTGCATCATCGTGCCTCCACCGCTGTATCGATCCGGACCGGCTCCATCGCCGGTCCCCGGTGACGGCCGCCCTCGACCGCCGGTCCCACTCAGCATCTCCCGCGATCGTCCCCCTTCCCGGGGACCGTGCTCCCTCCTGCCGCCAGGTCCGCCGTCGGGCGGATCCAAACGCGCCACTTCGCCAGGTCGATCGCCGGCGCCCGGCCGGTCGGTCCGACCATTACGATGCGATCACTTCAGCGATTCGTTCCTGCTCGGCGCCGACCTCGCCGGCCCGGCGATCAATGAGCGGCAGGATGCCAGCGCAGCCACAGGAGCCGCGCAGGACCATGGTCGCGGGGAAGAGCATGTGGATCGGCGCCCGCTCCGGCGTCTCGACCAGCCGCAGCAACGTCCGCACCGCTTGACGCCCGAGCTCGGCCACCGGCTGCACGACGGTCGAGAGCGCCCCCTGAGCGAGCATGTCGTCGTCGAGTCCATCGAACCCGATCAGCGCGACATCGTCGGGGACCCGCAAGCCGGCCTCGCGCAACGCCTGGAGCGCGCCAGTGGCCATGATGTCGCTGGCAGCAAAGACGGCATCGGGGTGGTGAGGGAGCAAGGCCATCATCGCCTGGTAGCCACCCGGTCGGGTGAAGTCGGCATGTATCGTGAGGGCAGGGTCGGGGAGACGACCTGACTCCTGGAGCGCCGTCACATAGCCGCCAAAGCGGTCGATCGCCGCGATCATGTTGGTTGGTCCCGCGATCGTCGCGATCCGCCGCCGGCCATGACCGATCAAGTGAGCGACGGCATCCCGCGCCGCCTGGCGGTTGTCGACATCGACGAAGCTGGCACGCCCGTTGGGATCGCGACCGATCAGGACTGAGGGAACCCGATCGTCCTGGAGGCGGGCCACGATCGGGTCATCAACCAGATTGGAGGCGACCACGACCCCGTCGACGTGGCGGCCACGGATCACCCGATGGTAGAGGCGGTCGACCGCGCGGTGGTCACCGGAGGTATCGAGCAGCAGCGAGAGGTCGTGATCGGCCGTCGTGCACCCTTCGGCCACCCCCTGGATCAGCGTCGGAAAGAAGGCGTCGCTGAAGATCCAGCCGACCGCCTGGGGGATGAGCAGCCCGAGAATCCGCGTCCGGCGGGAGGCGAGACTGCGGGCGGCGGCGTTGGGATGGTAGCGGTGCTCGCGAACCACCGTCTGCACCCGAGCGCGGACGGCGTCGCTGACGCGAGGGTCGCCGTTGAGGACACGGGAGACGGTCGAGCGGGAGACGCCCGCCAGGCGAGCCACTTCTTCGAGGGTCACGGTGCGGCTCCCCACTGTCGCGCGCTCGACCGGCATGCGGGGCATGAACGGCGAGAGCCGACGTCGATCCGGCGTTGAGATCATCGTGGGAGCGCTCCCACAGAGGGCTGAGCCGAGGATAGCACCTTCTGCCTGCCTGTCAAGACATGGTGGATAACCCGCCGGCCGCGGGGATAACCGCTGCCGGCTGGCGAGTTGAGAGGCTTTGGCCAAGCGGGCAGCGGCCAGCGAGCGGCGCCGCGGATACCGGAGGCCTGACTCCAGGCCGCAAGCACACCAGGGTCAGATCGGGCACGGCGAACGCAACGTCGGCGCTTGATCGCTCCGGGTGCTGACCGTGGACGTTTCGCTCGGGACCAGAGCTTCGCTGCCACCGATGCGGTCAGGCCTGGGCGACGGTCTCGCTCGGTCCGTAGAGGTGGCATCGCACCCAATGGCGGGTGTTGAGCTGTTCGATGCCGGGCATCACCTGGCGGCAGACCGGCATCACATGCGGACAGCGGGCCGCGAAGGGGCACCCGGGGGGCGGGTCGATCAGCGACGGCACCTCGCCGCGAGCCTCGACCCGCCGTTTGGCCAGGCCCGACTCCGGGTTCGGCACCGCCGAGAGGAGCAGCTTCGTGTAGGGGTGGGCCGGTTCCTGGATAAGTTCTTCGCCGTCCGCTCCTTCGACCATCCGCCCGGCATACATCACCATCGTCCGATCGCCGAGGTAGCGGGCGCTGGCGATGTCGTGGGTGATGTAGAGGCAGGCGATGTTGCGCTCGATCTTGAGGCGTTCGATCAGGTTGAGCACCCCCATCCGGATCGAGACATCGAGCATCGAGATCGGCTCGTCGGCGAGCAGCACATCGGGGTCGACCGCCAGCGCCCGGGCAAAGGCGACTCGCTGCCGCTGCCCCCCCGAAAGCTGGTGGGGGAATTTGCTGGCGTAGTCGGCGGGCGGGTTCAGACCGACCGTGGCGAGCAGCTCGTGGATCCGCTCGGTTCGCTCCCGGCCGCGTCGCGCCTTCTTGTGGATCGACAGAGGACGCTCCAGATGATGGCCGATGGTGCGGACCGGGTTCAACGACCCGAAGGGGTCCTGAAAGATCATCTGGACCCGCCCGCGGTAGGCCAACGACGCCCGTCGCGGCTCCGCGCGCAGCATGTCGCGCCCCTGCAAGCGGATCTCGCCCGCCGTCGGCGCCATCAGCCGGGCGATCAGTCGCGCCGTGGTGCTCTTACCGCTCCCCGACTCCCCGACCAGCGCCACCACCTCACCACGGGCGAGCGTGAACGAGACATCCTCCAGCGCGTGCACCCGTTTGCTGTCAAAAAGGCCCCCCACGGGGAAGCGCTTGGAGAGGTGACGGACATCGAGGATCGGCTCAATGCTGGACCGCCCAACGGCGCTGTCAGCGGGGACCAGGTCGATCATCGTGACGCCTCCTCGGGTTGGCGGCTCGTCCGGCGTGGGAACGCTCCCACGATGCACCACATCAACCACGAAACGCAAGCCCGGCGCGGCGCGGAGGCTGGTGCTGGGGAGGTCCGGGGCGATACGATAGCGGCTGGCGATCGGAGCAGGAGCAGCATGCCAGATCACATGATGATGCCGGGCCAGCTGGTCGGCGCCGGGAACGTGCGTCTCCATACCGCGACCTGGCGTCCATTAGCAACGCCCCCCGCGATGATACTGCTGGTTCACGGTTACGCGGAACACGTCGGTCGGTACGATCATGTCGTAACATCCCTGCTTGACGGGGGTTATGCGGTCGCCGCGGTGGACCATAGGGGACACGGGAAGAGTAGTGGTCGCCGCGCCGCGATCCGGCGCTTCGATGATTATGTCGATGATTTAGGTCTCCTTGCGCGGAGCACGCGGGCCACCGACCCGGACTTACCCGTCTTTCTGCTCGGCCATTCAATGGGCGGTCTGATCGCCATTCGCTATGCGCTGACGCACCAGGATGATCTGGCCGGGCTGATCGTGACTGGACCGGCGCTGGTGATCGACGAGGGGGTCTCCCGGGCGATGAAACGGGTGGGTGCGCTCATCGCCCGGCTCGCCCCCGACCTGCCGCTGCTGCCGAACCGCCCAGGTGTGCTGAGCCGCGATCCCGAGGTGGAGCGGCGCTTCGGTGCCGATCCGTGCTGCTACACCGGGCGTGTCCGGACAGGATTAGCTCATCAGATGCTGCTCGCCGCGATCGACGCCCAGAGCCGGCTCGATCGCCTCACACTTCCCGTGCTCGCCATGCATGGCGCCGAGGATACCCTGACCAGTCCCGCCGGGTCACGGTTGCTCCACGAGCGAGCCAGCAGCGTCGACAAGACGCTCGTGCTCTGGCCCGGTCTTCGCCATGAGATCTTCCACGAACCAGAACGGGACGACGTGATCGTCCGTCTGCTCGACTGGCTCCAGACGAGAACCGGGCGCGAGCGCACCTGACGAATCGCCGGTCGTTGCGTGCGTCACCACCCACCCTGACGACGCGCGGTCCATCGATGGCGCCGCCCGGCGGCAGGCGGGACTCCCGGCGGCACCGGACCGGCATGCCGCAGAAGAACACGTAAGGCGTCGTTCTCCACGGGGCACTACACTTGGCCCCTGGCGCAGGAGGCCAATCGCGCGTGCCGGCATCGTCTCGCTCCCTTCGTCGCAACCGCAACTTCATGGTGTTCCGGTCACAAATGCCCTCTGGTGACGATTCGTTGGACCGACCGGGATGCGCCGCTCGCTCGACTTCAGTCTGGCTAGGGCGCAGGAGCGGCGTGTCGGCGGCATCGACTGGCGGGTTCGCCGGTCATATGCGGAGCAGGGTCACTGGCCCGGGAGAGTCCATGGCACGTTCCACGCATCCAAGGAGCACCTTCCCGTGAGGCGGAACACATCGGTTCGTGCGCGGAGTAGCACTGCTGCCAATGCCAATCAATGTGAGAACGGGGAATAACAGCAATGAGCGAGTCACACCTGGCACCCGAGTGACGTTCGTGGCACACGCCTTCGCACTCTCCTCCACCACGGGCGTGTTATCCGGCAGCAAACGGACGTATCAGGAGGCCGTTCT